>Ga0105249_10003478_pt1 | contig 13643 bp, 10 predicted proteins | sample KBSS44metaG_FD_81522 | JGI IMG/M metagenome (GOLD analysis project Ga0105249, IMG submission 81522) | Switchgrass rhizosphere microbial communities from Kellogg Biological Station, Michigan, USA - KBS S4-4 metaG | ecosystem: Host-associated > Plants > Roots > Rhizosphere > Soil | place... | reverse complement strand
GGCTCCGGCTCGGACGGGGCGCTGTCGACCCGTCCCCGCGCCACGGAGCCGCCGGCCCACTCGGCGATCAGGCGCCCCGCCCGGTCCGCCCCGATCCGGGCGAGACGCGTCTCCTGGCCCTTCTCGAACCGGAGGCTCGCCTCGGAGCGGAGGGCGTAGCGCTGGCCGGTCCGGCGGATGACGATCGGGTCGAAGATCGCCGACTCGACGATGACCCGTGTCGTCGCCTCCGAGACCTCCGAGCCGGCACCGCCCATGATCCCGGCGATCCCGAGCGGGCCGCGATCGTCGGCGATCAGGAGCGTCTCCGGGTCGAGCTCGCGGGTCACGTGGTCGATCGTCTCGAGTCGCTCTCCGGCGACGGCCCGCCGGACGACGAGCGTGTGCCGCCCGTCGCGCTCGGCGACGCCGCCGGCGTCGTAGGCGTGGATCGGCTTGCCGAGCTCGAGCATGACGTAATTGCTCACGTCGACGACGTTGCTGATCGGGCGCTGGCCGGCGGCCCGCAGGCGCATCTGGACGCGATCCGGCGACGGCCCGACGGTCACGCCGTCGACCCAGCGCCCGACGAACCGCGGGCACCACGCGGCGTCGCGGACCTCGACGGCCAGGAGGCTCGCGACGGCGCGATCGTCCTCGCCCGGGTCGCTCTCCGGCCAGCGCAGCGGCGAGCCCGTGATCGCGGCAACCTCGCGAGCCAGACCCACGAGTGACAGGGCGTCGCCCCGGTTGGGCTTGACGTCGACGTCGAGGACCACGTCACCGTAGAGATCGGTCAGGGCGGCCCCGACCGGCGCGTCCGGCGGCAGGATCAGGATCCCGTCGGCGTCGCCGGTCAGGTTCAGCTCGTCGCCCGAGCAGAGCATCCCGTTGCTGACGACGCCCATCTTCTCGGTCCGCTCGATCCGCCGATCGCCGGGCAGCACCGCTCCGGGGAGGGCGACCGGGACGCGCTGCCCGGCGGCGATGTTCGTCGCGCCGCAGACGATCGCGAGCGGCTCCTCGCCATCCGCCACGCGCACGCTCGTCAGGGACAGTCGATCGGCGTTCGGGTGCTTCTCGACGCTGAGGAGCTCGCCCACGACGACGTTCCGCCAGTCGGCGCCCCAGCGCTCGATGCCCTTGACCTCCATGCCGAGGAGGGTCAGCCGCTCGGCCAGCGCCTCCGGCTCGAGCTCCACGTCGACGTAGTCTCGCAGCCACGACAAGGGCACTTTCATGAGCCGGCACCCTCAACGAGGAACGGGCACTCGCTCACCGAGGTCGAAGGCGGAGCTCCGCGACGCCATTCGCCCGAGGTCACTCGCACGGTCCCCTACCCCGCCTTCACGAACTGCTCGAGGAAGCGGAGATCGTTCTCCATGTACAGGCGCAGGTCGCCGACCGAGTGGCGCAGGTTCGCGATCCGCTCGACCCCCATCCCGAACGCGAATCCCTGGAAGCGCTCCGGATCGAGGCCGCCGTACTGGAGGACGACCGGATGGACCATCCCGGCCCCGAGGATCGTCATCCAGCCGCTCCTCGAGCACGCCGGGCAGCCCGATCCGCCGCACACGAGGCATTCGACGTCGAACGCCACCGACGGCTCGGTGAACGGGTAATAGCCGGGCCGGAAGCGGGTCCGCTTGTCGGCGCCGTAGAGGGCCTTCGCGAACTGGTCGAGGAGGCCCTTCAGGTCGCCCATCGTCGTCCCCTCGTCGACCATGAGCCCCTCGACCTGGAAGAACTCCGACGCGTGGCTGGCGTCGATCGCCTCGTAGCGGTAGCAGCGGCCCGGCAGCAACGCGCGGATCGGGGGTGGCGTCGAGGTCATGACCCGGATCTGGCCGGGCGACGTGTGCGTCCGGAGCAGGTGTCCGTCGATGTCGACGTAGAGCGTGTCCCACAGATCCCGGGCCGGGTGGTCGGGCGGGATGTTCAGCATCTGGAAGTTCGTGAGGTCGTCCTCGACCTCGGGACCCTCGTAGGTCACGAACCCGAACTGGCCGAAGATCGACGCGATCTCGCCGATCGTCTCGATGATCGGGTGGAGCGCGCCGCGCCGGAACGGCCGGCCCGGCGTCGTGACGTCGACGGCCTCGGCGCGCAGGCGGGTCTCGAGCTCCGCGCCGCGCAGCTCATCCCCGCGCGTCGCGAGGGCGCCCTCGACGGCCTCGCGCACGACGTTGGCCACGGCACCGACCCGCGGTCGGTCCTCGGCGGGCAGGGCCCCGATGCCGCGCAGGACCGCCGTCAGGCGGCCCTTCTTGCCGAGCACGTCGAGCTCGAGGGCGTCGAGCGCGGCGACGTCGCCGGCGGCCGCGATCGAGAACAGCGCCTCGTCGCGAAGGGCCTCCAGGTCGCGGGTCAGGTCGGAGAGATCCACGTGGTCCTCAATCGGAGAATCAGAAACCTTCATTCGGAGAATCAGAAACCCTCGACCATTGTGTCGGTCGAGGGTTCGATCGGTTGCCTCGTTTCAGGCGCCCTTCACGGCCTCGACAATGCGGGTAAAGGTCCCGGCGTCGCGGACGGCGACGTCGGCCAGGGTCTTCCGGTCGAGCTCGATCCCGGTCTTCTTCAGGCCGGCGACGAACGCGCCGTAGGTCATCCCGTTGAGCCGGGCCGCCGCGTTGATCCGGACGATCCACAGCTCGCGCATCTGGCGCTTCCGCTGCTTCCGGTCACGCGTCGCGTAGGCCATCGCGTGAAGGTTCGCCTCACGGGCGACCTTGATCAGGCGGGACTTGGCGCCCTTGCGACCCTCGGCCGCATCGAGAAGGCGCTTGTGGCGCTTGTGGGCGGTGACGCCGCGCTTGACTCGTGCCATGCGTTCGACTCGCTCCTAGAGGTACGGCAGCAGGCGTCGGACCTGCTTCGCGTGGACGCCGACCATGACGGCCTTGCCGGCATAGCGTCGAGTCCGGCGGGAGGACTTGATCTCGAGGTGATGACCGCTCCAGGCCTTCACCCGGACGATCTTGCCGCTGCCGGTCACGCCGATCCGCTTGGCGGCTGCCTTGTGACTCTTGATCTTGGGCACCCTGGCCTCACTCTCCTGTCGATGCCGGTGCCTGGGGCCCCGTCTCGGTCGATCTGATGGTGGCCGACGGAGCGGCCGGTTCGGTCGTCGTCGCTGCCGGTGTCGCCCGGCCCGCGGCCGCTGCCGCCGGAACCTTCGCAGGCTCCGCCTGAGCATCGGACTCGGTCGCCGCCGGAGCCGCCCCGTTGGCCGGCGCCGCTTCGGGCGCCGCCGGAGCCGCTTCGGGCGCCGCCGGAGCCTCGGCCTCGGTTGGGGCCTTGGCCTCGGTTGGAGCCGCGCTGTCGGTCTGGCGAGCCTTGGCCGGCGCCTCGTGCTCCTTGGGCTTGTGGACCGATGCGACCGTGAGGTGCATCGACTTGCCCTCGAGCAACGGGGCGCGTTCCGGAATGCCGTGTTCCTTGATCCTGTCCGTGAACCTCGCGAGCATGTTCCGACCGAGCTCCGGGTGGGTCAGCTCCCGGCCTCGGAAGCGGACGGTCACCTTGATCCGGTCGCCGTCTTCGAGAAATTCGATCGCCCGGTGGACCTTCGTGTCGAAGTCGCCCGTGCCGATCTTCGGCGAGAGACGGACTTCCTTGAACGTCACCGAGCGCTGCCGGCGCTTGTTCTCCTTCTCGCGCTTGGTCAGCTCGTACTTGTACTGACCGAAGTCGAGAAACTTCACGACCGGCGGGGCCGCCATCGGGGCGACCTCGACGAGGTCCAACCCCCGCTCCTGCGCCATGGCGAGAGCCTGGGGCGTGGGCATCACACCCAGCTGTGCTCCCTCTTCATCGACGACACGGACCTGTGGGATCCGGATCATCTGGTTGACGCGCAGGTCTCGTGCTATGGCTGACCCCTTCGAACGAACGTGTTGCCGATGCCTCGACCGGCAGGCGAACGCACAGCGCCCGGGGCGCCAGTCGAGCGCGAACGATAGCACAGGGCCCGAATCGGGGGCAATCGCCGGAGGTCGCGCGACACCGATCCGGTTCCGCTCATTTGACAGCAAGGTTCGCCTGATCCACGGCGCCTTCCTCGGCTCGGCCCGGATCTCGCTCAACCGCCCCGGTTGCTGTCGTTTGAGCGCGATTCGACCTGCGAACCCGCTCCCGAGCGACTGTCGCCTTCCTAGGGCCGCCATGGCTGTCATTTGCGAGAAACAGCAACCCGGCGATCGGCCGATCGGGACTCCGCAGCCAGCGCCGAGCCACGGTCCCTCGTTCAGGAAGCGCCGCGTCGTATGTTGCAGCCAACCGGGCCACGCGTCGCCGCGACGTGGCCGTCGCGCCGATCACGAGCAGCCGGCTGACGTGGCGGACGTTCCATCCACGGCCCACAATCACCTCGCGGGCGAGTCGCGACTTGCGATCCAGCCCGTGAAGCGTGGCCTGAGAGTCGGCGATGACCGACTTGATCTCGACGACGAGCAAGGCGCCGAAGAGCGGGTGGAACGCGAGGATATCGATCGACCCACGCTCGCCCCAGATCGAGAACGAGACCTCGACGTCAACGACCCACCCAAGGCCTCGGAGAAGTTGCACGAACGCATCGACCAGCCAGGCATGTGCCTCGTCGACCAGGCGGTCGAGTCGCTCGCCTCGCCATCGAAGGTAGAGGTCCACGTCCGCGCCGAGCGCGGCCGCCGCCCTCAGGAGCGAGCCCACCGTGACCCCATCGAGCTCGCCGCGGTCGATCGATGCGATCAACGAGCGAGAGAGACCAGCACGGGCCGAGACGTCGCGCTGACGGCGCTCGAGCCGAATCCGCAGCGCGCGGAAGTGGCGTCCGAAGCGCAGGGCATCCACCCCGCCATGATGGTCGCGGTCGCTGCACCGCCGATTACCTGGCCGGAACCCTCCGCCATGGGCGAAACGGGGCCGCCGAAACGAGGCCAGCCGCGGCGGCCCTGGATCAGCTCAGCCGGCGGCTCCTCGACTCCTCGGAGAGGCGGTCGGCGATCGCGTCCCAGCCGAGGGTCTCCTGGGGCTCGCCCTTCTCGGCTCCGCGGCGCCGCAGCGTGCCCTCGCGGGCCTCGATCTCGCGGTCACCGAGGACGATCATGTACGGGACCTTCTGCTCCTGGGCAACCCGGATCTTGTTCTGCATCCGGTTGTCGGAGCGGTCCACCTCGGCGCGCAGCCCACGCGCGCGGAGGACGGCCGCCAGCTCGTCGCCGGCATCGACGTGGCGATCGGCGATCGGGATGACGACCGCCTGGATCGGCGCCAGCCAGAGCGGGAACGCGCCCGCGAAATGCTCGACGAGGATCCCGATGAAGCGCTCGAGGGAGCCGTAGATCGCGCGGTGGATCGCGATCGGCCGTTGCGGCTGGCCGTTCTCGTCGATGTACGTCAGGTCGAAGCGCTCCGGGAGCATCGTCAGGTCCGCCTGGATGGTCGCCATCTGCCACTCGCGGCCGAGGGCGTCGTCGATGTAGATGTCGATCTTCGGGGCGTAGAACGTCCCGTCCTTCGGCTTGATCCTGTAGTCGCCGCCGGCCTTGTCGAGAGCGGTCTTGACGTAGGCCTCGGCCCGCTCCCAGAGCGCCGGGTCGCCGATCGCCTTGTCCGGCTTGGTCGCGAACGCGAACCGGGGTTTCAGCCCGACCCACGAGTACGCCTCGTGGACCTCGCCGAGGACCGCCTCGATCTCGTCCGCGAGCTGGTCCGGGCGGACGTAGATGTGGGCGTCGTCCTGGATGAACTGGCGGACGCGGGTCAGGCCCGACAGCGTGCCCGACCGCTCGTTGCGGTGGAGCCGGCCGTATTCGCTGTAGCGGATCGGGAAGTCGCGGTAGGAGCGCAGCCGCGAGCGGTAGATGAACGTGCTCTCGGGGCAGTTCATCGGCTTGAGGCTGAAGGTCTGGTTCTCGACCTCGACCCGGAACATGTTGTCGTCGTAGTTCGCCCAGTGTCCCGATTGCTCCCAGAGCTTCTTGTGGACGAGGATCGGCGTGCTGACCTCCTGGTAGCCGCGCCGGTCCTGGAGCTCGCGCATGGCGGCCTCGAGCGTCCGCCACATCATCTGGCCCTTCGGATGCCAGAACGCGGAGCCCGGCGACACGTCGTGGAAGCTGTACAGGTCGAGCTGGACCCCGAGCCGGCGGTGGTCGCGCTTCTTTGCCTCGGCCCGGCGCCAGAGGTAGGCGTCGAGCTCCTCCTGTGTCGGCCAGACCGTGCCGTAGATCCGCTGGAGCGCGGGCCGCTTCTCGTCGCCGCGCCAGTACGCGCCGGACACCGCGAGCAGCTTGAACGGACCGATCTTCCCGGTGCTCGCGACATGCGGACCCTTGCACAGGTCGACGAACGCTCCGTGCTCATAGACGCTCGTCGGCGGCATCGGCGTTCCGTCGGCCTTCGCCCTGGCGGCGAGGTCGTCGAGGATCTCGACCTTGAACGGCTGGTTGCGCTCGGCGAAGAACGCCCGGCCCTCCTCGGGCGGCAGCTCGCGCCGGGCGAAGGGATGATCGGCGGCGACCGAGGCGGCCATCCGCTCCTCGATCGCGGCGAGGTCGGCCGGGGTCAGGTTCCGGTCGAGCTTGAAGTCGTAGTAGAAGCCGTCGGCGATCGCCGGGCCGATCCCGAGCTGGGTGGCCGGAAACAGATCCAGGACGGCCTCGGCCATGACGTGGGCCGTCGAGTGGCGCATCGCATCCAGATCGTCGTGGGCGCCGGCGTCGAGCAGCTCGTCGGCCGAGCCACGCTCGGGCGCGTCGAAGAGCTCCTCCTCGAGCTCGGGGGCGGCGTCGGGCGCATCCGCCTCGGGAGCTGCCGGGGGTCGTGCGCGAGTCGTGGAATCGGTCATCCGCGGAGTCTACCGTCGGCGCCGGGCGCGACGCTGAACCGGCGCCGTTCGGCCGCAGCCCGATTCGCCGGGTCGGAGCGATGAACTCACCGAATGACTGGTGCGGCGCGCGGCTTCACACTCGATCGATGAGATCTCCGGCCTGGGCCCTCGCGATCGCCATCGGGCTGACGGCATGCGGCCCGGCGCCTCGACCGTCGTCGACGAGCTCGCCGTCCTCCGCCCAGTCAGCCGCCGTCTCCGCGCCGGCATCGACGACCCTGGTCGTCGCCGACGCCGGCCTCCGGCTCGTCGCCGAATTCGATCGGCTCCAGGTCGAGGCCGGCGGCGCCATCAGGGTCAGGTTGAGCATCGAGAACACCCGCCCGACGGACGTCGTGTTCGAAGAGCCGTGCGGCGCGGACGCGATGACGGCCGTCGTCCAGGTCCCGATCGAGCCGATCGGGCGCGCGTGGGCCGGAATCGCGGGCGCGTTCAAGACCTACGCCCTCCAGCAGAGCGCCGGCTCGCCGATCGAATCCTCGATCCGGACCGGCCTGCGCACATCGGCCGCGACGGGGCCGTGCCATGCGCCAAGCGGCGCCGACGCCGGCGCCGTGGGCCCTCTGCCAACGACGGTGATCCCGAGCGGGACGACCTACGACACCGTTCTGACCTGGACGGCCGCCATCGTGCCCGGCGTCCCCGCGCTTCCCGGATCTGCGCCGTACTCCATCACGGTTCGCCACGACCAGCGGCTTGCGGGCGGGGGGTTGATCAGGGCGGACACCCTCGAGGCAACGGGAACGATCACGATCACCGACGGCGCTCCGAGCGCGGTGAGCGCCGGCCAGGCCCTCGACGCCGTCATCGCCGACGGAGCGTTCGGGCAGTGGCTCGCGAAGCAGCCGCGCACGTCCTGGGTGAACACGAACCTGTTCATCGAGCCGGGCGCGGTCGGGGTCGATGCCCTGCCGGCCGTCCCATACTGGGACGTCGAGCTGTTCCGCGAGCCACGGAACTGGGCGATCGTCTACGTCGACGCGCTGAGCGGGCAGGTCCTGCGGCGAAGCTTCTGCGACATCCCGTGCGATCGGTGAGGCAGCCGCGCGACGACCGCGCCAACGCCCGGCGGTGCGGGACGCAGTGGGATGGTGGGCGACACTGGACTCGAACCAGTGACCTCTTGCATGTCAAGCAAGTGCTCTAACCAGCTGAGCTAGCCGCCCGGGCGGCTCCGGCGCGCGGACCCTGGCTGGGGGCCGTCCGACGGAACCTCACCACCGTGCTCCGTTCGTTCCGTTGCTCGGCTCCAGTTGAATGCGAGGCGTTCCAGTCCTCGCCCGGAGCTCCGCCGCGGGACGGCGTGGCTCGATGGCTGCCGCGCATTGTAGCCGAGGCCCGGCGGGCCGACAACGGAGCGGCCCGGGCGCAGCGGCCGGACCAGCCGGGTCAGTAGCCGGGCTTGCCTGCGGTGCTCGGGCTCGGGTTGGTCGACGGCGGATTCACCAGTGGGGAGCCCGGCACGGCCGAGGCCGCCGGCACGGCCGTCGATCCGCCACCGCCCGGGGTGCACGCAACGAGCACGGACAGAACGAGGATCACGGCCGCTGCCGTGAGCGGCCTGGGCTGGGTCTTCATGCCGCCCGATACGTTACCGGACCGTCGCCGGTTCTTGGTGCGAGCCGCGATGATGTGCGCGCATGCGTCAGACTCCCGCCGACCAACACGGGTACGACCTGCTCGACGCCGGCGACGGCCGGCGCCTGGAGCGGTTCGGCGCGCGGCTGGTCGATCGCCCGGCGCCCTCGGCCGTCTGGCCGCCGAGGCTGACGGCGACGGACTGGGCCGCCGCAGATCTGCGCTTCGAGCGTGGCGCGGGCTGGGACGGCGCGGACCGCACGCCGTGGACGGTCGAGCTCGACGGGCTCACGATCGAGCTTCGACCGACCGATTCGGGCCAGGTGGGCCTGTTCCCCGAGCACGCGGGATTCTGGCCGTGGCTGCGCGCGGCCCTGGCCGGGCGGCCGGACCCGCAGGTCCTCAACCTCTTCGGCTCCACCGGAGTGACGACCCTGGCGCTGGCCGGCGCCGGCGCGCGGGTCACCCACGTCGACGCATCCCGGCCCGCCGTCGGGTGGGCACGCCACAACGCCACGCTGTCGAACCTGGCCGATGCCCCGGTCCGCTGGATCGTGGACGACGCGCTCTCGTTCGCGCGGCGCGAGGCTCGTCGCGGCCGGCGCTACGACGGCATCGTCCTCGACCCGCCGACGTTCGGGCACGGCCCGAGCGGCTCGCGCTGGGAGCTCGCGGACGCGCTGCCCGCGCTGCTCAATGCGTGCGCCGCGGTCGCGACCGACGACGCATTTGTGCTGCTGACCGCGCACGCGACCGGCCTCGATCCCGAGGACCTTGGCGACGTCCTGGTCGACGCCTTCCAGCCTGGGCCGGGCGCCGATCTCGTCGCGGATCGGATCGAGCCGGTCGCCCGGAGCGGCGCCGTCCTGCCGCTCGGCGTCGCAGCCCGCATGATTCGCGGATGATCCAGCCGCCGATCACGAGCCTGACCAACCCACGGGTCAAGGCCGCGGTCCGCCTCCGGGATCGTCGCGAGCGGGAGGCCACCGGCCTGACCATCGTCGACGGCGCGCGAGAGATCCTCCGGGCGCTCGACGCCGGCGTCCGGGTCGAGACGACGTTCCTCGCCGAGGACCTCCTGCGCACCCCCGACGCGTTCGCTGCCGCCGATCGGCTCCGTCACCGCCCGACCACGATCGCCGTGAGCCCCGCCGTCCTGGGCAAGGTGGCTTTCGGGGAGCGCTCCGACGGGATCGTGACGATCGTGGCAACCCCGCAGCTCGAGTTGTCCGATCTTGTCCTGACCGACGACCCGCTCCTCGTCATCGTCGAGGGCGTCGAGAAGCCCGGCAACCTCGGCGCGGTCCTGCGCACCGCGGACGGAGCCGGCGCCCACGCCGTGATCGCGACCGATCCGCGCACCGACCCGTTCAACCCGAACGCGATCCGGGCGTCGCTCGGGACGATCTTCGCGTTGCCGGTCGTCGCGACCGCCTCCGCCGAGGCCCTCGAGTGGCTCCATGCGCGCGGGATCCGTCCGGTCGCCGCGATCGTCGACGCGCCCATCGACTATGCCGCCGCCGACCTGCGCGGGCCGATCGCCGTCGTTCTCGGCAGCGAGGCCGACGGCCTCGGCCCGGCCTGGCGCGATCCACGGGTCACCCGGATCGCGATCCCGATGCACGGGATCGCCGACAGCCTCAACGTCTCGGTCGCGGCCGCGATCGTCCTGTACGAGGCCGTCCGCCAGCGTCGCCAGCCCGACCCGGATCGGGGACACTGAGGCCCATGGAAACGTTCGACTTCGTCATCATCGGTGCCGGCCCGGCCGGCGAGGCCGCCGCCAACGAGGCCCGCGCCCGCGGCGCGTCCGTCGCGATCATCGATCGCCTGTGGTTCGGCGGGAGCTGTCCGTTCATCGGCTGCCTGCCGTCGAAGTCGCTCCTGCACGGAGCCGCCGAACACGCCGCCAACCCGGCCTCGTACTCCTGGCAACGGGCATCCGCCGCGCGCGACTACATGGTCAATCGCGCGGCCGACGCAGCGGAGCCCGACGACTCGTCCCACGTCACCCGCCTCGAGAACGTCGGTGCGGTCTGCTTCCGCGGCAACGCCCGGATCGTCGGTCATGGCCTCGTCGAGATCCGCCACGACGATCGGACCCACAGGATCGCCGGACGGAACGTGCTGGTCGCCGTCGGCTCGACCTCGAAGATCCCGCCCCTGCCGGGTCTCGAGACGATCCGCGTCTGGACGAATCGCGAGGCGACGCTGGCCCGCGAGCTGCCGAAGAGCCTCCTGGTGCTCGGCGGCGGGCCGACGGGGTGCGAGCTCGCCCAGGTCTATGCCCGGTTCGGTGTTCCGGTCGCGATCGTCCAGTCGGGCGATCGGCTGATGCCGACCGACCACCCGCGCAACTCCGAGGTCGTCGCGAAGCTGCTCCGTCGCGACGGCGTCGACGTGCGGCTCGGGGTCCGGGCGACGGCGGCCCGCGCGGGCGCGGGAACGGAGGGCGCCGACGTCATCGACCTCGACGACGGCTCGACCGCCGAGGGCCACGCCGTCCTGCTCGCGGTCGGGCGCGCGTTCCCGCTCGACGACCTCGGGCTCGAGCACTACGGGCTCGACACGAGCGGCCGGGTGATGTTCCCGCGCGACGGCCGATTGCGCGTCGCGGACGGCCTGTGGGTCATCGGCGATCCGGCCGGCCCCGAGCTCCACACGCACCAGGGTCACTACCAGGGCGAGGTCGCCGTCCGGATGGCCCTCGGCCTCGACGTGCGCCCGGACTATCGCGCCCTGCCGCGCTCGACCTACACGGATCCCGAGGCATCGTCGGTCGGCCTGACCCTCGACCAGGCGAAGGCCGCCGGGATCGAGGCGGTCGAGTACGTGGCGGACTTCGCGACATCGTCGAAGGGCTATGCGGTCGAAGCCGAGTTCGGGCACGTCACGGTGACCTTCGATCGGGCGACCCGCCAGTTGATCGGCGCCGCGATGGCCTGTCCCGATGCGTCGGCCGCGATCCACGAGTGCGTCCTCGCGATCCGTGCCCGGGTGCCGGTCGAGATCCTGGCCGACACGATCCACGCCTTCCCGTCGACCTCCCGGATCTTCAACGGGCTGTTCGCCGAGGCCGCGAAGGACCTGGCACCGGGCTGACTCGGCGCGCCGGGGGTGGCGCCGGTCTCGATCGGCCCGGCGTCACCACAGCGCTGCCAATTCGGATAGCCGAATATCGGCGGACCGGTCGCGGCGCGCAGATGCGGCTATTCGAATGCGGGCGGGCGGGGCGGACCCGCGCGTGTGCGGCTATTCGAATGGTGAGGCGGCCCGGGCGTCGCGCAGGTGTTCGGCTACACGAAACGGGGCCGCGCCCCGATCCGGCGCGCCGCACGAACCCGCGGCTACGTCTCGAACGCGACCTCGCCGTCGATCATCACGAGCCGCGGGCGGGCGGTGGCCAGGGCCCCGCCCGGTTCGATCGGGTGGACGAGGGCATCGGCGGGGATGACGAGCAGGTCGGCCCGCTGGCCCGGGATCAGCCGGCCGCGGTCCGTCTCGGCGGCCGTGACGGCCGGGGCGATGCACGCCGCACGGAGCGCCTGGTCGAGCGAGACCCGCTCCTCCGGCCCGAACGGCTCGCTGCCGGGTCGCCAGGACCCGTCGACACGGGTCACGGCCATCGACATCCCCGGCCACGGGTCGATCGGCTCGACGGGCGCGTCCGTCCCGAACGCCACGATCGCGCCCGCCTCGACCAACGACCGCATCGGGTAGCCGCGGGTCTCCACCCGGTCGCCCCACAGGACGCGCGCGATCGCGGCATCGGCCCGGACGTGGATCGGCTGGATCGATGCGGCGATGCCCGAAGCGGCGAACCGCGGCCGGTCGTCCGGGTGGAGGAGCTGGACGTGCTCAAGCCGCGGCATCAGCGAGGATCGGCCGGAGGTTCCCTCGAGCGCCCCGAGCGACACCCGGCAGGCCCGATCGCCGATGGCGTGGATCTGGGTCGCGATGCCGGCGTCCGCGGCCAGCCCGGCGAATGACGCGACCGCCTCGGGGTCCGTCAGCCAGATCCCGCGTTCCGTGCCGGGCGGCAGCGGCCGGCCGTCTTCGGGCTCGATCGGCTCGAGCAGCGCGGCCGTTCGCGACCCGAGGGTCCCGTCGGCGAACAGCTTCAGCCAGCCAAAGCGGGCGCGGCCTCCCGGCGGGCCGAGCGGGTCGCCGCTCCGGAGCCCGAGATCGGCGGCGGTCGCGAGCTGCTCCGAGCGGATCGAGGCGTGCACCCGGATCGGCAGGTCGCCGCGCTCGTCGAGGGTCCGATAGGCGGCGATCCCCCGCCCCAGGCCATCCTGGAGCGACAACCCACCCGGATCGTGGACGGCCACGACCCCGAGCCGGATGAGGTCGCGGGCCAGCCGGGCGATCGAGCGCTCGTAGTGCTCCGCCGACGCCGGCGGGATCTGCTCGGTCACGAGCCGGGCCGCCGCTTCGTGCAGGACGCCCGTCGGCGTGCCCTCCGGATCGCGCCGGATGATCCCGCCGTCCGGATCACCGCGCTCGGCATCGACGCCGGCGGTCGCAAGCGCGCGCCGGCTGGCCCAGAGCGCGTGGTGATCGTGGGCCCAGAGCGCGATCGCCCGGCCCGGTGCGACCCGCTCCAGGTCGTCGGCCGTCGGCCAGACGCCCCAGCGATCGTTGTGCCAGCCATGGCCCTCCAGCCATGCGTCCGGGTCGGCGGTCGCCGCGTGGGCGGCGGCGATCCGGGCCAGGCCGTCGTCAAGCCGGGCCGTCCCGGACAGGTCGATCCGGTCGAGCGAGATCCCACCTTCGGCCAGGTGGAGGTGGGCATCGGTCAGGCCGGGCAGGGCGACCTCGTCCGGGTCGAGCTCGATCCGGAGCGTGTGCGGATCCGCCCTGGTCTCGAGATCGACCGCCGACCCGGCAAAGGCGATCCGCCCGTCGGTGACCCCGACCGCCTCGACCCAGCCGAAGCCGCGGTCGCCGGCGAACGTCGCGATTCGCCCGCCGGTGACCAGCGTGTCGAGGGGCATCTAGGACGAGGCCCGGTCGAGCGGCATCAGCGCGAGGCCCAGTAGCGGTCGGGATCGTGGATCGGAGCCGGATCCGCGAGAAGTGCGGCCAGGCCGTCGCGGTCGAGTCCCGCACCCAGCCCGAGCGCGAGCGCGATCCGTGCCTTCGGACCGCCGAGATGTCCGGCTGCGATCGCGCCGGCCCGGATCCAGGTGGCGCCTCCGCCCGGGAAGGC
>Ga0105249_10003474_pt1 | contig 13649 bp, 8 predicted proteins | sample KBSS44metaG_FD_81522 | JGI IMG/M metagenome (GOLD analysis project Ga0105249, IMG submission 81522) | Switchgrass rhizosphere microbial communities from Kellogg Biological Station, Michigan, USA - KBS S4-4 metaG | ecosystem: Host-associated > Plants > Roots > Rhizosphere > Soil | place... | reverse complement strand
TGTTGTTGGCCGAGCCGGAGGATGACCTGGTCGAGCTGCGGGAGCGGATGCAGCAGGTGTTGGGACCCAACGCCGGACTGGCCGCCGCGGTTCTCCCCGAGTGGGCGACGTTGCTGAGGGTGCCCCCGGAGCCGGGGGATCCGATGACCGCGCAGGTGCGAGCGCAGCGTCTTGGGGTGGCGATATTGAGGGCTGTCGCTTCGCGTAAACGGCCGGTGGTGTTCTTCGTTGACGATCTGCAATGGGCGGGGCGGACGGCGCTGGGTTTCGTCGATCTGCTCTTCGGTGGTGAGGAGGAAGTCGAGGGGTTGTTGCTGGTCGGCGCGTATCGGGAGAACGAGGTGGACGCCACCCATCCGCTGGCGCCGATGCTGGCCCGCTGGGGGCGGCAGCAGCTCGGTCCGTATCACCTGCGGTTGGGCAACCTGTCGCCAGAAGGCCAGGCGGGGCTGGTGGCCGATCTGCTCCGCCTGGCCCCGCAGCCTGCAGCCGAGCTGGCTCGGCTGATTGCGCTCTGGACCGGAGGAAATCCGTACGACACGGTGGAGCTGCTCAACTCACTGCGCCACGACGGCGTTCTGGTCCCCTGCGACGGAGCATGGCGATGGGACCGGTCCACGTTGTGTCACCGGCTGGAGCACGTGAACGTGACCGGGCTGCTGGCCGCTCGCGCGGCCGCGTTGCCGCCGGCCACCAGGGATGCGCTGGCGGCGATGGCCTGTCTGGCCGGGCACGTGGAGCTGGACCTCCTCGAGGCCGCGACCGGGCTGGCAGCGGACGAGCTGGAGCGGAGGCTCAGTCCCGCGTTCGCCGCTGGCCTGCTGGTACTGGAGTCCGACGGCCGGCCTGGCGTGCGGTTCCACCACGACCGGACGCGGGAGTCCGTCCTGCACGGCCTCAGTGCCCAGGCGCTGCGCGCCGAGCGGTTGCGGCTGGCCCGCCGCCTGGCCGGCCGAGATGAGTTCTTCGCTGTCGCGGCGGGGCAGTACCTGCCTGTTGTCGACGCCGTGCACGCCCCGCAGGAGCGGCAGCTGATGGTCAGGCTCTTCCGGCAGGCCGCCGACCAGGCACGGGTGCTGAGCAACTACTCGCTGGTGGAGCGGTTCCTGACCGCGGCGGTGACGCTCATCGACCCGACCGACACCGACCAGTTGATCGCGGTCCGCACCGAGCGGCACGCCGCCTTGTGCAGGCTTGGTCGCCTGGAGGACGCGAACGAGGCATACGAGGCTGTCGTCCGGCTCTGTACCCACCCGGCCCAACGTACGGCCGCCACCGTCGAACAGGTCACCAGCCTCACCAACCAGGGTCGCGCCGGCGAGGCGGTACAGCTTGGCCTCGACCAGCTACGGCTACTCGGTGTCGCCGTCCCGGACCGGTACCGCCTGGACGCGAAGATCGACCGCCGACTGGGCGCACTCCTTCGGTGGTTCGACCAGACAGACGTCTCAGACGATCTTCGCCGACCGAGGATCACCGACCGCTCGCGGCTCGGAGCCTTCACGCTTGTCAACCGACTCACGCCCGCGGCGTTCTTCTGCGACCAGGCGATGCTGGCCTGGCTGACCCTCCAGGCGCTGGAGATGTGGGAACGGTACGGTCCAGATCCCACCCTGCTCGGGCCGGCCGCCTGTGCCGAGTACGTCACTATCGAACGAAGCAACGATTACCGCGCCGGATACCGGGTGATGCGACGGCTCCTCGCTGTCGGCCAGGCCCGTGGCTATGAATATGAAATGGCGCGGGCGCGGTTCCTGTACGTGCTCAGTACCGGCCACTGGTTCGACGTCCTCGAGGACAACGTGTCCCAGGCGCGTCGCGTGCTGGAGGCCTGCATCCGCGGTGGCGAGCTGAGCGAAGCCTGCTGGACCCACTACGTGCTGGCATACAACCTGCTGGACTGCGCGCCATCCCTCGACAGCTTTGTTGCCGGGATCGACGAGGCGCAGGCCATGGCGGCACGCACAGGCAACAGCTATGCAGGCGAGACGTTCCCGACATGCCGCGAGCTGGCCCACGTACTGCGAGGACAGGCCGCCGAGTCGGTCGGCTCGACGGCCGACGAGACGGCTGCGCTGAGCAGGCTGGCCGCCAACCCGCGGGCCGTCGCCCACCTGCATGTCAACCGGGCGCTCGCCGCGGCCATCCTCAATCGTCCGGCTGAGCTGGCCCGCCACACAGCGGCGGTCGTGCCGTTGCTGCCGACGATGGGACCGCTATATCTGGCAGCGACGGCGCGCCTGCTGCGGGCCATGGCACTGGCGGGACAGGCCCGATCGGTGGACGCCGACCAGCGCGGCGCCCTGTTGGCCGAGCTGGATGAGCTGGTCGGATGGCTCAACGAGCGTGCGGCCGACGCGCCGGTCAACTTCGGGCACCTGCTGCGCCTGGTGGAGGCGGAACGGGCCTGGGCCACCGGCGACTTCCGCACGGCGGCTTACACCTTCGACGTGGCCCAGCGCGAGGCCTCCACGCGGGCGCGCCCGTGGCACCGGGCACTGATCCTGGAGCGCGCCGCCCGGTTTTACCTGGCCCACGGCATGGAACAGGCCGCCCACACGCTGCTCTCGGCCGCGCGCCGCCAGTACGCGGACTGGGGCGCGACCGCGAAGGTCCGCCTGCTCGACTGGGCCCACCCGATGCTACGGGCCGAACCCGCCGATACTCCGCCGGCCGCGCAGCCATGGGCGCAGTCGGCCGGCCGCCACGCCGCCGTCACCACTGGCATCCTCGACCTGCTCGGTATCGTCGCCGCCTCCCAAGCACTGAGCTCGGAGACCAGCGTCGAGGGCCTGCGGGCCAGGGTCGTCGGAATCCTGTCGGCGATGACCGGAGCCACCGGCGTCCACCTGCTGCTGCGCGGCGAGGCGCAGCAGGACTGGTCGGTGCCGGCCAGCGACGCCGGCACCGTCTCGCTCTCCGAGGCCGGCCGACGGCGTCTGCTGTCCCCGTCGGTCGTCCGGTATGCCGAACGCACCCACGAACCCGTCGTCGTCGACGACGCCACCCGCGACGACCGCTTCCGCCGCGACCCGTACTTTCTCGACCTGGACCGCTGCTCCCTGCTCGCCATACCCATCCTGATCCGCGGTGGGCTGCGGGGGATGCTGCTGCTGGAGAACCAGATGATCCGCGGCGCGTTCACCACCGAACGCCTCGAAGGGATCATGCTCATCGCCGGACAGCTCGCGGTCTCCCTCGACAATGCCCAGCTCTACAGCTCCCTTGAACAAAGAGTCACTGAACGAACACAGCAACTCGCTACCGCCAACCAGCGACTCGAACAGCTCTCGGTCACCGACCAGCTGACCGGACTGGCCAACCGGCGACGCCTCGACGAGGCCCTCGACGCCGAATGGCACCGGGCGACACGTCAGAAGGAACCCCTCGCCTTCGCGATGATCGACATCGACCACTTCAAGCTCTACAACGACCACTTCGGCCACACCGCCGGCGACCGCTGCCTCCAGGAAGTCGCCGCCTGCCTGGCCACCAACATCCGCGCCACCGACCTCGCCGCTCGCTACGGAGGCGAGGAGTTCGGCGTCGTCCTGCCGGACACCGACCTCGACGCCGCCGCCCGACTCGCCCAGCGTCTGTGCGCCGCCGTCGCCCAGCTCGCCGAACCACACCCGCTGGTCCCCGGCCGTATTGTCACCGTCAGCATCGGCGTCACCGCGGCCACCCCCACGCCCGATGACGATCTGACAGCCCTCGTCGAACTCACCGACACGGCCCTTTACCAGGCCAAGAACAGCGGACGCAACCGCGTTGAAACGGCCCCCTGGACCGCCTCGCCATAGTCGTGGCAGCCGCCCGGCTGGGAGACCAGTCAGCCGGTCGTCAGCGTGGCTTGAGGGGTAGGGACCGCGCAGCGGCTGGCAGGTGTGGGCGGCGCGGATCGTCCGTTCGGCAGCGGCGACGGAGCCCGCGGCGATGTAACGCGGGTGCGGCCGTGTCCGATCTCCTCGATCAGCCCTGCGGCCTTGAGGCCCTGCAAGTCTCGGATCGCCTGGTCACGGGACAGGCCTGCTGGCAATGCCATTTCCACTAATTCGATCAAGGGGTCTGGACCCTGATCAGGTCGTGCCGGGCTTGATGGAACCGACGGGTCCGGCCCGTCGGGCCGCCGGGATCGTCGCTGTACGTGACGTTCGCGGATATTCGTCGTGGTACCCGGCGGGGCTCGACTGCTGTTGGCTTGACGTCGGCCGCGGCACGCGATGAGGTGCGAGCGGCCGCCGCCGCGATCCTCGCGGCGGCCAGCCCGTCGCTGGCGGGGGTGTTGACGGAGGACGTGCTCAGGATCTTGACATCCAGAGGAGGATCCACCGTGTTCACCGCACTCGCCGTCGCCCCCACCGTCCGAAACCGCACCAGCCTGGCCATCCGCAACGTGATCCGTCAGCTCAGCTCGCTCCGCTTGGCAACCCTCGCGATCAACAACGTCGTCCAGACCTTCCCATCCGCGACCGATCCCGAGCGGAAAACCCTCCTCGACGCACTCGCGGGCAAGGCACTAACCAAATGATCGAACTCAGGTGGGCTTGGCGTCGGCCTTCGCCCCGAAGAGAACTCGACAGACTTCATCTCGCCCCTGGAACTGGCGGTAGTCGAAGGCGAAGACCCGACGGCCCAGCGGCGACCCCCGCCGCAGCACCGGCGACCCACCGACCCGCACCGTCACCCACCGGCTCGAGCTCCACTGCCTCGACTTCCGATGACCAACCACCCCCCAAACCTCCGAGGGATCACTTAACTTACGGCCATTGAGCCACGGCCCTGACCCTGCCTGCCCGTCTCCGCTGGCACCTTGCCCTCAGCAGACGGGAGGCGACGATGCGATTCTCGCGGGCCGGCCGTCAGGCGGTACCGCCCGGTATCTTTGCTGCGCCGCTACCTGCCGCCCAAGGGTTCCCGTTCCATCCGGGGGCTACAGGTGAGGGGAAGGCTGGTCGGGTGAACGTGAGTGAATCCGGTGACGCGGCGAACGTCTCGTCGACACCGTCATGCTTGACCTGGCCGCAGCTCGACGAAGAGTGCGGACGCCTCGGCCGTCACGGCGTCCCCGTCGTACAGGGCCCCGCGCAGGAACCGTTTGCGTCCGTCGACCCGATCCACGGTGGCGACGACGGACAACGGGCGAGCGACAGGTGTGACCCGACGGAAGTCGACGGTGAGGGACGCCGTCCGGACCATCCCCCTACCGGCGTTGGCGAGCCGGCCGAGGACCTCGTCGAACAGCAGCGGTATCGCGCCACCGTGCACGGCACTGTTCCCGCCGAAGTAGCGAATCCCGAAGGTGACCTCGCCTCGCAGTTCGGAGTCGGAGATCGTCACCGACGTGAGCTCCGGCCCGAGGAACCGTGTCGGGGCGGTGCGCGCGAGGTCGTCCCAGCTGGGCGGCTCCAGCCCGGTGATACGGAACGGGTCGAGCGCTGCCGATGCCCGTTCGAGCTGCTCCGCCACCGCGGTCACCGTGTCCGGCGGGGCCTGCGTGCCGATGACCCGGTCCTGCAGATCACGGATGGCGCGCACGAGCCGGGCCAGCTCCGGGGACGAGTCGGTCGAGATGTCGGCAGAGACCGGGAACCTCCCCGCTGCCGCGGGGGGCGTCGCCGAACTGGTCGCGTCGGAGACGGTCACATCAGAGTCCTTCCACTACATGGATCGCGACCGGGTGAACTGGGCGTGTACCGGGGCGACGCGATGCGACGAGCGCGGCGGGCGCACCGCCGGCGTGCAGCGCCCGCCCGCCCGACTGGTTGACACTGTATATCCAAGAGTCTTTAGTCCTTACAGACTGATTCGTGAGAGATGAGGCGCCCATGACCTCGGTCACGCTCGGCCCGCTGCACCCGCGGCACGGAGTCCACGCGCCGACCTCTGGTACACCCGCCCGGGCGCCTGGTTCCGTGCGCCGGACGGCGACGACGGACATGCTGCGTCCCGAGGGTCTGTCCGGTCCCCTGATCCTGCTCGGTCGGGCCAGGGACCTGCTCACAGACCGGGACGCACGGCCGCACGTGGCCGCCGAGGCGACGACGCGGGTGCGGATCGATTACACCGGCGGCCGCGCGGTCGAGCAGTTGACGACCACCCCGGACCGGCCAGCTCTGCAGGCCGTGCTCGGCCGGCCCGCCGCGGCGAACTTCCGGCGCGCCGTGCTGGCCGCCGATCCCGCGGTGCCCGAGGAGGAGGGGCTGCTGAACCTGCTGCTCGACGACATCCCGGTGGCAACCCTCGTCTCGGGGCACGCGTTTGCCGTCGGCGGCGTGGCTCGCCCGCCGCAAGCGCTGAGTGTCACCACCTTGATCCCCGACCAGTGCGCGGGCTTCGCCTCGGGCGCCACGATCATGGCCGAGACCGCGCGCAGCGGGCATCCGCCGCTCGTCACCGGCCCCGCCGCCCCGGCACTGGCGAACGGCGACCCGTTGGCCTGGCACGACCTCGAGCCACTGCCCGCGCACGCTATGCGCCGCGCACGCCGGATGGACGTCCACCCCGGGACACCGACGACGATCGACGTCCTGTTCCGCGACTCCTACGTCCGCCCGGACGGGCTCGAGACCGTCATCCACGAGTACACGGTCCTCATGACCGTCGACGCCGAAGCCGGGATCGTCGTGTCCTGCGAGGCAACGCCCCGCGTCCTGCCCTGGGTGGAGTGCCCAGCTGCCGCGGCGTCGGCCCGCCGGCTGGCCGGGCAGCCGCTGGCCGGGCTACGGGCGCACGTGCGGCAGACGTTCGCGGGGACGTCCACCTGCACGCACCTCAACGACACGCTGCGCGCATTGGAGGACGTCCCCGCACTGCTCTCGCTACTCGCCGACTGATGAGATCACGCGGCGCTGCTCGTCAGCGCACGTTGAAGCCGGCGTCGACGGGCAGCTGTACCCCGGTGATGTAACGGGCCTCGTCGGAGACCAGCCACGCGACGGCGTTCGCGATGTCCTCCGGCTGCAGGATCTCGATGGGAAGCGCGTTCTGCATTGCGGAGAGCGTGTTGTTGCCGCCCTTCGCCGCCTCTTCCATGAGCGCGGCCATCGCGGCGTTCTGCGTCATCCCGCTGACGACACCCGTCGGGTGCACTGTGTTCACCCGAATCCACTCGGGAGCCAACGTGACAGCCAGCGATTGCATCAGTCCCACCAGACCCCGCTTCGAGGCGGCGTAGGCCTGGGCGCTGGCCAACGGCGAATTTGGTCCCTTCAGCCCGGCGGTGGAGCTGGTCATCACGATGGACCCGCCGCGACCGCCCTGCTGCATGTAGGGCAGCGCGGCCCGGACCGTGTGCCAGGCGCCGGTCAGGTTGGTCTCGAGCGTCTCCGTCCACTCGAGGAGCGGATCGGCCTCCGGCCCGAGGCGGATGATCCCGGCATTGGCGACGATGATGTCCAGACGCCCGAAGGCCGCGAACCCCTCCTCGACGGCACTCGAGACCGCGGCGAAGTCGCGCACGTCGGCTTGCCTGGCGACGACGCGTCGCCCCTCCTTCTGGACGAGGCCAGCGGTCTCCTCGAGATCAGCAGGCGAGGCGTTCGGGTAGTCCATAGAGGGCACGTCGTGGCAGATGTCGATCCCGATGATGTCGCAGCCCTCACGCGCCAGACGAACCGCGTGGGCGCGTCCTTGGCCGCGTGCCACGCCGGTGATGAAGGCGACCTTGCCTTCGAGTCCCTCGGCCATGCCAACCGTCCTTCGTAGTCGAGCAGCCCCGGCGGGGCGTGCGGTGATGTGTGGGTCAGGCGCCGATAATGTTACGATTGCGCAAATCGGCGATGCGCTCGTCGCTCAGTCCAAGCTCGCGGAGCACCGCGTCGGTGTGCTGCCCGAGGGTGCACCCCGCCAAGGCCTGAGTCGCGGAGCGGGAGAAGTGGAGCAGCGGACCGACCCGCTCGTACTCGTCGAAGATGGGGCTCTCTACGGTGGCGAGCCAGCCGTGGCTGCGGCCGAGGTCACCGAGCCAGTTGTCCTCGGTCCCGGCGGTCTCGGCGACCACGCACCCGATGCCCTGCGGCAGCAGTTCCGATTCCCACTGCTGCGCCGTCTGCTGGGCGAAGATCTCGGACAGCAGCTTGGTGATCTGAACGTCATCGGCCTGGCGTCCCTCCTCGGTGGACCAGGCGGGGTTGTTGACCGGACCCCAGGGCGACAATGCCTCAGCCAGGCGCAGCCACTGACGGTCTGTCGGTGCCGCGAGGAAGACCCACTCGTCGGCGGTCTCGTAGAGCCGGTAGGTGGCGCTCATGCCGAACCCGTCCGGGTCGACGCGGGCGTCCTCGGGTTTGCCCTCGTACTCGACCATCGTGTCGCACAGCGCACTGACGGTGCTTAACAGCATCGTCGTCAGCATGCGCTGGCCGCCGGCGCCCCGACGCCGTGCGTACAGCCCCAGCAGCATCGCCGTGGCCACGGCGAGCGCGGCGACGCCGTCCGGCTGGGTGCCGTGGCTGTTGGCGCTTGTGGTCAGTTGGACCGACATCCGGCGCACGTCCGGGGTGGACATGGTCGCCGCTTGTTCCGGGGTGGTCGTGCGCGGCATGTTGCGCATGGACAAGCCTGCGCCGGCCGACATGGTCGGCGCGAAGGCGGCGCGCTTGCCGTACGGCCCGTTGATGCCGTATCCCGGGGCCTCGAGGTAGACGAGATCGGGATTGACCGCCAGCAAGGAGTCGGCGTCGATGCCGAGCCGTTCGACCACGCCGGCCCGAAAGGACGTCATCACCAGATCGGATCGACGGGCCAGCTCGCGGACGATCTCGACTCCGTCCGGCGAGGCCATATCCAGGGCGATGGACTCCTTGCCCTGCAGGACCTTGGCGGCACCGGCCTCGGGGAAGGATGCGATCATGCGCAGCGGCTCGCCCTCGAGTGGCTCGACCTTGATCACACGGGCACCGAGGTCCGTCAGCAGCGTCACGCCGTAGGGAGCGGCGTAAAACGTGGCCAGCTCCAGCACGGTCACGCCTGCGAGCGGAAGATCCGGGCCCTGCGCCCGCGGGCAGTCGTCGCTGCCCGCGGCCCACTCCTCGGACAGTTCGGCGCCCTCGCCGAGCCGGGGTGCCGGTCGCGGAACGGGAAGTGGCGTCGCGCTGAGGGAGACGAGCTGCGCCGGCTGCCGCGTGGGCCCGACCACGGGATCGATGATCTCGACCACCTGCCCGGCGTACTGCAGCTGGGGGTGATGCAGCGCCTCGGTCCCCCGTCGGAAGACCTCGGCGGAGACGTTGGGGTTGCGGTCGAAGACTTCCTGCCACTCGCTCAGCGTTTTCGCCCGCACCGCGTCGATGAGCATCTCGTTGGCCTGGACGCGCTTATGCACGTCCTCGAAGGCGGGCACCGTCTTCCACTCCGGGTCCTCGCGCATCCACGCGAGGCCTGCCTCCTCCAGTAGCGCCTGGAACAACCGGGGCTGCGACTGGGAGAACTGCAGCCAGTGACCGTCCTTGGTCACCGCGATCAGCAGGATGAGCGGGAACGGCGAGGCGGGGTAGCCCTCCTCGGTGAAGGGAGGCGCGCCGACGAGCGCGTCGGGGTACTTCATGGCCAGCGTGCGCAGCATCTGGTGCCACGGGTCCAGCGCGGCGAGAGCCAGCGCGAGACTGGTGTCGACTACCTGACCACATCCGGTCGTCTCGCGGTCGTACAGAGCGGCGAGGATGCCGTGCAGGGCGACCTGAACGGCCGACCACGACGCGTAGGGCACCGAGAGGAAGGCCGGCCCAGGCCGCTCGGTCATGCGGCTGTACTCCCACATGCTGCCCAGCTTGGCCATGACGAGCCCCTCGTAGCCCGGCATGGCGGCGAAGGGGCTGTCGGCGCCGAACGCCGAGATCTGCGACCAGATGAGGCGCGGGTGCTCCGCGGTGAGACGAGCCGCGTCCAGTCCGAGCCGCGCGGCGACACCGGTGCGCCAGGCCTCGAGGACGACGTCGGCTCCGGCGATCAGCCGACGTGCCTCGTCGGCTCCTGTGACGGACTTCAGATCGAGAACGAGGCTGCGCTTCCCGCGGCCCCACAGCGGATAGGACGGGTGGCGGCGTAACGGCGTGCCGCCCGGCGGCTCGACCTGGACGACGTCGGCCCCGAAGTCCGCAAGCATCTGTCCCAGTTGGGCATTCGTCATCCCGCTGGTGAGCTCAACGACTCGAAGTCCGCGAAGTGGTGTGTTCAACGAATGCCTCCGACAGACGGTTGAAGGGCTGAGCGTACGACGGCGCCGTGGTACAGTCCATGATTTCGTAAGACTTTCGACAACGCATACCGTAATGCGGCCTCGGCTCTCGCCGTCCGTCGGCAGGACTCAGATTCGTCCTACCGGCAGCCCTGGCGGAGGGCTGCCGTGAGCCGTTCCATGGCGGCGGGCGGTTGTCGCCCCAGAGCGGCCCCCATCGGCCACGACTGGCGGCGACCCTCGCCGGAGCGACAGCGCGCCTCGCCAGGCGCCGAAAGGAGGAGCCGTGAGCTTGAAGGTCGGAAGCAGACTGCGGACGCCGACGTCCACGGTCGAGGTCATCGTCGTCAAGGGTGGCGACGGTGCCGGCGAGCTGGTCTGCGCGGGCGCTCCGATGGTGACCACCGAGGTCTCCGTCGAACCGGTGGCCGGCGAGGCCATGGTGCAGCTCGGCAAACGCTACGTCGATGACGAGGGCGGAATCGAAGTCCTCTGCGCGAAGCCCGGCGTCGGACCGCTCGAGTACGCCGGGCGCCCGCTCACCGTCCGCGGCGCCGCGGCGCTGCCGGCCTCGGACTAGGCCGCGTCTGACAGCCTCCGGCCACGCGAGGCTCCGCCATCATCGCGCAGCCTTCGGCCTAGGGGTCGCCGCCAGGCGGATCGCCGAGGTTGTAGAGCACGCCGGAACGACTGCGCTTGCCGGCGTGCACGCCGGCATCGCGGATGCCTTCCACGAGCCGCGGTCGACGTGGTAGGACTACGGTAAGGCTTTCCGTACTGGTCCGGTGTGCGCTGCGTTCCAGCCGCCGTTCCCAACACCCTCGAGGAGGACGAATGAGCGACGGCGCGACGCTGTATGTCGACGGCAAGTGGATGCCCGCGGCATCCGGTGCTGTGTTCGAGGTCGTGGATCCGAGCATGGACACGCCCTTCGGCGTCGCCTCCGCGGGTGGCGCGGCCGATGCGCGCGCCGCACTCGACGCGGCCGTGACGGCGTTCCCCGCCTGGTCGGCGACGACGGCGTACGAACGCGCTGAGGTCTTGCAGCGCGCGCACCGTCTCATGACCGAGCGCACCGAGGATCTCGCGCAGTTGATGACGCGCGAACAGGGCAAGCCCATCCGGATGGCCCGTAACGAGGTGAAGTACGCCGCGGACTTCCTGCTCTGGTTCGCGGAGGAGGCCAAGCGGGTCTACGGCTCGAGCCTGCCCTCCGCACGCGCCGATCAGCGGTTCAGCGTGGTGCGTCAGCCCGTGGGCGTAGTCGCGGCCATCACGCCGTGGAACTACCCGATCTCCATGATCACTCGCAAGGTGGGCCCGGCCATCGCGGCGGGCTGCACCACCGTGCTCAAGCCCGCCGAGCAGACGCCGCTGTGCGCGGTGGCGGTGTTCGAGATCCTGCACGAGGCCGGCCTGCCCGCCGGCGTGGCGAATCTCGTCACCGCGGCCGACCCCGCTCCGGTGGCCGACGTGTGGCTCGATGCGCACGAGGTTCGCAAGCTGACCTTCACGGGCTCGACTGAGGTCGGCAAGATGCTCGCCGCGCGCGCGGCCGCCACGATGAAGCGAGTGTCCATGGAGCTCGGTGGCCACGCCCCGTTCCTGGTCTTCGGCGACACCGACATCCAGCATGCCGCCAAGGGCGCCGCGCTCGTGCGTTACCTGAACACGGGCCAGGCGTGCATCTGCCCGAACCGCATCTACGTCCAGCGGCCACACGTCGAGGCCTTCACCGAGGCGTTCACCGCACGGGTCGCCAAACTCAAGGTGGGTGCCGGCACCACCGACGGCGTCTCGATCGGCCCGCTGATCGACCGCGCGGCGATGGACAAGATGCAGCGCCAGGTCGACGATGCGGTAGCCAGGGGTGCCCGGGTGACCACGGGCGGCGCCGCCGTCCGCCCCGAAGGGCTGACCGGGCAGAACTTCTTCGCGCCCACAGTGCTCGCTGACGTCACCCCGGACATGCTCATCTACCGCGAGGAGACGTTCGGGCCCATCGCCGCGATCATCGGCTTCGACGGCGAGCAGGACGCGATCACCATGGCGAACGACACCCGTTACGGGCTGGCTGCCTACGTCTACACCAATGACCTGCGTCGCTCGATCAGGGTCACCGAAGCACTTCGCTTCGGGATCATCGGGCTCAACGACATCAACCCGACCTCTGCCGCCGCGCCGTTCGGCGGGGTCGGCGAGAGTGGCATCGGTCGCGAGGGCGGCGCCACCGGCATCGATGAGTACCTCGACATCAAGCTGATCGGGACGAGCGTCTGAGCGCGGGCCGACTGGCGCCCGCCTCGCCCGGGTGTCGCGCTCCGACCTTTGGCACCACTGCGAGCTGACGGTCGAGCGGACCTTCAGGCACGCCACATGACCGGCGTCGGTAGTCCTGTGGTGTGACCATCATGTACAAGTCGAAAAAGATACGGTAAACCACTCCAGAGGTCGATCGGTCGTCTGACCGCGCCCACTTCGGCGCGACCGCCGGTCAGCGCCCGCCGCTCAACGAGGAGATTGCCTTGACCTTCAAGATCACAAAACTGTTCCACCTGATCCACGTGACGGACGACTATGCCGGGCTCGACGCGTGGTACGAGGAGGTGTTCGGCGCCATCCGCTTCACTGACGGGCTCGACAACTTCCCCTACCTTGAGGTCGAGAAGCGCAACGCAACCCTCACTGCGGTGGCGAGCGCATGCATCGAGCCGATTTCTCCGGCCTTCCAGGCAGAAGGCTGGGAGCAGGCCCCGATCGGCCGCTTCTACAACAAGTTCGGTACGCACTGGTATTCGCTGGCGTGGCATCTGGACGACCCGCTCGACCTGTACCGCCACCTGAAGTCGAAGGGCGTGCGCTTCTTCGGACAGGGCGGGGCCGCCGGCGAGCCGACGGCGGACGACCCGCTGTTCACCCACCCGAAGGACACCGTCTGCGCGCTCGAGTTCATGGATCACCGCTCCAAGGGGCTGTCCATAATGCCGGACCCGCGCTTCACCGACCCGAACTACGCGGCGGTTGACTGGACCACTCGCACTCCGCTCGGGCTGCGGGATCTCGGCTACATCACGATCGTCACGAGGGACCTCGACCGCGGCAAGACCGTGTTCGCGGACTGGCTCGGGGGCACGGTGCTCGGCGAGTCGACGTCGGAGCTGACGGGCACCCAGGACGTCTACGTCCAGGTCGGGGAGTCGGTGATCCAGCTGGCCAAGCCCCTGGGCGGCGAGTCACTGGCCGACGCCGACCTGGCCAAGAACGGCGAGTCCATGCACTCGGTCTCGTGGCACGTCGCCGACCTGGCGAAGGCGAAGGCATTCCTGGCGGAGAAGTCCGTCAAGATCCTGGCCGAGGACGACCACACACTGCTGGCCGACCCGGCCACGACCTTCGGCGCGAACTACCGATTCACCGACCTGCGCACCGACCAGCTCGCGGCCCGCTGATCGTCGCGGCGGCCCAGCTTACG
>Ga0105249_10003472_pt1 | contig 13652 bp, 13 predicted proteins | sample KBSS44metaG_FD_81522 | JGI IMG/M metagenome (GOLD analysis project Ga0105249, IMG submission 81522) | Switchgrass rhizosphere microbial communities from Kellogg Biological Station, Michigan, USA - KBS S4-4 metaG | ecosystem: Host-associated > Plants > Roots > Rhizosphere > Soil | place... | reverse complement strand
CCTGCCCGAGCACGAGTACCTGGAGCGGCTCCCGCTGCTCTGGAAGACCCTGCAGCGCAAGTACTTCCTCGACGACCTGTACGAGCAGGGCATCGTCCGGGCCGTGGTCGGCGCCCTGGCCCCGGCCACCTACTGGTTCGACCAGCGGGTGATCGACGGGGTGGTCAACGGGGCGGGGCTGGGGACACGACGTCTCGCCCGCGGGCTGCGCTATGTACAGTCCGGGCAGGCCCAGTGGTACGCGGCCGCGCTGTTCATCGGCGTGATCGGCCTGGCCGTCCTGGTGACCCAGGTGATCGGCAGCTAGCCGGAAGGAGGAGCGCTCGGCGTGGACTGGTTCGACGACTCGGCCCTGACCCTGGCCGTGTTCCTGCCTCTTCTCGGCGCGGTCGCGGTGGCCGTGCTCCCGAGGGAGCGGGACGGCCTGGTCAGGGGGACGGCGCTCGGCTTCAGCGCGCTCGCCCTGCTGGCCGGGGTGGGCATGCTGGCCCGCTTCGACTACGGGGCCGGGGCGGCCATGCAGTTCGAGGTCGCCCGGAGCTGGATCCCCTCGATCGGGGCCGGCTACCACGTCGGCGTCGACGGCATCGCCCTGCCCCTGCTGGTGCTGTCGCTGCTGCTCAGCCTGTTGTGCGTGATCTACTCGTTCCGGTTCCTGCCCGAGCCCCGCAACCCCAAGGCGTTCCTGGCGCTGCTGCTGCTGCTCGAGACGGGCATGAACGGCACCTTCGTGGCCCTCGACCTGGTGCTGTTCTTCGTCTTCTGGGAGACGGTGCTCATCCCCATGTACTTCATGATCGCCGTCTGGGGCGGGGCCAGGCGCGAGTATGCCTCGATCAAGTTCATCCTCTACACCCTGATCGGGTCGGTGGTCATGCTGCTGGGCTTCCTCGCCCTGTGGCTGCGCTCCAGCCCCGAGGCGGCCGGCCGCACCTTCGACATCCTGGCCCTGCAGGAGCTGGGGGCGGCCCGCTTCGGCGGCACCTTCGGCACGATCGTGTTCGCCGCCGTCGCCCTCGGCTTCGCCGTCAAGGTGCCGGTGTGGCCGTTCCACACCTGGCTGCCCGACGCCCACACCGAGGCCCCGACCGTCGGCTCGGTCCTGCTGGCCGGGATCCTGCTCAAGATGGGGACCTACGGGTTCGTGCGCATCGCCCTGCCGGTCCTGCCCGAGGCCGCCCGGACCTGGGCCCCGGTGCTCGGCGTGCTCGGCGCCATCGCCATCATCTACGGCGCCCTGTGCTGCCTGGCCCAGCGGGACGTCAAGCGCCTCATCGCCTACTCGTCGGTCGGCCACATGGGCTTCGTGATGCTGGGCATCGCCACCCTCACCCCGACCGGGATCAACGCCGCCGTGTTCGGCATGGTCGCCCACGGCGTCATCACCGGCATGCTCTTCTTCCTCGCCGGGTCCATGCACGAGCGCTACCACACCCGCGACATCGTCGAGCTGGGCGGCGGCATGGCCACCCTGATGCCCCATCTGGCCGGGGTGTTCACCCTGGCCTGCATCGCCTCCCTGGGCCTGCCCGGGCTGGCCGGCTTCTGGGGGGAGATCCTGGCCCTGCTGGCCGCCTGGAACCCGGCCCCGGGGCTGTCGGTGCCGCTGTTCCGCACCCTGGCCTCGGTCGGCCTGGTGGGCACGCTGCTGACGGCCGGCTACTTCCTCTGGCTCATCCAGCGGGTCAACCTGGGCCGGGTCCCCGACCGCTGGGGCGGCAAGGCCCTCGGCGACCTGGCCCCGCTCGAGGTCGCCGCCTGGTCGCCCCTGATCGTGCTCATGGTGGCCCTCGGGTTCGCCCCCGGCCTCATCCTGTGGCTGACCAACCCGTCGGTCACCGGGTGGTTCACCGAACTGTTCGCCCTGGCGAGAACCTGACGTGTCGAGGAGACCCTGACCGTGCCCATCGACTTCCACGCCATCCTTCCCGAGCTGGTCCTGGCCGGCACCGCCCTGCTGGTGCTGGTGGTGGACCTGTTTGTGGAGCGGGCCAAGGTGGTCGCCAGCTGGCTGTCGATCGCCGGCACCGTGGTCGCCGGGATCGCCCTGGCCAGCCTGGTCGGCGGGGGCACCCGCAGCACCTTCGGCGGGTCGTTCGTGGTCGACAACTACGCCCTGCTGTTCAAGGGGCTGTTCCTGGGCTCGCTGCTGCTCGTCCTGCTGATGAGCCAGCGCTATGTCGACGCCGGCACCTCCTACCAGGGCGAGTTCTACTTCCTGGTCCTGTCCAGCTTCGTCGGCATGCTGCTGATGCCGTCCTCGCGAGATCTCCTCATGCTGTTCCTGTCGCTCGAGATCGTCTCGGCCACCGGCTTCATCGCCGCCGGGTTCCGCAAGGGCGACGCCCGCGGCAACGAGGGCGCGCTCAAGTTCCTGCTCATCGGCGTGCTCTCCACCGCCGTGATGCTGTTCGGCATGAGCCTGGTCTACGGCTTCACCGGCTCCCTCCAGCTCGGCCCGATCGCCGAGCGCCTCGCCCAGCTGGGCGACGAGCCGGCCGCGGTGATGGCCGTGTTCCTGGTCATCACCGGGTTCGCCTTCAAGGTGTCGGCGGCCCCGTTCCACTTCTGGGCCCCCGACACCTACGAGGGCTCCCCGGTCCCGGTGGCCGCCTACCTGTCGGTCGCCTCCAAGGCGGCAGGGTTCGCCGGCCTCCTCCAGGTGACGTTCGTGGCCTTCCCGTCCTACGCCCGCTACTGGGCCCCGGCCTTCGCCGTCCTGGCCGCCTTCACCATGCTGCTCGGCAACGTGATCGCCCTGGCCCAGACCAACATCGTCCGCCTGCTCGCCTACTCCTCGGTCGCCCAGGCCGGCTACATGCTGGTCCCGTTCGCGGCCGGTTCCTCGGCCAACCCGGCCGTCCGCGAGGAGGCCTTCCAGGCCGTGCTCGTCTACCTGCTGATCTACGCCTTCACCAACCTGGGCGCGTTCGCCGTCGTCACCCTGGTCAGCCAGCGCCAGCCGGCCAACCTGATCAGCGACTACGCCGGGCTGGCGCGCCGCGCCCCGGCCCTCGGCGTCGCCATGACCGCCTTCCTGTTCTCGCTGGCCGGCATCCCCCCGGCCGCTGGCTGGTACGCCAAGTTCGTCATCTTCAAGTCGGCCATCAACGGCGACACCGTGACCCTCCAGCTGCTGGTCGTCTTCATGGCCGTCATGACCGTTGTCGCCCTCTTCTACTACGCCGGCATCGCCCGCAGCCTCTGGCTCGGCACCCAACCCGAAGGCACCCCGGAACCGGCCGCCCCCCGGGTCTCCCCGACCCTCGGCACCGCCATCGCCATCTCGGCCGCCGGCGTCCTGGTCCTCGGCATCCTCCCCAACCTCCTGGTCCAGTACGCCCCGGTGTCCACCCTGGTCGCGGGTCCCTAACGCCGTACACCTCATGGTGTATGATGGTGTCATGAGCCGGACGAACATTGACATCGACGACGAGCTGATCGAGCGGGTGATGCGTCGCTACCGGCTGCCGAGCAAGCGGGCCGCGGTCGAGCTCGCCCTCCGCCGTCTGGCCGGCGAGCCGATGAGCCATGACGAAGCCCTCTCCATGGAGGGCACCGGCTGGAGTGGCGACCTGGACGCCATGCGCGAGCCCGACGCGACCGCCTGGCCGAGCGACGCGACCGCCGGGTCGTGATCCTGGCCGACACCTCGGCCTGGGTCGAGTACCTGCGCGCCACCGGCAGCCCGGCCCATCTGCGCCTGCGGGAGTTGATCGCCGGCGAGGGTGAGCTGGCCACCACCGAGGTCGTGACGATGGAGCTGCTCGCCGGGGCGGCCACCGCCGAGGAGGTGACGCGGCTGCGCCGGCTGCTCCTGCGCTATCAGCTCCTGCCGGTCGAGGGCCTGGCCGACTACGAGGCCGCCGCCGCCCTCTACCGCCACTGCCGGGCCAGGGGCGAAACCGTGCGCCAGCTGACCGACTGCCTGATCGCCGTCGTCGCCATGCGCCACAAAGCGTCCCTCCTCCACCGCGACCACGACTTCGAGGTCATCGCCAGGCACACCCCGCTCCAGGTCGCGAGCTAGCCGCCGAGCTCGGGCCGGTGTGACCGAGGCGCATGATGACTGAGGCCAGTCGGACCTGCTGCCCGACCCAGGTCGCGGGCGGCTGGGGCGGCGGCCGACGGAAGTAGCGGTCGCCGCGACTTCGGTATCGTTCCCGGCCGCCAGGGGCGAGCACGGCCCTCGGGGCCGGTACGCTCCCAGGATGAACGCTTCGGCGACGGCCACGCTGGCGACGCGCGGGGTCGGGACCCGGCGCCGCCCGCGCGACTGGGTTGTGGACACGCTGCTGTTCCTGGCCGCGGTGATCTTCGCGTTGCTGGTGATCGGCGGGCGCCTGGAGTCGTCCACGCCGCCGCCGACCTGGCTGTTCACCGCCGACGTGATCGCCGGCGCGGTCGGCTGCGCCGGGCTGTGGCTGCGCCGCCGCTGGCCGGTCGGGCTCGCCCTGGTGCTGGTGGTGCTCTCGACCTTCTCCGAGACGGTGTCCGGGGCCTTGGTGGTGGGGATGCTCACGGTCGCGATCCACCGGCCCCCGCGGACCACGGCGGCCGTCTTCGTCCTGAGCGTGGTGGCCGCGCTCGTGTACGTGGTGCTCCGGCCGGAGCCCGGGATCCCCGCCTGGCTCCTGTTCATGATCGGCCTGGCCGTCCAGAGCGCCGCCGTCGGCTGGGGCCTGTTCATCCACTTCCGCCGCCAGCTGGTGCTGTCCCTGCGCGACCGGGCCAACCGGGCCGAGACCGAGGCCCAGCTACGGGCCGAGCAGGCCCAGCAGCGCGCCCGCGACGAGATCGCCCGGGAGATGCACGACGTCCTCGGCCACCGCCTGTCGCTGCTGAGCGTCCACGCCGGCGCGCTCGAGTTCCGCCCCGACGCCCCCGCCGAGGAGGTCGCCCGCGCCGCGAAGGTGATCCGGGAGAACGCCCACCAGGCGCTCCAGGACCTGCGCGAGGTCATCGGGGTCCTGCGCGCTCCGACCGAGGCCGCTCGGGCCGAGGTCGAGGCGGTGCAGACTGGGCTTGCCCCGCCCGGGTGGGCGTCGGCCCCCGTCGGGGAGCTGCCCCAGCCGACCCTCGCCGACGTCCAGCAGCTCGTGGCCGAGTCGGGCCGGGCCGGGATGCGGGTGACCCTGCGCGAGGAGACCAGCGGCCCGGCCCCCGACCTGACCGGCCGCACCGCCTACCGGGTCGTCCAGGAGGCCCTGACCAACGCCCGCAAGCACGCCCCCGGCGCCGAGGTCCGCGTCCACCTGGCCGGGTCGGCCGGCACCGGCCTGAGGGTCGAGGTCCGCAACGACGTCCCTCCGCCAGCGGCCGGCCTGACCGCGGGTCCCGTGCCCGACCCCGGGCTCGCGCGTCCATCCGGGCCCGCGCCCGACCCCGGGGCCGGGCAGGGGCTGGCCGGGCTGGCCGAGCGGGTCGCCCTGGCCAGTGGGCGGCTGGAGCACGGGCCCACCGCCGAGGGCGGCTGGTGCCTGTCGGCATGGCTACCCTGGCCGGCATGACCGCGTCCGAGCCGGAGACCGTCGGGGTGCTGGTGGTCGACGACGACCCGCTGGTCCGGGCCGGCCTGGTGATGATGCTCGGCGGCGCCCCCGACGTCCGGGTGGTCGGCGAGGCCGGCGACGGCACCCAGGTCCTGCCCATGGTCGACCGGCACGCGCCCGACGTCGTCCTGATGGACATCCGGATGCCCAACATGGACGGTCTGGCCGCCACCGAGGCCCTGCGCGCCCGCCGCGGCGCGCCCGAGGTCATCATCCTGACCACCTTCGACGCCGACGAGCACGTCCTGCGGGCCCTGCGGGCCGGGGCCGCCGGGTTCGTTCTCAAGGACACCCCGCCGGCCGAGATCGTCGACGCGGTCCGCCGGGTCGCCCAGGGCCTCCCCGTCCTCTCCCCGGCGGTCACCAGGCGCCTGATCGCCCGGGTCGCCGGCTCTGGCCACGACCGCCGCGCCCGGGCCACCGAGCGCCTGGCCCTGCTCAACGACCGCGAGCGCGAGGTGGCCGTCGCCGTCGGCCAGGGCCGCTCCAACGCCGAGATCGGGTCCGTCCTCTACCTCAGCGTCCCCACCGTCAAGACCCACGTCTCGAGCATCCTCACCAAGCTCGACCTCAACAACCGGGTCCAGATCGCCCTCCTGGCCCACGACGCCGGCCTCCTCGACGACCCCGACTGACGGGGCCGCCGGGACCGGGACGCCTCAGGCGCGGCCGGTCGCCGGCTGACGGCGGCCGCTGCGCCAGGCGTCGCTGAGCTTGACCCGGGCACCGGTGCGGAGGATGGCGCCCTCGTAGAGGCGGGCGGCGAGCAGGACCACGGCCACGATCGAGACCAGCATGATGGCCAGGGAGAGGGCGATCTCCCACGGCGCGGCGTTCCCGCCGGCGATCCGTAGCGGCATGATCAGCGGGGCGACCGGGGGAAGGAACGACGACACCTTGGCCAGAGTCGTGTCCCCCCCGCCCGAGACCGAGCTCGAGAAGGCGATGAAGAACGACGCGATCATGAGCAGGTTCAGTGGGGTGGCGGTGTTCTGGAGCTCCTCCTGGCGGGACACGATGGCCCCGGCCACCGCGAACATGCTGGAGTAGAAGGCGTAGCCGAGCAGGAACCAGAGCAGCACCGAGCCGATCGTCCCGGTCGCGTCGGGCGGCAGGGTGATGGTGTTGCTGGCCACGGCCACGGCGAGCCCGATCGCGCCGATGATGCTCAGCTGGATCAGGCCGACCAGGCCGACGCCGATGATCTTGCCGGCCAGCAGCTGGACCGGGCGGACGGCGGCCAGCAGCACCTCGACGACCCGGGTCGACTTCTCCTCGACCACGCCCATGGCGACCGCGAAGCAGTAGCCGATCAGCTGCCCGTACAGCAGGAAGACGGCGACGGTGGCGATCGCCCGCTTGGACCTGACGTCCTCGTCGACCGGCTCCAGGCTGCGTACCGGCAGCGGCGGGGGGGCCAGGGCGGCCTGGATCTCGCCCTGGTCGACGCCGGCGCTCTGGAGGGTCTGCTGGGCTCTGGCCGCCCGGGAGGCGGCCTGCACCAGCAGGCTGAGCTGCTCGTCGGGCTCGGCCTTGGCGACCAGCTCGCGGCCGTCGATCACGGCCAGGTCGAGCTTGCCGTCGCGCACGGTGGCCTCGGCGTCGGTGGCGCTGGCCGGCTGCTGGAGGTTGATCCGGATGCCGGCGGCCTCGGCCTGCGCGGTGAGGACCTGCCCGATTGGCTGGGAGGCGGCGCCGACCAGGCCGACGTCGAACTCCTTCGGGTCGTCGGACCCGAGCAGCTTGGGCACGAAGATGATGGCGAGCAGGATGGCCAGGGTGACCAGGGTCGAGATCAGGAACGAGCGGTCGCGCCGGGTCCGCTCGACCAGCTCGCGCCTGGCCGTCAGCCTGATCCCGTCGAAGGTTCGCATCTGGGACGTTCTCATTCCTGCACCACCTGCCGGAAGAGCTGGGTCAGGGACGGCTGCACGGCGCTGAACAGGGTGACCCGCCCGGCCGCCCTGGCCGCGTCGAGCACCCGCTGCTCGTCGCCGTCGACGGCCAGCACCACCCGTCCGTTGTGCTTCTCCAGCACCGTCACCCCGTCGAGGCCGTTCGCCCAGTCGGTGGCCGCGTCGGCCACCTCCACCTGGTAGCGGCGCTCGCCGCCGGACGCCCGCAGCTCCTCGACCGGCCCGGCCGCGACCAGGCGGCCGCGGTTGATGATCGCCACCGCCTCGCACAGCCGCTCCACCAGCTCCAGCTGGTGGCTGGAGAAGATCACCGGGATGCCGTCGGCGGCCCGGTCGGCGAGGACCTCGGCCAGCACGTCGACCCCGACCGGGTCGAGACCCGAGAACGGCTCGTCGAGGACCAGGACCTCGGGGTTGTGGACCAGGGCGGCGGCCAGCTGCACCCGCTGCTGGTTGCCGAGCGACAGCTGCTCGACCCGGTCGCCGGCCCGGTCGGCCACGCCCAGCCGCTCGATCCAGTAGCCGGCGGCGCTCGCCGCGTCCTCGGTCGAGAGCCCATGCAGGCGGGCGAAGTACTCGAGCTGGTCGCGGACCCGCATCTTTGGGTACAGGCCGCGCTCCTCGGGCATGTAGCCGAAGCGGCGGCGTGTCTCGGCGTCGACCGGCCGGTCGCGCCAGCGCACCTCCCCCTGGTCCGGCTCCAGCACCCCGAGCACGATCCGCATGGTGGTGGTCTTCCCGGCGCCGTTCGGCCCGACGAACCCGAACATCTGGCCTTCCCGGACAGTGAACGACAGGTCGTCAAGGGCGACGACGTCGCCGTAGCGGCGGGTCAGCCCCTGGAGCTCGAGCACCTTGTCAGCCCTCCTGCTCTTGCCGTCCCCCCTTGCCGGGCACCTTACCAGCGGTCCGGAGCGGCGCCGTTGTCCCGCCCCGCCGTCCACCGCAGGTGGCAGGAGCAGCCAACCTGCGTACTTACACTGGCTTGAATCCACGGACGTACACTGAGGGATGTCAGGTCGAGGGGAGTAGCCCTCCGACGCTCCGTCAGCACGCCGCAGCCTGCGCGGCCGGGGCTCGGGCCACATCCTTTGGCGGCGAGACTTCGACCGGACCGGTTCGCCTCGGCCGCAGTCGGGCGCTTTGCAGGCACAGGAGTACAAGCAATGACCGGCAGGAACTACCTGAAGACCACGCTGCTGCTGGCCGGAATGAGCGGACTGCTGCTGGCCATCGGTGCGTTCCTCGGCGGCAACTGGATCACGATCATGCTGGTCGTGGCCATCGTGGTGAACGGCGTGGCCTACTTCTTCTCCGACAAGATCGCCATCCGGGCCGCCAGGGCGGTGCCGGTGACGGCGGCCCAGTTCCCCGAGCTGCACCAGATCGTCAAGGGCCTGGCCGACCGGGCCGGCATCCCCATGCCGCGCCTGTACGTCTCGCCCAGCCCGCAGCCCAACGCCTTCGCCACCGGCCGCAACCCCCAGAACGCGGCGGTCGCCGTGACCCAGGGCATCCTGCCCATCCTGGACCGGCGCGAGCTGGAGGGCGTGCTCGCCCACGAGCTGTCGCACGTGCAGAACCGCGACATCCTGATCTCCTCGGTGGCCGCCACCATCGGCGCCGTGATCACCTGGGTCGCCCACCTGGCCATCTTCATCCCGATGGGCGACGACGACGATGGCGGCAACCCGATCGCGGCCCTGCTGACGTTGATCCTGGCCCCGATCGCGGCCCTGCTGATCCAGATGGCCATCTCACGCAGCCGCGAGTTCGGCGCCGACTCGAGCGGGGCCAAGCTCATCCATGACCCGCGCGCCCTGGCAAGCGCTCTGCGCAAGATCGAGGTCTACTCGCGCGGCACCCCGCCGGCGACCACCAACCCGTCCACCGCGCACCTGTTCATCTCCAACCCGTTCAAGGGCGGGGCCGGCGTGGGCCGCCTGTTCTCATCCCACCCGAGCACCGCCGAGCGGGTCGAGCGGCTGGAGCACATGGCCTACGACGGCTGAGCCCGAGCCGAGCTCATCCGGGGGGGAGCGTGCCGCTCCCCCCCGAGCCACGTCTGGAGCCGGCCAGGACCGCCCAGACGGCCACCCCGACGCCGAGCACGGCCCCGCCGGCGAGCACCGACGCGGCCGGCAGGCTGGCCGCCAGCACCAGGCAGCCGGCCAGCCCGGCCCCGGCCAGCCAGCGCGGCCTGCGCCGCTGGCGCCCCTCGCTCGACTCGAGGGTCCAGGCGGCGGCGTTGGTCACCGCGTAGTAGACCAGCACCAGGGTCGAGCTGAAGCCGATGGCGCCGCGCAGGTCGACGGTCAGGAGGACCAGAGCCACCAGCGCGGCGACGGCCAGCTCGGCCCGGTGGGGGACCCGGTAGCGGGGGTGGACGGTGGCCAGGGCGGTCGGCAGGTCGTGGTTGGCGGCCATAGCGAAGCTGGTGCGGCTGAGCCCCGCCTGGAGCGACAGCAGCACCCCGAGCGAGGCCACCGCCGCGCCTCCCCTGACCACCGGCTCCAGGCCGCCCAGGCGCCCGGCCCCGACCGCCTCGGCCAGCGGCGCGGCCGACGCGGCGAGCGCCGCCGGCCCGACCGCCAGCAGGGCGGCGGCGCACACCACCGCATAGACGGCCAGCACGATCCCGAGCGCCAGGGGCACGGCCCGCGGGATGGTGCGGGCCGGGTCGACCACCTCCTCCCCGAGGGTCGCCACCCTGGCGTAGCCGGCGAAGGCGAAGAACAGCAGCCCGGCGGCCTGCAGCACCCCGTAGGCCCCCGCGCCCGGCCCCGGCCCGGTCAGGTTGGCCGGGTCGGCCTGCCCGCCCAGCAGCATCCCGACAACAGCCGCGGCCAGCACCGCCAGCACCACCCCGACCACGACCCGGGTCGCGGCCACCGTCCGGTCCACCCCGAGGTAGTTCGCCACCGTGACCGCGGCCAGCCCGGCCAGCGCCACCGGACGGGCCATCCCGGGCGCGACGTAGCTCCCGAGGGTCAGCGCCATGGCCGCGCAGCTGGCCAGCTTCCCAGCGAGGAACGCCCACCCGGCCAGAAAGCCCCAGAACGCCCCCAGCCGCCGGCGCCCGTACACATAGGTCCCACCCGACACCGGGTACACGGCGGCCAGCGCCGCTGACGAGCTGGCGTTCGCATAGGCCACCGCCCCGGCCAGCACCAGCCCGGCCAGCAGCCAGCTCCCCGCGGCGCCAGCCGCCGGCCCCACCGCCGCGAACACCCCAGCCCCCAGCATCGATCCCAGGCCGATCACCACCGCATCGGCCACGCCAAGCCGCCGTTCCAGCCGGTCGGGCCCGGATCCCTGCGGGGGTTGGGACGCCATGGTCACCCGAGCCTACCGCCCGAAACGGGGTGGTGGCGGTCAGGCGGGGTCGACCTCGGACAGGCGGTGGCTGAGGAAGGTCTGCTCGACCGGGTTGGTGGCCAGCTCCAGGGCGCGGCGGTAGGCGGCGGCCGCCTCGGGGGCGCGACCCAGGCGGCGGAGGAGGTCGCCGCGGGCGGCGTGGAGGAGGTGGTAACTGTCGAGGGTGCCGGAGGCGGCCAGGGTGTCCATCAGGTCGAGGCCGGCGGCCGGGCCCTCGACCATGGCCACCGCGACCGCGCGGTTGAGGGCGACCACCGGGGAGTCGGCCACCGCCATGAGCTGGTCGTACAGGAGGGTGATGCGCCGCCAGTCGGTGGCCTCGGCCGTCGGGGCGACCGCGTGCAGGGCGGCGATGCAGGCCTGGAGCCGGTACGGGCCGGCGGGGCCGCGGCGGATCCCCTGGTCGAGCAGCTTGATGCCCTCGTGGATCTTGGCCCGGTCCCAGCGGCTCCGGTCCTGGTCCTCGAGCAGGACCAGCTCGCCCCCGGGGCCGACCCGCCCCTCGCGACGGGCGTCGTGGAGCAGCAACAGGGCCAGCAGCCCCAGCGCCTCGCCCTCGTCGGGCATCAGCTCGACCAGGACCCGCCCGAGTCGCACCGCCTCGGCGCACAGCTCGCGGCGGACCAGGGCGTCCCCGGCGCTGGCGGCATAGCCCTCGTTGAAGATCAGATAGAGGACGGCCAGCACCGACCCGAGCCGCTCCGGCAGCAGATGGTCGGGTGGCACCCGGTAGGGGATGGCGGCGTCTCGGATCTTGCGCTTGGCCCTGACCAGCCGCTGGGCCATGGTCGCCTCTGGGACCATGAAGGCGTGGGCGATCTCAGGCGTCGAGAGCCCTCCCAGGGTACGGAGGGTGAGGGCGACCCGGGCCTCGGGCGACAGCGCAGGGTGGCAGCAGGTGAAGATCAGCCGCAGCCGGTCGTCGGCGATGGTCTGCATCTCGGTGTCCTGGCCGCGGGCCGCCTCGAGCAGGGCCAAGGCGGCCCGGCGCTCGGCCAGCCCGCGCTCGCGGCGGAGGCGGTCGATGGCCTTGTTGCGGGCGGTGGTGATGATCCAGGCCCCGGGCCGGTCGGGGACGCCGGCGCTCGGCCAGTGCTGGATGGCGACCAGGAAGGCCTCCTGGACCGCCTCCTCGGCGAGGTCGAAGTCGCCAAGGACGCGGATGAGGGTGGCCACGGCCTGCCCGGACTCCTCCCGGAACACCCGCTCAACCAGCGCACGGGTCTCTTCGGCCACCCTCACCCCCTCGTCCCTGGGGGCCTGGGCTCGAGATCCCCAGACCCCGGCCCTCCCGGGGTCCCTCAGGACGGCATGTCCATCTCCATGATCGGCCGGACCTCGATCGACCCGCCGCGGACGTCGGGGATCTTGGCCGCGATCTCGATGGCCTCCTCCAGGTCCTTGGCCTCGACGACGTAGAAGCCGCCGAGCTGCTCCTTGGTCTCGGCGAACGGCCCGTCGGTGCTGAGGGTCTCGCCGTCGCGCACCCGGACGGTGGTGGCGGTGGCGGTCGGCTGGAGCGCCTCTCCGGACTGGTAGATGCCGCGGTCGACGATGTCCTTGGTGAACGACATGTAGTCCTGGAACTGGGCCTGGGCCTGCTCCTCGCTCTGGCTCGCCCAGTCCTGCTCGCTGGCGTAGATCAGCAGCGCGTAGCGCATGCTCCCCTCCCGAAGAGACCGGGGGCGGCGCGGTTCGCCGCCCTCCATGTAACCGACGAGCGGCACGACCCGGAATCGACACCCCCCGACAGATTTCTCTAACGATAGTTCGTGAAACGAAGCGGCAAGCCCTCGTCGCGCTCCTTGAGCAGGGCGATTGCCTGCTGGAGGTCGTTCTTGCTCTTGCCCGTGACCCGGAGCTGGTCGCCCTGGACCTGGGCCTGGACCTTGAGGGCGGACTGCCGCAGGGTCTTGGCCAGCGCCTTGGCCTTGTCCTCGGGGATGCCCTGGAGGAACGAGCACTCCACCCGGTAGTTCCCCCCACCCGCGGGCCGCGGCTCCGAGCAGGTCAGTGCCTTGAGCGACACCGACCGCTTCACCAGCTTGTCCTTGAACACGTCGAGGGCGGCCAGGGCCCGCTGGTCGGTCTTGGACAGGATCACCACCTCCTCGCCCGACCAGGCGAGCGAGGTGCCGGTGTTCTTGAAGTCGTAGCGCTGCGACAGTTCCTTTCTTGCCTGGTTGACCGCGTTGTCGACCTCTTGGCGGTCGACCTTGGCGACGACGTCGAACGAGGAGTCGGCCACGGCGTTCCTCCTTCCTCTGACCCTCGGGGACGCTAGCAGACCCGGCCGGTGTCGGTCGCCGGGCGCGGCCTCGAGTTGTCGACGCCCTGGCGCTCGACGGGGACTCCTTCGCCGAGCCGGGCAGACCCGGCCACGTGGTCTGGTCCGAGCTGGAAGCGTGACAGGTTCGTGGTTGTTAGTCGGCTATGGGGGCCGGTATCATCCGCCCTCGGTCTGGCAGGGTGCCCGAGCGGCCAAAGGGAGCGGTCTGTAAAATCGCCGGCATTGCCTACACAGGTTCGAATCCTGTCCCTGCCACACTACCCCTGAGCTGCGAAAACGCCGCCGCTGGCCGTCCGATCAGGCCGGGTTCGACGCTCCGGTTTCGCTCCGGTTTCCCTCCACCCGACGCGCCGCCGACACCGCTCGCCCATCCCGCGCTGCCGGGCCGAATACGCCCTCGATTAGCCCGGCCACCCGGGATGCGGTCTGGGGGAGCTGGTGGATGTAGACCCGCTGGGCGAGGGCGCCACCGTCGGCATGGCGCAGCTGGGCGGCGATGATGCTGGCCGGCTCCTT
>Ga0105249_10003469_pt1 | contig 13655 bp, 12 predicted proteins | sample KBSS44metaG_FD_81522 | JGI IMG/M metagenome (GOLD analysis project Ga0105249, IMG submission 81522) | Switchgrass rhizosphere microbial communities from Kellogg Biological Station, Michigan, USA - KBS S4-4 metaG | ecosystem: Host-associated > Plants > Roots > Rhizosphere > Soil | place... | reverse complement strand
GAGCGACCAGGGGCGCGCGGTGCGCCACGAGGCGCTCGAAACGATGGTGCTGCTGCTCAATCCCGTCACGCCGCACATCCCCCACGCGCTGTGGCAGGCGCTCGGCCATGGCGAGACGCTGATCGAAGACCAGCCCTGGCCGAAAGCCGATGCGCATGCGCTGGTCAAGGACGCGGTCACGGTGGCGGTGCAGGTCAACGGCAAGCTGCGGGGCACCATCGAGATGCCCGTAGCGGCCGGCAAGGAGGAGATCGAACGCGCGGCGTTGGCCGAGCGGAAGGTCGCCGATTTCCTAGCCGGCGCGGCGCCGAAGAAGATCATCGTGGTACCGGGCAAGATCGTGAATATCGTCGTGTGACGTTTGCGCCTGACTCGTCATTCCGGCGAACGCCGGAACCCAGCGGCTCTGTCGCCTCACCAGATGGCCCTGGGTCCCGGCGTTCGCCGGGATGACGAAGCAAGAGACTCGCACCGTCGCGCCCAAGATGCTTCAAGTACGATGACCCCCATCCTCTACATGAACCGCGAGTCCGGCCACAGCTACAAGGTGGCGCTGGCGCTTCGCCTGATGGGCGTGCCGTTCGAGCAGCACGCGGTCGATCTCAATCTTCCACGCGAGCAGCGCAGCGAGGATTTCCGGCGCGCCGCGCTGTTCGGCGAAGTGCCGGCGCTGGTGGACGAGGAGGGCCTGTGCGTCTGCCAGTCGAACGCGATCCTCGACCACGTGGCGCGCCGCTGCGGCAAGCTCGACGGCGACACGCCGGCCGAACGTACGCGCGTACGCGAATGGCTGTCGTGGGAAGCGAACCGGCTGGCGATGAGCTTTCCGCATCTGCGCTTTTCGCGCCGGTTTACGCCGGCCGGTGCGGTGCTGGAAGCCTACTGGGCCGCGCGCATGCAGGCCGATTTCGACCGCCTCGACCTGGCGCTGCGCGAGCGGCCTTTCCTGCTCGGCCACGCGCCGACGATCGCCGATATCTCCTGCTGCGGCTACCTCTACTGGACCGACCAGGCCGACGTCGATCTGGCCCCTTGGCCGGCGATCTCGGCGTGGCTGGCGCGGATAAGCTCGCTGCCGGGCTGGTCCGCACCGTATGATCTGCTGATTGCCAGCGATCCGATTCTTCCTGGAACCCGTACATGAGCTTGCGCCGCCTCCACTTCGTCGCCATCGCCGTCTTCGCCTTGCTGCTCGGCGCATGCGGATTCCACCTGCGCAAGGAGGCCGAGCTGCCGCCGAGCATGAAGCGCGTCTACATCGTGGGCGCCGATCCCTCCTCGCTGCTGGCCAAGGACCTGACCAAGGCGCTGACGCGCTCGGGGTCGCAGGTCGTCAACCAGGCCGATGCCGACGCGTCGGTCATGAAGATCGGCACGAACGCGTTCACCACCGACGTGCTGTCGGTCAGCGGCACCGCACGCGCGAGCGAGTACGCGCTGCGCTACCACGTCGAATTCGAAGTACAGAATGCAGCCGGTACCGCGCTGCTGCCGAAACAGACGATCGAGCTGTCGCGCGAATTCACGTTCGATGCGAGCCAGGCGCTCGGCGTTTCCGCCGAGACCGACCTTTTGACCAAGGAACTGCAGCGCGACATGGTGCAGACGATCCTGCGCCGTCTCGAAGCGCTGGCCCACGCGACCGACAAGACGCCCGGCTGACGCCGCGCGAGTGCAGCCCTCGGGTTCGCCCGAGGCTGCCGCCTTGCACCGCGGTTGCCCTTAGAATCGCCGGATGCAGACCACGCTCCCCGCCTTTCGCAAGCAGCTGGCCGCCGGCGAGCTGAAGCCCGCGTACCTGATCGCCGGCGCCGAGCACCTGCTGGTGCTCGAAGCGGCCGATGCGCTGCGCGCGCGCGGCAAGGAGCTCGGCTATGCGGAGCGCGAAGTCCTCGACGTCGAAGCCGGTTTCGATTGGAACCGCCTCGGCGATGCGAGCCGTTCGATGTCGCTGTTCGCCAGCCGCAAGCTGATCGACCTGCGCCTGCCGACCGGCAAACCGGGCAAGGAGGGCAGTGCCGCGATCGTCGAATACTGCCAGGCGCCGCCGCCGGACACCGTGCTGCTGATCAGCGCGAACGACTGGAGCAAGGCGCACGAAGGCGCCTGGGTGAAGGCGCTCGACGGCGTCGGCACATATCTTCCGGTGTGGCCGCTCAAGACCGAGGAACTGCCGGACTGGATCGCCGCGCGCATGGCCAGTCGCGGCCTCAAGGCGACGGCCGATGCGATGGCGCTGCTGGCCGATCGCGTCGAAGGCAACCTGCTCGCCGCCGCGCAGGAGATCGACAAGCTCGCCCTGCTGCAGGCGGGCGCTACGCTCGGCGTGACCGAGCTCGAGGCCAGCGTGGCCGACGACGCGCGCTACGATGCGTTCCGTCTCAGCGATGCCGCGATCGGCGGCGATGCGGGGCGCGCGCTGCACATCGTCGCCGGCCTGCGCGCCGAAGGCGAAGAACTGATTCCGTTGCTCGGCTGGCTGCTGACCCAGCTGCGCAGCCTCCTGCGGCTGTCGGCCGCCGGCGCCAATCTTGCCGGCGCGTTCCAGAACGAGCGGATCTGGCCGGCGCGCCAGCCCCTGTATCGACGCGCGCTCAAGGCCGGCGACCGCGCGCACTGGGAACGTTGCCTGGCGCAGGCTGGCCGCATCGACCGCATCGCGAAGGGCCGCGCCGACGGCGACGCCTGGCGCGAACTCGAGCGGCTCGTCGCCGCGATCGCCGCCCCGCGCCGCGCTGCCGGATTGATGACGGCATGAGCGAGGCCGATCGCTTCGACCGCGCTGCGGCGATCGCGCCATGATGCGCCCACTGGCCTTGTTCGGCGGCACCTTCGATCCGATCCACAACGCGCACTTGCGCGTGGCTTGGGAAGCGGCCGAGTACCTCGATGCCGACGTGCGCCTGCTGCCGGCGAACGTGCCGCCGCATCGCGACCAGCCGCGCGCGAGCGCGGAGCAGCGCGCCGCGCTCGTGCAAGCGGCGCTGGCCGGCCAGCGCCGCCTTGCGCTCGACACGCGCGAGCTGCGCCGCGAAGGGCCGTCCTACACGGTGGACACCTTGCTCGACGTGCGCGGGGAGATCGGCGAGGAACGTCCCCTGGTGCTGCTCGTCGGTGCCGATGCGTTCGCCGGTTTGCCGCAGTGGCATCGCTGGAAGGAACTGTTCGATCTGGCGCATATCGGCGTGTTGACGCGCCCCGGCAGCGGCGGCGCGCTGCCGACCGAACTGCGCACGAAGATCGCCTCGCGCCGCTGCAGCGAGCCGCGCTTCGTGCGCGAAGCACCGGCTGGCCGCGTGCTGACGATCCCGGTCACGCCGCTGGACATTTCCGCCAGCCAGATCCGCGAACTGCTGGCCGAGGGCCGCGAACCGCGCTGGCTGGTGTCCGATGCGTTGTTCGCCGATCCGCAGTTGCTGGAGCCGTATCGCGGCTGAGCGGCAGCGGGCGCTCCATGCCGGCGAGTCGCTGCGCGGTACTCCCGCGACGCATCGCCGAGCGCTCGCGTCGCGCGCCGTCATTCCCGCGAAAGCGGGAATCCATTTTGCTTTTCGACCTGCAGAAACAAAGTTGGATTCCCGCTTTCGCGGGAATGACGACGTTCGGGCATGACGAGTTTGGGAATGACGATGCGCTGGCATGACGGCGCTAGGGTTCGGCAACTCGGCGCACCTCTGCAAGGTACAGCAGCCCTGCAGCCGGCGCCGTAGAGAAGCATCGTCATTCCCGCGAAAGCGGGAATCCATTTGCTTTTCCGAAGTGCAGAAGCAAGTTGGATTCTCGCCTGACCCGCTTCGTTGTTGAGAAGCTCCTCGCGGGAGTGAAGAAAACCATGCTCAGGCGACTCGGCGTGGCGCGGCCAGGTACCGCAGCCCTGCAGCCGACGCCGTGAAATGCGCGATGCCGCTGACCTGAAGTCGTTGCGACGTGCGCTTGCGAAACGAATACGCCGAGGCTTGCTTGATTCGCCACTGCAGGAAGCCGCACGCGGACAAGCGATTCACGATCGACGACAGCTCGCCAAAACCGACATTGCGCTCGTAGAAAGTGCCGAGCACCGGACGAGCCATCTTGAACGAAACGAACGCGCACTCGGCCATCGCGAGCGTTTGGTCCTCGATATCGGTCAGCAGCGGTGCCATCGCATCGCCGTGGAGCTACTTCGGCCGCCGCTTCGGCTTGTCGAACCCGCCGCTGCTCTTGAACGACGGCGGCTTGGGTGAGCTGAATTTGCGCGGCTTGCCGAAGTCCGGCGTCTCGCCGCCGCGCGTGATGCGCAGCTGCTGTCCGGACACCCAGACCTTTTTCAGGTGCTTGAAGATCTCCGGCGGCATGCCGTCGGGCAGGTCGATCAGGCTGTGGTCGTCGCGGATGTCGACGCGGCCGATGTGCTTGCTGTCCAGGCCGGCCTCGTTGGCGATCGCGCCGACGATGTTGCCGGGCTGCACGCCGTGAGCGTGGCCGACTTCGATGCGGAACGTCTCGAAACCGGGCTCGGGTTTGTGCGGACCGTCGTCGCGGCGCGTGCGGCGCTTTTCGGTTTCCTCGGCATGGTGCGAACGCGGTGGGCGCGTTTGGGTGCGTGCTGCGCGGGGCGAGTCGGCCGAGGAGGAGCGCCCGGCATGCGGTCCTTCGGAAGCTCCCGAAGGAGCGTCGTTGCGGGGAACGCCGGAATCCAGCGGCTTCGTCGCAGGTGCAAAGGCGCTGGGTCCCGACGTTCGCCGGGATGACGAGTCGGGGGGGGCGTCGCGGTCGCGGTCGCGATCACGGTCGCGGTGCGGCGAGCGGGTATCGTGCGCATGTAGGTCGCGCTGCGGTCGCTCGAACGAGCGCGTCTCGCGCGGCCCGCGTTCGAACGCTCGCGGAGCGCGGTCGTGCGACGTGTCGCCGCGCGCCTGCGGTTTCAGCAGCAGGGGCTCTTCGCCTTGCACGAGGCGCGCGAGCGCGGCGGCGATCTCGATCGCCGGCACGTTGTTGTCGCGCTCGTACTGTTCGATCAACTGCTGGAATTCGCCGAGGCCGCCGGCGCCGAGGGCACTGGTGATGCGCTGCTTGAACTTGGTGATGCGCTGGTCGTTGACTGCTTCGACGCTCGGCAGCTGCATTTCCGAGATCGGCTGCCGCGTCGCGCGCTCGATCGACTGCAGCATGCGTTTTTCGCGCGGCGCGACGAACAGGATCGCCTCGCCGCTGCGGCCGGCGCGGCCGGTGCGGCCGATGCGATGCACGTAGGCTTCGGTGTCGGTCGGGATGTCGTAGTTCAGAACGTGGCTGATGCGTTCGACGTCGAGGCCGCGCGCCGCGACGTCGGTCGCGACGAGGATGTCGAGCTTGCCGTCCTTGAGCTGCTGGATCATGCGCTCGCGCTGCGCCTGCACGACGTCGCCGTTGATCGCCGCCGCGCCGAAGCCGCGCGCCTGCAGCTTCTGCGCGAGCTCCTCGGTGCCCTGCTTGGTGCGCGCGAAGATGATCATCGCCTCGAACGGCTCGGCTTCGAGGATGCGCGTCAGCGCGTCGAGCTTCTGCATGCCGCTGACGTACCAGTAGCGCTGGCGGATGTTCGCCGCGGTCGTGGTCTTGTTCTTGATCGAGATCTCGATCGGGTCGCGCAGGTAGGTCTGCGCGATGCGCCGGATCGGCGTCGGCATGGTTGCCGAGAACAAAGCGATCTGGCGCGTCGGCGGGGTTTTCTTCAGCACCGCCTCGACGTCGTCGATGAAGCCCATGCGCAGCATCTCGTCGGCTTCGTCGAGCACCAGCGTCGTCAACTGCGACAGGTCGAGCGAACCGCGCTCGAGATGGTCGATCACGCGCCCGGGCGTGCCGACGACGACGTGCACGCCGCGCTTGAGGCCGCCGAGCTGCGGTCCGTAGCTCTGACCGCCGTAGATCGGCAGCACGTGGAAACCGGGCAGCTTGACCGCGTAGCGTTGGAACGCCTCGGCGACCTGGATCGCCAGCTCGCGCGTCGGCGCGAGCACCAGCGCCTGCGGCTTGGTGCGGGTGAGATCCAGCCGGGCCAGGACCGGCAGCGCGAACGCCGCGGTCTTGCCGGTGCCGGTCTGCGCCTGGCCGAGCATGTCGCGGCCTTCCAGCAGCGGCGGGATCGTCGCGGCCTGGATCGGCGAAGGGGTTTCGTAGCCGACTTCGGCGAGCGTCTGCAGCAAGGCGTTGCTGAGACCCAAGTTGGCGAAACTGGGCGGTGTATCGGGGGTTGCCGTCGAGGACATGCGGGGAGGGGCGGCGCAGCCGCGAGGCAGGAAGGCCGCTTAGTCTAACGCTTCGCACGTTTCGACGCGTTCGGGCCGATTGCCACAACGCCGTCGCGAAATTGCGCCTATACTGATCCTGCACCACTCCTGGTGCGTGGCAGAACACGAGGTCGCCTCCACTTGGCTACGTCGGAACAACGCGACCGGCCGCGCAAGGTCGGAACTTCGAAGGCCGTCAAGGCCGCTCCCCGCAAGACGTCCGCCGCCGCGAAGAAGGCGGCCCCGACGAAGACCGCCTCCAGGCCGCGCAGCGTCAAGCCGGCTGCCGTGAAGGCCGTCAGCAAACCTCGAACCCGGACCAAACCCAAGGCGGTCGACCCCGCCGAACAGCTGCGCGGCATCGTGCTGAACGCGCTCGACGACCTGAAGGCGCGCGACGTCGCGGCGATCGACGTGCGCGGCAAGAGCTCGGTCGCCGACCTCATGGTCGTCGCCAGCGGCACGTCGTCGCGGCACGTCAAGTCGCTCGCCGACGAAGTCGTCAAGAAGGCCAAGCTGGCCGGCGTGCCGCCGATCGGCGTCGAAGGCCAGCGCGAAGCGGAGTGGGTACTGGTCGATCTGGGCGACGTCATCGTCCACGTGATGCTGCCGCGCACGCGCGAGTTCTACGGTCTCGAGCGGCTATGGACCGTCGGCGACCGCGAACTCGCGACGGCCGTGTAGTGTTTTGCTTTCAATGAAAAGTGCGGCCACGGATGGCCGCTTCTTGATTCTCGCGATCAAGGACGATCGCACAAGCCACACAAGTGCGGCCATGGATGACTGCTGCTTGACTCTTGCGATCAAGGACGATCGCAAGCGCCCATGAAAACGCGCCTGATCTCCATCGGCGAGCGCATGCCCGCCTGGGTCGCGGAAGGCTTCGCCGAATATCGCAAGCGTTTGTCGCACGAGCTGCCGCTGGAATTGGTCGAGCTTGCGTCCGGGATGCGCGGCAAGGGCCGCGATGCTTCGCGCGCGATCGCCGATGAAGGCGCCGCGACACTCGCTGCGCTGCCGAAAGATGCGCATGTCGTCGCGCTCGACGGACGCGGCAAACCCTGGTCGAGCGAGCAGCTGGCCGATGAACTCGCGCGCTGGCGCATGGGCGGACGCGACCTCGCCATCCTGATCGGCGGGCCGGACGGACACGCGCCCGAGGTGCTGGCACGCGCCGACCAGCGCTGGTCGCTGGGGCCCTTGACCTTGCCGCACATGCTGGTACGCCTGGTCGTTGCCGAGCAGCTCTATCGCGCCGCCAGCCTGCTGGCGGGGCACCCGTACCATCGCGCCGGCTGAGCGTAGATCGGATGGTGCAGGCGCGCTCCCAGCCGGCCGTGCCGCCGCCGATCCACATGCCTGGCAAGGTCGGCATGCGAAACAACGACGGCGCGGCCGGCTGGGAGCGCGCCCGCGAAGGACCGATCAGCGCGCCGAATTCATCGCCGCGAGCGCATGTTCGAGACCGCGCGCATCGAGCACGAAGTCGACGACGTTGACCTTCAGCGTATCGGTGAACGTGAAGTGGTAGCCGCCTTCGCCAACCGGCTGGACTTCCAGCGAGCCGGTGTGCGAGAACGGGCATTGCACGGCCTTGCCGGACTGGATGCCGGCGATGCAGCCGGCCAGTTGCTCTTCCGAGCCGTGCAGACGCACGACGTGTGCGTCGCCGTAGGCGAAGATCGTCGCCTCGTCGCCCTGATGATCGACGACGATGTTCTGGTACGGACCGAAGCGGGCACTTTGCAGTGCGGTGGCGGCGAGCAGTCCGAGCGCGGTGACGATCATGGGTTTCTCCTGGTGGCGGTTACGTAAGAGCGCATCGAGCGCTTGGGTTGCCACGCAGTCAGCAGCATCCATACCGAAAACCATGATCGGTGTTTCGCGTTTGCGTTTCGTTACACCACGTTGCAGTTTGTTGCGACGAGTTTCAGATTTATCCAAATCGATACCTCGACAATGGTCGTCGTTACAGAAATTTGCGATGCGTGGTCGACCCCGTCACACTTTTTCGCGGTCAGGTGCGTGCTTAGTCGACAATGAGCGTCAAAATCTTTCTTGCTTCGCAATCGCCACGCCGTCGCGAGTTGCTGCGCCAGCTCGGCGTCGACTTCGACGTGCTCGAGGTCGACGTTCCGGAACAGCGGCTGCCGGGCGAACCCGCCGAGGACTACGTCAGCCGTGTTGCGCGCGAGAAGGCCGGCGCAGGCTTGCTGCAGGTCGCCGGCGTGCCGGGTGCGCGCGTGATCGGCGCCGATACCGAAGTCGTGCTCGATGACGAAGTGTTCGGCAAGCCGGCCGACGCAGTGGCCGCACTAACGATGCTGCGGCGGCTTTCGGGACGCACGCACGAGGTGCTCTCGACGCTCTGGTGCATCGATGCGGCGCGCGAGCAGCACGCTACCAGCGTTTCGCGCGTCGAGTTCGACGTATTGAGCGAAGCGGACATCGAGGCCTACGTGGCCACCGGTGAACCGTTCGGCAAGGCCGGCGCCTATGCGATCCAGGGGCGCGCCGCGGCCTTCGTACGCCGACTGGAAGGCAGCTACTCCGGCGTGATGGGGCTGCCGCTGCACGAAACGGCGGTCCTGCTGCGAAGCTTCGGCGCGCGCTGACGTCCGCTGTCGCTCGAATCCGTTCGCGCCTTCGCGCGCGAGGAGCGCGAGGCAGCGTTCAGTACGCGACCAGCCAAGCGGGATCGAGGGCCAGGTCCGGCGATTGCAGCAACCGATCGAGGCGCCGCTGTTCCGCGTCGGCTTCTTCGCCGCTCCCGGCGGCGCGCAGCGCAGCGATGCGCAGCGCGATCGCGTCGGGGTGCTCCTGCAGCCAGGGTTTCCATTCCTGTCGTGCGAGCAGGCCGGCGGCGGCGCCGGCGGCGAGTTGCCAGCGGCCGAGCTGGAACAGCATGGCCTGGGCTGCCGGACCGCTGGCGCCATGCAGCGCGTCGAGGGCCCGGACGAGGTCGCCGGCCGCGCCGGCGCGGTCGCCGCCGGCGGCGCGCAGCTGCGCGTCGATCAAGGGCAGCCGGGCGCGCCAGCCTGCGGCGTCGTTGCCGCTCTGCGCGAGCGCGCGGTAGGCGTCGGCGGCGGCGCTCGCGCGTACGCTTTCGCCGCCTGCCGCCGCCGCTTCGACGGTGTCGGCCAGCACGGGGGCAAGACTGCGGTTCATCCCCGCCGCGGTGTAGAGCGTGCGCGCCTGGTCGAACGCGGCGAGCGCCTGCGCGGTGTCGCGACGGCGCTCGGCAAGGCCGGCGAGCGCCCAGCGTGCCTCGGCTTCCCAATAGGGATTGTGTTCGCGCTGCGCGATCGCGAGCATCTGGCCGGCCAGCAGGCCGGCATCCTCGGTGCGCTCGAACGGTGCCAGCGTCCATACCAGCTGGGCGGTCGCCAGGATCTGCAGATTCAGATCGCCGCGCTCGCGCGCCAGCGCGATCGCCTGCTTGAGCAGCGGGATCGCGGTCAGCAGGCGGCCCTGGTTGGCCTCGGTCGCGCCGAGGTTGCCGAGGGCGGCGCCTTCCAAGGCCGCGTCGCCGGCCGAACGGGCGGCGTCGAGGCCGCTGCGCAGCGACTGCGCGGCGGCCGCGGCATCGCCCGCTCCATTGTCGAGGCTGGCCAGGTTGAGCAGCACCGTGGCCTCGCCGCGGCGATTGCCGCTCGCGCGCGCGAGCGCGAGGGCGCGCTCGTAGTGGGCGCGCGAGCGTTCGAAATGGCCGCGTTCGTCCTCGATCGAGCCGTAGGCGACGAGCAGCTCGGCCAGCGCGAGCGGATGCCCATCGGCCGGCACGCGGGCGAGCGCCTCGTCGAGCCGGGCGGCGGCTTCGTCGAGGTCGCCGCGGAAGAAGGCCAGGGAGGCGAGCTGGCGCAGTGCGCGCACCAGCAATGCGTCGTCGCCGCGTTCGCGCGCAGCCGCCGCGGCCTGGTTTGCATTGGCCAGGCTCTCGCCGGCCTGGCCGCTCTGTGCCTGCGCAACGGCCAGGCCCAGGCGCGGCCACGCCAGGCCCGGGTCGTGGTCGAGGCAGATCGAGAAATAGCGCGCCGCGGCGGCGGCGTCGCCGTGCAGCTGCGCATCGAGTCCGCGCGCGTAGGCCTCGGCCAGGAACGGACTGGCGATCCCGCTCGCGGTGGCATCGGCCGCGGCGACCGGCGCCAGGTCGAGCCAGCGGCGCACGCGGGCGACGGCGTCGGCCGCGAGCGGTGCGGGACTGCTGCCGTGCAGGGTCTCGTGGCGCTCGGCGGCGCCGGCCGCGACCAGGCGCACGTCGAGTTCGTAGAGCGGCCCCAGTCGGCGCAGTTCGGTCACCACGAAATGGGTCGCGCCGGACGAGCGGCGCAGGGCCTGCAGCGCTGCCGCGTCGGATTCGGTGCGGCCGCCCAGCACCGCCTGCACGTTCGCGGCGGCGACCACTTCGGGGTTGCCCTGCTGTTCGAGCAGGCTGGTCATCAGGCCCATCAGGCCGGCGTGCGCCCAGCCGAGATCGCCTTCGCCGGTGCGGTCGACCACCGGCAGTACCGCGATCCGCTGCGCCGCGCCGGGATCGCCGGCCGCGCGGATCGGAAAACGCAGCAGCGCACCGACGGCGAACAGCATCAGCAGGGCGGCGACGCCGATCGCCGCCAGTCCGCGGCGGCCGTATCGGCCAGTTGCTGGTGCGGGCAGCGCGCGTTCGTCGCCTGCTGCCCCATCGGACGGCCTCGTCGGTGCGGCGGGGGCCGCGGCGGTGCCTTCGATCTCGACCGGCGCGACCCAGCGCAGGCCGCGGCCATGCACCGTGCGGATCACGCGCTGGGTGTCGCCGTCGTCGCCGAGCGCGCGGCGCGCCTTGCGCAGCTGCTGGGACAACGCGGCATCGGTGACCGGACGGTCGTCCCACAGCGCCGCATTGAGCTCGCGCTTGGACAGCGCCCGTTCGCGATGGGCCAGCAGCAGCGCGATCAGGTCGAACACTTTAGCTTCGACCTCGACGCGCGCGCCGGCGCGATGGATCTCGCGCGCGTCGAGGTCGATGAGGATTTCGTCGTAGCGGTAACGCGCAGGCTGCGTCAAGCGTTTTCCGGAAAGCACGGGGACAGCCGCTGGAGTTTACCTCCCGCCACGTCAGACAGCAGTCGACAATGACGGCGTGCGGCGGCTATAAGTCATCTCATTATTCTGCGCCAAGTGCCTTATATGTCCGAGGAAATACTGATCAACGTGACGCCGCGCGAGACCCGCGTCGCGCTCGTCGAGAACGGCATGCTGCAGGAGGTCCACGTCGAGCGCGCAAGCCGCCGCGGCTACGTCGGCAACATCTACAAGGGCAAGATCAGCCGGGTCATGCCAGGCATGCAGGCGGCCTTCGTCGAAATCGGCCTGGATCGCGCCGCGTTCCTGCACGCGTCGGACATCGTGCGCCTGCACTCGCCGCTGATCGCCGAGAATGGCGATGCCGCGCCGGCGCCGATCCCGTCGATCACCGAACTGGTGCGCGACGGCCAGGAAATCGTCGTGCAGGTCGTCAAGGACCCGATCGGCACCAAGGGCGCCCGCCTGACGACGCATCTGTCGATCCCGTCGCGCTATCTGGTCCTCCTGCCGTACAGCAAGGTCCTCGGGGTTTCGGTACGCATCGAGGACGAGGCCGAACGGCAGCGCCTGAAGGACCTCCTGGCCGACGTGCTCGGCGAGACGCGCCTGGGTTACATCGTCCGCACCAACGCCGAGGGCGAATCGCGCGAAGCCTTGGCCGAAGACATCGACTATCTCGGCAAGCTGTGGACGGCCGTGCTGGAGAACATCGGCCGCAGCAAGGTCGGCGAGCGCATCTACGAGGACCTCAGCCTGCCGCTGCGCGCGCTGCGCGACCTGATGCGGCCGTCGATCGAGAAAGTGCGCATCGATTCGCGCGAGTCGCTCGAACGGGCGCAGCGCTTCGTGCAGCAGTTCATGCCGGAGTTGGCCGAACGGGTGGAACATTACCCCGGCGAACGCCCGATCTTCGACCTCTACGGGGTCGAGGACGAAATCCAGAAGGCGCTCAGGAAGGAGGTTCCGCTGAAGTCCGGCGGCTACCTGATCGTCGACCAGACCGAAGCGATGACCACGATCGATGTCAATACGGGCGCCTTTCTCGGCTCGCGCAATCTTGAGGAGACCGTGTTCCGCACGAACCTCGAAGCCGCGCAGGCGGCTGCGCGCCAGCTGCGCCTGCGCAATCTTGGCGGCATCATCATCATCGACTTCATCGACATGGTCGACGCCGAGCACCAGCGCCAGGTGCTGCGCCAGCTGCAGAAGTCGATGACGCGCGATCACGCCAAGGCGACCGTCTACGACATGTCGCCGCTCGGCCTGGTCGAGATGACGCGCAAGCGCACCACCGAAAGCCTTGAGCGCCAGCTGTGCGAACCGTGCCCGGCCTGCGCCGGTCGCGGCAGCCTGAAGACCGCCGAGACGGTCACCTACGAAATCTTCCGCGAGATCACGCGCGCGGTGCGCCAGTTCGACGCGCAGCAGCTGCTCGTTCTGGCGGCGCCGAAAGTCGTCAACCGCATCCTCGAGGAGGAATCGGCTGCCGTCGCCGAGCTCGAGGAATTCATCAGCAAGACGATCCGCTTCCAGCCCGAAGAGCACTATTCGCAGGAACAGTACGATGTCGTGCTGCTGTAGCCTGCCGTCTGTGCAGGTGCCGGTGCGATGATCTGGCGCGCGCGACTGCGCCGCCTGCGTTTCGCGGTGATGACCTTGCTCGCGAGCGCGGTCATCCTGCTCGGCGTGCTGGCCGGGCTGACCCAGCTGGCGATGCCGTGGCTGCAGAACCATCCGCAGCACGTCGAACGCTGGCTGTCCGACCGGCTCGGCCGGCCGGTGTCGATCGGGCAGGTGCACGGCGCGTGGATGGGCGGCGGTCCGGTGCTGACGCTCGACGACGTGCGCATCGCCGGCAAGGACGCGCAGCAGGCCCCGCTGGCGATCGCGCGCGCCGAACTCGTATTCGACCTCTACGCGATGTTCCGGCGCAATCGCGCGGTCAGCGAATTCCGCGTGGCCGGACTCGACCTGCAACTGGTCAACCAGGACGGCCACTGGCAGCTGCGCGGCCTCGATTTCACGCCGAGCCCGGCCGACGACGACGATGGTTTTTCGATGGGCGCGCTCGGCGCCGTCGAGTTGACCGATCTCAAGCTCTCGATAGAGGACGCCGCGCGCGACCTGCACCTGGCGCTCGGCCTGCCGGTGCTGCGCCTGCTCAATCGCGGGGACATCACGCGCGTGGTCGGCCGCCTGCGCCTGCTCGACACCGATTCGCCGCCGCTGGACCTGGTTGCCGACCTCGACGTCAATCGCCGCTCCGGCACGCTCTACGTCGGCGGCCGCGATATCGATCTGGCGCGCGTCGCCGCGCATCAAGCGCCGGGCGGCCTGCAG
>Ga0105249_10003467_pt1 | contig 13661 bp, 11 predicted proteins | sample KBSS44metaG_FD_81522 | JGI IMG/M metagenome (GOLD analysis project Ga0105249, IMG submission 81522) | Switchgrass rhizosphere microbial communities from Kellogg Biological Station, Michigan, USA - KBS S4-4 metaG | ecosystem: Host-associated > Plants > Roots > Rhizosphere > Soil | place... | reverse complement strand
ATGTCGTTGTCGCTGGCGCGTCCGATCGAAGCCTGTTCGCGCACGAGCGTGTAGACCTGCGAACGCCCTTCCGCTTCGAACAGCACTTGGAGCATGGGAACGAAAAATTATAGACCGCGGCGCGGTCCGGGCGTCAGCGGCCGCCGCGCAACGTAAAGAGGATGCGAACCGACTTGCGCGATGGGATGGGACCGGCGGGCCCGCGCGCCGGTCGATAGATCCACTGCCGGACCGCGTTCGCGGCCGAGTCGGAGAGGCCGAACGGCAGCCCCCGGGTGACCTGGACGTCGATCACCCTCCCGGTCTCGTCGATTCCGACGTCCAGGACGACGCTGCCCTCGATCTGCGCGCGAATCGCGGGCTCCGGATAGGTCGGGTCGACCTTCGACACGAGAACGGCGGGCTCGAGTTCCTCCCCCGCCGCCCGCGGCGGCACCGGCGGAACCGGCCTTTCCGGGGGCCCTCCTTCGGGAGGCAGACCTTCCGGCGCCGGATTCTCGATCGGCGGAGACGTCGGCGAAAGGTCGACGGTCTCGAGGCGCTTCAATCGGGCGGTGCCGTCCGGAACGATGTTGGGGATTTTCGGGTCCGGGGGCACCAGGTCCACATCGTCGGACGCGACGAACGCGATCCCGTTCGCCTTGTCCTCGTAGGCGAAGTACGCGTGGTCGACGGCGTGGATCGGGATCCCGGTTCCTCGGGGCAGCGTGCCCGCCCGAGGCGCGAAGGGAAACGGGGCGAGGAGGACCGCTGTCTCCTGCGCCACCACCCCGTAGACCGCGGGGTACGCGAGGATCTTCTTGGCGCGCTCCTCGCGCGCCTCGCGATCCTCGTTCCGCTCGACCTCGTCGGCGCGCAGGTATCCCCGGGAGGATCCGGCGCGAGCTTCCACCCACACCCCGCGGTCCGCGATCAGTCCGACCTCGGTGCCCCGCTTGAGCGCCGCTACCGTCTCGGCGCCCGAGTCCGGCTCGCGCTTCAATGCGGCTTCCGCCACCGTGACCACCGCCGGCGTCTCCTTCACCTGCGCTTTCTCGGCCGGCCGCCCGCGCCCGGCGACCAGGAGGAGCGCGACGAGCGCGAGCGCTCCCAGGGCGACGAAGAGACCCCGGCGCCATGCGCGATAGATCGCGGAGCGCCCGGACGGCGAGGGCGCTTCCCTCAAGCCGGCTCCGCCATCAGCGTCACCAGAAGACTCTTCTGGGCGTGCAGCCGGTTCTCGGCCTGGTCGAAGACGGCGGAGCTCGGGGCATCGATGACGTCGGCCGCGACCTCCTCGCCGCGGTGCGCCGGCAGGCAGTGGAGGAAGATCGCGTCCGGCTCGGCCATCTGCATCACACGCCGGGTAACGCGGTAGGGCTCGAACTTCTTCGCGCGCCCGGCGGCCTCGGCCTCCTGCCCCATCGACGCCCAGACGTCGGTGTAGACCGCGCGGGCGCCGGCGGCGCCCTCTTCGAGCGACGTCGTCACGAGGACGGCACCCCCGGTGTCGCGCGCCGCGGCCTCCGCCCAGGCGACCACCTCGGGACGCGGCTCGAATCCGGGAGGCGTGACGACGGCGACGCGTGCGCCGAGCTTGGCGCCCGTGACGAGGAGGCTGTGGGCGACGTTGTTGCCGTCCCCGACGTAGCAGAGCCCGAAGCCCCGCGTCGACCCGAACCTCTCGCGGACCGTGAGGAAGTCGGCAAGCGCCTGGCAGGGGTGCAGGAGGTCCGAGAGCCCGTTGATCACGGGAATGGACGCGAAACGGGCGAGATCTTCGACGGTCGCGTGGGCATACGTCCGGGCCATGATCCCGTCGACGTAGCGCGAGAGGACCCGCGCGGTGTCGGAGATCGGCTCGCCGCGTCCGAGCTGCAGGTCGCGCGACGAGAGGAACATCCCGAGCCCTCCGAGCTGAAACATGCCCGCCTCGAAGGAGACGCGCGTGCGCGTGGAGGATTTCTCGAAGATCATCGCGAGGCTCTTTCCCGCGAGCGCCGTCCGCCAGTCGTCCGGCCGCTTCTTCACCTCCGCCGCGAGGTCGAGCACTCTCTCGATTTCCGCGGGCTCCCAGTCGTTCTCGTTGACGTAGTCGCGCTTCGGGGCGGTCGCGTCGGCTGTCTTCATTCCGTCCTCCAGATCACCGTTCCCGTTTCGCCGTCGAGCGCTTCCGCGAGACGCTCCGCCCGCGTGATCAATACCTCCCGGCCGCCGGCCTCGACGAAGCGGATCGCGGCGTCGATCTTCGGTCCCATGCTTCCGGGGGGGAACTGGCCCTCCGCGAGAAGGGCGCGGGCGGTCGCCACGTCGAGCCGTGGGAGCGGCGCCTCCGTGGGTTTCCCGAAGTCGCGCGAGACCCGGTCGACTCCGGTCAGGATGACGAACAGGTCCGCGGAAAGCGACGCCGCGAGCATCGAAGCCGCGTAGTCCTTGTCGATCACGGCCTCGACCCCCCGGACCTCGCCCTCCTCCGGCACGACGACCGGAACGCCGCCGCCCCCGCCGGCGATCACGATGTGCCCCCGGTTCGCGAGAGCAGCGACCACGTCGACGTTGCGGAGCGCGAGCGGCTTGGGGCTCGCGACGACTTTCCGCCAGCCCCGGCCGGCGTCCTCGACCATGCTCCAGTCCGACTCCTTCCGCAGCGTTTCCGCTCTTTCCTTCGAGAAGAAGGGACCGATCGGCTTGGACGGGTGCAGGAACGCGGGATCCGCGGCGTCGACCTCGACCTGCGTCACGATCGTGACGACGCGCTTGCGAAAGCCGGCGGCCTTCAACTCGTCGTCGAACGCGAGCTCCAGCAGGAAACCCATCGAACCCTGGGTTTGCGCGACGCAGACGTCCAGCGCCTGCGGCGACACCCGATCCGCCGCGAGTTCCGCCTGGAGGAGGAGGTTGCCGACCTGCGGGCCGTTGCCGTGGACCACGATGAGCTCGTAGCCCCGGTTGAGAATCGGAAGCAACTCCCGCACCGCCTCGCGCGCCCGGAGGAGTTGCGTGCGCGAGTCGCCCGCGTCCTCCGGCCGGAGGAGCGCGTTGCCTCCGAAGGCCACGACCGCGAGCGGCCGGACGAACGAGAAGAAGGGGGTGGTCATGACCGCGGGAGGCTCAGAGGTCCTCCCGCACGAGCGGCATCGCCATGCAGCGCGGACCGCCGCGCGCCCGCGACAGCTCGTGCGCGGCCAGCCGGACGGCGTACTTTTTCGACCGGCGCAGGTCGAGCTCCGCTCTCCCCAGGAGCAGGTCGGCCTCGTCCACGACGGCGTAGCCCGCATTCGAAAGCTCGTCGGACGTGCGCTCATTGCGGTCGTAGGTCAGGAGGACCCCCGGCGCGAGCGCGAACGCGTTCGCGCCGTCGGTCCACTGCTCGCGCCGCTCCGAGATCGGATCGTCCCCTCCGCAGCGGATGGGCTTCAAGTCCAGCCCTTCGGACTTCAACGCGGAGAGGAGGTCGTTCTCGGACGTCCAGGCGACCGGCCGGCTGGTCAAGTCACAGCGGTAGACGTCGGCCTCCTCGGCGCCATCCGGAAAGATCATCGGCGCGTACACCAGGCACTCGTCCCTCGAAATCATCGTGAAGACGGTGTCCAGATGCATGTAGGAGCGCGCCGGCGGCAGCGCGACGACGAAGATGTGCCGGACGGGCGAGCCCCTTTCGTGGAGCGACTCCGCGAGGCGTTCGATGGTCGTCTTCTTCGTCCGCTCGGAGTACCCCATGAGGAGGAGGTCCTCGCGCAGGACGAGGATGTCGCCGCCTTCGAGGGTGGGCCGCATGCGGGCGTACGAAGACGGGCGGCCGTAGTCGGACGAGAACTCCTGGAACCAGAATCGGTCCGGGCTGCCGGCCTCGAACCGCGGGTGATACCGCACGACGTAGCCCGACAGGAGCGGCTCCCGGAGGCGCGCGGCGGTCGCCATCGAGCCCCGGATGGCCCGGTTACCCACGATGACGAGCGGATCCCGCTGGAAGAAGTAGTTCGGGATCGGCGGAAGCCAGTACAGCTCGGTCGGCGAAAGCGCGGTGTCCGTCGCGGGCCGCTCGACGCCGGTGACGAGAGTCCTCGCCAGCTGCTCGGACGTGAGGTCGCGCAAGCGATAGTCCATGTCCGGACCCCAGTCGAGCACCGTTCCCAGGTCTTCCAGGATCTCGGAGCGCTGCTCCGGGACGTCGAGCACGTCCTGGAGCAGGTCCTGGACGTCGACCACCTCGTCGGCGACATACGAGAGCACCTGCTGGAACCGCCGGTGCTCCTCCCGGGCGCGGCTGCCGAAGAGGATGTCGTCGAAAAGGAGCTCCTCCATCATCGCCGGCACCATCCGGTCGATCTCGGGACCGGGGAGGTGGACGAGGACGGAAGACAGCTTTCCGATCTCGGAGTTCACTCTGAGGGGCATGGGCGTTCCGCGAAAGAACGCGGGATTCTAGCCCGGAGGCGTTGCGGCCCTCGCGGGCGGGCCTTTCGGCTACCGCGCGGTCAGGCCGGAGGCGGCAAGAGGGCGACCGCGGCTTCGCCTTCGGCGATCTCGGTGTCGCCCTGCCGCGCGATGCCATCCAGCCTCCCACCGAAACGCTCGAGCGCGCGGGAAGTCTCTTCGTACTTGCTCTGGGCGTTGCGAATGTGGTTTCCGAGAGTCTGGAAGGGCACTTCCACCCGGGTCCACTCTCTCTCGAGCTCGGTCAGTCGATCCAGGATGGCGCGGGCGCTCTTCTGGAGCTCCATCCCCCGCAGTCCCATCGCGACGGTGGCGAGATACGTGTACAGGAGCCGGGGGGATACCGGGATCACGCGCCGCTCGGTCGCGTAGTCGGCGAGGGAGCCGCCGTCGTCGTCGGACGCGATCTCACAGTAGACAGCCTCGGCCGGCACGTACATGAGTGCGAAATCGAACGTCCCGTCGAACGGCCGGATGTACTTCTCCCGGATCGCCTCGATGTGCCGCTTCACGTCGCCCCCGAACTCCCGCTTCGCCTTCTTGCGATCCGCTTCCTCCGGGGCCTCGCGCGAACGCCGGAAGTTCTCCAGCGGAAATTTGCTGTCGACCGGCACGATGCGCTCGCCCAGGAAGATGGCGGCGTCCACGATCGTCCGGTCCGGAAAGACGTGCCGCATTGCCCAGGAGCCCGGCGGGAGCGCCTCGCGCAGGGCCTGCTCCAGGAACGTCTCGCCCAGGTTCCCGCGGATCTTCGGGGGCTTCAGGAGATCTTCCAGCCGCGTCATCCCGCCAGCGAGCTGCTCGATCCGCTCGGACGCCTGGAACACCCGTCCGATCTTCTCCCGCACCTCGCCCAGCGTGTCGGACACGTTCTTCTGGCCGGCGGCCAGGCGGTTCTCGACCGCTGACACCCTGTCCCCCACGTCTCGCCGGAGCTCTTCCACCCGGCGGTCCATGGACTCGGAGGATCCGCGCACCGCGGCTACCTCGACGAGGAGCAGGTCGAGGCGGGGATCCTCCTCCTTCCGGCGGAGGAGGACGAAGAGGATTCCGCCCACGACGACCGCGGCGGCGGACGAAACGAGGATGGTGGTGAGCATGTTGTTTTCAGGATAACCGCCGGAGGGACAAATGGTGTCCGACCGGCGGACATGCAATAGTCGCGGGCGGCCCCGGGCAACCCGCGGGCCCGTCCTCCGTACTGTTTTCCGGAAGGAGCACCGAATGCGCACCGCGACTTCTCTCCTCGTCGGGGCGATCCTGCTGCTGGGCACGGCCTCCGCAGCGGACACCGCCCAGAAGGGCATCGAGCTCTCGGACATGGATCGGAAGGCCGACCCGTGCACCGACTTCTTCGAATTCGCCAACGGGGCGTGGCGGGCGGCGAACCCGATCCCGGCCTCCCTGCCGCGCTGGAGCCGGCGCTGGGCCGCGGGCGAGTCCACGAAGGAGCAGCTGAAGCAGCTCCTCGACGAGACCGCGGCGGCCGGACAGGCCCAGCCCGGCTCGGTCGAGCAGCTGATCGGCGACTACTACGGCGCCTGCATGGACGAGGCGACCGTGAACCGCCTGGGCGTCAAGCCGATCGAGCCCCTCCTCGTCGAGATCCGCGCCATGAAGAGCTCCGCCGACGTCTCGAACATGATCGGCCGCTTCCACCGGATGGGAATCGGCGTGCCGTTCTTCTTCGGCGGCGAGTCCGACGCCCACAACCCGAACGACGTCATCGCGAAGGTCTTCGCGAGCGGCCTGGGGATGCCGGACCGCGACTACTACGTCAAGACCGAGGACCGGTTCAAGGAGGCGCGCGCGAAGTACCTCGCCCACGTGGCCGCCATTTTCCGGCTGACCGGCGAGAGCGACACCCGGGCAAAGGCCGAGGCGGACACGGTCCTGCGGATGGAAACGAAGCTCGCCGAAGCCTCCCTCGACAACGTTGCCCTGCGCGATCCGAAGGCGACCGATCACAAGACCACGTTTGCCGACCTCCAGAGGATGACGCCGCACTTCCCCTGGGCCGCGTACTACAAGGCGGCGAACGTGACCGCGGGCGATCTGAACGTGGCGGAGCCGAAGTTCCTGGCGGAATTCGACCGGCAGCTCGCTTCGACCCCGATCGCCGACTGGAAGGTCTACCTCCAGTGGCACCTCGCCAACGCTGCGGCGTCCTCGTTGTCCGACCCGTTCGTCCAGGAGGACTGGGAGTTCAACGGCAAGTTCCTCTCCGGCGCGAAGGAGATGAAGCCTCGCTGGAAGCGGTGCGTGGAGTCGACCGACCGGCAGCTGGGCGAGGCGCTCGGAAAGAAGTACGTCGAGAAGTACTTCCCGCCGGAGGCCAAGGCGCGCATGCAGGAGATGGTGGCGAACCTCCGGCTCGCGATGAAGGAGACGATCGAGGGCCTGGACTGGATGAGCCCCGCGACCAGGAAGCGGGCTCTCGAGAAGCTGTCCACGTTCAACCCGAAGGTCGGCTACCCCGACCGGTGGAAGGATTACAGCAAGGTCCCGATCCGCCGGGGGACGTTCTGGGAGGACGTGGTCGCGGGGAGGCAGTTCAACGTCGAGGACAACCGGGGGACGATCGGCAAGCCGGTCGACCGCGGCCGGTGGGGCATGACGCCGCCCACCTCCGACGCCTACTACAACCCGCTCTTGAACGAGCTCGTCTTCCCCGCCGGGATCCTGCAGCCGCCCGCTTTCTCCATGCAGAACAACGACGCCGTCAATTACGGCGCGATCGGCGTCGTGATCGGCCACGAGATCAGCCACGGTTTCGACGACGAGGGGGCGCAGTTCGACGCCCAGGGCCGTCTCAACAACTGGTGGACCGACGAGGACCTGAAGAGGTTCCAGGACAAGGCGGCCTGCGTCGTGCGGCAGTTCGACGGCTATTTCGTCGAGCCCGGAATCCACCACAACGGCAAGCTCGTGCTGGGAGAGAGCATCGGGGACCTCGCGGGCGCGAAGATCGCGTACCGGGCCTTCCAGATTTCGCAGAAGGGAAAGCCGCCGCTTCCGGACGTCGAGGGCTTCTCCCCGGATCAGCAGTTCTTCATCGCGTGGGGGCAGTTCCGGGGCGACGCCGTCCGGCCCGAGTTCGCGCGCACGATGGTGCAGGGCGACCCGCACCCGATCGGCAAGTTCCGCGTGATCGGACCGCTGTCGAACCTGACCGAGTTCCAGAAGGCGTTCGAGTGCAAGCCCGGCTCCGCGATGGTGAGGCCGGCAGCGGACCGCTGCGAAGTGTGGTGACCTGTCGCGGGAGTAAAATGAGGCGGAGAAAGCTTTGCCGGATCCGACGAATCCTCCGTCCCAGCCGACCGGCGACGCCGAGATCCCTTACCTGATCTGCAAGGAGTGCAACACTCCGTGCTACGTCTTCGAGGTCGAGGCGGGGCACGTCACCGAGGCGCTCTGCCTGGCGTGCGGCAACGAGGTCGTCAACATGTTCACGATCGCCGAGTGGGAAGATGAAGACGCCTGACGCGGACGCCGGCCCGCTCTACGGCCGCTACGCGTCGCCGGAGATGAAGGCCCTCTTCTCTCGAGAGCGGAAGTTCGAGACGTGGCGGCGGCTCTGGCTCTGGCTGGCGGAGGAGGAGCGGCGGCTGGGCCTGCCCATCCCGGAGGAAGCGATCGGGCAGATGCGCGCGCACCTCTCCGACGTCGACTTCGAGGCCGCGGCCCGCGAGGAGGAGAAGACGCGCCACGACGTCATGGCGCACGTCAGGGTCTTCGGCGAAGCGGCGCCGGCCGCACGCGGAATCATCCACTGGGGCGCGACCTCGGCGTACGTCACCGACAACGCCGACCTGATCGGGATGCGCGAGGCGCTCGGTCTCGTCGAACGCCGCCTGGTCGGCGTCCTCCGGCGGATGCGGAGCCTCGCCCTCGAGCACCGATCGGTTCCGGCGCTCGCCTACACCCACTATCAGCCGGCGCAACCCACGACCGTCGGGAAGCGGGTCGCTCTCTGGGCGTCCGACCTTCTCTCCGACCTCGAGGAGATCCGGCGCCGCGCCGCGGACCTGCGTTTCCTCGGAGTGAAGGGCGCCTCCGGAACGCAGGCGTCGTTCCTGCGCCTCTTCGACGGCGACTCCGCGAAGGTGGAGGATCTCGACCGCGCGATCGCATCGCGGGCCGGCTTCGCGAAACGCCAGACGGTCTCGGGCCAGACGTACTCCCGCAAGCAGGACGACCGCGTCGTCCAGGCGCTCTCGGGGCTCGCGCAGTCGGCGCACAAGATCGGCACGGACCTCCGGCTCCTGCAGCACGATGGCGAGATCGAGGAGCCGTTCGAGACCTCCCAGGTCGGGTCATCCGCGATGCCGTACAAGCGCAACCCGATGCGGGCGGAGCGGATCTGCGGCCTCGCGCGGCACGTGATCGCGCTCTCGTTCGACACCGCGATGACGGCCGCCACGCAGTGGCTGGAGCGGACGCTCGACGACTCCTCCAACCGGCGCATCTCGATCCCCGAGGCGTTTCTCGCGACGGACGCGGTCCTCGTCCTGCTCGAGAACGTCTTTGCGGGTCTCGTGGTCCACGCCGACGTCGCCCGGCGCCGCCTCGAGGCGGAAGCCCCTTTCCTCGCGACCGAGAACCTGCTCATGGAGGCGGTGCGTCGGGGAGCGGACCGGCAGGAGATCCACGAGCGGATGCGCGTCCACGCGCGCGCCTCGGCGGAGCGGCGGAACCGGACGGGCGAGGCGTCCGATCTTCTCGAGCGGCTGGCCGGCGATTCTGCGTTCCGGATGCCCGCGGCGGAGCTCTCGGAAGCGGCGCGACCCGAGCGGCTCGTGGGCCGCGCGTCCGAGCAGGTCGACGCGTTCGTCCGCGACGAGCTCGACCCCGCGCTCGAGCACGTCGAAGCGGCCGAGCCGGTCCCCCTGAAGGTGTGAGCGCGCCCGGCGTTCTCCGCTTCGGCCTCCTGCTCTCCCTTCTCGCCGCGGCCTGCGCGTCGCGTTCCCCGTCCCGGCCGGTGGTCTCCCCCGAAGCCCCCCCCGCGCCCGGCTGGACGGAGGAGGGGATCGCGTCCTGGTACGGCGGGCGCGACGGATTCGAGGGGAAACCGACTGCCTCCGGGGAGATCTACGACTCGTCGCTCCTGACCGCCGCGCACCGCGAGCTCCCGCTCGGAACGATCGTCGACGTCACCAACCTCGACAACGGAAAGACGGTGCGGGTCCGGATCAACGACCGCGGGCCGTTCGTCGCGGGCCGCGTGATCGACCTCTCGCGCGCGGCCGCCGGAGAAATCGGCCTGGTCGGCCCCGGAGTGGGCCCCGTCCGGTTGAGCGTCGTGACGCCCGGCGTCGTCCAGGAGCTCGTCTCCCCGTCCGGCCGGTGGGCGGTGCAGGTCGGATCCTTTGCGGACCGGTCCCGCGCGGAGCGGCACGCCGAGCGCGTGCGCGGCACGGGCCGGACCGTTTTCCTGGAGCCGTACCGCGGGCTGTCCCGCGTGAAAGTCGGGCCTTTCGACGCCCGGAGGGAAGCCGAGCACGAGCTGGCGTCGCTCGAGGACGAGGGCTTCGAGGGGATCGTCGTTCCGACCGACTGAGACTCGAGCGGAAGTGTTCGGTCACGGCTTCCGCTTCCTCTCCTCCAGCTCCTCCAACGTCTTCGGCCAGTCCTTCTTGAGGAGTTGCGACAGTGCCCGGTCCGCCAGCAGTTTCCCGCCGGTCTGGCAGGTCGGGCAGTAGTTCGACTCGTTCTCGGCGTAGACGATCCGCTGCACCTTCGTGCCGCACGCTGGACACGGCTTACCGTACCGGCCGTGGACCGCCATCCCTTCGCGGAACGCCGTGACCTTCTCGGGAAAGGCCTTCCGCGCCTCCGAGGTGAGCCGGTCCGTCCACTCCGCGAGCGCACCCCGCGTGGCGTCGTAGAGCGCGCCGATCTCCGCCTCGCTGAGGCGCGACGTCAGCTTCGCCGGCGAGAGCCTCGCGCGGTGCAGGATCTCGTCGGAGTAGGCGTTTCCGATCCCGGAGAAGAGCCGGGGATCGGTCAGCGCGCGCTTGACGGTGTGGTTCTCCCGGGTCAGGGCCGAGCGGAACTGCTCCCGGCCCGCGTCGAGCACCTCCAGGCCGCCGCGCTCGTGTTCGGCGAGCGCCTCCTCCCCCCGCACGAGGTGGAGCGACGCGCGCTTCTTCGAGCCGGCCTCGGTCAGGACGAGCGTCCCGTTCTCGAAGTCGAACGCCGCGAGCGAGGTCCGCGTCGCGAGGCCCGCACCGCGCCCCTTCCAGTGGAGGCGGCCCGCGATCATGAGGTGGAGCACGAGATGGAGGTCGTCCTCCAGGTCGAACACGATCCGCTTTCCGAAGCGGCGAAGCCCGGTGACCCGCTTTCCGGCCACCGTTGTGATCGAGGGATCGAACGTCCGGAGAAGAAACGGGCTCGCGAGGCGCACTCCCTCGAGCCGCCGGTCGAGAACACGCGGCTCGAGGGCCGTCAGGTACGCCGCGACGTCGGGAAGCTCCGGCACGCGGGGGAGAATAGCCGGGAATCCGCGGCCGGAGCCGCGCCGTAAATCGGAGGACGATGTCCCTTCTCGGGCGCTACACGCACTGGCTGCACACGCGCTGGCCGGCCGGAACGGTCGAGAAGCTGCCCGAGATCCGCGAGGACGGCACGACCGCGGTGCCGGGCGTGCGAATCGTCGGCGACCTCACCGGGATTCCGCTGCTCAAGTTCTCCTCGGACTCCGGCGCGCGGGCGATCCGCGCAATTCTCGCGGAGCCCGACTTCGCCCGGACGCGCGGCGCCGGGGACGCCGGCGTGGTGGACGTGGCGATCGTCGGCGGCGGCGTCTCCGGCATCGCGGCGGCGATCGAGGCGAAGAAGGCGGGCCTTTCGTTCGTCGTGTTCGAGGCCTCCGAGGTCTTTTCGACGGTCGCGAACTTCCCGAAAGCGAAACCGATCTACACGTATCCGACGGGGATGACTCCCGCCGGTGATCTGCAGTTCCGAACGGAGGTCCATCCCAAGGAGCAGCTCCTCGCCGACCTCGAGTCGCTGCGGAAGAAGGCCGGCATCGACGTCACGAGCGCGCGGATCGAGCGGATCTCGCGGCAGGACGGGCTGCTGCGGCTGCACGCCGGGGATGGCGGGACCGTCACCCGCGCCCGACGCGCGATCGTGGCGATCGGAAGGAGCGGCAACCACCGGCGGCTCGGCGTTCCCGGGGAGGATTCGGGCAAGGTCTTCAACCGGCTCTACGACCCGAAGGAGTTCACGGGCCGGCAGGTCCTCGTCGTGGGCGGAGGCGACTCGGCGCTCGAGACCGCGAGCGCGCTCGAGGCCGCGGGAGCGCACGTCACGCTGTCCTACCGGAAGAGGGAGTTCGCGCGGCCCAAGCCCGAGAACGTCGCGAAGATCCGGATGCTCGAGAAGAATCCGTCCGCGCCCGTCGCCGTCGAGGAGCCGACGTCGGAGCGCGTGACGACGGCGACCGGGGATTTCATGGACGCAGCCGGAAAGCATCCGCCCGGATCCGTGAAACTCCTTCTCGGCACCGACGTCCTGCGAATCGAGCCGGCTCACGTCGCGCTGCAGGACGACTCCGGCCGGCCGCTTGATATACCAAACGATATCGTCTTCACGATGCTCGGGCGGGAGGCTCCGCTCGACTTCTTCCGCCGCTCCGGTATCCCGATCCGCGGCGAGTGGAAGCCGGTGGCGTGGATCTCATTCGCCGCGTTCCTCGTCTTCTGCGTCTTCCTCTACAACTGGAAGGCGAACGGCCACGTGAACCAGTGGTTCCAGAAAAACGGCCTCTTCCCGTACAACCTGGCTGTTCCGAAGGACCCGTCCACGCTCGCCGGAACGATCGCGATCTCGGCGCGCGACCCCGGCTTCTACTACTCGATCGCGTACTGCCTGGCGGTGCTCCTCTTCGGAATCAAGCGCATCCGGCTCCGCAAGACCCCGTACGTCACGGCGCAGACGGTGACGCTCACCGCCATCCAGCTCGTGCCGCTCTTCCTGCTGCCGTTCGTGGTCCTGCCGCTCCTCGGACACAACGGCGCGTTCGACGCCGGCTTCGGGAAGACGTTCGCGGACAACCTCTTCCCCTCCGCCGACTACGGCCACGGCCGGGAGTACTGGCGGGCGTTCGGCTTCATCCTCGCGTGGCCGCTCTTCATCTGGAACGTCTTCTCGCCGAAGCCGCTCGCGTGGTGGCTCGTGATCGCCTTCGTGCAGACGTTCGTCCTCATCCCGCTCGTCATCCGCCGCTGGGGAAAGGGCGCCTACTGCGGCTGGATCTGCTCCTGCGGCGCGCTCGCGGAGACGATGGGGGACGCGCATCGCCAGAAGATGCCGCACGGCCCGATCTGGAACCGCGTGAACATGACCGGGCAGGTCGTTCTCGCGGCTGCGTTCCTGCTGTTCTTCGGCCGCGTGATCTCGTGGTCCTGGCCGGACACCCGCGTCGGCCACGCCGCGTCGACGTTCTACGACGGGCTGCTCTCCAACTGGTCGGTGCTCGGCGTGCAGCTCAACTACTACCACGTCGTCGACACCTTCCTCGCCGGCATCATCGGCGTCGGGCTGTACTTCTGGTTCTCGGGTCGCGTCTGGTGCCGCTTCGCGTGCCCGCTCGCGGCGCTCATGCACGTCTACACGCGCTTCTCGCGCTTCCGGATCTTTCCGGAGAAATCGAAGTGCATCTCCTGCAACGTGTGCACGTCCGTCTGCCACCAGGGCATCGACGTCATGAACTTCGCGAACAAAGGGCTGCCGATGGAGGACCCGCAGTGCGTGCGGTGTTCGGCGTGCGTCCAGTCCTGCCCCACCGGCGTGCTGGCGTTCGGACGGTACGGGAAGAACGGTCTGCCGGTCCTCGACCGAACGCCCGCGTCGCCGGTCCGGATGCAGGAGGCTGGGGTCAACGCTGAATGACTGAGTTCGTGCCAGAGCTGAATTCCGCCCTGACACCAATGCAGCGATTCAGCGTTGACCCCGAGCGGTAGCGGTCTCTCTTCAGCAGCCGCGCAGGACGAGAACCCCGGCGACCAGCAGCGCGAGCAGGCCGCCCCCGACGAGAAGCGTCGTCCGGAGACCCGAGGACGCTTCGGGCGGCAGCGCGGCGAGGATCTCCTCGCGCGGCACGACGCTCGTGACGGCGTGCACTCCGCGCAAGTCGACGGCGAGCTCGCGCGCCGTGGGGTAGCGTTCCTCCGGCTTCTTGGCGAGCGCGCGATGCACGGTGCGCGAGAACTCCTCGGGCGCGCCGGCCACCTTTT
>Ga0105249_10003464_pt1 | contig 13664 bp, 13 predicted proteins | sample KBSS44metaG_FD_81522 | JGI IMG/M metagenome (GOLD analysis project Ga0105249, IMG submission 81522) | Switchgrass rhizosphere microbial communities from Kellogg Biological Station, Michigan, USA - KBS S4-4 metaG | ecosystem: Host-associated > Plants > Roots > Rhizosphere > Soil | place... | reverse complement strand
GATGTCCGCCGCGAAGGGTTCCGCCATCACAGCCGCACGCCGAGGAGGGCGTCGACCAGATTCGCCACGAGGGCTGGTGCGTCGCGGTCGGCATCCGGACCTGGCTGATCAGCGGCCCACTGATCGACGGCGGTGATGGCTCCGGCTGTGTCGAGGTCGTCTGCGAGCCGGTCACGCACCAGATCGAGCACGCGCTCTGCCGGCGGAGCGGACCCGCGGGCGACCGCGGCGCGCCATCGGGCGAGCCGCCGTTCGGCGGCTGGCAGGCGGCCCCCGGTCCACTCCCGATCGGATCGGTAATGGCCGTCCAGCAGCGCCAATCGCACGGCCATCGGATCGACGCCGGCACCCCGAAGCTTGGAGACGAAAACGAGATTGCCCCGTGATTTGCTCATCTTCTCGCCGTCGAGCCCGATCATGCCGGTGTGTACGTAGTTCTCGGCGAACGGGAAGGAGTCGCTGAGCGCTTCGGCGTGCGCAGCGGACAGCTCGTGATGCGGAAAGATCAGATCGGAGCCGCCGCCCTGGACGTCGAAGGATTCTCCGAGCCGGTTCAGGGCGATTACGGCGCACTCGATGTGCCATCCGGGGCGGCCCGGTCCGAGGTCCGTGTCCCACGACGGTTCGCCGGGACGCTTGGCCCGCCACAACAAGGCGTCGAGCGGGTCTCGCTTGCCGGGGCGGTCCGGGTCTCCGCCGCGCTCGGCGGATAGCGCGAGCATCCGCTCCCGCGAGTAGTTCGACTCGTAGCCGAACCGGCCGGTAGCCGCAACGGAGAAATAGACGTCCTGGTCCACGTAGTAGGCGGCTCCGTTGTCGAGCAGTCGGCGCACTGCCTTCCCGATCTCGGGGATGCTCTCGACCGCACCCACGTAATCGTCGGGCGGCAGGACTCGCAGCGCGGTCATATCGGCGCGAAAGAGCTCGATCTCCCGATGGGCCAAAGCCTCCCAATCGACGCCGATCTGGTCGGCCCGCTCGAGAAGGGGATCGTCGACGTCCGTCACGTTCTGCACGTAGTGCACCCGCAGCCCGGCGTCGCGCCACACCCGTTGGACGAGATCGAACGCGAGGTACGTCGCGGCGTGGCCGAGGTGTGTGGCGTCATACGGCGTGATGCCGCACACATACATGCGGGCGGTGCCTCCTGGCGCCGCGAGACGCAGCGAACCGCTCGCGGTGTCGAACACGCGGAGGGTGCGCCCGGATCCTGGCAGCCGGGGAAGCGGTGGTGCTGGCCAGGAACGCACCTGACCAACCTATCCTCCGGTCGCCGTGACCTCCTCGATCACCGACATTCCGCACCGGACGTCGGGACGAGCTCGGGCTCCTCGACGACTTCCGCCCGGCGACGGGCCGCGAGAAAGGACCCGGCGAGGATGAGGGGGAATCCCACGATCATGCCGGTAGTGACCGACTCCCCCAGCACCACGACGCCGAGCAGGACAGCCACCGCCGGATTGACGTAGGTGATGACGGTCGCGCGGGCCGGCCCGATCCCGGCGATAAGCGCGAAGAACAGGACGAACGCGAGCGCGGTACACACCGTCGCGAGAACGATCACGGAGGCGATGGATTGCGCGGTTAGCCGGTGCGGTGGGTCGAGGACCGCGAATGGCAGATAGATGGCGGCCGTGATGAGTAAGGATGCGGTCACTACGCCTATCGAGGGCAGGTCGCTGAGCGTCCGGGCCAGGATGGCCGGCCCGAGCGCATAACCGACGACGACGCCCGCGACCTCGAGCACGGCCAGCCCGTCGACGTTCCCGAAGTCGAGTCCGAGCAGCGCGGCCACGCCGGCAATGCCGAGTAGCAGACCCACGAGGCGGCTGCTGTCGATCCGCTCCGTATCCCCCATGAGCCGCGCGATGGCCACGCCGACCAACGGAACGGCCGCAACGAGTAGTCCGGCGAGCGAGCTGGAGATCCTGGTCTCGGCCCGCGAGAGCAGGAGCCACGGCAGGGCGACTTCCACCATGGTGAACAGCAGGAGTGGTCCCCACCGGGAGAACACCGGCTTCAGTGCGCCCCGGTGCCAGGCGATGGGCAGCAGGATTGCCGCCCCGATCCCGGTTCGCGCGAAGACGAGGGCCGTGGGTGGCACGTCCCGCACAGCGACTCGGATCAGCAAGTACGGAATTCCCCAGATCACGCACATCGCCGCGAACAGCAGCCAGTTGCGACGGGACACGTTGTGGTAACCACCTCTCCGGTGCCCGGACCGGCCGCACCGACCTCAATCTAAGACTCTGATGTGACAGCGTCCCCCGATTTATGGTGCCGTCACCCGTCAGATCGGTGGCCAGGGGACGGCCGGCCATTCACCACTCGGCTCCGGATGGCGGCCATTCCCGAGCAGCTGCTCGATCCGCCGAACCGTGCTGCGAACCTCCCGCGGTGTCAACAGGCCGGCAAGTCGCTCGCCCAAGTCGCCCGCGAGCCCCGCCTGCAGCTGCCGCAACGTGTCGCTGGCATTGGCCCGCAACGGGCGCCCCGACCACTGCCACAGCAAGGTCCTCAGTTTGGGCTCGGCATGGAAGCTCACCCCGTGGTCGACGCCATAGATATGGCCGGCTCGAGTCGGCAGCAGATGACCGCCCTTGCGATCGGCGTTGTTGATGACCGCGTCAAACACGGCAATGCGCCGCAGTTGGTCGGACGACGTGCCGCGAATCAGTCGGCGGATATCGACATCGTCGTCGGTGTCGATCCACAGCTGGACCATGCCCGGTCCGAGTGGGCCGGAGCGAAAAACGGTCGGCGGGACGATGAGCCATCCGGTCGCCGCCGACACCTCGTAGGCCGCCACCTCGCGCTCGGCGAGCGTCCCATCGGGAAAGTCCCAGAGGGGCCGCTCACCGGCGACCGGCTTGTAAACGCAGGCAGCGGTCACCCCGTCCAAGCAGACCGAGCAGTAGAGCGTGGCGTTGGAGGCAACCACCAACCGACCCTCGACACTGAGCTCGCCGTGCTCGATGAGGGCCATCGCCTCATCGACCGGAAGCTCCCGCGCGGGCGTGAGGCCGGTCGGCTCGTCGGAGGTCACGATCCCGACGTCGGCCGGTGATAGCCGTTATGCCGTGGACAGATGTGCCCGGTCGGGTCAAGCGGAAGCCCGCACAACGGGCACGGTGGCCGGCCGGCGGAGATCACCCGCCGCGCTCGATCAACGAAAGCTCGCGCCTCGCCCGGCTCGATGCGGACGCGCAGCGCGTCTGGACCGTCCTCAACGTCCTCGAACAGCGTTTCCTGCGCAGTTTCGGTGTTCTCCACCGGCGCCTGCGCCTCGATGACGACCAGCTCGGCATCGCTGTCCCAGGCCAGACCCATCGCGCCGACGCGAAACTCCTCGTCTACCGGCTGCTCGAGCGCGGCACTGTCGCGATGCGCCGATACCGCGACCTCCGTACCGGTCCGCGCCACCACCTCGTCGAGCAACTGCTCGATGCGGTCGGCCAGGATCGATACCTGCTGCTTTTCCAGCGAGACCGAAACCACCCGCACGCCATCGACCGCTTGCAGGTAAAACGTGCGTTCCCCGGGCACACCAACGGTCCCCGCGACGAATCGGCGCGGGCGGTCAAAGAGGTAGAACTGGCGAGCCATGGCGCAATCCAGCCTATCCGGCGTGGGGTGTGCATCGCAGCGAACGCAGGTACGACCATCGAGCCGGCACAGCGCGTTCAGTCAGCTTCGGTCGGGCTCTCCTTCCGAGGGTCAGTCCCGGGTGCCACGGCGGCGTGGGACGGGGCGAGAACAGTGAGGTCACCCCCGAAGTCGTTGCTGCGTACGACCAGCGGACGAGCGGTCGTGTACTGAATGGCTGACACCGAACACGGGTCGACGACTATGCGCTGAAATAGGTCGAGGTGCAGCCCCAGGCCGTCGGCAAGCACCGACTTGATCGGATCGCCGTGACTGCAAACCACCCAGACCGCGGCGCTTCCGAGTCGGGCATCCCAGTCGCGCACGGCCGCCACGGCGCGCGTAGAGACCTCAGCGAGAGTCTCCCCGCCCGGAAAACGGGCTGCGGACGGCTGCGTTTGCACCGTTCGCCAGAGCGACTCCTTGGCCAGATCCGGGATAGCGCGCCCGGTCCACTCGCCGTAGTCACACTCGGTCAGCCGTTCGTCGAGGTGCCACTGCGGGGAGCTTCCGGCGGCGCGTTGTGCGGCGAAGATCGCTTCAGCGGTCTCGACACACCGCTCCATCGGGCTGGACACAACGGCGGCGAGCGGTAGCACGGCGATCTGACCTGCGACCGCTGCCGCCTGGACCCGGCCGCGGTCGTCGAGATGCAGACCCGGGGAACGTCCGGCCAGCACCCGCCCGGTCAGCTCGGTGAGCCCGTGACGCACGAGCAATACCGTGGACATTCTTCCCTCGCCGGACACTAAGTCGCGCTGATCGTGCCGATGGACAGCAACACGATCAGTAGGGTGCCGACCACGACGCGATACCAGATGAACAAGTACGTGCTGTGCCGCGCCATCCAGCGCATGAACCATGCGATCGACGCGAATCCCACGATGAACGCGAAGAACGTCGCTAGCAGCGTGACTCCGAGCCCCGGGCCGGTCTGTTCGCCGACCTTGCGGGCCTCGTAGGCACCCGACAGGACGACGGCAGGAACCGAGAGCAGGAACGAGAACCGGGCGGCAGTCGGGCGGTCGAGGCCGCGGAACAGGCCCGCGGTAATGGTCGTACCAGATCGCGACGCACCCGGGATGAGGGCGAGCGCCTGCGCCCCGCCGACAGCAATCGCGTCCGTCCCGTTCAGCTGCTCCTCATCGCGCGTTCGGGTGCCGTGCCGTTCGGCCAGGTAGAGGGCGCCGGCCAAAGCGATCATGACGACGGCGATGAGCCATAGATTGCGGGCGCCGGTTTCGATCTGATCGCTGAAGAGGTAGCCGAACACGCTGACCGGAATCGTGGCCAGAATGAGGTACCACCCCATTCGATACTCCAGCGTGTCGCGGACCGACTGGTCGAGGCTCCGGAACCCCCAGGAGGCGACACCAACCGCCCAGGCCGCAACCACCTGCAACAGTTCTCGCCAGAAGTACAGCACGACCGCGGTGACGGTGCCGAGCTGGATCACCGCAGTGAACGCCGCGCCGGGATCCGGCCACCCGAGCAGCGCCGGCACGATGCGCAGATGGGCCGTCGAGGAGATCGGGAGAAACTCGGTCAATCCCTGTACGACGCCGAGAACCGCAGCCTGACCGAAGGTGAGATCGCTGCCCGATGCCGCGGCGAGAGCGTATGGGTGCGCTATGAGCCCATTGACCAGCGTCACCCGCCGACTCCGACGCGGCCCACGTCCGCACCCAGCTCCCCGTAACTGAGATGCGACGCGAGTTTCACGCGGGCCACCTTAGAGCCTCAGCCAGATGCCCCGGTGTGGGGCCGCTAGGTTCGTGCCGTGGAACAGCGCAGGGTAGGACGCAGCGGATTGCTCGTCTCCCATCTCGGGCTCGGCACCTGGCGATGGGGTAGCGAGACGGACGAAGACGACGCCGCTGACCAGTTGATCGCGTTCCACGAAGCCGGCGGCACGCTGGTAGATACCGGCACCTCGTACTCCGCCGGGCGGTCGGAGGAGATCCTCGGCCGCCTGCTCGGCGACGTCATCCCGCGCGAGGAGTTCGTCATTGCGACCAAGGGCGGCCTGCGCTGGCGGGGCGAGCAGGCCATGATCGATGCGTCTCGCGGCGCAATGCTCCGTCAGCTGGACCTGTCGTTGCGACGGTTGGGCATTGATCACGTCGATCTGTGGCAGCTGCACGTGCCGGACGACGAAGTGCCGATGGAGGAGACGCTCGCGGCTCTCGATGACGCCGTGCACTCAGGCAAGGTCCGCTACGTCGGGGTGTCGAACTTCACCGGCTGGCGAACCGCGCAGGCCGCGACCTGGCAGCGGTGCGCACCCGGCCGCTCACCCGTTGTGTCCAATCAGGTGCGGTATTCCCTGTTGGACCGAGGCATCGAGCGTGAGGTGCTTCCGGCCTGTGAAGCGCTGGGTGTCGGGGTGCTGCCCTTCTCGCCGCTCGGCGGAGGCGTCCTGACCGGTAAGTACCGCGACGGTGTGCCCGCGGACTCGCGGGCGGCGCGCGGCGTGCGCCATTTGGCTCCACTACAAGATCCGGCGACGATCGGAATCGTGGAAGCGGTGTCGACCGCAGCGGAGGGCCTCGCAACTTCCGCCGTCGCGGTGGCCCTGGCCTGGGTGCGCGATCGCCCGGGCGTGACCGCGCCGATCGTAGGGGCCCGCACATTGGGTCAGCTGACCGCCGCGCTGGGCTGCGAAATGCTGGAATTGCCCGAGGAGATCAGCGAAGCACTCGACGACGTCTCAGCGCCACAGCTTGGCTACCCGGAGGCCGGCCTCTGAGCGATTCCGACCCGGTATTCGTCGCCTTCTGCGACGCCGGCCTCTGGCCGGGACTCGGTCCCAAGCTGGTCCCGGCGCTGGCCGACGCCGGAATCCTTACGCCGGCCGACGTCTCGACGGCCAACCTGGCCGCCTTGCCCAAGGTCGGCTCGGTCCGCGCGGGACGGCTGTTGTCCTCGTTTCTCGCGGCGGCACCGTTGTACGAGGTGGTCGAGCTGCTCGTGCCGGCCGCGCTCGATCCACGGCTCGCGTCCCGCTTGCATGACCAGTTGGGGCCACCCGCCGCTCGATTGCTGCGGGAGGATCCCTGGCTGCTCCTCGGCGTGCCTGGCGTCACGATCGCCGACGCTGACCAGCTGGCCCGGGCCGCGATTCCGGGCGTCACCCGCGACGATCCACGCCGGGCCCGCGCGATCGTGGGCTTTCTTCTCGCGCGTGACGCCCGCGATGGACATACCGTGAGCCCGCGGACCGACATCGAGGCGGCCCTGCGTCCGTTCGCTGCCGGTGAGCCCGGTGCGGCAGTCGATGCCGCGGTGGCGCATGGGTCGGTGATTCCGGCCGGAACCGATGGCCAGGAGCTTCTCGGACTGGCCCGCTATGCGCAAGCGGAAGCCGCCGTCGCCCAGGGGATCGCCCGGCTGCTGGCCACGGGACGCCCAATCGAGGTCGATTCGGATAGCGATCCCTTCGACCTGGACGAGGCGCAACGCTCGGCCGTCGAGCACGCGTTGCGGGCCGGCGTGAGTGTGCTCACCGGAGGACCGGGCACCGGGAAGAGCCGCACCGTAGCTGCCCTGGTGGCCTTGGCCGAGCGAGCGGGCCGCTCGGTGGCACTCGCCGCTCCGACCGGCCGCGCGGCCAAACGCTTGGAGGAGTTGTGCAGCACCCCGGCGTCGACTCTGCACCGGCTGCTGGGCGCCCAGCCCCGGACGCGCGGCGAGGAGGTCAGCTTCGCCGGCGGGTTCGCGCGCAATCGCGACTGGCCGCTCGACGAGGACGTGGTGGTCGTCGATGAGGCATCCATGCTCGACGTCGAGCTCGCGAACGCGTTGCTGATCGCCTGCTCGGACGGCACGCATCTGCTCTTCGTCGGTGATCCGGCCCAGCTGCCGTCGATCGGCCCGGGCCAAGTGCTCGCTGACGTCATCGACTCGGGAGTCGCTCCCGTGACTCCGCTCCGCACGCTGTACCGGCAGGCGGAGGGCGGAACGATCGCCCGGCTGGCGACGAGCGTCCGCGAGGGGACGCTGCCACCTGTCAACGATCCGTCGCGGGAGGTAGTCATCGTGGCTGCTCGCGGATCAGCCGACGCCGCGCGCCGGGTCACCCAGCTCGTGACCGACTCGATTCCGCGAGTCCTGGCGATACCGGCTCACCAGGTGCAGGTCGTCACCCCGATCCATCGGGGATCGGCCGGCACTCATGCACTCAATGTCGCCCTCAAGGCGCAGCTCAACCCGGGCGACGGAAGCCATCGGTTCGACGTCGGCGACAGAGTGGTTGCGACCGCCAACCATTTGGAAGCGGAGCCGTTCGGCTACGCCAATGGTGAGGTCGGCGTCGTAGCTGAGGTCGACCCGGACGGGACCGTCACGGTTGAGTTCGCCTCTGGCCCGGCCGAGGTCAAGGGAAAGGCGCTTGCTGACCTGCTGCACGGCTGGGCCATCACGGTCCATCGGGCGCAAGGTTCCGAGTTCGCCGGGGTGGTCGTGGTGCTGCCGCCCGAGTCGGTCACGATGCTTTCTCGTCCTCTCGTCTATACCGCACTGACCCGCGCCCAGCGTCACCTCTCGGTCGTGCACGCGGTGGGTCCCGCCCTGGCGCGAGCGGTACGCACGGTCGGTGCGGAGCCACGCCGGACCCGGCTGACCGACCTGCTGATCCGGGACTGCGCGCGACGGACCATGGCCGGCCCAGTGGAGTAAACCGGGCGGTCGGGGTTGAATGGCCTGTTATGACGGCAGCAGGCGTCGAAGCGGACGCCGATCCAGACTGGGAATACGCGCCGCTGCGGATACCGGCCGATGTCACCCGGGTTTCCGCAGCGGTGCGACTTTCGTTGCACGCCGAATACGGCGGCTGGGAGTTAGCCCGCGTCCTGCGCTATACCGACGGCAGCCGGCGAGTCTGGCTCCGCCGTCCACGGCCGCCGGCGACTGACCTGCTGCCGCTGCCCGGACTCATCCATTAATCGCTCGGCGTCGGCGCCGTCTCGGTGCGGAGGCCAGCGCTAGCCACCGTTCGGGTGCCGATCGTCACTGCGCGGAGAACGCCCGGACCGCATCGATGGTGTCCGCCTCCTCGGGACGTTTGTCGTCTCGGTAACGGAGAACGCGGGCGAATCGAAGAGCCAATCCGCCCGGATACCGCGACGAGCGCTGCACCCCGTCGAAAGCGATCTCCACAACTTGCTCGGGTCGGAGTGGCACCACCCAGCCGTCAGTCGGGCCGCTGGCGAGCTGTAGGAAGCGCTCCGTCTGCCACGCCAGCATCTCGTCCGTCATGCCTTTGAATGTCTTGCCGAGCATCACGAATCCGCCGGTGACCGGGTCCCGCGCGCCCAGATGAATGTTGGACAACCACCCGCGACGACGGCCCGATCCCCATTCGACGGCGAGAACTACGAGGTCGAGTGTGTGCACCGGCTTGACCTTGAGCCAGCCACTGCCGCGCCGGCCCGCCTCGTAGGGCGCGGTGAGCGATTTGACCATGACCCCCTCATGGCCGCGGTCCAACGTTGTGCTGAGGAATTGGCTTGCCTCGTCCGGATTCGCTGTCACGATCCGATCCGGCCGGTTCGCCGCGGGAACCACGTCGGACAGGATGCGGTGACGTTCGGCGGTCGGTTCGTCGAGCAAGTCCACCCCGTCGACGTGCAGGGCGTCGAACAGAAACAGGGTCAACGGCGTCCGCGCCTGCCCGGCGGCCGGGTCGCGCGATCCGACCCGAGAAGCCGTGACCTGAAACGGAAGCGGTCGCCCGCCTCTCGTGAGCGCGATCGCCTCCCCGTCGGCCACGAAGTCCCGAGCCGGCAAGCCACTTACGTAGTCCACGATCTCAGGTAATCGCGCGGTCACATCGTCAAGGGTGCGAGTAAACAAGCCGACGTCCGATCCACTGCGATGGATCTGCAAGCGCGCGCCGTCAAGCTTCCATTCCACCCCGGCCTCGCCACCCAGCCGGGCCAGCGCTTCCTGCGTACTTTCCGCGGTCTGGGCGAGCATCGGCCCGATCGGGCGGCCGACCTCCAGCTTGAAGTCGGCGAGGGCCGAACGGCCACCGGCCAGCGCCGCGGCGGCGACGGCCGGAAGATCGCCCCGAAGCATCGCTGCCCGGCGCACGTCGGCGGGCGGCACCTCCGCGGCGCGGGCAACCGCGTCGGCCATGACCCCGAGCAACGCGCCTTGCCGGAGCTCCCCGCCCAGCAACCGTCTCAGGAAGGCCTGCTCACGATCGGTAGCGGCGGCGAACAGGCCGTCCAACAGCTGTCGCCGTTCACGCTGCGAGCCTGCGCCGGTGACCGCTCCAATGCGGGTAAACGTGTCCTCGACCGCTTCGATCGTGAGGGTGGCGCCAACCGCGGGTGATGGCAACTCGCCTCGCAGAGACGCCCAGCCGACGCCGATCTGCCGCTGCGTGAGCGCACCGGAGAGCCACGAGACGGCAACTGCGGCCTCGGCCGGCGAGAGTTCGCGCAGCAGAGCGGCGAGTCGGGCCACCTTGGCCGTGCGGGCCGACGCCGCCGCGACGTCATCGGAGGCCGCGGCCACGGCGACGAACAGCATGTCAGCAGCGGGAGAGGAAGCGGTCGAGCACGCGCACGCCGAAGTGCAGACCATCGATCGGAACCCGCTCGTCGATTCCGTGCCACATCGTGACGAAGTCCAGGTCGGGTGGCAGACGCAATGGCACGAACCCGAAGCACCGAATGCCGAGAGTGGAGAACGACTTGGCGTCCGTGCCGCCGCTCATCAGATAGGGAACGGGCCGAGCGCCGGGATCCTCCGAACGCAATGCTTCGGCCATCGCGTCCACGACGGCACCGTCGAAGCTGGTTTCGACCGCGATGTCCCGGATCAGGGTCTCCCGGTCTATCCCGTCACCGATCAACTCGTCGAGCGTCTCGAGCAGCTCCTCCTCGTGGCCGGGGAGGAATCGGGCGTCGATCGTGGCTTCCGCGGTACCGGGAATGACATTGGCCTTGTATCCGGCCGAAAGCATGGTCGGATTCGCCGTGTTGCGTATCGTCGAACCGATCACGCGCGCGGCGCTACCAAGCATCCGCAGCGATGGCTCCGGATTGTCCGGGTCGATGGGAAGCCCGGTGAGACCTGCGAGCTCTTCGAGGAAGCGCCGCACCGGGTCGGTCACGATCACCGGAAACTCGTGCGCGCCGATTCTGGATACCGCGGCCGCGAGCCGCGTGACCGCGTTGTCGTCGTGCAACATCGAACCGTGGCTCGGTGTGCCGGTCGCACGTAACCGCAGCCAGTTGATGCCTTTCTCCGCGGTTTCGATGGGATAGAGCCGCAGGTCGTTACCGATCGGGAAGCTGTAGCCGCCGACCTCGCTGATGGCCTCCGAGCAGTCAGCAAAGAGCTCCGGGTGGTTGTCAACCAGCCAGTGCGCGCCACGCGCGCCGCCCGACTCCTCGTCGGCCACCAAGGCAAGCACGATGTCCCGGGGCGGCCGGCGATCACGCCTCGCCCAGTTCCGGAGAACGGCCAGCGTCATGGCGTTCATGTTCTTCATGTCGATGGCGCCACGACCCCAGATATAGCCGTCACGCACCTCCCCGGAGAACGGATGGACGGTCCACTCCGTCGCGTCCGCGGGCACCACATCGAGATGGCCATGAATGAGTAGCGGGGGGCGATCTGGATCAGTGCCACGCACTCGAGCCACCACGGAGGCGCGGCCGGGTTCGGACTCGAAGATCTGGGCGTCGATATCGACCTCGGCGAGCCGTTCGGCGACCCATTCGGCGGCAGGACGCTCCGGGTGGGTGGGGTTGGATGTGTTGATCCGGATGAGATCACCGAGCAGGACGACAACCTCGTCTGCCGGATCCAGGACGCCGCTCGTGGTCATGCTTGCGTTCATACCAGCTCACGCCGGCGGCTCGGGCCGCGTATCAGTAGCGGCGCCGGGAACTGCGGAATCCTGCGGCACCAACCACGGCGGTAACGGCGACGGCGAATACGGCAACCAAGGCGGCCAGTAATCCGATCCCGTTGTCGCTGACGGCATGTGGCGTTGCCAGGGGCTGATTGTTGGCCGCACTCGACGCCTGTGAGGAGTGGCCGCCGGGAGCCGCCGAGACAAGCGCTCTGGTGTCGTTTGTCGTGGCCGCCGGCGGCCGCGACATGCTCATCTCTCCGCCCGGGGCGGACGAGAGTACTTCAGGGACTGGTGAAGTCGGCCCGCCTCCGGGCGGCACTGCCGCTACGGCGCCCCCACCTCCGTTGGGACCGCCGCCAGGCGGGACCGGTGGCGTCCCGCTCTGCTCGGGTGACGTCGACGGGGCCGGGCTACCAACACTCGTTGCGCCTCCGGAACTCTGGGTCGGCAGTGGCGTCGGTGCTGGCGACGGTTCTGAGGTCGAACTCGGCGCCGTCGGTGGCGGCGGCGGCACCGGCGGTGGGCCGCTCGAATGCCCGCCGGGGATCGGGGGGTTCGTAGCTGATGGAGTTGGTGTCCAGCTCCAGGTCTCGTCGGGCGAGGATGGCGGCTCACTCGGCGTCGGCGGCGACGAGGTCTCAGATTCGGTCGACGTCGGCTGCTCGCTCGGCGTCGGTTGCCCGGTCTCTGATGCCGTCGGCGTGGGCGATGGCTCGCTCGTTGAGGGTGCCGGCTCGGAACTCGACGGCGGCGTTGGATGACGCGTCGACGGAGGCTCGGTGGTTGCCGGCTCGGTCGACGAGGGTGGTGCCGTTGTCGAAGGTGGCGTCGACGACGGTGCGCCGTCCGCTGAGGTAGCTGGACGCGACGGCGTCGTCGGTGGTTGGTGGGCCGACGTGCCAGCCGGCTTGGACGGTTTGTTGTCGGGTCTCGAACTCGGCGGCCAAGCCGGAGAGCTATCCAACGTCGCTGGCGATGTCGGCCACGCTTCCGGGTGCGGTTTCGGCGTAGGCGCAGAGTCTCCGGTCGGATCGGATGCCTGCGAGCGCTGACAGTGCGCGCCGTCAGATCTCGGGGGGCAGCCCGAATCCGAACTCCCGTCCAGTGCCTCCGAGACCCCAGGCGCCATCACGGCAAGGGCGACGGCCGCGACGCTCGCCAGCACAAGAGCCCGCCACGGGGCCTGCTGTGGCGCTCGGTGGGTCACCGGTGACGTCCTAGGTTCTCGAATCGGATCGGGTTGGTTGGCATGGCAAACAGCGAGCCGCTAATCTAGGCTTTAGGTCCGATTTATCACCTATGCGTTATATAGTAGTTGTTAGGCTCGCCTGAGCAAAGCGTATCGCTAACGGGCCCTGCGCGGGGACATTCTGGACCCTCTATGTTGGGCCGATGTGAGGCGGTGGCCCAGCGGTCGTATCACGGCAATCCGCTAGACTCGCTAGTCGCTCGTCCGGGTGGCGGAATGGCAGACGCGCTAGCTTGAGGTGCTAGTGCCCTTAGCGGGCGTGGGGGTTCAAGTCCCCCTCCGGACACACACGGGCCCGCAATTTACGGACCATTGAGAAATGTCATTGTGGGTGTAGGAGAGCTCGGCCCGGACGAGTTGGATCACGTGATGTCCCGGGTCAGGCTGTAGGCCGCGCCGATGACCGCGGGGATGAGCGCCCACGCGAGCAGCACCAGCAGGGAGCCCGTAGTGCCGAAGAGGTCCACGCCGTCGGGCCCGGGTTCGTCAGCTGGATAGAGGACGCCCTGCATGGCGCCGCCTGGCAGGTACGGGTAGGCGTTTCTGACCTTCGGGATCGCCACGAGGATGTTCTCGATCGCGAGGAGGAAGACGAGACCGACGACCATCGCGACGATCTGGTTGCGGAGCAGGGCGCCGACTCCGATGCCCATGATCGCGAACAGCAGGAATATGACCGGGAAGCCGAAGATCGCGCGCCGCAGGTCGGGGTCGGATAGCGAGAAGTCGATGCCTTTCGCGGACAGCCGTGGGAGCGCGATCATCAGTTGGACGGCGAGGCAGGCAAGCGCGTATGCCAGGCCGATGATCGCGTAGCTCAAGAGTTTTGCGGCGACCGTCCAACGGGAGGGCGTCTGCAGGACGGTCGGCGTGATGGTCTGGTAGCGGAACTCGGTC
>Ga0105249_10003459_pt1 | contig 13676 bp, 7 predicted proteins | sample KBSS44metaG_FD_81522 | JGI IMG/M metagenome (GOLD analysis project Ga0105249, IMG submission 81522) | Switchgrass rhizosphere microbial communities from Kellogg Biological Station, Michigan, USA - KBS S4-4 metaG | ecosystem: Host-associated > Plants > Roots > Rhizosphere > Soil | place... | reverse complement strand
GGTACATTGAGCAATACTGTTCAATAATTTTTTATGCAGCTTGTCATAATTGTTCTTGCCATCGGGTTACAAATATTTCTTACTTATAAAAAGATAAGCCCCTTTCTTTCATTATTGATCGTTGCATTGCTGGCAGGTCTTGCATTCGGAATGCAGCCCGATGCATTATTAAAGGCGGTGAAGGCTGGGGTAGGGAGTACGCTGGGCGATGTAATATTGATCATTTGTTTGGGTGCTATTCTCGGAAAGATCTTAGAGCTAAGTGGCGCTGCCACCCAGATTGCCAATACACTTATTCGTTCTTTCGGTAAAAAAAATATTCAATGGGCTGTATTGCTTACCGGTTTTTTTGTCGGCATACCATTATTTTATAATGCCGGGTTTATCATTTTAGTTCCATTGATCTTTTCAATTGCACGAACTGCAAAGCTTCCATTATTATATATAGCAATACCAATGGCTGCAGGCTTGAGCACCACGCATTGTTTTTTGCCTCCACACCCGGGACCAATGTTCCTGGTTGGAGCATTCAAAGCCGACCTTGGAAAAACCTTGATTTACGGGCTTGTCATTGCCATACCTGTAGTGATCATTGCAGGCCCCTTGTTAGGGCGATTTTTGAAAAGATTGAACATTCCAATTCCTGCACAGGAGAAAGTTGAAACAGAAGAAAAAAAATTGCCAGGGGTGTTTGAAAGTTTTATGCTGGCATTGCTGCCTGTACTATTGATCGCTCTTGCAGTAATAGCAAATACTTTTTTCCCTGGTGAATCAATAGTGAAAAAAGTGGTCCTTTTTATTGGCGATGCCACTATTGCTTTATTGCTTTCAGTTTTGCTCGCCGTTCTTTTTCTTGGAATAGCGAAGGGAAGATCAATGCAGAAAGTAATGCAATGGTTGAATGATTCAATCAGTGGTGTGGCGGTTATATTACTCATCATTACAGCAGGCGGAGTTTTTAAGCAAGTATTGATTGATAGCGGCACGGCAGATTATATTACTTCCTTTAGTACGCAATGGAATATTCATCCATTACTGTTTGCATGGTTGATAACTGCTTTATTAAGAGTAGCAATTGGCTCAGCAACTGTTGCAGGAATAACAGCAGCGGGAATTGTCTCTCCTTTATTAGCAACCGGAACGGTCTCTCCTGAATTATTAGTGTTAGCAGTGGGAACAGGAAGTGTTTTCGGTTCGCATGTTAATGATTCAGGTTTCTGGATCTTCAAAGAATTTTTTCAGATCTCATTAAAGCAAACATTCCTTTCCTGGACAGTGATGGAAACGCTGATCTCTATTTTGGGATTGGTGGGAGTGATGGTGTTGAGTGCAGTTATATAGAAAGCTGCGCAAAAATTTATACTCTCTTTGTATTTATACTCGAAAGGTTACCAATTAGAGCTAACTTTTTCGTTAATAAGTTGTTGTTCTTCATTTCTTTTTTGGTTTTGAATTTATCTATTCCTTACTTGCCTTTTAAATTGTGGTCACCGGGGTTAGTAATAAGATCAAATCTTTTTCTCCAAAGATCTATTGGAGAGAAGTAATAGCAGTTCTCATGCTATTATTAGCAATTGTTTTTTTTCGCAGTGAAAGAAAAGAATTGCATGCCATCATTCCTCAAATCATTGCTGCAGATCCTTTATGGTTATTCGCAGGCTTTGCTTTAACTATCATTTATTTTTATTTATATGGAGGTATGTATCGAAAAAGTTTTTTGGCCGTCGGCCTGTTGCTTCCATGGAGTGATGCTGTGATATTATTTCTGAAAAGAAATTTCATTAGTGTTTTTTTACCGGCAGGTGGCATTAGTTCTCTTGCTTATTCTCCTTCCCAGATCCGTAAAGCAGGATTCAATAGATCGCAGGTGCACCAGGCAAGTGCATTGTTTGGCTTTATTGGGTTACTTAGTGTATTTATAGCCGGTTTGCCTATTATCATCTTCACTGTATTTTATAAGAATCAATTTAATAATGCATGGATCGGTCTTGTGATCTTATTTTTATTACTTGTTGTTTTGTTGGTTGCAGTTAGTTCGATAAAGCAAAAAAAAGGAATATATAATTGGATCAGTAAAAAATTCCCGGCTGTTGTATCGTTTCTTGACGAAATTTTTTCTTCCAATATAAATACAGGGGAATTCACCAGGGCAACATTTTTTTCATTGGGGATCGAAGTAAGTGGAATACTTCATATCTATATTGCCATGATGGCTTTGGGACTGCCCGCTTCATTTACTGCATCAGCCGCCGTATATATTATTGCCGTATTGCTGATGATCATTTCCCCATTCTTAAGAGGTCTTGGTGCTGTTGAGTTATCTATGGTATTTGTATTGGAACAGTTTGGATATTCTTCCGTTCATGCTTTATCTATTACGATTCTTTATCGTGTCTTTGAATTTTGGTTGCCGCTGCTAACAGGTTTACTGGCATATGCGTGGAAAGGAAGAAAACTTTTTTTAAGAATGGCGCCTGCTGTACTAACTTTTTTATTGGGTGTCGTGAACATTATATCAGTTGTGACGCCGCCTATCCATCAACGTTTGCATTTGTTAAGAGAATATCTTCCTTTAGATGCAATTCATGCTTCAAACATGCTGGTATTATTCATAGGATTGTCACTGTTAGTGACTGCAGCTTTTTTATTCAGGGGGATACGAAATGCATGGATCATTGCGTTAGTGTTATCAGTTCTTTCTTTAGTGGGACATCTTACCAAAGCTCTTGACTGGGAAGAAGCGATCGGGTGTGCTGTTACAATAATTACATTGATCGCAACGGCAAGCCAATACCGGATCCGCAGCAGTAATAAATGGATGCAGGCAGGTTTTAAAACTTCTATTATCAGTATTGCAGCTGTGTTGATGTTTGGAATTATAAGTTTTTATTTTATTGATAAAAAACACTTTGGTATCGATTTTACCTGGTGGCAATCGATATTGTATACATTAAATTCTTTCCTCCTCGTAACGGATAGTTCACTTCATCCCGTTACAAGATTTGGAGAGGAATTCATATTGTTTTTGAGAATACTGGGTTTTCTTACATGGGGATTTCTTTTGTTTACGTTTATCAAACCGCATTTTACAAAACAAACGTTTAATGAGTCCAATAAAGAGAAAGCAAAGTTTTTATTGGATCAGTTTGGTAATTCGTGTACTGATTATTTTAAACTTTATAAGGATAAACTATATTTCTTTTCTGACCTCCATGAAGCATTTATTGCCTACCGGATTTCCCGCGGGTTTGCAATTGTTTTGGAGGAGCCTGTGTGTGCAGAAGAAAATAAAATTGATGTACTGAAAGAATTTGACAGGCACTGTCGGAAAATGGGTTTGAAAACCGCCTTCTACAGAGTAGAAGAAAGCAGCATGCCATTGTTCAAAGAATTGAAAAAAAGCAAACTCATGATCGGCCAGGAAGCTATATTGGAGCTAAGCAAATTTTCTTTGGAAGGCAGGGAAAAAAAATCATTTCGAAATGGATTGAACAGCTTACAGAAAAAAGGGTTTACGATCACTACACATCAGCCGCCTCACAGTAAGATATTTGTTTCACAACTAAGGAAAGTGTCTGATGAATGGTTGGAAAATTTTCAAAGAGAAGAATTTATTTTCTCGCAAGGCATGTTTGATGAAAGAGAATTAATACAGCAGGATATCATTACTGTTTCAGATGACACAGGAGTTATAAAAGCATTTCTGAATATTATTCCTGATTATGCAGAAGATGAATGCACTTATGATCTTATTCGCAAAACAAATGATGCTCCAGGCGCTGCAATGGATGCGCTTATCATTAAACTTATAGAATATGCCAAGGCAAAAGATAAACTATTTCTTAATCTTGGGATGGCTCCTATGACCGGCATTACACAGCCAGAGAATACGGCTGAGCAGATCATTAAAATAGTGGTTGCTAAAGTAAAACGTTTTAAACATTATCATGGTTTGCGTGAATTCAAAGAAAAATATGCTACGGTATGGGAAAATAAATATCTTATTTACGATAACGATTTTGATCTTTTGCAATTACCGATGGCGTTAAATAATGTGATGAAGCCATGATGAAAAAAACATTCTTTGCGTTTATATTTCCCCTTTTTGTTATTGTCACTTTTGCACAAAAAAGCAAACTGCCCTTGAAAGAATGGAACTCGGCAGCTGACAAACCACTTGTTTTTTATATCAGTGGCGATGGAGGATATACAAGTTTTTCTGAAGGTGTGTGTACCGCTATTAATAAAGCAGGATATAATGTTACGTCCCTAAATTCAAAATCATATTTTGGTGATAAAAAAACCCCGCAGCAAACTAAAGATGATATTGTAAGCTATCTCAATGAGCATTTCAATAAAAGAAAAGATCAGCAATTCATACTTATCGGGTATTCGTTTGGCGCAGACATAACACCTTTTGTTATTAACCTTTTTCCTGACTCAATAAAAAAGAAATTGATAAGCTTGGTATTATTATCTCCATCCACATCCACCGATTTCGAGACACATGTTTGGGATAAGTTGGGATTGAAAAAGAAAAGAAGCATGGATGTAGTGGCTGAAGTAAATAAGTTAGGAGCTATAAAAACTACGATCATATTGGGAGACGATGACGATGATTTCCCAATAAATAACATCAAGCTTAAAAACTATGTTCACGAATTATTACCAGGCGGTCATCATTATGAAGGGAATACCGATGAAGTAGCAAGGACAATAATGAAATATTTTTAAGTCAACTTCTAATTCAAATTTTTTTGTAGTTCCCAAGGTAGAATGAATTCTATTATTTAAAAACCGTATCATTCATCCATTCCACAAAGCGCTGTAACCATTGTGAAACGTGGCCTTTATTGTTCATTCTCAAACCAAAGCCATGGCCGGCATTGGAATATATATGCAGTTCAGCCGGTACTCCGGCTTTTTTATATTTTAAATACACCTGCGCTATGCCTTCTGAAATATCTGCACGATCATTAAAACCACCAAGAATAAAAAGAGGAGGAGCATTCTCAGCCACTTCAAACCTTGATGATCCACCCGGGTAGATCAATGCCTGGAAGGCAGGTCTCGAATTCATTCGCTCAATTGAATCTATATCGTTTGCATTACCCTTATCAAAATGCATAGCGCTAAGACCTGCAACTTCTCCGCCAGCTGAGAAACCCATTACGCCAACTTTTGATGGATCTATGGCCCATTCCTTTGCCCGGCTTTTTACAAATCGGATCGCTCTTTTCATATCATCTAGTTCTTCTTTGTCTATTGTATAAACAGAGCCTGAATCCTTAGCGAGCCGGTACTTTAATACAAAGGCGGCGATACCTTTTCTTTGCAAATATTCAGCAACATTATATCCTTCATGATCGATCCATAATTCACGATGGCCACCACCCGGCGCAATGATCACGGCAACACCTGTTGCTGCATTCTTATCAGGTAAATAGAGTGTCAGGGATGGGAAATGAATATTGGAAACTACATGATCACCTGTTTCAGCAATGCGGATCTTTTCTTTGCCTGTTTTTCCTTCAGACCCCGGTGCGCAGTTTGGCCATAACAAAATTTCTTTTTGCTGGGCAGCTGAATTAACGGCGGAGAATATTATGAATAACAGGATGATCAAATTATTTTTTCTCATGACTTTTAGTATTTGGCAAAAGGAAAAATTGTTTCGATTGTTTTTATTCTGATCACTGCATTTTTCAATGTTCCGGATGTGGCAGTCACTCTTATCTCACCCGGTTTATCATTTGACTGGATCATTGCCAATGCCAGGCCATTAAATGTTTTTCGTTGGTTGCTTTTCATTGAAGTATGATCCTGTGGATTGCCATTGTCGAAACCTATCAGTTTTCCGTTGCCTTCGATCTTTAATGTTACCAGGTTGTTTGCATCAGGTATTGTTAAACCATTTTCATCCAGTATCTCTACTTTGACATGAGCTACATCTCTTGTGTCAGCATTGATGCTTTCCCTGTCAACTGATAATTTTAAAGACTCAGGAATTCCTGTTGTCTGAATTATTTCTTCACACACTACCTGGTTATTTTTTCTTCCAACAGCTTTGATCGTTCCCGGTTCATAAGGTACATCCCAAATCAAATGAAGATCGGCAGTCGTAGTATTTATTTGGGGACGATCATATCGGTTCCATGCTCCTGAGTTTCCCTGGCGTGGAAACTCCAACGATTTAATTCCAAATGATCTTCCGTTCACAAACAATTCAACACTATCGCAATTCGTATAAGCCATTACGGGAATGACTTTTCCTTCATTGCCTTTCCAATTCCAGTGTGGTGAAAGGTGGATCATTGGTTTTGTTGTCCACTGGCTTTGATAAAAATAATAGCCGTCTTTGGGAAAACCGCAAAGATCAATGACACCTGAAGAAGAATTCTTGCTAGGCCATCTTGCCTCGCCAAGATAGTCAATGCCCGTCCACATAAAATCACCGATCACATAATCATGAGATGAAACAAATTTCCAGAGTTGCTCAGCACGAATAACGGATGCCATAAATGCCGGGCGAATGGCTGAGGAATCTATACTGAAAAAATTACCTCCGTAATAATTCCCCCTTACACCCGGAATGGAAACACTTTCGGTTCCTGTCATTTTCCAATTTGGAAAGTTCTGTTTATCGATACTGTAAAATAATTCTCTTCTCTCATGCCAGCGGTCGACATAATTATAGCCAACAATATCTAGCATTTGCAGGAAAGGTATTTTGGCCATTCCATTATCGGCTGCAATATTATCATTGCCCGTTGTTACAGGCCTTGTATTGTCTTCCCGGTGGAAAGTTTCGATCAGGGCTCTTAATACCTCGTATCCCTTTTCCTGCTTTTGTTCACCGATTTCATTACCGGCACTCCACATTACTATTGAAGGATGATTCCTGTCCCGATGAATAAAATTTACAAGATCATGGTGTGACCATTGATCAAAATAGTTGGCATAATCATATTTTACTTTGCCTGATCTCCATACATCAAAGATCTCATCCTGCACAAGGAAACCCATTTTATCACAGAGGTCAAGAAAAGCAGGTGCAACGGGGTTATGCGATGTCCTGATCGCATTGCAACCCATTTCCTTCAGGATCGTCAATCGCCTTATCCAAACCGCTTCAGGTACAGCGGAGCCAACACTTCCTCCATCATGATGCAGGCAAACTCCATTCAACTTTATATGCTTGCCATTCAGAAAAAATCCTTTATCTGTATCATATTCAATTTTTCTTATGCCAATAGTTATATAATATTCATCTATGATCTTTCCTTTATTGATTATTTGCTGATGTACTGTATACAGGTAAGGATCTTCAAGCGACCATAAATGCGGACCAGGAATGGAAATTCTTTGTAAAGTGTCCTTAGATGTATTAGCATTTATAGTAAATGATGTTTCTGTTTTGGCAACCTCGTTTCCATTTATATCAACGATCATTGACCTGAGTATGGCGGATTGTGAAAGCGAATAACGGTTCTCGATCTTACTTTGAATAACAACTATTGCTGAATTTGCATCAGGAGAAGGAGTAGTAATATAAGTGCCCCAATGAGCAATATGTAATAGATCTGAAATATACAACCATACAGGACGGTAGATACCACTGCCGGAATACCATCTTGAATTTGGTTGCAATGAATTATCAACCCGAACAGCAATAATATTCTTTCCACTTTTGATAAAAGGTGTGAGGTCATAATAAAAACTCATATAGCCATTTGGATAATGACCGAGATGATGTCCGTTGATCCAGACATCACTGTTCATATACACGCCTTCAAATTCTATCAAAACATTTTTCCCTCTTTCAGTTTTCGGTAAAACAAATTCTTTCCTGTACCAGCCAACACCGGTTGGTAAATAACCTCCACCTCCGCCTGTTGCTGATTTTTCATCGAACTCATTTTCTATACTCCAGTCGTGCGGAAGATTCAGTACTCTCCATTTGCTATCGTTGAATTTTTCTTTATCAGCGCCGATCGTATCTGATTGCGAGAATTTCCAGTTGAAGTCGAGTAATATTTTTTGTCCTGGAGGAGCTGCATTTGATTGTTGAAAAAGTATAGTACTGATCAGCAGTAAAAAATATTTTCTCATAGATTATGATTTGATGCTTCAGTCCGTCCGGAGTCTTGTCAACAGGAAAATTACAATAATAAATAATGATGAGGGCAGAACCTGAGGTATGAGAATCTACAACAGTAGTTATATTGAATTAAACTATAAACTACATAAACAAGTTTTTTCTTAATCTTCGATCCAAAAACGTAATAGTACAGGATGGTATTGAGCCCCGGACGTATAACTTTATTGATCAGTTAATAGTTGGAGATGTTCGAAAAGAAATTCAATAATCGTACGTCATCCCGGTATCATGCATGTATACTTATATATGTTTTAGTAACTGTTATTCTCCAAACACAACTCCAGGCACAGGAGATCACAACAGAATTTAAACAAGGGTTTATCAATCCACCTTTCTCAGCAAAACCGAGAACGTGGTGGCATTGGACAAGAAGCAATATCACTAAGGAAGGAATAACAAAAGATCTTGAATGGATGAAACGTATCGGGATCGCAGGGTTTCAACTTAGTGATGTCAATGCTGGTGGTGGGCAAACAGTAACAAATCAAATTTTATTCGGCTCACCAGAATGGCTGGATGCTGTGCGTTTCAGTGCTTCAGAAGCAGAACGCCTGGGATTGGAGATGTCCATATTCAGTTCAGCAGGTTGGAGTCTTGCAGGCGGCCCATGGGTAAAGCCAGAAGAAGCGATGAAGAAATTAGTATGGAGTGAACTGAATATTAACGGCGGAACCAGGTTTGCAGGTAAACTACCGCAACCACCTTCCTCCATTGGTCCAATAAGAAATTTATCAACTCCCGGAAGCGCACCAGGATTTTACAAGGATTGTGCAGTCATTGCATTCCCTTCTTCGGCAAATGAAAAAGATCAACAGGAGAATCTTCCTGTGATAACTTCCAGCAGAGGTTCGATCAATGCCGAAGCATTACTCGATGACGATCTTAATTCTGCGATCACAATAAACACAGGTGATAAGCCAGCCACTGTATGGATCCAATTTACTTATACAAAAGCTATCAATGCAAAAGCTTTATCCATTGCAAGCCGCCGCGGAATTCCTTTCGGACGATTGGTGGCAAGTACTGATGGAACGAATTATGATATACTTGTAGCACTGCCCGGAAAATCAGGGTATCGTGGCAGTACAGTTAGAACTTATTCTTTTCCTGGAGTTACTGCAAGATTTTTCCGTGTTGAATTGATGGGTGCTCCTTTCAAACCTGCCGATGTTATTTCTGAAATAACTACAGCTCCTGATACTGCGTATCAACTTAGCGAACTTAAAATACTTACAGATGCAAGAGTGAATCGATGGGAAGACAAAGCAGGTTTCAATTTCCTTTTCGAATATGGATCTGTAGCAACGCCTGATAACGGAGATGCTATTTCACCATCATCAATTATTGATCTTACTGAAAAGATGAATGATGATGGCACATTAAACTGGGATGCACCTTCGGGTAAATGGACGATCATGCGATTTGGTTATTCTTTGACAGGTGCTAAAAATCGTCCGGCGGTTCCTTCCGGTTTGGGTTACGAGGCCGATAAACTAAGTAAGAAACATATCGAATCCTATCTGCGTGGATATACAGCGCCATTAATAAAAACATTGGGCGACCTCTATGGAAAAAGACTGCAATATATGTTACTGGACAGTTGGGAAGCAGGTATTCAAAACTGGACAGACGAAATGCCATCTGAATTTCAGAAACGCAGAGGGTATGACTTAAAAGTTTTTTTACCTGTAATGTCCGGCCGTGTTGTTGAAAGTGCATCGACAAGTGATCGGTTCCTTTGGGATTTCAGGCGAACACTAGTAGATATGTTTGCAGAAAATTTTTATGGAACAGTGACTGAGTTCCTGCACAAACAAGATATTAAAACTTATGGTGAAGCCGGTGGGGTTTCATTAGAAAGCATGGAAGATGCGTTGTTGAATAAAAAGTATGTAGATATTCCAATGGGTGAATTTTGGATAAAAGATCTGCATCCTTCATCCATGTACTATGAAGATGTGAGAGGTGCAGCATCAGCCGGTCATATTTATGGAAAAAATGTTATTGCCGCAGAATCTTTCACCGGTGGTAATTATGAATCTCCATATACACTTAAAAGAATAAGTGATTACTGGTTTACACAAGGAATTAACAGGATCGTATTTCATACTTCAGCACATCAACCGTTAGATACCAAACCCGGCAATGCTATGGTTGGAACCCATATTAACCGGAATATCACATGGGCAGAACAAGCAACTCCCTTCATAACTTATCTTTCAAGAAACTCGTACCTGCTGCAAAAGGGAAAGTATATTGCTGATATTGCTTACATGCTTAATGAAGGAGCTCCATCTACAATGCCTTTTTGGGGAGCAGGTCTTCAACCAGCAAAGCCTGGTGGTTATCAATTTGATTATGTAAATGCAGATGTAGTTGTAAACCTGATGAAGGCCGATACCTCCGGAAGAATTATTTTGCCTGGTGGAATGAGTTATTCTGTATTGGTGTTGCCTGCAACTAACGAGATGACATTGCCGGTGCTGCAAAAAATAAAAGAACTGGTCAATAGTGGAGTAACTGTAGTTGGACCTAAACCGATCGCTGTTCCCGGGCTCAGTAATTATCCAGCTTCTCAGCAGATACTGAATGATCTTGCTGAAGAAATATGGGGCGATCTTGATGGGGTGAGCCGAACCCGGAGAAGTGTTGGTAAGGGACAAGTGATCTGGGGAATGCCACTCGATAAAGTAATAACGTCACTTAATATTTCTCCGGACTTAGTTTATAGCAAACCACTTGATGGCGAGTTATCATGGATACATCGCAAAGATGGAGAGACTGATATATATTTTTTGGTTAATCGTAGTGATAAGCGACAGGATTACACTATCAGGTTTAGGGTTTCAGGAAAAAAACCTGAATTATGGCATGCTGATAATGGTAAAATGGAGGAAGCATCTTATAAGATCGAAGGTGATAAAACTTTATTATCCCTTCGCCTGGAAGAGCATGAATCAGTTTTTGTGTTGTTCAATAATAAAACAACTGTTTTGTCAAGAAACGTGCCTCAACATCAATACAAGGAATTAATGCGTATCGATGGTCCATGGAAAATAAACTTCCCTGAACAATCAGGTGCGCCGGCTGCAATTGTTCTTGATATTCTTTCTTGGCTGACAAACCATAAAGATGAAGGAGTAAAGTATTTTTCAGGAACGGCCACTTATAGCAAATCATTCGAGGTAAAAAAAGAATTAGGGAAATCAAAAGTATTTCTCGACCTGGGAAGAGTAGGAGATATAGCTGAAGTAACATTAAATGGAAAAAAACTGGATCTACTGTGGAAGGCTCCTTTCCGGATTGAAATAACAAATACATTGAAAAAAGGAAAAAACCACTTGGAAATAAAAGTCACTAATGAATGGACAAATCGTCTTGCAGGAGATAAAGATGCGCCGGCAGGCAAAAAAGTCCTTCCTATTTATATCAATCCGTTTGGAGGACAGTACCAGGCTACTGATTCAGGAATAATGGGACCCGTAAAATTGCTAACGATCATCGATGAATAAAAGCATTGTTTGTTCCTGGTAAATTGAAATTTGTTGTTATACAATTTTTTATAGAATACAATTGTTGATGCATAACTTTCTGATATGAAAAAAAATCTTTCTCTCTGCCTATTCTTCTTCCTACATTATTTTGTTAGTGCCCAAACTCAAAATCTTGCGAGAACATCTGCAGGGTTCCCGGTAAATTATTCTGAGGATTCTGTTGGCACTTATGTGCTCCCTGATCCATTAACAATGCGCAACGGTAAAAAAGTAATTGATGCAAAAACCTGGACACAAAAACAAAGACCGGAGTTAGTCAAACTTTTCGAAGAAATTGAATACGGTAAAATGCCACCACGTTCTGCCGACATGCATTTTAATGTTTTTGATAAAGGCACACCTGCTTTTAATGGCAAGGCTATTCGCAAACAGGTTACTGTCTATTTTACTAAAGATACGAATGACCACAAAATGGACATTCTCATTTATCTTCCTTCCAATGCAAAGGATGCCGTTCCATTATTAATGAATATTTCTTTTGCTGCTAATAACCAGGTAGTAGATGATCCTGGTGTTAAAACAGGTAGTATATGGACAAGAGAAGGAAAGAAAGTAAAGGCCACCGAACCGTCAAGGTTTAGTAAAATGAATGTAGAACAATTCATGGATGCAGGAATTGGATTTGCATGTGTTTACTATGGTGATATTGAGCCGGATTTTAAAGATGGTGTAAAGTATGGCATAAGAAGCAAGTATCTGAAGCCCGGCCAATCTGTTCCGGCAGCTGACGAATGGGTGGCAATTTCAGCATGGGCATGGGGCCTTAGCCGTGCTATGGATTATTTTGAAACAGATAAGCAAATAGATGCAAAACGAATTGCGTTGCAAGGTGCATCAAGGTTAGGTAAAACTGTTTTATGGACAGGTGTGCATGATACAAGGTTCAAAATGGTTATCGCCAGCATTTCAGGTGAAGGTGGCGCCGCAATAAGCAGGCGTAATTATGGAGAGAATATTAAACACATAACAGATACCTCAAGATACTATTACCAGTTCGCACCCAATTATCATTCTTATGCAAATAAAGTAGATAGTCTGCCTTTTGATGCACATATGCTCGTGGCATTAATGGCGCCGAGATCATTGTTATTGCAAACAGGTGATAGTGATTACTGGTCTGACCCCAAAGGAGAATTCCTTTCTGCAGTTTCTGCGGAGCCTGTCTACCGACTCTTTGGTTTGAAGGGACCGGGAACAACTGAAATGCCTAAAGCAAATGATGAGTCATTACTTATGAACCCATTGGGATATTATATGCACGCCGGCGGTCATACCGTTTTGCCTGAAGATTGGAAGCTATTTATCCGGTACATGAAAAAATATCTGTAATTAAAAAGTAGTTCCGACAAGGGAGATGCCCGTGATGACTCAAGCCTTGAAGAAATAATTACGGCTATCTCACTATTCCCATAATTCTTTAATTATTAAGTTTCAGGGATTTCCCAATTCTTGTCAGGATTTTGTCCTCCCTCTGTCAGTCTTTTGTCGGCTGCAAAACTTGCCAACTCTTCAGTCAGCAATTAACTTACCATCGCAACGCAGAACTGTTCCGAATAATTACGTATAAACCTTGCTTTCTATATCCGATTGACAAGACCACGGCCCGGATTGTAAATCATCAAAACCAAAACAAAATGAAAAAAAATTTATTTCTCTTCATCGTGAGTTTTTTTATAGCAGCGCTGGCGCAGTCACAAACTATCCGCTATGTAGTGCAAGGTGGTGCCGGTACAAAAAATGGCAGCAGTTGGGCCAATGCCAGTGGTGATATGCAGGTCATGATCAATTCTTCCACTGCAAACGACCAGGTATGGGTAGCCAAAGGAACTTATTATCCTGACGAAGGAACAGGGCAAATTAATAACGACCGTGCTGCATGCTTCATCCTGAAAAATAACCTGGCTATCTATGGCGGATTTAATGGTGATGAAACAGAACTGAGTGAACGAAAATTCAACGTT
>Ga0105249_10003458_pt1 | contig 13679 bp, 14 predicted proteins | sample KBSS44metaG_FD_81522 | JGI IMG/M metagenome (GOLD analysis project Ga0105249, IMG submission 81522) | Switchgrass rhizosphere microbial communities from Kellogg Biological Station, Michigan, USA - KBS S4-4 metaG | ecosystem: Host-associated > Plants > Roots > Rhizosphere > Soil | place... | reverse complement strand
TTGACGCGATTGCTCAATCGCAAACCCCATGCGATTAAAAATATCGGCGACGAGAGCGAGCTCGGTCATCAGCGGATGGCGGCTGCCCTGCTCCGAACTCAGCACTTTCGGACGTTTGTCGACAGGCACGTTGGTATCGAACGGCGCTGTGACATCGATTGCCGGCAAAGCCTCAGCCTGTGCTTGGTGATCGGCGACCACAACTTCGAGCTCGGCTTTGAGCTGGTTGATTTCTTTACCGAAGGCGCTCCGCTCCTCGGCGGGCAGCGTCGGGATTTCGACATACAACGCCTTGAGCTCAACGGCCTTGAGGATCTCGGTCTTATCTTGTAATTCAGCCAGGCGCTGCGTCAGTGTCTCGGCCACGGCAGCAATGCGGGAATTTTGATACGTCATCTTGGTGTACAGTATAGCAAACCGCTACGGGTTGCGTTATACGTTGCTGTGTAAATCGTTGCTGCATCGCACGCATGTTGATTTCACAACTTTTTAGAGACGCCTGCGCATTGACACGTCGGGCAACTCCTCGTACGCTACGCCGGCAACAGAAAAACGTGTGAAATAATGGGGGTATGCGCCACATGAGTACTAGCACTAAACCAGTCAGCAACAAGGACCTACTGGAGGTGATTGTTGATCTTGCGCAGATGACCAGTGATGGGTTCGTTCGGATAGACGCAAGATTCGACAAGCTGGAAGCTCGTGTCGACCGGCTCGAAACCAAGATGGACGCCATGGAATTCCGACTGAGCAACATCGAGGCTCAACTGCGCAGCCACACTTTACAGATTGCAGAGCTTCGACAAATCGTGGACAGACTGAGCGGCGACGTGGATCGCCTTATCGTGAACGTCGGCCGGCTCAATCAAGATGTCGACAAACTCATTAACAGCCACACGGCGTATACTAACGATATCAAGGACATCCTTGACCGTTTGGTGGCGCTCGAAGAACGGGAGCCAGCCATCACTAAGGCCGAAATTCGCGACCTGCAAAACTCCCTTCATACGGTTGTTTGCTGGGCGCTCGAAGCGGCAAAAATCATCAAAGTGCCATTGCATATACGGCAATAAGGAGTAAGACGTGGCCCAATTTTCTTTTGACATCGTTAGCGAATACGACAAGGCCGAGATGAACAACGCTTTCGACCAAGCGAAGCGTGAAATGTCCAGTCGCTACGACTTTAAAAACACGCCGGCTGACATTGAGTGGCTCAACGGCGATAAAACCGGATTTAAAATCACCGGCAGCGGCGATTGGCAAATCGATGCCATTCTAGATATCGTACGCAAAAAACTGGCCAGCCGCGATCAGAGCCAGAAAGTGCTCGAGGTCTCCAAGGAAGTCATTGAGAGCAACTTGAAAGCAACCAAAGAAGTACCGCTCAAACAAGGTTTGGATCAAGAAAAAGCCAAAAAAATTACCGCTCTTATTCGCGAAACAGTTCCTAAGGCCAAGAGCCAGATTCAAGGCGATGCTGTGCGCGTCACCAGCAACAGCAAAGACGATCTGCAGGCTGTTATCCAGCTACTACGAACACAGGATTTCGATTTCCCGCTCAGCTTCACTAACTACCGTTAGGAGCCACATGGTCCACCTTACCTACTTCGTGCACTGCACCACTACCGACAATGAAAAAGACCTGGCCACCGGGCAATTGCCGGGCGAGCTTTCAACGTTGGGGCTGGAGCAATCTAAGGCGCTTCGCCAGCAAACCGCCGGCCGGATCTTTGACGTCGTTTTTTGCTCGGACCTCCAACGAGCCATCGACACTTCCAACATAGCCTTTGGCGACTCCTACCCCATCAAGCAAGACAGCCGCCTGCGTGAAGTCGACTACGGCGACTGGAATGGCAAACCCGATTCCTTTAAAAATGTCTTGACCGACTACATTGATCAACGATTTCCTAACGGCGAAGGCTACCGTGACGTCGAACAACGTCTGCGCGACTTCTGCGATTTTCTGCGTCGCGAGTACAACGACAAGCGCGTAGCCATCGTTGCCCACCAAGCCCCGCAACTAGCCCTCGATGTCATTCTTGCCGGCAAAACTTGGGAGCAAGCCATCGCCCAGGATTGGCGCCATACCAAATCCTGGCAACCGGGCTGGGATTACCTGATTCCCTAAGGCATAGGAGGAGTATTTGGAGCCGTTTGCAACACAAAAGGATCGCTGGGACCGGTGTATTCCCAAGCAGTTCCTGTACTGCTGATAGGTATTTGTTCAGCCGCAGGCGCATAGACAAAAACTTGCAAGTCACGATCCTTGAAGACGCAAGGGCTTGCCGCACAGTGCGAGTCACTCTTAAAATTGCGTGTATCTACTTCAAGTGTGCCAGGTTTTACTTCTTTCACCATCACGCCGCTCGTATCGGCCTTGCCCATGTAGCGCAGCTCAATCTTGTACTCATCGGCATTTTTACGGACAACTTCGAGCAGACGCGAGGCGTTCGGATCACCATCTACATGCACGGCAGTAAAGGGGACCACTTGCCGCATGTCAGAATGATGAGCTGCCTCAATCCGGTCTCGAATTTTGGGGATGGCGTCGGCAGCCAATGCTCCGCCTACGGCCAGAGCAGCAAACATAACTCCTAACAAGCCGGCCAGAGCCCAGCCTGGTAGCTGCCACTTACGCTTAGCCATAGATACACCCATTAAAATCCACAGCAGGCCCATGACTCCCAGCACCACAAAGACCAGTGCAGACAACAGTATTTCTTGAGCGCCAATAGGAAAAATATCGAACGGCACTATCCGGCCGTGATTCAACCACCAATACACGCCGCCGGTCGTCAGCCCAAACAAGACTGCGCAGCCCGCCACCGTGAATGCAATGCCTACAATCATCAAGACCAGCTTAGAAATATTCTGCACAATGCTGCCTACCGCGTTTCCGGCCCTGGCGGCGGCTCCTTTGACGTCGGCCTGGTGAACAACCTCCTTGAGGTTATCCACCGTGACAGCTTTCCCCCACATGTGCAACCGATCACTGGATGTTTTGGCTTCCGGCACTATCAGCCACATGACGATATACAAGGCAAAACCCCAACCGCCGGTGAGCGCAGCAATCACAAACAGTAAGCGTACGATCACCGGATCAATATGGAAATAGGCAGCGAGCCCAGCCGCCACGCCAGCAACCATGCCATGATCGGTATCACGATACAAACGCTTGGTGCCGGTAGTCTCGGTCTCATCTTTATTGGCGCCTTCGTCTTCGTCTTTAAAATCACGCGGCGAGCCGAGCTGTTCCTTTAGGTACTCCACATCCTTCATAAGAATGACTTTATCGCCGGTGATGCCTCGCTCGGCTAACAGCTCGGCCATGCGCAGCTCAACTTCGTCAACCACATCTTTGCCCTTCGGCCCCACCTGCTCCTTGATGTCATGCATGTAGTCCTGTAGAATCCCGTGCGCGTCAACCGCAATCTTGTACGGCTGCCGCCCTAGGTGAATATTAGTAATTTCGTTCACGACTTCCCCTGCCTTCCTTTCTCTAGATGCTCCACCGATGCATGCAAACGACGATAGGTAGCTTGCAGCACTTCTAACAATTGCTTGCCTTCCTCGGTGAGCCAATAATATTTGCGCGGCGGCCCCTGCTCCGACTCCTGCCACTCATAGGCCACTACCTTGTCACGTGCCAACCGGCTCAAGAGCGGGTAAAGCGTACCTTCCACCACGATCAATCGCGCTTCTCGCAATTGCTTGGTGATGTCCGAGCTGTACACCTTATTGTCTTTGCATAAAAGCAACACACAATACACCAGTAACCCTTTGCGCATCTGGATATCCGACTGGATAAACAGATCTGTCCGGTTGTTATGTTCTTCGGATGTTTCGTTCATACAGTACTATGCTATACAAGGTACTATATTTTGTCAAGCTTTCACTTGTGAGTCCTAGCTCGAAACCTTTCTGGGTTGTCAACCGTAGTGGAGTCCGAGAGCATTTTTTGAGACCGGCTGAAATGATGGGCTCGAAAAATGACTCCCGGCGCGTGAACGCAACCAGAAAGGTTTCGAGCTAGGGCTGCGCTCCGCAACGTCACTCAACAGGTATGGTACAATTGACGCCCAACAGCTCACGTTGTGCGCTATACTGGTAACCATGAGCGATTCTGGCGACCTGGCCGCTGCAGCACGAGAAATACTAGAACGAAACGATCGCGGCTTATTCACAATACCAGCCGATGGGCTCTATCCGCACCAGTGGCTGTGGGATAGCTGTTTTATAGCCATCGGCCAGCGGCACTACGATATTGAGCGAGCAAAAATCGAAATTCTGAGCCTGCTGCGCGGCCAGTGGAGTAACGGCATGGTGCCGCACGTCATCTTTACGCCCAACAAAAAACAATACCGTCACGTTGGTGTGTGGCGGAGTTGGGTGAGTCCGTTCGCGCCCGATAATCTGTCCACCAGCGGTATCACCCAACCGCCGATGATCGCTGAGGCTGTGATGCGCATCGGCGAAAAACTACCACTCGTAGAGCGCCGCAGCTGGTACCGACAGGTCTTCCCTAATCTATTAGCCTACCACCAATGGCTATACCATGAACGCGACCCGCACGCCGAGGGACTCGTGCTGCAAATTCATCCTTGGGAAACCGGCCTCGATGATACGCCACCCTGGATGATGCAAGTGCATGCCCACCTTCTGCCGTGGTGGATTCGGGCGCTCAAAGCCACGAAAACAGATGGCTTAGTGAGCTGGCTACGCCGCGATACGCGCTACGTGCCGCCGCGGCAGCGGCCCACCAACATCGACTCCATGGCGCTGTATACCGCACAACGCCGCCTGCTACGCAAAGAGTACGACATCAACAATATCCTCGATCACGCGCTGTTTGCTATCGAGGACCTGGGTTTTAACGCCATCCTCATTCGAGCCAATCAACTGCTGATCAGTATCGCTAAAACGATTCGTGCCGATATACCCGAAGATCTACTCAAACGCATGGCCAAAGGAGCTCGTCATCTAGAAGAACTATGGGACCCATACACCGAAACCTATTATTCGCGCGATTTTATTACGCATCAGCTCCTCAAGGAACCCACTGTCGCCAGTCTGCTGCCACTGTATGCTGGTACGATCAGCCCTCAACGTGCAGCACTGCTTGTTAAATCCCTCGAGAACGAACATATTTTTGGACCGCCCTACCCGGTGCCCAGCGTACCGCTCAACTCGACATGGTTTGACGCTGAGCGTTACTGGCAAGGTCCGACCTGGTTCAATACTAACTGGCTGATTATCGACGGCCTCAAACGATATGGCTACAAAGACCACGCCGAGGCTTTGGCTGACAGCATGCGCGAGTTGGTAACAGAGCATGGGTTTTATGAATACTACCAGCCACTCTCCGGTGCACCACTAGGCGCTAGCGGCTTTAGCTGGACGGCGGCGCTAGCGCTTGATCTGCTGGTGACAACCAAAAAAAGAAAGTAGCAATTTCGTCTATGACTGCGAACTTTTTGCAGTCGTCCGACGAGACAGTTATAGTGAAAGCATGGAAAGAAATCGCCGGCCTAGTCGCTCTGCGCGCCCAATACTACAAAAAAACAGTAAGCTGGCCTTTGGGTTGTGTGCAGCGGTCTTTGTGTTGGTGGTCGCTAGCAGCGCAGCCGCCTGGACGATAAGCAAACGTCATCACGACGCCACCTCTCCCAACCCCTCCAAGAGGCAATCGGCTACAACGACTCACGACGTCGGCAAGGCTCCGGTGGCAGCCTTCAACAAAACCACCCATTCTTTGACTGATCCAACCAGTATTTGGCTGATCGTCAACAAGCCGCACGCTCTCAATCCAATTGACTACAGGCCGACCGATCTCGTTACGCCCGATGTGCCGCTCCGCGTCCCAGGGAATGAATCAATGCAATTGCGCAAACAAACTGCTAGCGCGCTTGAACAATTGTTTGCCGACGCCAAAGCCAACGGCCTCAATCTGATGTTGTCCAGTGGCTATCGATCGTATTCGTACCAAGTCGGACTGTATAACGGCTACGTCAAAAGCATGGGGCAGGCCGCAGCCGACAAAAGCAGTGCGCGACCGGGTCACAGCGAGCATCAAACCGGCTTGGCCGCCGACGTCGAACCAACCACAAAAAAATGCGAACTCGATGCCTGCTTCTTTGATACGCCAGAGGGCGCATGGGTCACCGCTAATGCCTACAAATACGGTTTCATCATCCGCTACACCAAAGACAAGCAGGCTATCACCGGCTACGAATACGAGCCCTGGCACCTGCGCTACGTGGGCGTCGAACTAGCCATGGAAATGCACACCAAAGGCATCGAAACGCTTGAGGAATTCTTCGGTGTCAGCGGCGGCGCTACCTACAACTAGTAGTCTTTAGACGTAATGAGCGGGATGGTGAGTCCATCGGCATTGAGCGTACTGCTTATACGCTGCTTCTGTGCTGCGATGGTCGTTTTAAGCTGTTGGGAGTCGATCATGGCCTGGGTGGCATCCTCTAACAAGTACAAATGGAGATGGTTGCGTGCGGTGATCGTATCAGTTGCGGCTTGCGCGGCCGTCCACTCATAGTGCATGTAAACCGGCAGGTAGCGTGGCGCGATAAACTGCTTAGTCTTGATGTCGTACTGCATGAGCGCCAAACCGCTGAACAGCGTCTCGGGCGGCTCCTGGGTGTTGATAAAGTTACCCAGGCTATACCAGACCGTTGTTTTATTGCCACCACTGCCAGTCAGCTGAGTCACCGTCTGTAGCACGTGCGGCCCGTGCCCGAGCACCAGATCCACGCCTTGGTCGGCCAAAAATTGCGCGTCTTGCTTCTGTACGGCATTGACCTGGCCAGAGTACTCAGTGCCCCAGCGCATACTAACGATAATCGCCTGGGCACCACTCTGCCGCGCGGTGCTGATTTGCTGCTTGGCGAAATCTTGCGTAAAGACGTTAACACCATAACTGTTCTGAGGTGCAGTATTAGAATAAGTAGTGTAGGCCAAAAAGGCAAACTTAACACCCTTAATGGTAAAGTAATGTATTGCGTCATGCTCGGCCTGGGTGCGATTTTGCCCAGCCATCGCCAGCATATGAGGTACACCATCCCACGCATGGACCGAGGCGCTAATCACGTCCTGAGTCTTGTCAAAACTGTGATTGGAGGCCGTATTCACAAGATTGCAGCCTAGGCGCCCCATGTCGGTCACGAATTCGGTGGGCGAATTAAATTTCGGATAGCCGATAATCCCGAACTGCGCGCCTCCATTCAGAATTGGATCGTTGCAAAACCGGATGTCCGATTGCTTGAAGAGTGCTGTGAAATCAGCCATCATGGGCAAATAATCATACGTGCCGTCGGCCTTTTTGGCAGCGTTATTAACGGAGTCGTGCGCGATAAAATCACCAGTTGCCAGCAGGCTGATGGTAGTCGGCGAGGTAGCTGGCGTTTCGGCTGCTGTGCTGCCCTTGTTTTGTGCGGTCGCGTTGGCAGCAGTCGCGGGCGCTGGATGCTTGCGTACGGCGTGCACTACTGCAAAAGCTGCTAGCCCCAGAACGAGCACGCCCACAATTACTAAGCAGATTGTACGGCGTACTGTCGGACGCCGCGTGGCTCTATCCAACCAGCCGCCATTGCCATTGCCACGGTTTTCGAGCGGCGAACGGTATGTGGCGCTAGCGGCAATCAATGGGCGAGTCGCCGAAGCTTTGAAAGGCACCGGGCGCTGACTGTCCGGCAACGACTTCCGAGTGCGACGCATATCTTGAAACTGCATCGCGACTAATCCTCTCCCAGCACTGGCTTATCAAGCAGTACTGGCTCTACTGATGGGGCACTGTGAGCAATCTTGACGACGTCCTTATCGATCTTGCGTAATTCTTTATGCGCCGTATTAAAATGATTGACCGTTGTGCCAAGCGAGCCGCCCAATTTTTGCATCAGTTGCTCGTAGGTGGTGATATGGCGTCCCAGCTCACCGACGCGCTGCTGGATTTCTTTGGCCTGCTCCTCGATTTGCAGCCCGCGCAAACCCTGCAACACGGTTTGCAGATACGCCATAAACGTTGTCGGGCTGACGATGATCACTTTCTTTTCACGGAAGGCATATTCGATCATGTCGCGGGCACTCATATTGGTGATGCCTATCTTGTTGACTAGCAGATCGTAATAAATCGCCTCTGAAGGAATGAACATGAATGCGTAGTCCATGGTACCGTCCTGCGGCCGAATATATTTGGCGGTTTCATCGATGCGATTTTTGAGGTCGTTTTTAAAGGCTTTGACGAGTACGTCGCGCTGCAGTTTATCTTGCTCCTCGAGGAGACGGTTGTAATTCTCGAGCGAAAACTTGGAGTCGACCGGCAACATCTTTCCCTTGTCTAGCACAATGACCGCGTCGCAAATCAGGTCGCGGCCGGCATCATCCTTACCAATCTTGTGCTGTAGTTTGAAACGATCCGGCGGCAAGACGTTTTCCAACACCTGCGTCAAATAGTATTCGCCAAGCACACCGCGTTGCTTGGGATTCTGCAGTACATTTTGCAGTGTTTTTAACTCGTCTGCGACGTTGATGACACGTTTATTTGTTTCGTCAAGCTTTGTAAGGCGCTCAGTAACATCGGTAATGATCTTGCTGCTAGCGCTGAATTGTTTTTGCATCGACTCACGCATTAACTCCTGATTTTTATCGAGTCGCTCAGTGAGCTGGTCTTTCAGACCGTCTTTGAGCTTGGTGATGTCCTGACTCAGCTGTGTCAAATCCTGTTTGATAAGCATCGCCGCCTGACCGTCTCCGGGAGCCGCCGACTTGCGGAGCAACGCCGCTACCAAAGCCACACACACCACTCCCAGTAAAATAAGCGCTACCAGCATTGTGCTCCTATTGTATCAGATTGAACGCCAACGATGGGCTGTACGTTCAATTGATCTGCAGCGACTTAATAATAGCCACTGCTTGTGCGAAAGCAGGACTGTCGACCACTGTTTTTGCCGCGGGCTCAAAGACCAACGAATCGTTTTCATCGGCACCATAACCGCCAGCAATCAAATATACGCTGCCTACCAGATCAATACTATAGCCCACGGTTTGGCCGGCCTTGAGCGCCGTATTGCCGCTAACCATCAAGAAATTAAATGTGTTGGCGTCGCTACCAACATACGAAATATTCGTGTACTGGCGCTGATTAGCCGTAGGCTTGTCGTAGGCGATGACTTCTGAATCCCGAATGGCAACAGTTTTCCGAACGGTTGGAGCAATTGTTTGCGGCAACACGCCGTGGCGCAACTTGAGCGTAAGTACGCCTTCGGCAGCTGTACCGTCTGCGCGTTGGTAACTCGTTTTCGGTGAGGTCACTATGATTTCCGATTTGTCGGCATTCTCCTTGAGTTTCCAGCCGTTGGCGTAAGTCAGCGTCAGGCCGAGCGTTGTACTTGTAAAAGTTTGTGGTTCAGTCGATGTCGCCGCTGACTGCTGCGTCTCGGAGCTGGCTTTGACGGCTGCGGGTACAGGGGCTGGCGGCGTGCGCAAGACAAACCAATACACAGACCCGCCGGCCACAATCAGACCGACGGCGATTGCAGCACCGATCATCCACCACTTTTTACTGGCAACTTTTTTGGAGTGGCGGAACGGTGACTCGGGCCGTCCCTGATACGCAATCTCTTCTATCGGATGTTCAGGATCCACGCCACACTCCTTATGTCATCTACGTACAATCTACAGCGTAGTGTGTCGCAGTGCAAGGACGACACCACACGATTAATCAAAACGAAAGAAATGGCGCCATGTGCTAGGTAGCAGGCGCATAACAGCCACTACACCCACGCCGATCGCAAATCCACCCACCACATCAAGCGGTGCATGGGTGCCAAGATAGACCCGCGACAAAGCCATCAGCGGGATAACCGGCACCACCAGCCACCGCCAGCCGCGCGGCAAGTACGGCCATACTACCAATACGAGCACGGTGATGATCATGGCGTGGCCAGACGGAAAGCCCAAATCAGTATCGTGCACTCGGGCGTGCACATCAGTCAGGAGCTGCGGTGGCCGCGCCCGGGCCACAACATGGCGGACGACGTAGGTGGTGCCGTAGCCAGCAATAGTCGCTGCAGCCACTTGCCATGCCAAACGATACAGTTTCGCTACAAATGTCACGACAACGACAGCAACAGCAATCCACAAACTCTCAGACACAACGCTTGCCGCCAAGAAAAAGTAACGAAGTCTTTCCGGCCAATTGTTGATAGCGTGAAAGATGCTCAGCTCCAGGCCCGTAATCTGATGGTGCCTTGCGACAAGAGCAGCACCCACCAGCAAGCCAAGGCTTCCCACCAGCCCGATCGTCCACCACCATCGGCAAGGTGATTGCTTGGACGGCAACGTTTCATGAGGACTGCTAGGAGTTTTAGGTGGCGCTTCTGGTGCAATGTTAGGGATAGAGGTTTGTTTCATGTAGCTCACAGTATAGCAGCTGGGCTTAATTTTCGCCTTGCTTTAGCGGCCCGTGTGTTTGTCGTGCAAGGCTTGCCGCGAAGCAATAATAGAAGCGATAATAATACCGACACCGCTCAGCCCGGTGATCACCTCTGGTACATTCACAAAAAGACTGATAAACAAAATACAGCCCAGACTGCCGATGGTGTAGTGTGCTCCATGCTCAATGTACTTGTAGCTGCCGAGCGTGCCGCGGCGGACCATAAAAACTGTCAATGAGCGTACCCACAGTGCCCCCACTCCCAAACCGACCGCAATTAATACGACATCATAGGTGATAGCGAACGCCCCTAGCACGCTATCGAACGAAAAAGTGGCGTCCAGCACTTCCAGATACAGCAGGCTAATGACCGCCGCCGCCCCCACATACGTCATGCCTTTGGAACGACGCTTCTGGACACGGCCAAAAAACTCAGTGAAACCGTGCGTCACACTGTACACGAGCACGCCCAACACGCCGGCAATCAGCGTCTCTTTTTTGTGGTGGTTAGCTGGTACGGCACTCAACAAGCCCACTACGGCAAGCGTCATCAGCGGCGGCGCCCAGCTACTGGCCAATTTGCGAAAGGAATGTTCCACTCTGGTCAGCCACGTGACTTGGTGCGTATCGTCAACCAAAAAATCAATGGCCAAAACCAACAGGAAGGCGCCGCCGAACGAGGATAGCGCCGGATGAGCATGCTGCAGCTTCTCGGCATATTCCGTCGGATGGTGGAGCGCCAAATCCAGCACATGCCCTACTCCCAGGTCAGCAGTCAAGGCTACAATGACCAGCGGAAACACGATCCGCATGCCAAAAATAGCCACTGCTGCCCCCAATGTCAAGAATATGACTTGCCAAAACGGCGACAGTTTGCCCAAAATCTTAGCGTTCAAGATAGCGTTGTCAAAGCTAAAGCCAATTTCCACGGCGATCAAAATAATGGCAATGATCATCGCCCCGCTACCCTTGCCCACGAGCACACCAACAAGCGCGGCCACGGTCGCACAGGCGGAAAACGCAAAAATACGCAGTGGCGAATGCTTGGCAAGGTGCCTACTAGTCATTATGCCTAGTATACCTTAGGCGGGGTTGGGTACGAAGCCGCGGCGTTCGCCCGCAGCCAGTTTTTCTTGATAGAGACGATAGGCCTGACGCCACGATTCAGCAGTAATAAACATCGTATCGGGAATCAGCGCTTCTACCAAACGTGCCGGGCAGCCCTTACGTTCCTGATGGACGGGCGGCAAAGCAATAGCGTGGCGTCTGGGCGGCGGCAGTGGTGGAGGCGTTTCCGGCAGTTGACTCGTATCGAATATAAGTTTGCCGGCACGTCTCCACGTCGTCCCCAATCGCAAAAGCCGTTCCCTTGTCGTTGCGCTATTCATTTCATTAAGGTGAATACGGGCCAGACCAAATGCCGCTGGCAGCAGATCATCAACTTCGCCGTCGTCGAGCAACCCGGCTCCGATGATCTCGGCAAGCGCAGGGTCGCTACTAGCTGATAACCCCAGCCGCAGCGTAAAGTGGGACGCAAAGATAGCTCGCGCACCAGTGAACGCATCCTGCGTAATTTTAGTGGCAGCCAAAAACCCATCGCCCATGTCACTGAGGTCATCAAAAGCTGTTTGTAGCTCCGCCTGCGCAACGGGATCGGTACAACATCTGGCCAAACGTCGTCTCTGCATGACATTGGTGAGCACGTCGGATAAAAATCGCTCATCCGGAGGAAGGTCACCGATTGCCTTTATAATGGTTGCAAAGGCACTGGTAAATAAGTGAGCACTGGTAAGATCAGCTGCGCGCATCGGGTCATTGTCGGGACGAGGTGTTGTGCCTCGGGGAGGGGCAAAAAAGCCCTTAACACTGCGCCGAGCAGCATCAAGGGCGATAGCCTCGCGGTAACCTGCCCGCTGGTAACGCCGTGCAATGCCGCACATGCCGAGGCCGGATGCGTACTCGTAGGCATCAGTGAGCCGCTCACCATCAAGCTCATTCAGAAGGCCAGCGAGATTATTTTCCACTGTCTGAGGCATGCCATCAGGCGTGGCGCGGGTATCGAGTACGAGCTGTGCCGCTTCACGCAACGCGCCCCAATCTGCAGGGGGATCTTGGTTATAACGCACCGGTCCCGGCTCAGCACCAGGAACGCATGACTCAACATATTGCATGACGCTATTTTAACATAAAAACAACGTTTAGACAATTGATGCCTCTGTTAATCGGAGCGATGGCCTTTAAAATGAATGGAACGCACAATCAAACCGTCGAGCAGTAAATGACTAAAATAGCCGGCGACGGCTGCGCCATATATCACCAAGCCCAGCGTCCAGACATGGTGATTGTGCAAATATGGAATCAGCAGAATGGGCAACGGTACCAAAAGCATGGCCAGCTTACTGTGCGTCCAGCCGCGATGTTTGCCGACAACCGGCGTCATGGCGAGCAAGCCGAGATAGGCCGCTGGCTCAAATTTGCCGCCCACGATTAGAATAATCTCGGCAATAAAGGCCACGCCAAAGAAAATATTCTGGCCCATCGAGTTGGTGTCCACATCGGGGAATAGCCCAAAGAGCACCGCAATCACAAACAGGCCGACAATGAGTTGCCAATCCTGCAGCGACAGGTCCCAGCGCTCCAGCAATCTGCCCGGCAGCAACCGAATGCCCGCCAGATAGACCGTATTGATAGCTACTGCGCCAGCGATGTGTCCTTTATAACCCGACATCCGTCAAATCCTACGATCTAGCGGCCCGCCCGGCTTTGAGCAGGCGCGCGTACCACAACAGCTCATCATATGCCTTTTGCACTGAGCCAGTCTGCTGGTCAACAAACGCTGGCTTGAGGTTGCCCGACGTATCAAACATATCTTGGACTTTTGGGAAGTATAGCTCCGGTTTGATCGGCACCATCCACAGTGTGTGATACACATGCAGTAAAGCCTCACATACTCGAGTACCGCCCCAAGGACCACTGCTCACCCCGGCGGTAGCCACTGGCTTGTGATGATAATTTTCGCTCTCGCTGTCGATCAGCCGTTTGAGGCTGCCCGGGATGCTGTGGTTGTACTCCGGCGTCACTACATAAAAAGCGTCGGCTTTGGCGGTTATATCCGTGTATCTTGGGTCATGGACATTGTCGCCATCACCCGGCAGATTAAAATCGACCGGATCAACAAAAATTATGTCCGCGTCTCCGCGCTGCCGGCCCTGCTCGGCCACCCACTGGGCGGCCT
>Ga0105249_10003456_pt1 | contig 13682 bp, 16 predicted proteins | sample KBSS44metaG_FD_81522 | JGI IMG/M metagenome (GOLD analysis project Ga0105249, IMG submission 81522) | Switchgrass rhizosphere microbial communities from Kellogg Biological Station, Michigan, USA - KBS S4-4 metaG | ecosystem: Host-associated > Plants > Roots > Rhizosphere > Soil | place... | reverse complement strand
CTTCTCGAACTGTTCGAGCAGCACGGAAACCCTGGTGATCGGTCCCGCCAGGATGGTCGGAAAAAACGACACAGCGGCCAGATGCGCCAGATAGCTTCGGGTGCCCTTGATGTCGCGCCGGTAGAGGTCGAGCGTATAGGTCAGCGCCTGGAAGGCGTAAAAGGAGAGCGTAATCGAAAGCTTCCAGTTACGCGCGAACGCGATCAGGCCGATGTTCAGCGCGATGCTGGCGGTGACCAGGATCCGCCGCAGCACCCGATTGGGCGTGGCCTGAAGGCCCAAGCCGATGAAATAATCGCAGGTCGAAGCCAGGGGAATGATCGCCAGGTAGCGCAAGTCCCAGCGTGCGTAGAAAAAATAGTTCGCGAAGAGAAGTACGCTCAGTGCCAGCGCCCGAACCCGCGATACGGACCAGTAGAGGAAAAAGATTCCGACCAGGAATACGAAATAGGTCGAGGTGGAGAGCAGCAAGTTCTAGGATACGGATTCCGGTACAATCTTCACAATGGGGAGGAACGGGATTTATGCGTAATTGCATCTTCATACTGCTTTTGGGTGCCACCGTGGGGGTCCATGCGCAGTGGCTGAATAACCGCGATTCGGAAGCGCCTCGAACCAGGGACGGCAAGCCGAATTTGTCGGCGCCGGCGCCGCGTGGATCCGGCGGCAAGCCGGACCTTTCGGGCATCTGGCAAGGCCAAGGAGCGCCCATCAGTGAACTCATGAAGATCCTGCCCGCGGGCGTCAACGGCCTGGGGGAAGATCCGCCGCCGCTTTCTTTCTTCAACGTCCTGGCCGCCTACAAGCCTGAAGAAGACATCCTGCGCCCCGAATTCAAAGCTGCATACCAAAAAAGTGCAGCGGTTGCGCTTACGGAGCCGCCGCCTGCCCTGTGCGGCCCTCCCGTAATGCCGATGGTAAATTCGCTGCCGGCTCCGTTCAAAATTGTCCAGACGCCCAAGCTCACGCTGGTTCTGTATGAGTCGGACACGGTGTTCCGCCAGATCTTCACCGACGGCCGGAAGCACCCCAATGATCCGCAACCGAGCTGGCTCGGGTACTCCGTCGGGCGTTGGGAGGGCGATTCCCTGGTTGTGGAAACGGTAGGCCTGGTTCAGTTCGGCCCGCTGGATGTATTCGGCCATCCGCACAGCGAAGCCATGCGCGTGACGGAACGGTTCCGCCGGCGGGATTTCGGTCACATGGATGTCCAGGTCACCATCGACGATCCTAAGACCTACACCAAACCGTTCACCTACACCGTCGGTATGAACCTGCTACCGGACACCGACTTACTCGAGAACTTTTGCGACGAAAACGAAAAGGATGCCGCACACATGAAGAAGTAGGACAGGCAATCTGGTAGGACAGGCAATCTTGCTTGCCTGTCATTTGGCTGCGTAGGTCTTGCTGAACTTGTTCCGAGGATTGGTCACCGTAAATGATCCGTCCGCCAGCGCCGAGACTTTCAGATGCCGGCCCTGATCGTTGGCGTCCACGTTGGCGACAAACGTGTCCGGCACATTGGTCTCCTTGCCGCCGGCTAGCGCGAAATGCAACTGCCACAGGTCCTCTAGACCGGGCGACGCCATCACATTCTTCCATCCCGCCGGATCGCCGCCTTTGCTGGGACCGTTGTTCATGATGGCCACCCGCGGCATCATTCCCCAGATAGCCTTCGATGACTCGCCGCCATGATGGGTCGTCAGATACAGGTCGATCTTGCCGACCTTGTTTTCCGGACATAGCAGGGCCAGTTCCTTGTTCCACGTCAGATCGCCCAGATCGGCGAATCGAAACTTGCCGAACTGGATTAGGACGCCCAACGACTGCGAATTCTCACCGGCCTCGAGATCGGACGTCGACTGGGGAATGCCGGAGCAATTCGGATTCGGCTCGCCTTTGCCGCCGTTCTGTAACGACATTACCTTCCCCGCGGCCGCTACCACCGTCACATCCAGATCCTTGATCGCGATTTTATCGCCGGCCGCAACTACCCTGTGCTGCCCTTTCGCGAATGCCGCCGCGTAGGCGCTGGGATAATCCTTGGTCTCGATGCTCGGGCCGTGATCCACGAAGGTGGTCACCGGAAGACGATCCAGCAGATTCGCCACGCCGCCCACGTGATCGTCATGAAAATGGGTGATCAGCAAGGTATCGATCTTCTTGACGCCTGCGTCCTTGGCCGCCGCCGCGATCCGCACGGTATCGCGTCCCCCAAAGCCGGTGTATCCGGTATCGATCAGAAGGGACTGCCCCGAGGGCGCCACCACCAGCGTTGCCTGCCCGCCCTCCGTATCGATGAAGTACACGTCCAGGGTCTTGGCCGCCTGCGCGGAGCCGGCCCCAGCCAGCAGGACCAACAGCCATGTTGTGGGAACTCGCCGCATAACGTTATCGTACAAGCTAGCTAGAGAGATCGCCTTAACGAGATGCCCTACTGCGTACAGTGCGGACAAACCGTCGGGACCTCAGACCGCTTCTGCGCCAAGTGCGGCGCCCAGCAGTCTGGGGGCGCCACTTCGGCATCTGGCCGGGTCCACGATTTCTGGAGCAACATCTCGCAGCGCAATGCCGCACTGCTGTGCTACATCCCCTGGGTTGGCTGGATCGCCGCCATCGCCGTGCTGGCCAGCGACCGGTTCCGCACCGAAAAGCGGCTCCGCTTTCACGCCTTCCAAGGCTTGTATCTGTTCGTGGCTTGGCTGATGGTCGGGTGGGTGGTCACACCCATGCTCACGTTCCCTGGGCCCACCGTCGGATTTCCTGTGTACCGGACAATTTCCCAACTGCTCCATCTGGCGATCCTCGGCGCCTGGATCTTCATGCTGATTAAAGTCAGCCATGACCAGGATTACCACCTCCCGGTCATTGGCGATCTCGCGGACCGGTCCGTCAGCGAACAACGCCCGTAAAATTGACTTCCAGAGCCGCGACAGCGATGGAGCGGTGTACTGGTCCATGGCATACTAAAAACATCCAATGTCCGAGACCCCTGTCGGAATTGTCGGCTTTAGCGGCTACAGCGGCGCGGAACTCATTTCCCTGTTGTCCAGGCACCCGCATGCCGAGCCGGTTCTGCTGGAGCATCGCGAGGGCGGCGATCGCGCCCGGCCTCTAGGCCATGGCGGTCCACGGCGGCTCCCCTGCTCAGCCGATTCGGTTCGTTCCGCCGGCCTGGCAGCCGTATTTTTCGCCACGCCCCCGGAAGTTTCGATGGACCTCGCGGGTCCGATGCTCGAGGCGGGAGCAAAGGTCATCGACCTGAGCGGGGCATTCAGACTGGGTACGGCGGAGAACTATCAGCGCTGGTACAAAGAGCCTCACACGCAGCCGGAGCTCCTTAAAGAGGCTGTTTACGGGCTGCCCGAATTCTGCCGCGGCCGCGTCGCCGCCGCGCGCCTCATCTCGAATCCCGGCTGCTATCCGACGGCCGCCAATCTTGCTCTGAAACCGCTGATCGAGGCGGGCGCGATCGCCCGGGAATCCGGAATCGTGTGCGATGCCAAGAGCGGCGTCAGCGGCGCAGGGCGTAAAGCCTCGCTTAAGACAAGTTTCTGCGAGGTCACCGAGAATTTTTCAGCCTATTCGATTCTCGACCATCGTCATGTCCCCGAAGTTCTGCGCACCTCCGGCATAGATGAGGGCGAGTTTAGCTTCACCGCGCAACTCATTCCTATCCACCGGGGGATTCTGGAAACGATCTATTTCCGCGCCTCCGAGAAGATCAGCTCCGCGGAGGACCTGCTGGCAATTTATCGTGGGCGCTACGAATCCGAACCCTTCGTACGCCTTTACTCGCCCGGGCAGGTTCCCGACCTGCAGGCCGTCGCCCACACGAACTTCTGCGATATCGGTTTCAAGTACGACCAGAAAACCCGGCGTGCCGTTGTGATCTCAGCGATCGACAATCTGGGTAAAGGCGCGGCCGGGCAGGCCATCCAGAACATGAACCTCGCACTGGGATATCCGGAAACCGCCGGCCTCCTCTGAAAACCTAAAAACGTGAATCCTCGCAAGTTGCTGATCAAACTGGGCGGCACTCTGCTCGATGCGCCCGAATCCCGCCAGCGCCTGGCACGCGAAATTACCCAGGCTGCAAACGAGCCAGACCATCGATTTGTTGTGGTCCACGGCGGCGGCAAGCAAATGACGCGTTTCCTCGCCGAGCGCGGCGTTGAGAGCCGCTTCGTAAACGGGCTGCGGGTCACTACGCCAGAAGTAATAGACGCGGTACTGAAAGTATTCGCCGGTAGTGTGAATGCGGAGCTGGTCACCGCCTTCCGGGCGGCCGGAGCTCGACCCGTGGGATTGAGCGGATTAGACGCAGGTTTGGTGGATGCCGAATTGCTAAGTCCGGATCTAGGACAGGTGGGCAAGCCGGTTCGCTCGGATGCCCGGTTACTAAACCTTTTGACCGAAGCCTCCTATCTTCCGGTGATCGCCTGTGTCGCCGGAGATGACCGGGGAAATGTCTACAACGTCAACGCGGATCAGATGGCCGTGGCCTGCGCAGCGTCCTTCGCCGCGGAATCGCTTCTATTTCTGACCGATGTTGAAGGCGTTCGCGATAAAGACGGTTCCATTTGTCCCCTTTTGACTCGCGATTACGCAAGAGTACTTATAGACGAAGGTGTGGCTACCGGCGGAATGCAAGCTAAACTTGAAGCAGCCATGGACGCGCTTCACAAAGGCGTTCAACACGTCCTGATCGCGCCTGGCGCGCTCCCGGGCGTGGTCGGCAAGCTTCTAAGTGGCGAGCCTGTGGGAAGTCGCCTGACTCTTTAAGAATATGCGAGTGGTACTTTGATAATAATAAGTTCTATATACTCGTCTGTTTTTTTACGATTACCTTTGAGATTTATCCCATCGAGCGTACACTAGAGTCTAGTAGACATACCAAAATGGCGCCGCGTAGTTGTATTACTGCGCGCTACACCGTTCCGGGGTGTTCGAGCAAGAACCAACGGGAGGTGCTTCTTGAAGGCACAGACAGTAGCCGTCCGTGAGTCCGCCGGACGGATTCTCTGCTGCACCATTTTCCGCCAAAGCGGCCGCAAGCTCCTGGCCAAAGGTCATATCCTCAGTGACGAAGATGTACGGCTGCTCGAAACTGAGGGGTTGGGCGAGGTTTGGGTCACTGAATTAGAAGAGGGCGAGATCGGCGAAGACGAAGCCGTGGCCCAGGTCGCCACGGAAACCGGGTGTGGATGCCTGGAAATCCGTGTGGCGGCGGGGGGGCGGGCCAATTTATTTGCTACCGAAGACTGCTGCGTGCTGGTCGACGAAGACCTGTTACGCCAGATCAATTGCACCGCCAGCATCGTAATCGCCACCACGCCGAATTTCAGCTACGCGCGCCCGGAACAACGCATCGCCACGGTCAAGAGCGCTCCCTTCGCCGTTGCGCAGCCGCAGTTGGAGGCCGTCGTCAACATCCTGCGGGAACGGGGTCCCATTTTGCAGGCCCGCTTTATCCGCTCGGCCGCCGTGGCCGTGCTGTACACCGATCCGCTCAACGGCGAGCGGGCCCGCCAGCTCTTCGAGCCGGTGGTGCGGCAGCGTCTGGAACGTTTCGGCGTGGCGCCCAGCTTCGCCCTTTCGCCGACTGAGGATGAAGGCGCGGTGGCACGAGCCCTGGAGCATCTGCTGCGCGCGCGTCCCACGGGAATCCTCGTCGCATCCACATCCGCCCCCGCCGGCCCCGAGGACGTCGTCGGCCGGGCCATGGCGCGCATCGGTTGCCACCTGGAGCGGTTTCTCGCGCCGGTGGAGCCTGGCAACCTGTTTCTGCTGGCCTACAAGAACGAGATTCCCATCATCTCCGCGCCCGGCTGTTTCCGCTCAAGCAAGCCGAATGTTCTCGACGTCGTGCTGCCGCCGATGCTGGCGCGTTATCGGATTTCAGGCTGGGAAGTCGCCGGTCTGGGGCACGGGGGCCTCCTCGGCTGACGGCGTCCAGACGCTTTCCTTTCAGCAAGTTCCTCTAAGCCCCGGCGGACGAAAGTTGCGCGCTCCGCGCTCACCCGGTAGAATCAATGAGTTTGATAAGGGATTTAGGGAGGGTGCATGTCGGTTGAGCAAAAGGTCAAGCAGATCATCGTCGAACAGCTCGGCGTGGATGAGGCGCAAGTCGATCCCACCGCTAGTTTTGTCGATGACCTCGGCGCCGATTCGCTGGATATTGTCGAGTTGGTGATGGCGTTCGAGGAGGCCTTCGATCTCGATATTCCCGACGAAGATGCCGAAAAGATCGCGACCGTGAAAGACGCGATCACGTACATTGAGTCGAAAAAGAAGTAGGCCGAAGGCGAGGTTCACGGAGCCCTCTTGCAGCGCAGAGTTGTAGTCACCGGAGTCGGCATGCTGACTTCGGTTGGAATCGGCACTGAGCCGGTCTGGCAAGCCATCCGGAGCGGCCAAAGCGGCATTGGTCCCATTACCGCCTTCGACGCCACCGGCTTCAGTTGCCGCATCGCCGGAGAGGTCAAGGGATTCGACCCCGCCAACTACATCGAGAAAAAAGAAATCAAGAAAATGGGGCGGTTCATCCACCTGGCTATCGCCGCGTCGGATTTCGCGCTCCAAAGCTCCGGGTTCAAGGTCCCCCAGGGCGAGGAAGCCGAACGCACCGGCGTCTATATCGGCAGCGGCATCGGCGGGTTCGAGGTGATCGAGCGGGAACACAAGAACCTGCTCGAAAAAGGCCCCGGACGCATCTCCCCATTTTTCATTCCCGCGACCATCATCAACCTGGCGTCCGGCTGCGTTTCCATCCGGAGCGGAGCCAAAGGGCCAAATTCCGCCACGGCGACAGCTTGCACTAGCGGCGCGCACGCGATCGGCGATTCCTTCCGGCTCATTCAACGGGGTGATGCCGATGTAATGATCTGCGGGGGAGCCGAGGCCGCCATTACCCCCATGAGCATTGGCGGATTCGCCGCCATGCGGGCGCTTTCGCATCGCAATGACGAGCCCGAGCGCGCGTCGCGCCCCTGGGATCGCGACCGCGACGGTTTCGTGGCCGGGGAAGGCTCCGGCATCTTGATCCTCGAAGAGTATGAGCACGCGGTGCAGCGCGGTGCGCCCCTGTTAGCCGAAATGCTGGGCTATGGAATGAGCGGCGACGCGTACCATATCACCTCGCCTTCAGAAGACGGCGATGGCGGCTTCCGCGTGATGCGTAACGCCCTGAAGGACGCGGGGCTACAGCCCCATCAGATCGATTACGTCAACGCGCATGGCACCTCGACGCCGGTGGGCGACCGGATCGAAACCACGGCCCTGAAGCGCCTGTTCGGCGAGCATGCGGGTAAGGTTGCGATCAGCTCCACCAAGTCCATGACCGGCCATTTGCTGGGCGGCGCCGGCGGTCTGGAAGCCGGGATCACGATCATGGCGATTCGCGACCAGATCGCACCGCCGACCATCAACTACGAGTGTCCCGACCCGGATTGCGATCTGGACTACGTGCCGAATCATGCGCGGCCGATGAAGATCGATTACGCTCTCTCGAATTCCTTCGGCTTCGGGGGCACGAATGGCTGCCTGATATTCAAGAGGCTGGGCTAACGTGGCGCACGCACTCTTGCGTGCCGCGTCGAGACTCTTCTCGACGCACGTCTTTGAGGTATCGACAGGAGTGTCGATACGGCACGCAGGAGTGCGTGCGCCACAATCATGAAAATCGCCGTAGCGATCAAGCAGGTTCCTCTTCGCGACTCTCTCCTGCGCGTGAACGCCGCCGGAACCTGGATCGAAGAAGGCAATCTGGGCTTCGAGATCAATGAGCCGGACGCGTACGCCCTGGAAGAAGCGCTGCAATTGCGCGAAAAACACGGCGGCGAAGTCATCGTGATCAGCGCCGGCCCAGCGCGCGTGTCGCAAACCATTCGCGAAGCCTTGGCCAAAGGCGCCGATCGTGGAATTCACATCGATGTCGCGACAATTGATACTCTGCACATCGCCAATTTGCTGGCTGCGGCTCTGAAAACAGAAGCCCCCGACCTCATCCTTACCGGCCTCCAGTCCGACGATCTCGGATACGGGCAAACCGGTGTCGTTCTGGCCGAGCTGCTCGGACTCCCGAGTTCGACCATCATCATGCAGATCGAGCTTCAGCCTGGCAAGGTGCGCGTGAAACGCGAGCTGGAAGACGGCTGGTTCCAGCACATCGAGATGCCGCTGCCTGCCGTGCTGACAATCCAGAGCGGGTTGAACAAGTTGCGCTACGCCACGCTGATGGGCATTAAGAAGGCCAAGACCAAGGAGATCAAGGTCATCACGTTGGACGGAGCGGCGGAGGTTCCCCCAGCTTCGGTGGTGATCGAAAAGATCTACGCGCCCGAAAAGAACAAGCAAGGGCAGATCTTCGACGGCGACCCGAAGGCCGCCGCTGCCAAGCTAGTTGAAAAATTGCGCTTCGAGGCGCGCGTCCTGTGAGCGTTCTCGCGATCGTCGAACAGCGAATGGCCGGCGAAGTCCTAGCCGCCGCTCAGCAGTTCGGGACATCGCTGGGCATTGGGGTCAAAGCCTATTCGATCGATCTGCCCTACACTGCCGACGCCTACACCGCGGCGGTCGAGGAACTGATCCGCAATGTGAATCCCTCGCTAGTGGTTTTCGGGCACACCTATCAGACCCGCGATTATGCTCCTAAGCTCGCGGCGCGCTTTGGACGAGTTCTGGTCAGCGACATCATTGCTGGCAAGCCCCCAGTCTTTGTCCGCCAGATGTTTCAAGGCAAGTTCAACGCGGACGTTCGTCTGGCCGGCGACGGGCCGCACTTCGTATCGATCCAGGCCGGCGCCTGGCGCGCAGAGGGTTCGCCCCAAGTAGAAACGTTTTCGCCAAGCTCCACGACATCCCGCCAGGTGGCGGAGCCACCGTTTCGGGAAGCTGCCCGCGCTGTCGATTTAACGGCCGCCGACATCATCGTCTCCGTGGGCCGCGGGATCAAAGAAAAGGAAAACCTTCCGGTCGTTGAGGCGCTGGCCCAGGCGCTTGGCGCGGAACTTGCCGCCTCCCGACCCATCTGCGACTCGGGCTGGCTGCCCATGGACCGCCAGGTCGGCAGCTCAGGCCAAACCGTTTCGCCTAAGGTGTACATCGCCGTCGGCATCTCCGGAGCGATTCAGCACCTGGTGGGCATGAAGGGCGCGAAGACGGTCGTCGCGATCAATAAAGACCCGGACGCTCCTATTTTCGAAGTGGCGCACTACGGAATCGTAGGGGATCTGTTCGAAGTTGTTCCCGCGCTGGTTGAAGAGCTCAAGAAAACCAAGTAGCTATTCCGGAATCCCCGTGACTTGGCGCAGAATGCTCATCTCTTCCGGAGAGAAACTTCCCGCGTCGCTGTTCAGACGGTCCTTCCGCAGCACTGGTCTCATCTGACGCAGCTCCTGGATCTCGGCACGCACCGCCTGACGCCGAACGGGACGAAGATTCATGAAAGCGGGATACACATCCTGGAGCCGCTGCGCCTGGTCTGGAGAAAGCTGCTGCAACCGGTTGAGTTGTTGTTCCACCTGCTGGCGGCGTTCCGGAGCCAGCTGCGATAGCGCGCGTTCCCGGTCCTCCGGCGACATTTGCAGGAAGCGCTCCACCGCGGGCGCGGGCAGTGGCACCATTTTCAATTGCTGCTGTTTCTGTTGCTTCGCCTTCTGCTGACGGATCGCCTTCTGCCGCAGGATATTATCCTGAGCGGCCGCGGGCGACACGGCCAGAGCAACCACTGCGGCAATAGTGAATAGAAACCGCATGTCTACCTGTCGATGGGAGTCAGCAAATCCAGATCGTCCACGGCCTGAGCCACCTGTTCAATCTCTGCCTTGTTTGACTGGGTGGGGCTGGCCTGTTTGGCCGCATCCGGAGTTCCGGGAACATGCAGGAAAAGCACCAGAGCGATCACGGCGGCCGCCGCGGCTAACGGCGCAACCGGACGCCACAGCCAACGCCGCCATGACGGCAAGGAAACCCGCGCCTCTTCCCTGGCGATTCGTGCGTACAGCCGGGCGTCGAATCCCGGCGAAACCTCGGGGGCTGCGAATTCATCCAGCCGTTCCGATACGGCCGCGAAGCCTCGGCATTCCGCGCACTCGACGTCCGGTCCATGCTCATTCGGACAAATCATAGTTCCCTCAAAAAGTTCAGCTAGTTCATCTAAGCCATGTGTGCCAGCCGGTCGCGCAGCGCCTCGTAGGCCCGGAACAACAGCGACTTGATTGCGGATTCCGAACAGCTTAACACTCCCGCAATCTGCGCATAATCCAGACCTTCGTACTTGTGCATCAGTACGGCGGCTCGCTGCTTGGCGGGCAGGGCTTCTATCGCCTGCCTCACCTCGCGTAGCTTGACCTCATGGACCATTTCTTGCTCGACCGTCAGTTGCCGATCCGCCACCTGGCGTTCCGTGCCGTCGAGCATTTCTTCATCCAGGCTCTCGTGGCCTTTTTCTTTCTTGCGGTCCCGTATGGAGTTCAGAGCCACGTGGGTGGCGATACGGAACAGCCAAGTTGTAAATTTCGCAGTCGGTTCGTATGTCTCCCGGCTCCGGTAAACCCGCAGGAACACTTCTTGAGCCAGCTCCTCCGATACCGCCTGATTCTGAACCATCCGGTACAGGAAGTTCACCACAGGGCCCCTGTGCCGTTCGAGTAACAACCCGAAGCTGGTATCGTCCCCTTCGCGGACACGCAGCATTAACTGGGCGTCTCGTTCCAGGCCGGCAACAGCCTCCATATCTTGCTGAACCCGAGTCTTAGGAGAAGGTTGCGTAGACTATTCGCCTTTGAGCGACCGGTCCATCAAGTCCCGTACCGCTTCGCGTGGGGACTTTCCCGCGTTTAGAACCGCATGCATCTGTTGAACAATCGGCAGATCGACGCTGAATTTCTCGCCCAGGGCCACCGCCGAAGCGCAGGTTTCCACACCCTCCGCGACCATGCGCATGGACCCCAGAATCTCGCCCAGCGGCCGTCCGCTGCCTAATTCCTTGCCCACGTATCGGTTACGGGATAGTTCACCGTTGCAGGTCAGAACTAAATCTCCTAGACCTGCCAAACCCGCCATTGTCTTCGCCTGGCCGCCCATGGCCATCGCCAGGCGGGTGATCTCGGCTAACCCCCGCGTAATCAGGGCGGCTGTAGGATTGTGCCCCAGGCCTAATCCTTCACAGATCCCTGCCCCGATGGCGATCACGTTCTTGAGCGCTGCTCCTACCTCGACCCCTACGGGGTCGGCATTTGTGTAAAGACGGAACGTGGGTCCCGAGAACGCTTCCTGGACGCACTGGGCGACCTCAGGCGCACTGGAAGCTACGGCTACGGCGGTAGGGTTGCCAGCGGCCACCTCGCGTGCGAAGGTCGGCCCGGAGAGCACGGCGATGCGGGACGTCTGGACAACCTGGCCGATCACCTCGGACATCCGCAACAAGCTTCCCTGCTCCAGTCCCTTGGTGGCGCTCACCAGGATCGTGGACGGCGTCAGGTGCGGCAGCATCGCGGTGTAAATCCCGCGCGCGTGGTGCGACGGCATCACCCCCAGGACGATATCCGCACCGCCGAGTGCGTTCCCAAGATTTCCCGAGACAATCTGAACATTTGCAGGAAGCTGGAAGCCGGGAAGGAAAATGTCGTTGACGCGGGAATGCGCCATACGCCCGGCTAGATCGGCTTCATGCGCCCACAAGGTGATCGATTCCGAGCGCGGAGCCAGCACGATGGCCAGCGCAGTGCCCCAACTGCCGCCTCCAATGATCGCGAGATGCATCAGAGTCCCCAGCGGAATACCGGCTCTTTACCTGCCCGCATGCGAAGCATGTTGTCCTTATGCCGGTAAACAACGATCGCCGCGGCAATCAGCGCCGCCAGCACCACATTCAGCGTCGCATGGTCGATCAGCCAAACGCCAAACGGAAATGTCGCCGCCGCCAAAATCGATGCGGCCGAGATGTACCGTGTGACCACCACGGTGATCACAAACACGATGATCCCTGCGAGCGCTGGAATCGGCGTCAGATATAAGAACGCTCCCGTAAAGGTGGCCACCGCCTTGCCGCCCTTGAAACCGAGGAAAATCGGGAACGCGTGACCCACCATTACCGCCAGCGCGGCATCCGCCATCCATCCCACCGAGCCGTCGGTGAGCCATCCCGCGATCCACACCGCGGCGTAACCTTTTGCCATGTCTAGCACGAGAGTGGACACGGCTGCGCCCCGTCCGGCGGCGCGCAGAACATTGGTCGCGCCGATATTCCCGCTCCCCTGGCTGCGAACGTCTTTGCCGGTGGTGAACCGGGTCAGCAGATAGCCGAACGGAATCGCGCCCAGCAGGTAGGCGATTAGGATTGCAAGTAGTCCCATCATCACTTGTGAATTCATGTGTCGAAAGAAAATTCCCGAAGTTTAGTGTATTTTCCGCCAGCCGATAAATATAGGGCAAAGGCCGAAGTCCGGTAGGATCCGATAGCGGAGAGCTCGATTTCTTCCAACCCACCTTTCAATGCATCCAATGGAACTCGGTTGCGAGTTCGGGCAAGTGTCACATGCGGGCGATAAACCCGATTTTCGACAGGCACACCGACGCCTTCCGCAGCCCGCTCGGTAGCAGCCGCCAGCGCGGTGAGGGACTCGCTCGCCTCTACTCCGGCATAAAGCAGTCGTGCGCTACGCGGATTCGGAAGCCAGCCCACGCGGCGAATCACGATTTCCATGGGCGCCGACCCCCGAACAGCGCCCAGAGCCCGCTTCAAATCGTCCAGCCGTTCCTCCGGCCATTCGCCGATGAACTTGGTCGTGATGTGCAGCTTCTCGATCGGAATCCAGTGCAACTTCGCCAAGGGGCGCAGCCGGTCGAGTAGTGCCGCCAGCGTAGCCTTCACGTCGGGCGGAATGTCGATGGCGGTGAAAAGTCGCAAGACCCACTAGTGTACGGCAACAGTGAGCACTCGGGTGCAGTAAAATGGACGCCTCAACGCCATGAGCCTTGAACCGGACGAGCTGAGCCAGGAAAGCATATTCGGGCTACCGTCCGGGATCAGATTGATCCCCGGCGCCCTGCTGGGACCCTACCGGCTGGACGCCAAACTCGGGGCTGGCGGCATGGGCGAAGTCTATCGTGCTACGGATACCCGCTTGCACCGGCTGGTGGCCATAAAAGTTCTGCTTCCCGACAAGGTGGCCGACCCCGAACGCAAACGCCGGTTTTTGCAGGAAGCGCGCGCGGCGTCGGCGCTGAACCATCCCAACATCATCACGCTGCACGACATCGCAAACGACGGCGGCATCGACTACCTGGTGATGGAGTATGTCGACGGGAAGTCGCTCGATAAGTTGATCCCACCTAAGGGACTGCCGCTCGCGGAGGCGATCGTATATGCAGCGCAGATCGCGAATGCGCTGGCCGCGGCGCACGCGGCGGGAATCGTACACCGAGACATTAAGCCCGCCAATGTGATGGTGACCAAAAACTCGCAAGTCAAGGTCCTGGATTTTGGCCTGGCGAAGTTGACCGAGCGCGCTCCCGGACCGGAAAGCGAGACGCTGACTCAGGAAGCGGTGGCAACGGAAGCCGGGGTTGTGATGGGTACCGTGGCATACATGTCTCCCGAGCAAGCCGGCGCGCGGCCTGTGGATCATCGCACGGATATTTTTTCATTAGGTGTGGTGCTGTACGAGATGGTG
>Ga0105249_10003455_pt1 | contig 13683 bp, 9 predicted proteins | sample KBSS44metaG_FD_81522 | JGI IMG/M metagenome (GOLD analysis project Ga0105249, IMG submission 81522) | Switchgrass rhizosphere microbial communities from Kellogg Biological Station, Michigan, USA - KBS S4-4 metaG | ecosystem: Host-associated > Plants > Roots > Rhizosphere > Soil | place... | reverse complement strand
TCAGGAAGAAGGTATTAAAACTGCGTTAAATGCTATTTTAATGCAAGATAGTCCTGATTTTACTTTTATAGCTGAAGCAAGATGGAGTCAGAATCAAGCGCTCTATTTTAGAATCTTAGATGCAGGAATCAAGGCTTTCTTGAAAGAAAAGGAAACGAGTCCTTCAGGAGTATCTAAAGAAATTCAAGATGAAAATATTCTAAATTTGATTGATAATTTACTTGATTACTTAGAGATATTAGAGGATCGATCAAAAGAAAATGAGGATAGTGCTTTAAAAGAAGTGTATGATAAATTTCAAAGCGGTTTTATTGATTCTATTGATGGGTGGTTTAAGGATTATTTTCCTCAATTAGATGAAATTGATGAAATTTTTGATCTTGAAAATTATGATGAGGCAAGAGATAAAAAATGCCCTTCATACGTTAATTATTATTGGTTGAGATTATTTAAGCTCTATGAGGATGAAGAGAAAATGGAGCTTTGTTTAAATCAAGCTTATGCTACCGGCAATTTAGAGGATTTTACATGGATAAAACTTGTTTTATCAAATTTACTCATTTCAGAGGATAAAAAAGTTAAAATTGTAGATTGGATTATTTGCAATGAGAAATTAAATTTCATTAAAGAGCTTCTCAATTTAATAGCAAATCCACCACAACTTGAAAATCCAATTTTCATGGACAAATCACCATTTCATGAAAAGATATTACTTGTTTACTTAAAAAAAATATTGAGTTTTATAAAAGGAAAAGGAATAAAAATTCCTGATTATGATTTTCAAGGATTTGTGGATAAAATCAAGAAGAGGGAAATATTTTGTAATATTGATCAATTTGTTGAGCAAGAGGTGGATTTAGAGCTTTTTGAAATTTTACATCCTTGCACTGTTGAAACATTCAATGAAGCTATTTTATCCAAGCAGAATACTGAACGTGAACGGATTGTGAACATCATGCTTAGGAAAAGCGACCCTGATATGAAATTATTTAGTCAAGTAAATTGGCATGAAGATATGGGAGTATACTTTCGTTTTCTCCATCAGGCTTTACACATTTTTTTAGAAGTAAAAGAAGGAGTATCTAATAAAATTTTTCTAAATGTGAAGTCAAATATACAAAAACTTATTCAGGAATTACTCCGATATTTAAATCTTCAATCAGCGGTGGATTTTACACAGTACCGCCCGATATTAACAAATTTAATGGATCATTTTCTTAAGCAATATCAACATGATCAAGGTGCATTGAATAGGCTAGATCAGTTTTTTTATCTTAACATAGAGAATAAAAATTCACGTTATGTGATGTGGTATTGGTTAAGAGTTCTTTTAAATAGTGAAGTCAGGAGTGAAGATACCAGCATAGAAATGGCAAAAAAAAGAATTAATTTCAGTTTAGATCAATTATTCAGTTTAGATCGATTAAAAAAGATTGAGTTTTGTGATGTTAGCAAAGAAATTAAACAAAATTTGATTTGGCCTTCAGAAATTTCAATCAGTAAGCGGCAAGTGATTCAGGATTGGATGAATAAAAAAGGTGCTAATTTTTTTTTCGCTTTAGAGGAGAGGATAAATTTTATACCCATGGATTATGCCTCAGATTCATCTAATTAATCATTAAAAAAAATTTTTTTAATGATCATATACTCTCACAGCTTAATTTGACAGATTTTTATAAAGAATAAAAAAGTCATATCAATAAAATATTATTGTGATATTGTTTAAAAAATTTTCAATAAATCAAATTTAGTAAGTCAAGATAGCTGAGAAAAAGGAGTGATTTGGCGGAGAGAGCGGGATTCGAACCCGCGATACGTGAAACCACGTATACACGCTTTCCAAGCGTGCTCCTTCAGCCACTCGGACATCTCTCCTGAATGCTTATTTGTAGCATAATTTTCATTAAAGAGTCAACTTGCTTCACTCGTAAAAGGAAGTATTTTAGTGAAGCTGTGGAGTACATGTCATTTAAGACTTTACAGGCAAATCGGAAAAAGGCTAAAAGTCTGAGAATATTTAAAAAATTTTTGTAGTAGATTTATTTTCATCAATTTAGGCATACTATTTGCTTTTAAAATTTTTATGACTTATCAAATGATTCGTAATACGCCTTATTCTGAAAGGCCTCGTGAAAGATGTTTGAAAACAGGCTCAGGTTGTTTGAGTTTGAGAGAATGTATTGCCCTGATTTTAGGGATTGGTCCTAAAGGCATTGGCTGCTTAGGCTTAGCAGAAAAGTTGTTGAATCGATTGGGGAAAGGACTTTCCTCTTTTGATCAAGAGCAAGCATTTTTTATGGCAATGGAAGTTTGTGGGATGTCTTACTTAAAGGATTTAGAAGGGTTTGGTCCAGCTAATCAAGCTCGATTACTTGCTGCTTTTGAACTAGGAAGGCGATATGCTATTTATCGAGCCCATCAGTTTCCTGACCCTCAAGCGCCTCGCTTTTCTCAATTTGCTCAAAAAGCTCTTGAAAAAATTTCTTCAAATGAGCGTTTTGCTCCTCAAGAATGGCTAGGGTTTATTCCTACATATCGCAGCGGAAAATTAGGTGAGCTTTGTATTGTAGAACGAGGAGTGAGGACTCATGTGAATACAGATCCTGTTGAATTTTTTGCCTGTCTTCTTGCACTTCGACCTAGAGCTTTTTTTCTTGTGCATAATCATCCTTCAGGTAATACTACTCCTTCTTTTCATGATATAGAGTTAACAAAAGCGTTATCAAATTTGGCTGGAAAATTTGGAATTCTTTTGTTGGGACACTGGGTAGTGGGCGCTAAAAATGAGTCTTGGATTGAACCTTCTTTACTGGATGAATCGTGAGAGATTCGTTTATTGGCTTAGGAGGAAGGAAAAAACCAAAGCTCTTTTTGCACATCCCAGTTTACTCCGAAAGGAGTATCCATGATGAGAATTCCTTGAGCTTTCAAGTTTTGGCGAATTTGGTCAGCAAGTACAAATTTTTTTTCGTCTCTGAGCATTTGACGTTTTTTGATCATTGCTTCAATTTGTTCACATTGATGAGGAGTTAATCGAGAACGCTGAATGCGTTTTTGTTTAATTTCTTGTAATGCAAGTAATGGAGATTGATTTAAAATTCCAAAAATTTGATTGAATAGTAGAAAAAATTCTTTCCATAAGGAAGGAATGATTTGAGCTTTTTTCATGATTAAGCCAATTGCTTTCGGTGTATTTAAATCTTCATTGAGAGCAGCCAGAACAGGATCACTTTCTAGAGTGAGTTGTGTTGGTGGTGTAGGATATTTCATTTTTAAATGATAAAGTTTTTCAATAAAGCTTTCACTTTTTAAAAGATTTTCTTTTGAAAAATCCAAAGGACTGCGATAATGAGTTTGAAACACTAAGAGGCGAAGAGTATCTGCAGTGAAGTTTTCAAGGAAGTTTCTTAGTGTCCAAAAGTTGCCTAATGATTTGGACATTTTTTCTTGTTGAACAGTAACCATTTCATTGTGAATCCAATATTGAGCAAGAGGTTGAGAAGAAATCCCTTCGCTTTGAGCAATTTCATTTTCGTGGTGGGGAAAAATTAAATCGCAACCTCCCATGTGAATATCTAAACGGTGGGGAAATAAATGATCAATCATTGCAGAGCATTCGATATGCCAGCCTGGACGTCCTATGCCCCATGGGCTAGGCCATGAAGGTTCACCTGTTTGAGCTGCTTTCCATAAAGCAAAGTCACTTTCATTTTTTTTTAATAAATTAGAATGAATGCGAGATTGAGTGTGTGTTTGAATACGTTTAGAGAGTTTTCCATAAAGTGGAAACTGAGAAAGTTGATAATAAATATCTGGACCATGGGTTGTGGGGACAAGATAAGCAAGCTTTTTTTGAAGGAGCTGCTCAATCATAGTAATAATTGCTGGAATGTTTTTTGTGACTTGAGGGCGATATTGAGGGACAATAGTCTGTAATTTTTCCATATCTTCATCAAAAGCTTGGATAAACTTCTGAGCGACTTGAAAGAATGACATTTGCGTTTTTTTTGCTTTTTGAATAATTTTATCATCAATATCTGTGTAATTTCTAGCGAAGTGGACTTGATATCCTTGGAAAAGCAAATAGCGAACTAAGAGGTCTTGAATAAGAAAAGCACGAGCATTTCCAATATGAATCCAGTCATAGACAGTAGGTCCACAGCCATAAATAAAAACTTTGGGATATAATTGAGCTTTAAAGAGCCTTTTTTTTTGAGTGAGGGTATCGAATAGAAATAATTGAGAAGCATTCATAGAGATTATTTGAGAAAATAAACCTTTTAAAAATTTGATCAAGCAGAAATTTTATCAAATTTTAAAGAAGCCAAAAACAACATAAGCTAATGAGGGTAGGGATTAAGGCAAATTGAAGCAGCATGAGAGGTTCAATTCGATGGGATGGAAAATATCTTTTTAAAATAGAGCAGCCTATGAGATTAGGAGCATTGGCAATTAAGGTTAAGCCTCCCCCAGAGATAGCGCCTGCGACTAATGCGTATTGAAAGGCAAAGGGAACATTGGGAACTTGTGCTCCTAGATAAGTTAGTGCAGCATTATCTGTGATTGCAGTTAAAAAAGTAGTTCCTATAAAAAGAGAAAAAGAGTTCAGCCCTTTGATGAGGGGTGAAAGCCACCATTGTTGACTTTCACCTAAGATCATCAATCCGCCTAGAAAAAAAGCAACTTTTAAGCTTTCTTGAAATTTAATTTTTTCTTGATATTTTTGGGTTAAGCTCACGAGGCCAATAAAAAATATAAAGCTAGGAATAAAAATTTTTGGATGATGTGCATGAATAATAGTCCAGATTAAAAAAAATAAGTGCGCTAAACTTAGCCATTTGGGAATGCTTTGAAATTTCCATTGGTCTAAATTGATTTTTTTGAGTTCTTTTGAAAAAATAAGACATAATAAAGTTGTGTTGAGTATGACTGCAATCAACGATTTCCAGCCAAAATTCTTTATCATTAATACTAAATCCCAATTCCATATTTTGGCGACCATTAATACGGGAGGAGCAGCGAATGGAGTTAAAACTCCTCCAATGGAGATATTGACGAAAAGAACAGCTAAAGTAGCGTATTTTAATCGATGACTAATATTTTTGCTAAAATAAAGGTTTTTTAATAACAACGCAGTCACTGTCATTGCAGCGGGTTCAGTAATCACACTTCCCAGTAGGGGACCCCATACTAAACAAGAAAAAAAAGCAGCAATTTCTAAGCGCAATGGTAAAAAACGTGCTAAAGTGTGAATGATTCTGGCAGTAAAATCAAGAATAGGATGGGTAGCAGCGATTGCTAAGATCACAAATACGAAAAGAGGCTCAGTAAATTGAAAATGTTCAATATATTGAAGTGTAAAGTTGTGGCCATAAAGTAAAAAAAGAATGCAAATAAAAATACCTGCCCAAAATCCTATTACAATTTCTACTTCTCCAAGATAATGAAAAAAATGTGCTGAAATTGAAGAAAAAGAGAAGTGTGAAGCAAGTTTTTGAATTTTTCCAATTAAAAAGGTATGAAGTAATGCAATGGCAAATAGAGCACTTCCTACACCTTCAATCAGTGTGGGTTTCATTGTATTTCTTTAACAAGTTCTTTCATCTATGAAAAGGGTAAAGTCAAAAACATTAAGAAAAGTTTAAATAGACTTGTGATTAAAACAGCTCTTTTTTCGTGTGAACTTTATCTGGCCTTAAAATTTACAACAAATTTATGTAAAAGGAAAGTGATAACCTATGTTGAAAAAATTGGGAGAACTCAAAAAAGAGGAGAGAGGAAAAATTTTAAAAACTTGTTGTCTTCAAGCAAATTCTAAAATAGCAAGACGACTTTTAGAAATGGGATTTTTAAAGGGCTCTGAAGTAGAAATCAAGCACGATGCACCTTTCGGAGATTTGATAGTAGTTGCAATTCGGGGAGGGTTTATTGCACTGAGACGAAAGGAGGCAAACTTAGTTGAGGTAGAAGTTTATGAATAGAGATTTAAGAGTGTTACTCGCAGGAAATCCAAATACTGGAAAAACAGCGCTTTTTAATGTGCTTACAGGGGGAAGATCAAAAATTGGAAATTATTCTCGTGTAACTGTAGAAAAAAAAGAAGGAGTATGTCAAACGCCTGCAGGTAAGCAATTATTGGTTTTAGACTTACCGGGTGCTTATGGATTAGAGGGTCAAACTTTAGATGAAAAATTGACTTCGGATATTTTATTAGGAAGGATAGAAACATCCTCTCTCCCAGAATGCATTATTGCCATTGTTGATGCTTCCCATTTATCTCAGGGATTAGGATTTGTTTTAGAACTAAAAAATTTGAATCGGCCAATGATCCTTGCTTTAAATATGTTTGACTTAGCAACTCAGAGGGGGCTTCAGTTAGATTTAAAAAAGCTATCTCAAAAGTTGGGTATTGCTGTCATTCCAACGATTGCTACAAAAAATAAAGGCGTTTTAGCATTGTTGAAAGCAATTGATGAGCTTGTCATTTTTCATTCTTCAAGGACTCTAGTTCAGTTTTCAAAGAATGAGGGAGTCAATGCAACTCGAGAGCGCTTTAAAGAAGTTGATCGAATTCTTTCCCAAGTGATTCAAAAGCCAATTCAAGCAAGTTATTGGACGGAAGTAATAGATCGTTGGGTATTGCATCCTTTTTTTGGATTTTTAATTTTAATTTTACTTTTTACATTGTTTTTTCAAGGAATTTTCTTACTTGCAAGTTATCCGATGGCATTGATTGAAGCAGGATTTGATGTACTGGCGAAGTGGATCCATCAATTAGTTCAGCCAGGCCTTTTGCAAAGTCTTTTAGTAGATGGAATTCTAGCAGGAATTGGATCAGCCATTAGTTTTTTACCTCAAATGATTCTTCTTTTTTTCTTTATTTTTCTCATGGAAGATTCAGGTTATCTACCTCGAGCAACATTTTTATTAAATCGATTTATGGAAAAAGTAGGGTTGAATGGCAGGGCTTTAATTCCGCTGCTATCTTCTTTTGCATGTGCGATTCCAGGAATTATGGCGACTCGAACCATTGAAAATAGAAAGGATCGACTCATTACTATTTTGATTGCTCCTTTAATGACATGTGCTGCTCGATTGCCAGTTTATTCTCTTTTAATTGCCGCTTTTATTCCAAAAAAATTTTTTTTTGGTTTTTTAAACCTTCAAGGACTCGTGCTTTTGGGCCTTTATGGATTGGGAATAATATTAAGTTTAGTAGTGGCATGGATTTTTAAAAGATTACTACTTTCTGAATTAAATCCTTCCTTTATCATGGAGCTTCCTACATATAAGTGGCCCAATTGGAAGAATATTGCTTATGAGCTTTGGCTGCGTATACAACTTTTTATTAAAAAAGCAGGGACGTTAATTTTAGTGACTTCTATTTTTCTTTGGTTTTTTACCTCTTATCCTCGATCCTCTTTTTTAGAGGATGGACTTGGAATTGAAAAAAGTTTTGCTGGAGTGATAGGGAAGAAGATTGAATGGTTGTTTCGCCCAATTGGTTTTGATTGGAGAATTATATTAGCTTTAATTCCAAGTTTTGCAGCTCGAGAAGTGATGGTGAGTGCATTAGCAACAGTTTATTCAGTAGAGGCCAGTGGTAAAAAAGAAGCTAATTTTATTTTAGGTCAAAAATTAACTGAGCAATGGTCGCTTGCTACTGGAATGAGCGTTTTAGTATGGTTTGTATTTGCATGTCAATGCTTTTCTACATTAGTCGTGATCCAAAAAGAGACCCAGAGTTTAAAATGGCCAATGGTCGTATTAGTGTATATGAGTGGGCTAGCCTATATAGCCTCTTTTATCACTTATCAAGTCGTGAGAAGATTATGAATCAAGAAACCATTAGTTTAACTATTGTAGGGCTCACATTTTTTTTTATTGTTGTAAAAATTTATCGAAATTGGGTTGCTCAGTTTTTATCTCAGTTCTTATTGAGAAAAGGAAAAATTAAACTAGCGATGACTATTCGGAACCATACTTTAAAAAAGATGAGCAGGAAGAAATAAAAAGGTAGAAATATCACTCCTATAAAATCTCAGTATGAGTTCTAGTCTTTTCAGTTTTTTGAAGCCATTGAATAAAAGAGAAATAAAATTGCTTACTCATTTTAATAGTGTTAAATAATTTTAGATTCAATTTTTGTGCAAAGGAGTAAAAGATATTTTTTTAATCCCTTTAGCAGAATTTTTCTAAAAAGTAGATTTTCAAATAAAATTTTAAGGAGGATTTTATGTGTTTAGATTGTTGGTTACAGTCTTTATCCAGGATTAAGCCTCAACTCATTTTAGCGGTTGTAGGAATTATTAGTTTTTTTATCATTGTAAAAATTTATCGAAATTGGATTGCTCGGATTTTATCTCGGTTTTTATTCAAAAAGGGAAAAGAAAAATTAGCGCAGTGGTTTCAGCGCCATATTTCAAAATAGATAAAAGATTATACACCCATAATGTGGGCTCCACTATCGAGATAGATTGTACTGCCTGTAATATGTTTTGCTGCAGGTGAGCAAAGGAACGTAGCAAGTTGACCTACATCTTCTGCTTGAATATTTTCTTGCAGTGGACTTTTTTCTGCTGCTAGAGAAAGCATTGAATTAAAATCCTTGAGTGCTCGAGCTGAAAGGGTTTTTACTGGGCCTGCTGAAATTGCATTCACTCGGATTTTTTGAGGTCCTAGATCATAAGCTAGATAGCGAACTGAAGCCTCAAGAGCTGCTTTTGCTACTCCCATAATATGATAATGAGGTATCACTTTTTGAGAGCCGTAGTAAGAAAGAGTGACGATAGATGCTCCTGTTTGAGGAAATAATGGTTCTGCATGATGTGCCAAAGCAATTAGGCTGTAGGTACTGATATCTAATGCTGTTTGAAAACTTTGACGAGGAGTGTTGATAAATCTGCCCTGAAGATCTTCACGATTGGTGAATGCAACAGAGTGGATGAGAATATCTAATGTATTCCACTTTTTTTTCAACTCTTGAAAGACCTCTGCGATTTGATGATCTTGACTCACATCACAAGGTTCAATAAAGTCACTATCTAATTCTTTAAACATGGGTATCAAACGATCTTTTAATTTTTCTCCGATATAAGTAAATCCTAATTTTACACCTGCTTGGTGAAGCTGTTTTGCAATTGACCATCCTAAGCTGCGTTCATTAGCAACGCCAACAATTAATGCCTTCATTCCTTTAAGAGTTGAATTTTTGTTCATTTTTAAACCTCAGGTCCTTTGAAAAAATTTCTAATATTAAAATTTTTTTGCAATGTGAATTGTACTGTAAAAGTCATTCCCATTAACTTTACAAGTCACTTTAGTCAGAAAGGATAATATTTCAGTGGTTTTATCTCTCCTTTTTTAATGAGTGACTATGCTTGTTTAATTATATTCCTTATTTATTATATTTTTTTTTATTTATCAAGGAAGGAATGATTGTGAGAGGTTGCCTGGAAAAATGAAATTTAAAATCTCTTAGACTGGGAGTGTTAATGGATGAAATAGAAATAAAAAGGTATTTTCTTAAAATCAGAAAAGGGGGTTTTTACTTTTCAAGGTTTTGTTCTCTGAGATTTTATTAAAATGAAGCATTTAAGTAGATTAAAAGTCTGCATTTCAGGGGGGTGGCATTCTTCTTTTTTTACTTGTACTCTGAAAATAGTATGGGTAAGCTAAAAATTGTATTGCTTTTAATTGAAAGATTTTCTTTTGACAAAGTTAGGAGAAAGTGTCAGGGTACCAGTCATATGGCTCCTACAAAAAATTGAAGGGGAGTCAAATCGCTCAATCATTTTTATAATGTTGAAATTAGACTTACACTCTACTAAAAACATTTAAATAAGAGAGTTTTTAGAGCTCAGCCATTGAAGCATTATGTAAGTTGTTTCAAAAAATATCTTGGATATTTTCAATTGAGAGTATATTTATCTCAGTTTTTTATGATGTCTTGAGCGATGGGTCTTTATTTTAATGAAATTCTGAGGAAGATTAAATAGGTATCTTGGATGAAGGAATAAGAAGAGATATTCAAGAATGTGAACAATCATGCAAATCTTCATTCAGTTATATTTTTTCAATTTAATTAAGATCATTTTTATTTTAAAAAAATTCAGTAGCAATCATTTTTAAAAAAAGTTTGTGGAGATGAAGTTCTATGTCCAATAATTCAGTGGTTATTAATGCCTCTTTATCTTGTGAAACGCGAATTGCATTGATAGAAAAAGGGCAAATTCAAGAAATTGTCATTGAACGTCGATCAGGAGAAGGAATTGTAGGAAATATCTATCAAGGGGTAGTAACTCGGGTTCTTCCAGGAATGCAGGCAGCATTTGTAAATATTGGCCTGGAAGAAGATGCTTTTCTTTATGTTGATGATGTTTATGTTTCCCATGAAGCTGAAGATTTAAAGCAGGAAAAGAGTTCAGGTGAAGAAGTTTCTTATGAAATGAATCCAAGTATATTGGAGGATTATCCAAAATATCTTGCTCAGTTAGATACTATACAAACAGATCGTGCTGCTTTTTCGGCTGAAGAGGAAGAAAAATTATTAAAAAATTCAGACGCCTCTTTTGCACAAGAAGAGAATCAAAGTTTGCAAGAAAGGTCTCCCGTTCCATTATCTCCATCCATTTCAGAAAGAGATATTCAGTCAAAGAATCATTTAAAGTCATTCCGTTCCAAGGTAAAAATTGAAAAACTTCTTCAGAAAGACCAGAAAATTCTTGTGCAAGTTGCAAAAGATCCAATTTCTACAAAACGTGCGCGATTAACTTGTCATATCAGTTTGCCAGGTCGTAATTTAGTTTGTATGCCTACGATTCGTCACATTGGAGTATCCAGAAGAATTGAAAATGAGGAGGAACGTCGTCGTCTCAAAGAATATGTGGAAAAACATCGAGGGGATCAAGATGTAGGATTTATTGTACGGACAGCTATTGGAAGTGGAAAACAATGCTCAGAAACTTGGATTCAACGAGAGATGAGTTATTTAATCCAGTTATGGAAAAGTATTAAAGATAAAGCAGCTGCATCACAAGATCCTAGTTTAATTTATGAAGATTTAAATTCAATTCTCAAGGCAATTCGTGATTGGGTAACAGAAGACATTGATAAAATTATAGTAGATTCTCGTCCTCATTATGATGATATTCATCAATTTATGTCAGAGTCCATGCCTCATTTAAAAGATAAAGTAGAGCTTTATCATGGAGATATTCCTATTTTTGATGCTTACGGGGTTTCTACTGAAATTTCTCACTCCTTGGAAAGAAGAGTGTGGCTGAAATCAGGAGGGTATATTGTTATTGATCAGGCAGAAGCATTGGTTGCCATTGATGTCAATACTGGCAAGTATGTTGGAAAAAGAAATTTAGAAGATACACTTTTGAAGACAAATCTAGAAGCTGTTCAGGAAATTGCTCATCAAATTCGGTTAAGGAATTGTGGAGGGATTATCATTGTAGATTTTATAGATATGGATCATGAGAGAAATTGCTATTTAGTTTCTCGAGCTTTAGAAGAAGCTCTTTCAAAAGATCGCGCCATTGATCAAATTAGTTTTGGAGGCAAAGTATTTTTTGCTCTGATTACACGCAAAAGGGCGCATGATACCATCACTCGTGCACTTTGTGAGTCATGTACTTATTGCGAAGGAGAAGGTTTTGTAAAAAGTAAACGGACAGTAGCATATGAAATATTGAGAGAAATTGAAAGAGAAGGCGTAAAAAGAAAAGGTGAAAAAGAAATTGTTGTTAGAGCTCACCCAGATGTGATTTACATTTTAGGAATTGATGAACAAGAAACCTTAGAAGCTCTTGAGCGAAGATATCAAAAGCAAATTAGCTTAGAAGCAGTCCAGAATTTTCATATGACTTGGTTCAAAGTGGGCGCTAGAGATCAGATAGAAGATAAAAAAGCTTCTTCAATAGGTAATAAAAGGAAAAAAGGTTACATTGGAAAAAGGAAAGGGAAGTTTAGCCCAAATAAAGGCAAGAAAAAATTGAATCAAAATCTTTCTATCCCAAAAAGTCTAGAAACTTCTTCAGAAGAACCATCTATTTTACCGCCTGCTTCTCAATCTCCTCAAGAGACTCCTATATTGCCTGCAAAGGTTTCACCTTCAAAAGGAAAAGAAAGCGACTCAGATGAAGAAGATCAGCTTGCTTTTCTTAAGGCACAAGCAGCTCAGGATGCTGCTTTGGCACAGTTAGCCAATGAAGAGCACCCTAGAACGCGATTAGTGAAAGTCAAAGAACATGGAAACCATGAAAAATTTCGAAGGGTTCATAAAGACCAAAAAAAACCTTATCATCGTCCCTACAGTCGGAATCATCAGTTTCGTCCTCACTTTAGAAAGAAGCGTCCGGTTGAAGGTGATTTAAATCAATCGAACGCTGACAAAAAAGAAAATTCCACTTCAAATGAATCTAAAGATTCAGTATCTAATTGATTTTTAGGTTTTAATGAAGGGAAGGGATAGATTTAAGTGATGTTTTTAAGTGAATGGGTTTAATGAAATGAGGAAGTTTTTTAAACTGGCATTTTTTTTGATTGCTAATCAGTGATGGAGATTAATGTAAAGATTAGCAAGATTGCTTTTTTGGAAATTTGTAAAACAAAATTAGATTTTTTCTTCTTTCATTTTTCAAGAATTATTTAATTTCAGTATGTTTTTGATAAAAAGAGTCATAATAATTATCTTAATGAAAATCAAGTAAATGGTTCTGAAAGAAGTGCAAGTATAGGAACATTGAAAAAAATTCTGATATAAAATAACGCTTTTTCAATCTGTTCAACAAAAATTTATTAAATAATTTTTGTCTAACTACCTTTTATTTTATTATTGCATTAGTAAAATAATTTTAGAAATTTTTCATTCAAATAGGGCAGGCAAAATGAGATATATTTTTTATCTTTGCTATCATTTTTAGAATGATTGATTTCTAATATTGTCTTGATTGCTGTTTTAAAGCATTCATCGGTAATTTTAATTGCTTTTTTAATCGCGTCTATTGTAACCAATTTTCAGTCATCAAAAAAATTTTATGGAATTTATTCTAGTTGATCGCTTTTTATCAAAAGTATAAAAGAAAGCTCTCATTCATCATTGCTTTTCTAAAACTGAAATTTCTGAAAATTAAATTGAATGACTGGATTAGAGGAGAGTGTCTTTTGAGTGTTTTCGTTTATCTGATTGTTAGTCAAATCTAAGAAGGTCAATTTTGTATTTGTATTATTCTCTAAAGCTTTTGCTAGATCTGTTGCGCCTGCATCTTGGATTTGATTACCACTCAGATCTAAGAAGGTCAATGTTTCATTAATTTTTAATGCTTCTGCAAGTGCTATGGTTCCCCGATTTTGAATTTGATTATCACTCAGATTTAAAAATTCCAATTTTTTTAAAGCTTTTGCCAGAGCTATAATGCCATTATCTTGAATCTGATTTTCACTCACATATAAATGAGTCAATTTTATGTCTTTATTAATTTCTAAAGCTTGTGCCAGGGCTATAATGCCAGCATTTTGAATCTGATTTTTGACTAAAAATAAACATTTTAGTGTTGCATTAGTTTCTAAAGCTTTTGCAATGTGCTTTACTCCAGCGTCTTTAATTTGATTACTACACAGATCTAAATAGGTCAGTGTTGCATTAATTTTTAAAGCTTGTGCCAGGGCTATAAT
>Ga0105249_10003454_pt1 | contig 13686 bp, 10 predicted proteins | sample KBSS44metaG_FD_81522 | JGI IMG/M metagenome (GOLD analysis project Ga0105249, IMG submission 81522) | Switchgrass rhizosphere microbial communities from Kellogg Biological Station, Michigan, USA - KBS S4-4 metaG | ecosystem: Host-associated > Plants > Roots > Rhizosphere > Soil | place... | reverse complement strand
TGCCGGCATTTTGGTGTGTGTGGTGGTTGCCAGTGGCAAATGCTCCCGTATGAGAAGCAACTTTTCTATAAGCAAAAACAGGTGTGGGATAATCTTACACGAATCGGGAAGATACCATTACCCGAAATGCTGCCGATAGTAGGCGCTGAAGAAACCCGGTTCTATCGCAATAAACTGGAATATACTTTCAGTGCAAAACGTTTTGTACCTGAAGAAGAATTCATAAAAGGAGTTTCGGCGGATGAGAATGCTTCTGGTTTTCATGCAAAGGGTTTATTTGATAAAGTAGTGGAGATAGAATTTTGCCACCTGCAGGTCGAACCTTCCAATGCAATACGAAAAGCTATAAGCGGGTTTGCAAGAAAAAATAATTACAGCTTTTATGATTATAAACTGCACAAAGGATTTTTGAGGAGTGTTTTATTACGCATTTGCACCACGGGTGAAGTAATGGTAAACCTGGTGATGGCAGAAGATGATGTTGAAAAAAGAGAACCACTGCTGGAACATTTACATAAAGAAGTGCCGGGTATTACGACACTGCTTTATACCATCAACACTAAATTCAATGACAGTTTGTACGACCTGGAACCTGTGACCGTAAAAGGAAACGGATATATAATGGAAAGGTTGGAAGACTTTCAATTTAAGATCAGTCCTAAATCTTTTTTTCAAACAAATACCAAACAGGCAGAGAATTTATACCGGGTAACAAGGGATTTTGCGGAGCTTACAGGGCGGGAAACAGTTTATGATCTGTATTGCGGCACCGGCAGCATTGGCATTTTTGTAAGTAAGAAGGCAAAAAAAATTGTTGGGGTTGAATTGATCGCTGAAGCCATTGAAGATGCCAAAGAAAATGCAGCATTGAATAATTTAACCAATACCGATTTTGTTGCCGGCGATGTAATAAAAGTTTGTAATGATGATTTCTTTTCAACGCATGGCAAACCGGATGTGATCATTACCGATCCGCCGCGTGCCGGGATGCATGATAAACTGGTTCAAAAAATACTGGATATGGGTGCACCAACGGTGGTGTATGTGAGTTGCAATCCTGCCACGCAGGCAAGGGACCTGAATAAGCTGGGTGAGAAATATGAAGTAACAAAGATCCAACCGGTTGATATGTTCCCGCATACACATCATATCGAGAACGTGGTGCAGCTAAAATTCAAAAGTTAATATTCATATCTCTTTTTTCTGCTTTAATCTCTTAGCTTAATTTTACCCCATGAGCAATTTTCGATTCACCAGGCCAGAAGTTTTTCCTCCTATTATCAAGAACCTGATCATCATTAATGTTATTGTATGGCTTGCACAGATGATGTATGATTCACAATACCAATTAACAAATAAGTTAGGCTTGTGGACAATACAAGTTCCAGAATTTAAACCTTACCAGTTTGTTACACATATGTTTGCTCATTCACCCGGCATGCCTTTTCATATTCTTTTCAATATGCTTATGCTTTGGATGTTCGGCAGAGTACTGGAAAATGTATGGGGACATAAGAGGTTTTTGTTTTTCTACCTGGCGTGTGGACTGGGGGCTGCGATATGTCATGAGTTAGTTCAATATATTCAATATGAAAGAGTATTGCCGGAAATATACAGTGCGTTTCAGGAAGGAGACACATTGCGGGCACAGGAACTTGTAAATAAATTCGGTCCTGCGATTGGTGCCTCCGGAGCTGTAATGGGAGTAATGGTAGGTTTTGCATTTTTATTTCCCAATACTGAGCTCTTTATTATGTTCATCCCAATTCCTGTAAAAGCAAAATGGGCAGTTTTAGGTTATTTTGCGATCGATCTTTTTGCAGGAGTGAATCCTTCGAATACAGATAACATTGCCCATTTCGCACATATCGGCGGTGCAATAACCGGTTTCATTATTGTATGGATCTGGAATAAAACAAATAAGCGAACACTATACTAAGTTCAATAGTGAAAACATTATTTAGTTTTTTCTTATTCAACTATTAACTATCCACTGTCGACTATTTACTAATTTTACAGCCCTATGGGTATTTACGACAGAGACTATAATTCGGAATATAATAAAATAGTTCGCCGGCGAACGATATTTAATTTTTCAGGTGGCACATTATTTACATTAATTGCTATCAACCTGGTGGTCTTTGTTTCCCTGCGCATGCTTATACTTGTTTATTTTTTTGTAAACGGTAAGGAAGCCGGCGATGTATTATTCAATGAACAGGTTATGAACCAGATCAGCCTGCCTTCAGATATTAATAGCTTATTACATAAACCATGGACATTGATCACCTATATGTTTACGCAATATGGTGTGATGCATATTTTAGGGAATATGCTTTGGCTCTGGGGTTTTGGAACGATATTGAAGGATCTTGCAGGTGATAGAATTATTGCTCCGGTTTATATCTATGGTGGATTAGCCGGTGCACTCTTTTTTCTTCTTTCTTATAATTTATTTCCTGTCTTTAAAGATGAGGTACAGTATTCAGTTTTATTAGGCGCTTCTGCGGGCGTCATGGCTATTGCAATGGCAGCAACTACACTCTCACCAGGGTACAGAATTTTCCCGATGATCGCCGGTGGCATTCCATTGTGGGTGTTCATGGGCATTTATTTATTAATTGACCTGATCACTATTCCCAATAGTAACCCGGGTGGACGTATTGCGCATTTAGCGGGTGCCACGATAGGCGCTGTTTATATCTACTGGTACAGAAAAGATAGGGATATTGGCGCATGGATCAATAATTTTTTTGATTGGATAAATAATCTGTTCAACCCCTCAAAACCGAAAAAAGGTAAAGTGATAAAAAGTGAATTGTTCTATAAATCAAAAACAGAACCTTATACCAAAACGCCTAACCTCACTCAACAACGGATCGACGCCATTTTGGATAAGATCAGCCACAAAGGTTATAGCTCATTAACAGAAGAAGAAAAAGAGTTACTCAAGAAGGCGGGTGAAGAGTTATAGATAGCTAGTAGTAAGTAGCAAGTGGCTAGTGGGGAGTCATTTACTATCTGATCTTAAAAGATTTGCTGCCCACTCGCTATTCACCACTTGCCATTCCCCATTCACCACTGACTTTTGTAACTTGCATCAATGCCTCGCCGTTTTCGACTTTTTACCAAGCGATTTTTTATCTATACCCATTTTATTGTGGTTTTCTTTTTTTTATTGTCCTGCCTGGTACCTTTTTTAAATCCTCAAAAATGGTGGTGGATCACATTCCTGGGTCTTGGATTTCCTATCCTGCTTGCGCTGGTAGTACTATTTATGTTTTTTTGGCTGGTTGCAAAGCCGGGATATGCTGTGGTCAGTGCATTGGCATTGCTGATTGCATTTAAAAATATCAATGTATTTTTTGCATTCAATAGTCCGGATTCATTCACCTATAAAAAAGGTCCCGACACCATACGCATTGCAAGCTGGAATGTTGCCCGGTTCATTGAAATGAAACGGAACAATAATAAGGGAAGCCAAATCCGGCTGAAAATGATGGAACTCATTCAGCAGCAGGATGCGGACATATTATGTTTCCAGGAATTTTTCAATTCGCTGGATTCAGCCTGGTATCAAAACATCAATTACATCAGTGAAAATTTTAATTATCCTTATTGGTTCTACTCACATGATGTAGATGGTGACCAGCATTTTACCGGTACAATAATTTTCTCCCGCTACCGCATCATTGATAGCGGGCTGGTGCGTTATCCGCGACCTACACTGCCCGAAGCATTAATGCATGTCGATATAAAAATAAATGATGACACGATCCGGGTATTGAGTACACATTTGCAATCGTTACAATTTGGAAAAAGTGAATACCAAAGAATAAATGAAATAAAGATAGGGGATAGTGTACTTGATAATTCAAAAACAATTTTTTCCAAAGTGAGGCAAGGTTCTGCTTTGCGGAGCATACAGGCGGATATGGTAAAGCAGCTTATAAATGACAGCCCCTATCCTGTTTTGTTTGGGGGTGATCTGAATGATGTGCCAAATAGTTATACCTATTTTACTGTTCGCGGCGACCGGCAGGATGCTTTTCTGAAAAAGGGGTTTGGCATTGGCCGCACATTTAGTGGCTTGTCGCCCACGCTGCGAATCGATTATATTTTCGCCGACAAAAGATTTAAAGTATTGCAGTTTACCCGGCTTGTAAAAAATTTAAGTGATCATTATATGGTAGTGGCGGATGTAAAATTGAAAACCCCCGGTCCTTAAAGGAAAGAAAAAAACCAGTATCTTCATGGGATGAAACACCGTTCATATTATCTGCGATGTTGTTGTATTTCCCTTCGGGCTTAAACCCTATTTTTGCAAAGTTTTTATTTATTAATCCAGCGTAACTGCGACATTCTGTTCATCTTTCTGTTCGCTTATCATTTTTGGAAATGTGAAATGGCAAATAGCAAACTAAGCTTATAATATTTCACAACACAACAGACGTGAGAGTGGAACTGAAGCTGGTAAAAAAAATCGGGGAGATTGCTTCTCCGCCAAAGGCGAATCGCAAATGATCATGAACGAACTTAAAATATATAATTCCTATTCAAGACAAAAAGAAGTGTTTACTTCCTTAACACCCAAACATGTTGGGATGTATGTGTGCGGACCTACGGTGAGCGGTGAAAGTCATTTAGGTCATGCAAGGCCTTATATCACCTTCGATGTGATCTACCGGTATTTAATGTATCTTGGTTATAAGGTGCGTTATGTTCGCAATATCACTGATGCAGGACATTTTGAAGAAGAAGGCCGCGAAGCAGAAGATAAGATCTCAAAGAAAGCTATATTGGAAAAACTGGAGCCGATGGAACTGGTGCAGAAATATACCAACCTCTATCATTGGGCAATGGACCAGTTCAACACTTTAAAGCCTACGATCGAACCAACGGCGACAGGGCATATCGTTGAACAGATCGGTATGATCGAAGAGCTCATTAAAGCAGGTTATGCGTATGTGTCGAATGGGTCCGTCTATTTTGATGTAAAAAAATATGCAGCATCGCATGATTATGGCAAGCTGAGCGGAAGAGTGATGGATGACTTGCTGGAAACAACAAGAGAACTGGAAGGACAGGAGGAGAAAAAAGATAAAGCTGATTTTGCATTATGGAAAAATGCAGCGCCGGAACATATTATGCGATGGAAAAGCCCCTGGGGTGTTGGATTTCCCGGCTGGCATATTGAATGCTCGGCAATGGCAACAAAATATCTCGGCGCTCAATTCGATATCCATGGAGGTGGCATGGACCTTTTATTCCCGCATCATGAAAGTGAGATTGCTCAAAGTACAATCTGCAATCATGTTTCGCCTGTTCGTTACTGGATCCACAATAATATGATCACCATTAACGGGAAAAAAATGGGGAAGAGCTATAACAACGTTATTAAGCTGACAGAGTTGTTTAGCGGCGATCATCCAATGCTGGAAAAAGCCTATCACCCGATGGTGGTAAGGTTTTTTATTTTGCAAACACATTACCGCAGCACATTAGACTTTAGTAATGATGCATTACAGGCGGCAGAGAAAGGGTTGAAAAGATTGTGGGATGCTTACGAGAAGTTAGGCGTTATGAGTCAGGAGCCAGGAGCCAGGAGTCAGGAGTCAGGAGTTGATGCGGACCTTGATTCGAAAGTAAAAAAACTCATTGACGAATTTGACGAATTCATGAATGATGATTTTAGTACTGCAAAAGTGCTGGCGAATCTTTTTGAATTGGTCCCTGTTATCAATTCAATGAAGGATAAGATCATCCCGGTGTCTTCTTTATCGAAAGAGACTTTTGAACTGATGCAAAAGCAAATAAAACTTTATATCGAGGATATACTGGGTTTAAAGAGTGTAATAGAAGCCGATAATGAAAAACTGAAAGCTGTAATGGACCTGCTGATCGACATCCGGAAAGAAGCAAAGACTAAGAAGGATTTTGTTACGAGTGATAAGATAAGAAATCAATTAAGCAGGCTTGGGATCAGTTTAAAAGATGAAAAAAGTGGCGATATGAGCTGGTCAATAGAATAAAGAACTAAGATTAATTGGATTAAAAAGATTGGCAGGAAACATCAGCACTCCTTCTTAATCCAATTAATTCACGTAAATCTTAGTTCTTCCGTGCCCGTATCATTTCCCGTTTATGAGGCGGCCCGGCAAGTTTCTCAACAGTAAACCCTGCCGCCATCATTGCCCTTCTTACATCGCCTTTACTGCAATAAGTAACTAATATTCCGTCAGGCTCAAGCATTGCATACATTTTGTCAAACACTTCTTTTGTCCATAACTCGGGTTGGGCTGTTGGAGCGAATGCATCAAAGTAAATAAGCTCAAATGGTTTAAGCGATTTAAAGTTTAAAAGGTTTGCATTTCTTTTTAATAGAATAAAGTTTGCTGTAATTGAAATTTCCTTTTCCCAGTCGCAGTTGTGCATCTGCTCCAATATATTTTGCATATCCGGAGGTTTTAAAAGGTCGCAGTAGTTCAATGATCTCACTTCCTGTTCATTCAAAGGAAAAGGTTCAACCGCTTCATAATAGATTTTTGTTTTTATTTTTTCGGCCTCGATTAAAGTCAGCAAAGCGTTTAAGCCTGTACCAAAACCCATTTCAAAGATCCGCAATGGTTCATTCTCCCGCGTTAGGCGGGATGCCGATCCATAAAAACCCGCATTTATAAACACATGCATCGATTCCCGCATAGCTCCATGCACAGAATGATAAGTTATATTCATTTCTGGAACACGAACGGTGTGAGAACCGTCTGCAGTTGCAATGAGTTCATGTTTCACTCATCAAATTTCGTGAGTGGCGGCTCATTTTTAATTTTTAATTTTGATTTTTTAATTAACTCATGCATTACATTAAACATCTTTCAAAAGATGAGAAATTGAAAAAGCTGATCGAACAGCATGGGGTCTTCACATTAAAAAAACAGAAGAACCTGTATCTCTATTTGTGTTATTCTATCATGAGCCAGCAGCTCTCTACCAAAGTGGCAAGAGTGATCCGGCAACGTTTTCTTGATCTCTATGACAGCGAACCGACCCCACAACAGGTTATCGATACGCCATTTGAAAAGCTCAGGGCTGTCGGGCTAAGTAACGCCAAGGTTAATTACGTTCAGAATGTGGCCCGGTTCGAGATCGAAAAAGGGATGTCTCCCAAAAAACTTTCTAAAATGAGCAATGAAGAAGTGATCGAATATTTAACTGAAATTAAAGGGGTAGGACAATGGACGGTCGAAATGTTATTAATGTTTGCATTGGGCAGGGAAGATCTGTTTGCAATTGATGACCTGGGTTTGCAACAGGCAGTGATCGGTTTGTATGATCTGCGGCATCGTAAGAAAAAAATAATGAATGCAAAAATTTTAAAGATCTCTGAACAATGGGCCCCCTATCGTACTTATGCCTGCATGTATCTCTGGCGGTGGAAGGATAATGTGCCGGGAAAATAATATTTAAAATAAAACTAATGCAGCTCAATCGTTTCAACTTCAGGAATATCCTTAAGTGTTAATTGGATATTTTTTTGCTGCGCTTTTGATTTAAAATCCTGGAAGATCTCCAGGATATCCTGGTCGATATACACGCTGTCTGTACCATTAATTTCAACGGTTGAATTCTTCGGAATGCTATCCAGCGTTTCCATGAATCTCTTTTTATTAAGAAAACTTACATTCAGCGCTAACTCAATAACATAATGTTTTGTCGCTCCCCTGTTCTCTTCTTTCAATACAAAACCGGCACGATAGGTATGTTTGATAATAAAATAGATCGAATAACCAATGCCGATCAATACGCCAATTAACAGGTCCGTAAACAAGATTGAAATGACGGTTATGATGAATGGAAGAAATTGTTCACGGCCCTGTTTGTAAACAGCCCAGATCATTTTTGGCTTGGCAAGATTATAACCGGTACGAATTAAAATAACAGCTAACACACAATAAGGAATTTTGTTTATAAGACTCACCGCAAACAATACGGCCAGTAAAAGCCAAACTCCATGCACAAAAGAAGAAACTCTTGTCCGGGCGCCGGCCTCTGCATTGGCAGAGCTTCTTACAATAACTGCAGTGATCGGTAAGCCTCCCAATAAACCACTTAAGAAATTTCCGGTGCCCTGGGCCAACAGCTCCCTGTTTTGTGGTGTGATGCGATTATAAGGATCTAATTTATCGATCGCTTCGATGCTTAGTAAAGTTTCTAATGAAGCAACAAAGCAAATGATAACTGCATTACGCCAAATTTCTGTATTACTGAAAAGTTTGTTTATGCCGGGCAATCTTATATCACTGAAAACATTTTCAGGCAGATTGATATATTGAGAAGGCTTTAAGGTGAAAGAAGGGAAATAATTTTTAAATGCGAATGCCAGCAATACTCCAAATAATACAATGACAAAAGAAGTAGGCAGGAAACTGATCTTTTTGGAAAGCGTTTTTCTCCAAACTATTAACAATACCAGGGAAAGGATAGCAATTAAAACAGCGCCGGCAGATGTACTTTGATATAAACTTTTAATAGCGCTAAATCCATGATCGAGTGTTAGAATATTAAATAGTTCATTTCTCCAGAAGTCAGGTTTATTGTAACCAATTAACAGGGGCACCTGTTTGGAAATAAGAATGATGCCGATTGCTGCAAGCATGCCCTTAATAACAGCCGACGGTATGAAGTGTGTAAATCCACCCAGCCGCAATACACCAAGCAATACCTGGAACAAACCGGCAAGTGATACGGCAAGAAAAAAAACTTCCAATGAACCTAATTGTGTAATAGCGGCAGCACAAATAGCCGTAAGACCGGCAGCCGGGCCGCTTACACTTAGTTCAGATTTGCTGAGAAGTGTAATTACCAATCCTCCAATGATACCAGCGATCAACCCGGAGTAAACAGGAGCATTAGATGCCAATGCAATGCCAAGACAAAGTGGTAATGCAACAAAAAAGACAGTTATACTGGCTCTGAAATCGTGATGTAAAAAACTAAGAAAGAGGAATCTTACTTTCCTGTTATAAAAACTCATCTTGCATATAAAGATCGGAATTTTTTTTAAGGAAGATTTTATGGATTCACATGATTATTATCATGCAGTTTAATATACAGATAGCCTTTCCATTTTTATTAGTCTTCCTTCATCGATTTTTGCACCGAGGCCCGGGACTCCAGGTACTATCACCGATCCGTTTTTTTCATAAATAATTCCATCCGTTACAGGATCTTCTGTAAACATTAATGGGGTATCAAAATCATAATACATGATTGCCTCACTTGTATAAGCCAAATGTGCTTCGGCAGTTACTCCTAATTTTGACTCGGTAAAGCCGCCGATCTGCAAGGGCATAGATGCTGCTGATGCAATATTTACAATTTTTAACGCATTATAAAGTCCACCGCATTTACCCAACTTAATATTAAACATGTCACAGGCGCCGAGTTCAACTAATCTTTCTGCATCATGCTCATCGCCACAAGTTTCATCAGCCATGATGGGTATCGGGCTATTGTTTCTTACTTTTCGTAGTTTCATAAAATTCCAGCGACCGATTGGTTCTTCACAAAACTGGATATTACAGTCTTCAACTTCATTCAATACTTCGATCGCTCCCTTTACTTTCCATCCCTGGTTGGCGTCGATACGCAAACCGGTATCCTTACCAATTGCTTTTCGTATTGCTTTTATTCTTTCAATATCTTTTTTAGGTTCTCCGCCCACTTTTACTTTTATTACCGGGAACCCCTGTTCTTTATAACGCACTGCATCAGCCGCCATTTTATCTACTTCGCCGATGCTCACTGTATAATCAGTGTGTATTTCCTTTTTTATCTCATCAGTATTAAGCTCCTTCAATTCTTTTGAACCATTCTCTGATAGCATATCGCGACGCAATTGTCTTAAATATTTATAAAGCGGCACACCGGCATACTGCGATGCAATATCGAGCAGCGCCATATCAAATGCGCTTTTAATACTGGTGTTTCCATAAATGACCTTGTCCATTGTCCGGATACACTTCTTTATATCCAATGGATTTTCCTGTTTCAAAATATTTGCAAGCTGTTTACCGACGATCATACAAGTGTCAACTATTTCACCATTGATGGCTGCAAAGGGGCTGCATTCCCCAAAACCCGTGATGCCTTCTTTTGTTTTTATAACCACGATAACGCTTTCGGCATTGTATTCAGCGCCCAGGGAAATAATAAAGGGTTCTTTAAGCGGTATAAGCAATTTATAGAGATCGATCCTGTCTATTTGTAATCTATTTTCAGTCATAGCAGCTGTTTGGCGGAAAGTTAAATGAAAACAGCATATTTCTGCACGATTTTTGGCAAGGAATACGAAAACAAATCTTTTATTCGTTGTTATAGATAAATCCCTTTATGAAAACTGTAATTGCCGCGTTATTGATTGTGAGTTTTATTTCCTGTAAAAAAACAGTTGATGAATTGCCGCCTGCTACACAAACCGGGGCTAATACATTTGGTTGCCGGGTAGATGGCAATATATGGGTGCCGCAAAAGAATTCTATTTTCCCCGGCGCTGAAATTCTTGAAGCTTTACAATTACCCAATCATGATCTGTATATCAATGCAAGGAACTTTGCATCCTCACCGAACGAAACCGAATTTGAAATTTTTATAAAAGATATGACGGGTATCGGTACCTATAATTTTAATACGACAATGGCAGGACCAAGTACGGCTGCCAGTTATGTTTATTATGTTAAAAGAAATATCAATCCCATCAATGAGTGGATGACATCCGCTGATTATACCGGCACCGTTACGATTACAGCCTATAGTGGTACAGCACCACGTTTTGTGTCAGGTACATTTCAGTGCCAGGCGATCAACCTGTACAACAACCCCCAACCTATGACAATAACGGAAGGAAGATTTGATGTAAAGATCCAATAGCTTACTCAAAATAAACACGAATACCAAAGTGGAAAGAAGCGATCAAAGGAACATAGCTATTATTCAATAAATATTTATTGGGATAATCAGAAGCAGGTATCCAAACTTTTAATTCATTGTAAAGAATGATATCTCCTGTTATCGGGGCTTCCCAACCTATACCGAGATCAGCCGTCAATCTTTTAAACCGGGAGTCTCCATTTAGTATGGGTGTGTTGTATAAGCTGGTGTCAATACTTGTTTGAAATGTGTTTTTTATTTTTCCTCCAATAATACCCAGGCCGGCAACACCATATAAACTCCAGGGTTTGGTGATACCGCAATCACCTTTAAAATAATGTTTCCAGCCAATGCTAAACTCTTTAAGACTCATATTGGCTTTATTGCGGAAGGCGATCGTTTGAGGAGTAGTGGCCGGTGATTTTGCTTCAGCCACCAGGTCATTTTTGAATTTACCCCGTATGAAATAAGAGACCCATCCATAAAGACTTTCCCGTTTTGTGAAATGTGCTTCGCCACGGATGGTATGACCCGCACTCCAGAATTGCTGATCTTTCTTAATATTTCTCATTGCACTGAAATCGGTAGCAATGCTCCAGGTTGTTTGGCAATAAAGCGTTGTTAGGTGGAATAAAAAAATAAAAATGATTATGGCAGCCGATCTTTTCACATTAAAATATTGGATAAAAATAATAAAGCCATCCGTAAATAAGGATGGCCTTGTAAATAATCATTGAATAAATTATTTTGCCAGCTTTAATTCTTTTGTCAAATAACCAGCACCACCCACCTTGTCGATCACCCAAAGCACAGCACGAATATCGACGCAGATCGTCCGGTTCAGATCTTTATCGTAGGCGATCTGGTGACTAAGCGCTTCATAATTCCCATCGAATGCAAGACCGATCAATTCTCCGTTAGCATTTAATACCGGGGATCCTGAATTGCCACCTGTAATATCATTATTTGTAATAAACGCAACAACCAGGTCATTCTTTGCCTTATCAATGTATTGTCCAAAATCTTTTTTCTTAAACATTTCTACCACTTTGGGATGAATATCGAACTCGTAATCCCCGGGAATATATTTTTCCATAAACCCTTTTGATGTGGTGATATAATCATAATACACAGCATCTCTTGGCCTGTAACTTTTTACAACGCCATAGCTGACCCGCATTGTAAAAGTCGCATCGGGATACATTTTTTTTGCTTTAACAGTATCCATTTCCATGATACCTTTCAGGTATAACCTTCCCAATTCTCCGTTCTTGGCATTGAATTGTTGGTAATAGGGAGAATATTTGCTCAGGTAATTATTGGTGTAAAATGCACTGAGAAATGCAAATGCCGGGTCTTGTTGTATTTTATTTGCATCGGGATGAGCTATAAACTCATTCCATTTTGCATCGTCAAATACGATCGTGTTTTTGAAAATATCTGCTGCATATTTTTTATATGTCGCTTCATCTTTCAGATCGCCATAAGTATTTTTCAAATTACCATAAAAGCCAACAGGGTGCTGTGACTTATCAATATCCTCATAAAACATCTTAGTAACAGAAGCAATTATATTCTGATCAGAGGGTTTGTTTTCTTCCGCTAAAAAAGATTTCCGCTGATCGTTTGCTGTTGCTAATGCTTTATCCAAATCGGCTTTTGAAGTTCCTGTTTTTACTAAGGCAGCTTCCAATGGCATCAGGAATGCCCCGGCAAACATCATTAAAGGTGAACCAAGTATTCCTTCATTAATATATACCCGCTGGGTTGAATAAGGCCGCCATGCATCATAGATTTTTGCCCAGTCCGTAAAAATATTTTGATATTCCGGCTTTCCTTTCGCCCACGCAGCAAATGCATCTTCCGCTTTTTTCTTCTGGCCATACACATCATATTTTATCAATTGCTTTGTTTCGCCGTCATAAAATTTCCAGTAGTTAGCAATGCCGGCATAAGAAGAGGCTAATTGTAATTTGATCTCGGGACTTTTTTTCATTTCATCAAACATGTATTTCAAACGCATATCCCGTAATTTAACCAGCGTCGGATTATTGATATCTATCTTTTGTTTTACACCGTAAGATGATTCAAACCGGTTGGTACTGCCGGGATAACCATAGATCATTGAATAATCACCTTCCTTTACTCCTTTGAGAGAAACAGGTAATGTCCATTTGGGTTTTAAAGGAATGTTTGCCTCAGCGTAGTCCGCTGGTTTTCCTTCTTTGGTCATATAAACACGAAAAACAGCAAAGTCAATTGTATGGCGGGGCCATTCCCAGTTATCCGTATCTCCTCCAAATTTTCCAAGGTTTTCGGGAGGCGCCACTACCAGCCTCACATCTTTATAACGCTGGTAAACGAAGGCGAGGAATTGATTGCCTTTGAACAAACTGCTTACTCTTGTTTCTATATTCTGACCAGCATCTGACATACGTCTATTGATAGCTGTAAGTATTGCATTTTGTTTTTGAACTCTCTCCGTGCCGGATAATCCTTTCAATGAATCCAGTACTTCTTTGGTAACATCATCAATACGTAAAAGAAATTGAACGGATAATCCCTCTGCCGGGATTTCTTCTGATTTTGATTTGGCATAAAAACCATCCAGCAAATAATTATGCTCCACTGTACTCGCTGAAGCAATAACATCATAACCGCAGTGATGATTTGTGAATACTAGTCCTTCCGGGCTAACCATTTCACCCGTACATCCGCTTCCAAAGATTACGATCGCATCTTTGAGCGACGCCTTAT
>Ga0105249_10003453_pt1 | contig 13694 bp, 9 predicted proteins | sample KBSS44metaG_FD_81522 | JGI IMG/M metagenome (GOLD analysis project Ga0105249, IMG submission 81522) | Switchgrass rhizosphere microbial communities from Kellogg Biological Station, Michigan, USA - KBS S4-4 metaG | ecosystem: Host-associated > Plants > Roots > Rhizosphere > Soil | place... | reverse complement strand
TAGCTGCGATTCTTTTTGCAGACATAGTGAATTATACCGCTATGATGCAGGAAGATGAAAACACGGCATTGGAAAAGATCACCCGTTTCCGGCATGTAATTGATATTATTGTTGAAGAACTGGAGGGTAAGATCATCCAGTATTACGGTGATGGTTGCCTTGTCCTTTTCAACAGCGCTACGGATGCAGTAGAGTTCGCGAAGCTTTTACAAACTGATTTTAATGAGGAACCAAAAGTGCCGGTTCGCATTGGCATTCATATGGGCGATGTGCTGATCCGGGATGGAAATGTTTTCGGTGATGTTGTAAATATTGCTTCCCGCATACAGGCATTGTCACCACCGGGCGGCATTTATGTTTCTGAAACAGTTTACAGGAATATTGCCAATAAAAAAGGAATGGATTCTGTTTTTATTAAAGAAGAATTTTTGAAGAATGTAAAAACGCCGGTCAGGATATATGAAGTGCTGACAGAGTACAGTAAAACAATATACCATACCGATCTGAATGATGAACAGGTCGCAATTGACGAAAACAGTATCGCCGTTTTACCTTTTGTAAACATGAGTAGTGATAAAGAACAGGAATATTTTAGCGATGGCCTTACTGAAGATATTATTACACAGCTTTCAAAAATAAAATCTTTTAAGGTCATTTCCCGTACTTCGGTGATGCAGTATAAGAAAACACCAAAATCAATTAGAGAAATAGGGAAAGAACTTGGCGTAGCTACAATCATGGAAGGAAGTGTGCAACGTTCCCCGACGCAAGTACGAATCACTGCCCAGCTAATTAATGCTGTTACAGACGAACATTTATGGTCGGAATCTTACGACCGGCCCGTAGATGACATTTTTACAATACAACGGGAAGTTGCTTTGGCCATTGCTTCAGTACTTAATGCTACGCTTTCAAGAAAAGAATCGCAGCAATTGGATTATGTGCCGACTGTGAATTTGCAAGCTCATGATTTTTATATGCGGGGGAAATTTCTTATTGAAAAAAGAAATAAAACCGATCTGTTAGTTGCAAGAGAACTTTTCCAACAGGCAGTTGCTAAGGACAGAACGTTTGCTGATGCATACTCTGGTCTTGCCACCACCTATTTACTTTCTTCTTTCCGCGGATATGAAGACCCCACTAGAATGCTTTGGCTCGCTAAAAAAAATATTGACACGGCTCTTGGTCTTGATCCATCTTCCGGCGAGATCCAGGCGACACTTGGTTACTGGTATCACCAAACATTTGACTGGCATGCTGCTGAAATTACTTATCGGCGAGCTATTGATTTAAAAGCAAACCAGGCCAATGTGTATTTATGGCTTGGGATATTACTGGAAGCAAAAGATGAAAAAGAAGAGGCGTTAAAAGTTTATGCCCGTGGTACTGAGTTGAATCCTATGTGGGATTATTTGGTGCAAAACAGGATCAGGGCACTTGTAAACAATAACCAGGTTGATGAAGCAATTGCTTTGCAAAAAGGATTGATCGATAAAGCGGTTGTTGATCCTTCCCTCAAAAAAATGTATTATGAAGATCTATCCCGGTTATATTGGTTTTTAAATAGTAAGGAGGAAGCAATTGCCGCGGCAGAAAAATCAAGGAACAAACCATTGATTAAATTCTATAATGACGGCGATTTTTCTGCAATGGAAAAAGAGGTGGACAAGTATTATAATGATCTGAAAGAAAAAAGTGAATATATATCGCAAGTATGGATGGGTATCGATTTTGCAAGAGCTGGTGCCAGAGATAAGGCATTGGATTGCTTTAATAATGCTATAGCGCTAAAAGAAACTGCGATCACATTTTTACTGCTCAGGCATTTTGAGTTTTTAAATATAAAATACCTGAGCATGGCATTAATTACCAGAAAGATCAGGCAAACAATTAATTTTTAAAGATCCTTTAGTAGTATTTAATATCTCTCTCATTGACTTCTATCACTTTGCCATCCTGCATTTTTTTCTGACGGATCCAATTATCTTTTTAGGAGTGTTCCCAAAAATAGCTAGCCCGGTAACTTTCATATTTTAAATAAACCTGAAAATTACCGGGTCAAAAATTATCTGCAGGTAAGTCTTAGATAACGATTACGCTATTGCTTCCACCAAATTCGTTAGGGATTTCTTTATCAGCTTCAGGATCATTCAGCCACAAAGTTTCATTAACACGGTATTTAAACTCATGCGTAGAATCTTTAGGAAGATTCACATCAGCGCTGAAGCTCCCGTCTTTTTTCTTGCTCATGATAACAGAATTCTTCCAATCACTGTTCAGACCAAGAATTTCAATAGTTTCAGCGGCATCTGCCGTAAATGAAAATTTTACTTTGCAATACTCTTTTGTTTTGTAGTAGGTTTTTTGTACCATTTTCTTTCTTTTAAGTTTTTAAATCAGTCTTAAACTACCGTTCATTAGCAAGCACATCGTGAAAACGGATCAAAACGGGACTTAGTTTGCTCTTAATACGGCAAAGTTAAGTATGTAACCTTTCTGTGCAGATCTATTTACAGAGATCAGATCCATTTGTGGATTACTTGTGAAAACAAAATAGATTTTTTCAATTGTACATTTTTTTCAACTTTTATAAAATGAAGATCCGTATTGCAGAAGTAAAAGATATTTATCAAATACAGGTTGTCAGAAACCTTGTAAAGGAAAATCGTTTGTCCGATCCTGCGTTGGTTCCTGATAGTGATGTGGAAGATTATATAACCCGTCGTGGAAGAGGATGGGTTTGCGAGATCGATGAGCAGATCGTAGGATTTGCCATTGCAGATCTCGTAGATAACAATATTTGGGCTTTATTCACTCATCCGGCTTTTGAAAAAATGGGGATTGGGAAAAAACTACATGATGAAATGCTGAACTGGTATTTTACACAGACTGGTAAAACCGTTTGGTTAGGAACTGCTCCAAAAACAAGAGCAGAACTATTTTATCGAAAAGCTGGGTGGAAAGAAGTCGGTACACATGGAAAAGGTGAAATTAAATTTGAAATGACAAAAGACGAATGGGGATCTTCACAATAATTTTTTACCAATGCTTACACTGAATTTTACTCAATTTCCTGAATTAAAAACTGAAAGACTTTTATTAAGAAAGCTTTAGGATAGTGATGCAGATGAAATTCTTTTTCTCAGGTCTAATGAAGATGTTTTGCGTTATTTAGGCAGAGAGCCTGCAGCTTCAATTACAGAAGCAGAGGAATTTATCAATAAGATCAATAAAGCGTTGATGACAATGAATCTATTCTTTGGGGAATTGTATTGTTAGATAACTTCAGCAGTACTTGAAAGCACAGGATTTATAAAAGAAGGTCATTTAAAAGAAAGTTTTTATTTCAATGGGATGTTTGGAGATACAGCGATCTATTCAAAACTAAAATTAAAGTAATAACACTATTGGCATTAAAAACAGTTTATGTGTTCGTGTATAAATCGTACATTTAAAAAAGTGTTTTTTATGACAACCATTAAGCAAAACCTCACCTGTTTAATTCTTTTATCAATAGTAATTTTCGGCTGCAAAAAAAATATCAGGAATGAGAATCTGGCCAATGAAGAAATAGCAACTGCGAGACCAACACCACCGCCGCCACCTGCACATGGCGTTTGTGATTATGATATAAGTGAAAGTTCAATAACTGCAGCAGGGTGGACAAAAAGTTTTGGGGATGATTTTTCAACTACTTCGAATAGCTGGAACACATGGTACGGCGGTGCTTTCAACAATGAATTACAACTTTACCAGGCATCTAATCTTTCTGTAGCAAATGGAAATCTGGTAATAAGTGCGAGACAAGAAACCGTTACGGGTCCAACCACTCCTTTTGATGCAACACCAAAAACTTTTAATTATACTTCAGGTCGTATAGAATCAACTACAAATTTTTCTTCTTCTGTAACAACACCCGTTGTAAGAATGATGGCAAGAATAAAATTACCGGCAGGTTATGGAATGTGGCCGGCCTTTTGGAGTTATGGAGATCCCTGGCCCACGCAAGGCGAAATTGATATACTTGAAGCAAGAGGCCAGGAGGATTTTAAATACCAGACAAATTATTTCTATGGTAAAACGACTAACCGCAATCTTGTTCGCGGCGCCGAAGGTTTTGTAACTACTGACGTAAGTCTTCAAACATGCTATCATGTTTATGAAATGATATGGAGCCAAAATGATTTGAAATTTTATTTTGACGGAGTGTTGGTAAAAACAAATTCTGGCAGTTATGTACCAAGTCTTTTTGGAAAAACAGAAAGGATAACATTGAATCTTGCCGTTGGCGGGCTTTTCTTTTCAAACTTTAATCCTGCATTAGTTCAAACAGGAACTATGTATGTTGATTGGGTAAAAGTATTTACGTCGGCGAATTAAATTTCTGCGGATAATAATGCAAGTAGCTGTATAGTTATATTTGCAAACATGATCTCTTCGCTCAGCGATTTTAAAAATCCATTCTTTATTGGTATTGCCGGCACAGGTATGAGTGCATTGGCCCAATATCTACAGGGCATTGGCAAAAATGTTTCCGGCAGCGACCGGTATTTTAAAGAAGGAGAATTCAACGAAACAAAAGAGAAACTGGTGGCGGAAGGCATTAAATGTTTTTTACAAGATGGATCAGGAATTAATGATCAAACAGATCTTGTAGTTGTAAGCACAGCAATTGAGGACACTGTTTATGAAGTGCAGAAAGCAAAGCAACTGAATATTCCGATTATTAAGCGAAGCGAATTGCTTGCTCTGATTGCAGAAAGTAAAAGAACAATTGCAATTGGCGGGACTTCGGGAAAAAGCACAACGACAGCCATGTTGTTTGCAATACTTGAGTATGCTGGTATGCAACCGAGCATTATCAGCGGCGCAGGTCTTACAAGTATCATAAAAGAAGGTAAGATCGGAAACGCAAAAGTGGGAGCGGGAGAATGGTTAGTAATTGAAGCAGATGAAAGCGATGGCTCAATTATTCATTACAAACCAGAAATTGGGTTATTGCTCAATATTGATAAGGATCACAAAGAGATCGACGCATTGATGGAAATTTTTACTGTATTTAAAAATAACAGTAAAAAATTCGTGGTCAATCAATCTCACTCATTGGCAAAAAAGCTATCACAGGAGATAAAGAATGATTTTTCAATTGACGAAAACGTTTTTGCAAAATTCATTGCAAAAGATTTTATTCAAAATGGATTAAGCATCCAATTCACCATTGACCTCCCGATAGCTATGGGGACACTATTCACCATACAGGCCTTGGGTAAACACAATATGGAGAACGCAGTTGCTGCCATCGCGGTAGCTAATCAGATTGGAGTTGACTTGGGAACCAGTGCTGCTGCTTTAAAAGATTATGAAGGTATTTATCGTCGAAGTCAGGTGTACGGAAATAAAAATGGAGTATGGCTGATCGACGATTATGCACACAATCCAGTAAAGTGTGCGGCGAGTATTATGGCTTGTCAGCCTGTTGCCAAAAAAGTGATTGCCTGGTTTCAGCCACATGGCTATGCCCCAACAAAATTTCTGCGAAAAGATTTTGTTGATGAAATCGCAAAGGCATTAAGACCAGCAGATGAAATCTGGATGAGTGAAATTTTTTATGCAGGCGGCACCACTACAAAAGATATTTCTTCAAATGACCTGATAAATGATCTGAAGGCAAAAGGGGCCAATGCTTTTTTTATTGAGAATAGAAATGATCTGGTTCGGTCAATACGTTCTCATCTCACTGATAATTGTGTACTATTGCTGATGGGGGCAAGAGATCCTTCGCTGGAACAATTTGCCAAACAAGTCTGGAACGAATTGTAATATGGTGACACTTATATCTAATATAAAACAATTGGTGGGAGTGAGAGAAGAATCAGAACTTCTTCGCGGAAAAGAATTGTCAGATCTTCCTTGTATTGAAAACGCTTACATATTAGTTGAAGATGGGATAATTGCTGAATATGGGGAGATGAAAGAAATTCAAAATTCAAAATTTAAAATTCAAAATACTGTTGACGCTGCCGGTCAATTCATCCTACCATGTTGGTGTGATTCACATACACATTTAGTATTTGCTGCAAGCAGGGAAGAAGAGTTTGTTGATAAAATAAAAGGAATGAGTTATGAGGAGATCGCCGCTAAGGGTGGAGGAATATTAAACTCAGCTAAGAAGTTGAATGTAATGAATGAGGATGAGCTTTTTGATATTTCATGGAAACGATTACACGAAGTAATAAAGCTTGGAACAGGTGCGATTGAAATTAAAAGTGGTTATGGATTGACCGTTGAAGGTGAATTAAAAATGTTACGGGTTATTAAAAGATTAAAAGAAAGATCGCCCATCCCAATTAAATCAACTTTTCTTGGAGCACATACTTATCCTTTAGAGTACAAAGAAGATCACAAAGGGTATACCGATCTTATCATAAATGAAATGTTGCCGGTAATTGTAAAAGAAAAGTTGGCTGATTATATTGATGTGTTTTGTGAAACAGGCTTTTTTTCTCCAGAGGAAACAGAAACGATTTGTAAGGCAGGTATACGTCATGGATTGAAAGCCAAGATCCATGCAAACCAGCTTAATTTTTCCGGCGGTGTTGAAACTGGTATCAAACTAAAGGCAGTTTCAGTAGATCACCTGGAAACCGTGAACGGTGATATTATTAGTAAGCTTGCTAATTCTCAAACTATTGGAACTCTCTTACCAACTGCGGCCTTTTTTCTTCGAATGCCATTCCAACCGGCAAGACAAATAATAGAAGCAGGTTGTGCTATTGCAATAGCATCTGATTATAACCCCGGGTCATCGCCTTCTGGCAACATGAATATAGTAGTAGCGATGAGTTGCACGGGAATGAAGATGTTACCTGAAGAAGCTATTAATGCGGCGACAATCAACGGCGCATTTGCTATGGAACTCCAAAATGAAGTGGGAAGTATTACCATTGGTAAAAAAGCAAATTTCATTTTTACAAAGCCAGTTCCCTCATTGGCTTATTTGCCATACTCTTTTGGCTCCAACCTTATTGATAAGGTGATGATAAATGGCGAAATCCTTTAATGCATAACTAAGTCACGGATTTCTTTTTCCCTTCTTCAAATTTTTTCTTGATTTTACCTGTAGCAATTAATGCCAGCGATAAAAGAAAAATAACCAGTAACACTGCGCCTGCATTTAGTAAGGCCTTATTATATCCGAGTTCATTTACATCAACAAAAGGATACGGGTAAAAATTTGTGGTAGCTCCGAAAATAAGTGCATAGATCATATAGATAAGAGGATAGGAAAGGCAGGGAAAGGCATCATTCCATCTTAGTTGTTTAATGGGAACAAATATTAGCCAAAAAATAATGAACAAAACCGGGATCACACTATGTAATAATTCATCAACAATTTTTTGCATTCCTTGTGGTTCCCATAGTGAACGTAAAATAACATTATAAACAATTCCTACAATCGTGATGTAAACAGTAATGGCAGTTATTGTTGTTGCTTTAGAAAAAAACTTTCCGAGGTGTGAATTACTTCGTAAAAAAATAAATGTAAAACATAATGCAACAAGAATATTTGTATCGATAGTGAAAAAGCTAAAAAAACGAAACGTAGTTTCCGGAACAGACACAACCCTGTTTCCCATCATTAGATAGAATTGGGTTATGATCGCAAACCATCCAATCAAAGCTCCAATTAATGAAATTATTCTGGCTGATTGTTTTTGCATAGTTTATTTTTTCAGCTCCTCCCATTTCTTTTTTAAGGTAGTCATTTGTTGATTTAATTCTTTCACTGCATTTATCATTTGTGCTGTCGGTGACATATCGCTATCCTGCAATGCATTAAATACGGAAGCAAAACCACCGTTCAATCTTGCAAAACTCCAATCGTTGCTGCTTTGAGGAGTTGATTCTAATGCTGCAGCTTCTTTATCTTTTTTATTTAATTCATCCGGCTTTGATATTTGGCTTTTAAGCGAAGAACGATAAGAGCGGATATCTTCAAGAATTTTCATGCACTCTTTTCTTCCACTATAACATTGAATAGAAAGATCATGCTGTTGTGAAAGATTGGCTGCAGGTGTTTTGACTCTTGGATCCATTTTTATTGTGAATGTCTGAGTATAAACTTTATCATCAACCGTGAGTGTTGCAGTATATGTGCCGGGCAAAACCCACGGTGCTGTTTGATCAGGTGCAGTATTCATATACGTTGCAGAAATAGGGTAGGATGGCGGTATATTTAGTGGCGCATATTTCATATCCCATAGAAAACGATGATTACCTGGTTCTGCTGAAAGTATTTGTTGAGGACGAATCCAGTAATGCGGAATATTTACATCACCAATTTTATAAAGTGTATCCTTATTCGAATATCTCCTGATCAGCGTTCCTCTTGCCATTCCGCGACCAACATTGTCCGATTGAGTAATTTCAAGTTTTATACTTTCGGCTTTCTCATTTAAATAATAGTCAATCATTGCTCCATCGGGTGGATTTTCTCCGGCTGCTTCTTCCTGTGGTACTGGTGTGTCAGGATACATGCACCAGCGAACACGATAAGTGGTTTGTGGTTTATATAAAATATTTTTTCCTGACATAGATTCGTTGTCGCTTATAATTTTTAAATTAGATAGAGACGTTAATTGTCTGAGCGGAGTAATATTATCAAGGATCCAAAAACTTCTTCCATGTGTTCCGATAACGATATCATCATCTTTAATAACCAGATCACGAATAGAAGTGGCTGGCATATTCAGTCGTAGGCTTTGCCAATTCGCTCCATCATCAAATGAAACATATACCGCTCTTTCACTTCCGGCAAATAATAATCCTTTGCGAACAGGATCTTCTCTTACTACATTAATTGGATCGTTCGATAAACCATTTACAATTTCTTTCCATGTTTTCCCACCATCATTTGTTTTATAAATATGCGGTCGCATATCATCACAACGAATGCGGTTGACAGCAGCATAAGCAGTGTTTGCATCAAAATGTCCAGCATCCATCAATGAAACTTTACTCCAGCTGGTAATTTCTGGTGGGGTTACATTCTTCCATGTTTTACCGCCATCTCTTGTTACATGGATCAAACCATCATCAGTACCGCACCAAATTGTGTTTACATCTTTGTATGAAGGAGCAACAGTATAGATAACACCCCGGCGAGGCATTGTCTTCATATCATTCGTTGTGTAAATGCCAACACTTGATGGAACATCATAAGTTTCTCTTGTAAGATCAGGACTGATGATCTGCCAGCTATTGCCCCCATTCATTGTTTTAAACAAAACATTGCCGGCATAGTATAATGTTTTTTTATCAATAGGATTAAATAAAACAGGAGCGGTTCTTAAAAAACGATACTTGCCACTACGTACTGCCTCAGGAGAAATATTTTGTGTTTGTCCTGTTCGTTTATCAAATCTTGAAATCTTCCCACCATAAATAATATTTGGATCGAGCGGATCGGCTGCAACATATCCATATTCTTCTGCACCAACAGGATGCCATTCACGATAAGTGATGTTACCATCATTTCCTCTCGATACAATTCCAACGCTACCGCTTTCCTGTTGACCGCTATAAACATTGTATGGAAAGGCATTGTCAGTGCTAACATGATAAAATTGTGCAGTGGGTTGATTATACCAGCTTGAAAAAGTTTGTCCACCGTTTACAGTTATGATTGCGCCCTGGTCGCTTGCAATTAAGATAATAGCAGGATTGTTTGGATTGATCCAGATGCGATGATAATCATCACCACCCGGCGCACCACGAAATGCATTAAATGTTTTTCCTCCATCTGTACTTTTCCATGTAACCACATTTGCTGAATAAACAATATCAGGATTCTTTGGATCTACTTTTACTTCGGCAAAATCACTTGCACGTCCCCAATACCTGTTATCAGTTTGTATTCTCGTCCAGCTTTCACCTCCATCATCACTTCTGAAAATTCCGCCTTCTCTACCCGCATCAACTGTTGCATACATTCTTTTTGAATCAGTTGGTGCAATACAAAAACCAATTCGCCCCAATCCTTGTTCAGTTGTTGGCAATCCTTTGGTGATCTTTCTCCATGTTGTTCCTCCATCTGTAGATTTAAACAAACCACTTTCTTTTCCATTCCATGCACCATTTTCCCAGGGGCCTTGCCTGCCCGCCCACATGTCTGTAAAAACTATATTTGAATTATTTGGATCGATCGTTACTTGTACAGCCCCTGTGTTTTCATCTTTATACAAAACTTTTTCCCAGGTCTTGCCACCATCAATAGTTCTATAAACACCTCTTTCTTCATTTGGTCCATAAGGATGACCAAGTGCAGCAACAAAAACCCTGTTTTCATTTTTTGGATCAATATCAAGCCCACCGATCTGTTGCGCATCTTTTAATCCAAGACTGGTCCATGTTTTTCCTGCATCATTTGATTTATAAATTCCGTCGCCAACAGAAAGATCAGGTCGCTGCAAACCTTCACCACTGCCAACATAAATAATATTTGGATTTGAGGGGGCTACGATCACATCTCCGATTGAACCGGTAGGCTGATCATCAAAAATGGGGAACCATGTTCTTCCATAATCAGTCGTTTTCCAAACGCCACCATTATTTACACCAATATAAAAAACATTGGGTTGTTGCGGTACACCAACAGCGCCAACTGTTCTGCCACCACGGTGCGGCCCGATCATTCTCCACCGCATATCGTTAAAATATTTTTCAGGAAATGATTGGGATAATAATTGAATGGAGATAATAATGGCAGCGCAGCCAACAAGCAGTTTTTGCATAAGTGAAAGTTTGAAATGAAGGTAAGAAAATGAAAAGAATCATTTCTTAAACGCCTGGTTACTGAATGGCGGTGTGTCCGGGACTTTTACAACATTAAAACCAAAATTCACGGCTTTATGGCAATTATTACATGAGCTGGTAAGTAAAAGATAGCTGCTATTAAAAAGTGTAGGATCCTTTTTTTCTATCGCATCTTTTACAGCATCAAGTGAAGGTTTAAGCATTCCAACTTTCTTTGATTCTTCTCTTTCTGTTTGGTATTGTTGTATTGCATCAAGTGTTTCTGATATTTCATGCATTTCAAAATCTGCTAACTCCCAGTTTTGATTCTTGCCTGCAAACCATAGCTTGGCATGATGCACCTGTATACTGCTCATAAATTCTCCAAAACCGGGTTTGTAAGTGGTAGCTAATTTTTTTTCGAGGCTGTCGATACGGGTTTGTAATGCACGGGTACTTTCTGTTTGTTGCTTGCATGCAGATGCAAGAAATATGAATACCAAAAAATAAAATGTGATTTTCATTTTAATTTCACCATTTCGGTTTTATAAAATAAAGCATTGTCCCATCCGGATCATGGAAGTGAAGAAATTGCCCACCTTCCTCTTCTCTTGCCACTGCATAGATGGATAGATTACTTAATAAAGATTTTGTTTCTTCAAAATTATCAGTTGTAAAACCGATGGAGATATTACCTGAACCTGTGGAAATTTCATTAGTTGGATGAAGTCCGATGGTGATACCCGGTACAGTCAATTGCGCATAATGATTGTCCCAGCGTTGTTTAATAATAAAACCAATTGATTGGTAAAAAAGAATAGACTTGTCCATTTCTTTTACCATAATGGTGACATTGGAATCTTTTATTGTCATAAAACAAAATTGAGAGGTTATGTAAAGAGTCTTCTTCTATTAAAGTTAAATAGAATTACAGAACGTTGAAAGGAGCGTCGCAAGCAAAGTTCAATCGGAGATACTATTGCTTGTATCAAAAAAAATGAATTTAAACGACGGCGACACCAAGACTCACAGCGCCGTGAATCGCAGTCTCTCGGTAGTTTATTTTATTATGGAGTGAATGCCTTCTGCTTATTATCGCCCGATGCATTCTTATCAGCATTCTTTACATATTTCTCCACCCATGCATATTGCTCGTATAACAAATGAAGTATATTTTCTTTTGCCGCATAACCATGACTTTCATAAGGGAGCAACAAAAACTTCACTGTGCCGCCATGGCCTTTGATGGCATTAAACATCCTTTCACTTTGAATAGGGAACGTGCCAGTGTTATTATCCAGTTCACCATGAACGAGCAATATTGGCGTTTTAATTTTATCGGCACTCATAAAAGGACTCATGTCATTATATAAGTCAGGCGCCTGCCAATAAGTACGATCTTCATTTTGAAAACCAAATGGTGTAAGCGTACGATTATATGCACCACTGCGTGCAATGCCTGCTTTAAAAAGATTGGTATGTGCAAGAAGATTAGCCGTCATGAATGCGCCATAACTATGACCGCCAACTGCAACGCGGTTCCTGTCGCCAACACCCATTTCATCTAATTTATTGATCGCTGCTTCTGCATTCATTCGTAATTGATCATTGAAATTGTCATTTGGCTTTTTGTCTTTGTCGGTTGCAACAATTGGCATCTCGGCATTATTCAACACAGCATAGCCCTGCGTGACATAACAGATAGGAGTGGCCCAGCTGATAAACGTAAACCGATGTTCGCTTCCACGAATTTGCGCCGCATCTGCTGCCGAATTAAATTCAGCAGGGTAGGCCCACATAATCACCGGGAGTTTTCCATCTTTTTTTGGGTCATAGCCTTTTGGTAAATACAGATCCCCGGTAAGATCAACACCATCTTCTCTTTTATATTTTATTTTTTGTTTACTTACTCCTTCCATCTGCGGATAAGGATTTGTAAAACTTGTTATCTGCCTGTCGGCAATTTTTAATTTCAGATTTTTAATCCAATAGTTGGGAATTTCTTTTTCGCTTTCCTTTCTTGTAAGCAATTCCAGTTTATCAGGATTTAATACACGAACAATACTTTCAAAATAACCATCATTACTGCGCCAGATAATATCAAGCTTTTTTGTGTTGAGATCAAATGTTGCAAGAAAAGGAAGATCGCCATTGGGTGATGCCCCGGTTGTGTTGTTCATCAAAAGTTTATTACCATTGTCGATCAGTTTTATCACATCATTACCAAATTGATTTTTTTCAGTAACCGGATTGCCGGGATTTGAATAATTATCGGTCGTATTTCTTTCCATCAGCTTTTCCAGCTGGCCTGTTGATGGAGTGTAGCGATTCATTCTTGTTAATTGCTTGCCTGTAAGGCCTTCATTTACCAATGCAATTGCTGAATTACCCCAACCAGTTCCACGATAACGCATTTGCGTTTTGAAAAGTTCTTTCGGTTGTCCATTGAAGGGAGCGCTGAGAGCAAATACGGCATCATGAAAATCCATTTTGGTTTTTATTAAACCGCTATCAAGCGGCATGCACCAAACAACAGTCGCTGCCTCATCATCTCTCCACTCAAAAGCTCTTGCAACATTCTGCACATTGTCATTTCCACTTGGCGCAGTTTCTGCTGAAGGAAGATCTGCCAGCATTTTTATTTGTTTTCCATTCATATCTGCGATTACGACTGTAGATGGAAAGCCAAATGCAGGTACGAGATACGAGAATGGCTTTTTGACAGTACGCAGCATCATGAATTTTTTGTCAGGAGAAACGTTGATACTTGTATAAATTGCCGGTGCCCCAATTTTTGTTTCTGCACCATTTACATTCCTTACTAATTGTGTGGTTCCATAAAACTCATAAAGCTGTTCATCGTAAGGATTCTTGATCATGTCCTGGAAAGTAGGACGTGG
>Ga0105249_10003449_pt1 | contig 13698 bp, 15 predicted proteins | sample KBSS44metaG_FD_81522 | JGI IMG/M metagenome (GOLD analysis project Ga0105249, IMG submission 81522) | Switchgrass rhizosphere microbial communities from Kellogg Biological Station, Michigan, USA - KBS S4-4 metaG | ecosystem: Host-associated > Plants > Roots > Rhizosphere > Soil | place... | reverse complement strand
GAGATCGCACTCTCCATCACCCTGCTGGTCAGCAGCATCGCCGGCCTCGTCTGGCTCACCAGCCGCATCTATCGCGTCGGCGTGCTGATGTACGGCAAGCGCCCCACCGTCGGCGAACTAATGCGCTGGCTCAAATACAGCTAAGCCGCATTTAGTCATTACCGTACGTCAATCCCGGTGGCGTATACTTGGAACTGGTCAGATAGTCAGATCTATTCCAGGGGGTAGAAGTATGCCGCGTACCGCTGCTCGCAAAAAGCCTTCGCCCACTCGTCGCGCCGCGATCAACGTGAACCCGTGGAAACTCGAAGACGCCAAGGCGCGCCTGAGCGAAGTTGTGCGCTTGGCCGGAACTGTGGGTCCCCAGTGGGTTACGGTTCGCGGAAAGGAAGCTGCGGTCGTGCTCACTCCAGAGCAATACAAGCGGCTTTTACCGCCTCCGAAAGGACATCAGCCACTGGTGGCTTTCCTTCAGAGGACTGGCTTGGCTGATTTAAATCTCGAGAGAGACGCCGACACCGGCCGGGAAGTCTCCCTATGAATGGCTGGCTGCTCGATACCAATGTGATCGCAGAAGTAAGTGGTGCCAAACCCGATCCCAAGGTACTCCGATGCATCAGCAATATGCCCGAACACCTGCTATACCTCAGCATTCTGACAATCGGCGAATACGTAAAGGGCATCAACCATCTCCCTCCGGGAGATGCACGACGACCGCGTTTGCAGCGCTCTGTTTTAGCGCTGGAATCGCGGTTTTCGCAGAGGGTTCTCACGGTGTCTGATCAGATCGTGCTGCGTTGGGGAGCGATCAGCGGCGAAGTGAAGCGCCTTACCGGCCATCCTCCCTCCGTCATCGACACTTTGCTGGCAGCGACCGCGATGGAACACAGTCTTTACCTGGTCACTCGCAACACAGCCGACGTGGCGAACAGCGGAGCGATGATTCTCAATCCGTGGCGTGACAACCCGGCAGATTTCCCGCTCTAACTCAAAATCCAACAGCTACTACTCCACCGCAATCCTTCCCACCTTCGGCGGCGACACCGGCGAGTGCTTTGCGAAGTACGCGGTCATCGCTTCCACATCATGCTCACCCACCACGCGCTCCGTCCCCCGCCGCAGCACATAGAACTGCGCGCCGCCATCCGCCAGCAGGCTGTTCACGGTGACGCGATACTTTGCGGTGGGAACAACCACCGCGCCATTCAGCCGGATTGACCCCGCATCTACCTTCCTGCACACCGGCGCATCCTGGTGCCATGTGTAGCTAAAGCCCGCTGACGGCTCCAGCATACGTGTCTCCGTTGGAGGATCGCCCTCGCCCGGCTGCGCACCCAATGCGCATCCTTTGAACTGCTCTTCCAGCATCACCCGAAGCTGTTCACCGGTCATTGTCATCGTCACCAGGTCATTGCCGAACGGCTGCGCCGCCACCAGCTCGCCGTACGTCACTCTGCCCGCCTCAACGCCCGGAGCTCCAGAGGCAAAGCTCAACCCCGTTCTCACTCCGCTTTCATTGGTAAAGGCAACCACCGCGTGCTCGCCGCGCGTGGCCTCCAGTTGCGCGTCCGCGATCAGATCGCCAATCTCGTTCTCTCCCGCAGCCGTCACCGCCTTCTTCACCTCGGTCGTAATCGACCCCACTACCCGGTTCACAATCGGCGCGGCCAGCTCCGCATATTTGGCAATAATGCCCGCAATCGTCGCGTCCGGTCGAATCGCCTTATTTGTGCGGTCCACCAGAAGATTGCGCGCCGTCACATGCGTTGCCGTTCCACTGCGCGGGTCGATCGTCATATCCACATCCGTCAGCATGCGTCCAAACGCGGACGCGCTCGTCACCGTCACGTTGCGCCCCACGCTGTTTGGCAGCTCGCACACATACGCCACGTGCGTATGCGCGGAGAGCACCAGGCTCACACCATCATCCAACCGCTTCACCATCCCCAAAATGGGATAGCCATTCAGTCCGCCGTCGCACGTATTAATGTCCGCGGCATCTTTGCCTGTCTGCATCCCACCCTGGTGGATCAGCACCACAAAGATCTTCACGCCTCGCGCACGCAGTTGCCGCACCACCCGGTTGATCGCGTCGGCCTCATCGGTAAAACGCAGCCCGGCCACGTTTTTCGTAATCACAATGGTCGGCGTCTCCTTCAGCGTCACGCCAATGAATGCGACCTTCACTCCCTTGTAGGCCTTGATCGCATACGCAGGAAAGATCGCCTTGCCCGTTGCAGCGTCCACTACGTTCGCCGCAAGGTACTGGTACTTCGCGCCCTCAAACGGCACCGGCGTGCCCACTCGCGCACCCTCGCATGTATTGCGGTCGACACTGGAGCAGCCACCACGCTGCTTGCGTCGCAGCTCCTGCATGCCGTTGTCGAACTCATGGTTGCCTACAGCATTCAGCTCCAGGCCCACCCGGTTCATCGCCTCAATCGTTCCCTCGTCGTGGAACAATCCGGAGACTAGAGGACTCGCGCCCGTCAGGTCGCCCGCCGACACCACAATGTTCGTCGGGTTCTCGCTCTTCAGTTGCGCAACATATCCGGCGAGATAATCCACCCCGCCCACCGGCACCCGCGGCGATTGCATATTCGCGCGAAACTGCCCCGGAGACTCCAGGTTGCCATGCAGATCATTCAGCGCAATGATCTTCAATTGAAAATCCTGCGCACGCGCGGCAGAAGACATCGCGAAGCACGCCACCAACGCGCAGCAAACCCTCCAACCGCAGATCCCGCCGCGCCACCGCATCGCATCGCCTCCCTGCTCGTACTCTACCCTGCCCACAGGATTGTTAGCTCAGGCCCAGCACCGGATGCGCCACATACGGCTCTTCCAGTGCCTTCATCTCTTCCACGCTCAGCTTCAACGTCACCGCCGCCGCGGCATCCTCCAGATGATGCGTCTTCGTCGCGCCCACAATCGGCCCTACGATCGCCGGCTTCTGCATCATCCACGCCAGCGCCACCTGCGCCTGCGAGACGCCGCGCGCCTTCGCCACTTCGCCCAGCCGGTCCACGACAGCCTTGTCCGCCTGCTCCGTTCGCGAGTACAGCGTCTTGCCGAACGGGTCGGCCTCCGTGCGCTTCGTTCCGCCCTCGCCCCACGGCCGTGCCAGCCTTCCTCGCGCCAGCGGACTCCACGGCAGCACGCCCACGCCCTGGTCCGCACACAGCGGCAGCATGTCGCGCTCTTCCTCGCGATACAGCAGGTTGTAATGCGGCTGCATCGCCACAAACCGCGACCACCCATGCTCCTTCGATGTATACAGCGCCTTCGAGAACTGCCACGCCCACATCGACGACGCGCCCAGATACCGCACCTTGCCTGCGCGCACGCAATCGTTCAGCGCCTCCAGCGTCTCCTCAATCGGTGTGGTCTTGTCCCAGCGATGGATCCAGTAGAGGTCGACATAATCCATGCCCAGCCGCTTCAGGCTCTCGTCCAGCTCAAACAGGATCTCCTTGCGCGAGAGCCCGCCGCCGTTCGGCCCATCGCGCATCACGCCGTTCACCTTGGTCGCAACCACTACATCCTCGCGCTTCGCGTTGGCCTTCAGATACCGCCCCAGCACGCGCTCACTGTCGCCGCTCGCATACACGTTCGCCGTGTCGAAGAAGTTGATGCCAAGGTCAAGCGCCTGCTTGAAGAACGGCGCGCTCTCCTGCTCATTCAGGCTCCACGTGTTTGAGCCCGGCCGCAGCGGCTCCCCTGCCGGCGGAACGCCATAGCTCATGCAGCCCAGGCATATCCGCGAAACCTTCAGCCCCGTCCGCCCCAGATTCACATACTCCATCGCACACCTCTCACCCACAGTATCGCGCTCGAATCTACTTGGATGCGCACAGCTCGATACGACCTCAAATCTGTCATCCCTGAGCGCCAGCGCACCGCGCAGCCGAGGGACCTGCAGTTATCAGCAGCGCAGCCATCCTAAGCAAGGCGCAAAGCGCGGTTTTCTCCCGCCCCTCACACCCACCTTGCCCCTTGCCCCTTGCCCCTCAAACCTCATTCATGTTCCACTCCTTTCCGGCCCCCGAATCCCCAGCACACACCACCAAAGGAGAACGAAGATGAAATTTATCGTCAGCTGGAAGCTCCCCAAGGCTAACGTCGTCGCTACCGAGGCACGCTTTCTCGCAACCGGAGCCCCTCCGCCCGCGGGCGTCACCATGCTCGGCCGCTGGCACGGCCTCAGCGGCGGTGGCGTCCTTATCGCCGAGACCAATGACGCCAAGGCGCTCTACGCCTGGCTAGCTTTTTGGAATGATCTGCTGGAGTTTGAAACCACGCCCTGCCTGGACGATGCCGAGGCTGGCCCCATCCTCGCATCCCTCAAGCGCTGAGCGCACGCTGGCCCGTTTACCCGTGACCGGGTGGCCCATCCTTTCGCGCTTTCGCGAAAGGGTGGGTTGCCTTTTCACTTCCCCTACTCATGCTCGCGCATGAGTGGGGGAATTCAATCACCACCGCATGCCGCGCCCCATCGTAGCTGCGAACACCGCAAAAACAATCAGTGCCGAGGCAATCAGCACGCTATCTCGCGGAATGTCCGCGACGGAAGATGCCCCTCGCGCCTCTCCGTCCTCGCGCGGAATCAGCAGCAGCGGAAACGAGGCCAGCGCAACCTCCAGCACCGCATCCTTCAGCCCGGGGCCAAGCGCGCCCGCGATCGTCGCGCCCAGCGCTGCCGCCCCCCACGCCGTCTGCGCCACCGTGCGCGCCCTCTTCGCATTCGGAATCATCTGCAACAGAGCGCGTGAGGTCAACCGCACCGTCGCCAGATAGAGCGCAAGCCCCAGCGCCGCGCCCAGCCAGCGTCCAGTTGCGGAAACGCCACCCCAATAAGCGCGGGCGAACAGGTATAGGTCTCCATCTTCGCGGTGCATCGCGTGGATCAGGTAGCCGCCCTCCCAGAAGAAGCTCAGCGCCGTCACCAGCACCAGCCACAGCCGCATCTTGATGAAGCGAGTCGGAAGCAGCTGACGGACCACCAGCGCCAGCGCGCCTGCAATCACGTTCAGCATCGGCCCGCCGCCATCCACCCACGCAGAAGCCACGTCGCAGCGGAACACCGACGACGTCAGCACGCGGATATGTCCACTCAGCAGCAGGCACGCTCCTCCATGTCCCAGCGCCTCGTGGTCCAACGTCACCACACACATCGCAAGCAGCCCCAGCGCCGCCACGGTCAGCAGATCGTATTGTTGCTCCGCTTGTCGTCCCGCTTGTTCCACGAGCGGCGTCTCTTCCATCGACTGTTCGGCAGGCACTCGTCGTTCCTTCGGTCGCAAATCTCGCCGCGCACTGCATCGCAACACGGCACATCTGTATAGAACGCTTTGCCTGCTCGTTTATTCCAGACGTATCTCGCCCTCGTACCCGCCTCGAACCTCGAACCTTGCCCCTCGAACCTGTCCTCAAGGCGCATACGTCGAGAACACACCCTCCCGTGTCGCCTTCTGGTGGCACGGGAAACACGTCGCCAGCTGCGCATCCGTGCCCGGCTTGCCCTCTGGGCTGAAGTGCCCATAACCCCAGCCACCCGTCGCGGCATATTTCTTCGTGTCCTTCACCATGAACTGAATATTCGTCGGCGTGCCCGCCACATGCGACTGCTCCTGCCCGAAGACCTTGTTGTTCTCGTCGGACAGCACGTCCTTGTAGTGCAGCGCCGCCAGCACACTGCCCTCCGGATATGGCAGCTTGCCCGTGCGAAACGCCTCGTACGCCCTGTCATTGCCCAGCAGCGCGCCGATGCTGTGCAGGTTTCCCTCCTCATGCGCAATTGAGATCAGCCGCCAGTCACGATATCCCTGCGGAATCTCCGTCACATGCGGAGCTGCGCCTGCGCTCGCCGGAGCCCCTGCCGCAGGAACCATCGTTTCGACCTGCCCTGCCGCTCGGCGCAAACCAATGATTCCGACAATGAGCGTCGCAACTAGAACCAGCAAAAGCGCGGTCCGGCTCATAGCAGCTCCTTTTTGTGAATCGGAGAGGTGAACTGTGCATTCAGAAATATCTTTTGCGGAATGGCCCTCACTGCCAAAAGTTCGCGGCCAACGGGAATAGCTGCGAGTCTACTCCAGCGACAGCCACTGTCTATCAAACTTGTCTTTCTTGGGCCGTCGGTCGGTCCCCTCGGCAAGCGTGTCAAGCCCCGTTTCCGCCCAAATTGTATGTAAACGACTGAGCTGGTATGGATAAGCGACATCAGAAACTTGGCATAACAGTTTCGCTCAGCCAGATACAATAGAGCTAGCAGTAGATAAAAGATGCCCGGCAGTTCGCCGGGCATTTCTCTTGCTCGGACGGATCAACCTGAACGGAGATCTGCGATTTTGCTGCCTAACCCCAATGGCTCCTGTATTTTGCAGACAAAATTCCTGGAACCAGTATTTTCCGAAGTAGTGCACTCCACAAACATCTGAAACCAGATATTTTGCCCGCAAAATCTAAAATAAAAATCGCACGCTTTCCTCAATGAGCGCTCCCTACATCGGCCGCCTCGCGCCCTCGCCCACCGGCCTGCTCCACCTCGGCCACGCCGCCACCTTCTGGGCCGCGTACCAACGTGCGCGGCAGCACAACGGCACGCTACTTCTCCGCAATGAGGATCTAGACCCGCAGCGCTCCCGGCCCGAGTTCGTCGACGCCATGCTCGAAGACCTGAGCTGGCTCGGCATCACCTGGCAGCCACCCATGCTCTCGCAGTCCACACGACTCGCCGACTACCGCGCCGCCTTCGAACAGCTCCTTGCAACCGGCGTCGTCTACCGCTGCACCTGCTCGCGCCGCGACCTCGCGCAATCTCTCGCCGCTCCGCATGAAGACCTCGCGGCTCAAGCCGATCCAGATGACGAACCTATTTACAACGGCCGCTGCCGCCCTGCGGAGCCCACGCCGATCACCAGCTTCACAGCCGGCAACTATCGCCTCCGAGTCCCCGCCGGCGAGGCCATCCGCTTCACCGATCTCAACCTCGGCCCGCAGTCCTTCACCGCCCTCGCCGCGCCCGACCAACACGTCGACGCGGCCCACAGCTTCGGCGACTTTCTCATATGGCGCCGCCCACTCATCAACTCACGTACAAAGCTGGGTGCCCCGGGTGCCTCGCCTTTGGGCACCCGGGATGAGACTGACGGCCTCCCCAGCTATCAGCTCGCCTGCGTCGTCGACGATGCCTTCCAGAAGATCACCGAAGTCGTCCGCGGCGCAGACCTGCTCAAGTCCACCGCACGCCAGATCCTTCTGCAACGCGCGCTCGGCTACACCACGCCCGCCTACTTCCACACCACGCTGCTGCGCGATGAGCACGGCGTCCGCCTCGCTAAACGGCATGACGCGCTCGCTCTCCGCACCCTGCGCGAGCAAGGCCTTACGCCCCAGCAAGTCATCGCCCTCATCGCCCAGCAAAATCGACACAATAGCCTGGACGCCTGAGAAAAGCGCCTGCGGCCTGAGAGAATGAACTATGCTGATTCCTTCCATCGACCTCATGGGCGGCCGCATCGTGCAGCTCGTCCAGGGTGAAAAGCTCAAGCTCGCCTTTGACGACTTCGACTACTGGATCGAGCGCTTCTCCACCTATCCGCTGGTCCAGCTGATTGACCTCGACGCCGCCATGCGCCAGGGCGAGAACCGCACACTCATTGAGAGCATCTGCAAGCGCCTGCCCTGCCAGGTCGGCGGAGGCCTGCGCTCCGCCGAAGACGGCAAGCGGCTGCTCGATGTAGGAGCCAAGCGCGTCATCTTCGGCTCCAGCCTCTTCGGTGCCGCAGCCGAGGGCGAGCAGCGCCGCCACAAACTCATCCGCCTCGAGTTCGCTGAATCACTCAAAGCGGCGTTAGGCGAAGACGCGCTCTGCTTCTCGGTCGACACCAAAGGCGGCCGCGTCGCCGTCCGCGGCTGGAAGGAGCAGGTGGAACTCACACCCGAAGAGGCGGTCACGTGGCTGGAAGATAGCTGTGCCGCCTTCCTCTACACCCACGTGGACACGGAAGGCACGATGTCAGGATTTCCCATCGACGTCGCCGCCGTGCTCCGCGCCTGCACCGCGAAGCAACTCATCGTCGCCGGCGGCATCAAGGAGCGCGCGGAGATCGACGAGCTGGACGCAATGGGTGTGGATGCTGTCGCCGGCATGGCCGTCTACTCCGGCACCATGAGCGCCTGAAGCAGTGGAAGCAGAAGAAGCTTGAACTAAGCGGAGATTGGTTCGCGCGCGGGTTGAGCCACCAGCTTGAGCCGGCTCTGCTCAAACAGCAGGAACTGCACGCCGGGCTTGTGGTGCTCCTCGCGGCGATAGCGCGCGCCTTCGGGCGAGACGAAAAGCGGCCCTCCCTGCGGCCGCCAGATAAGGAACTCGTCGGCAATCCTGTCCAGCAGCGGGAACCAGCCGCGCACGTTCACCGGTTGCTCGGCCAGCGATCCTTCCCAGTGCGCCAGCGGCCAGATGGTCTCCGGCCCGCGCACGGTAAAGGCGGCGTGGCAGTCCACGCGCGGCTTGGCCTGGCACTGACGCAACTGCTCCAGCTCTTCGGGATGAACCTTGAACTCAAGAATGTCCAACATCAAATCCTCACCGGTGGCGCAACTCGGAGGCCGCAGCCTGTATGAAGTTTGGAAGTACAACAAGGACCCGCAGAACAGATACGGTATCCACACTATAAAAAGACCGGCTTCTCTTCCCTACAACTTTTCGGGGACGGGAACACCGCTGCCAAACAAGCACAGCTTTGCACATTGTTGTTGCATGCAAGTAAAAACCCGGCCTCGCCGAAATGGTCGCGCACGAATGTCGATTTCGATTTCCGCAAGGGCTTGCAAGTCAACGCCGCCCTCAACAAGGCAGGCGGACACTGACTCCGGACTGCGCGAGCTCAGCCTTCAGCGCGCGCGAGTCGGTGACGCCGAAGTGGAAGATGCTGGCAGCTAGCGCGGCGTCGGCCCGGCCAGCCCCGAACACATCCGCAAAGTGTTGCGCGCTGCCTGCGCCGCCGGAGGCGATCACCGGAATCTGCACAGCAGCGCTGACTGCGGCGGTCAGCTCGCAGTCAAAGCCGGTGCGCATGCCGTCGGTATCCATGCTGGTGAGCAGTATCTCGCCTGCGCCGCGCTCTTCGGCCTCGCGCGCCCAGTCCACCACCCGGCGACCGGTCGGCTTGCGCCCACCGGCGACAAAGACCTCGGCCTCAGCGGGTGGTTTTTCGCCTCTGCGCGCATCGATCGCAACGATCACGGCCTGCGCGCCGAAGCTCGCACCGATCTCGCCGATCAGCTCCGGTCGCGCGATGGCGGCAGAGTTGATGGAGACCTTGTCCGCACCGGCATCGAAGACCGCAGCGGCTTCCTCAGCGCTGCGCACGCCTCCGCCCACGGTGAAGGGCACGAAGAGTTTTGCTGCGGCACGCTTTACCGTTTCGAGCAGTGTCCCGCGGCCCTCGTGCGTGGCCGTAATGTCCAGCAGCACGATCTCGTCCGCGCCGGCGGCAGCGTGGCGATGCGCCAGCTCGGCGGGATCGCCCGCGTCGATGATGTCGACGAACTGCACACCTTTGACCACGCGGCCAGCGCGCACGTCCAGGCAGGCAATGATTCGCTTGGTCAGCATGACAGCTCCTTCTTGATCGATGGGCTGAGGTTGTATGCCCACGCCGAATTGCGCATCTCTGCTCGCGTAACGGGCTTCAGGTCTGGAAATAACAGGAGGAAGTAAGATTCGTGACTAAAGAGCCATCGAAAGAACTTCAAGTGGATAACGTTTCTAGCTTCGTCATCACCGTCGACACACACCTCTTCAAAAAAATCTGCGAACCGATGGATGACAATCTGATCACCGCGATCCAGAGACGAGACGAGAAGCGGTCGAAATACTTCCATGTAAACGTTGTACCGTCCCGGAAATTTTTCTTGCCATTCCTGCATCATCGCCTCGTAAGCACCATACAACTCAGGAAAGCGCTCCAGCCCGAGCTCGACGATCGTTTCGCCGGTGATCATAGGCCTCATAGCTCCAGAAAGCTTTTCAGCACACGCAGACCAGTCTCGGCGGACTTCTCCGGGTGAAACTGCACGCCCATCACGTTGCCGCGCTCGACCGCTGCGGTGAAGCCGCCGCCGTAGTTGGTGACCGCAGCAGTATCCGGCGAGAGCGGTGCGCGCCAGGAGTGCGTGAAGTAGACGAAGGAGCCGTGGGGCACGCCAGCCAGCAGGCGCGAATCTGGGCTGATCTCTTCGAGCGAGTTCCAGCCAACGTGCGGCGACTTAAGCTCTGCACCCTGATACGTTGCGGGGAAACGTTCCACCATGCCAGGGAAGTGGCCGAGGCCTGCGGTATCAAGAGATTCTGTAGAACCGGCGTAGAGCCACTGTAGCCCGACGCAGATGCCGAGAAATGGCGTGCCCTTGGCGACGGCCTCGCGCGTGGCATCCGTCAAGCCGAGGTCTGCGAGCAATTGCGTGGACTGGAAGTGGCCGACGCCGGGCAGCACGATCTTCTCCGCTTGCAGCACCTCTTCCGGCTTCTGAGTGACGCGAATCTCCGGCGCGTTCTTCGTCTCAGCCAGCAAGAACCGCAGCGCCTTGACGACGCTGGTAAGATTGCCGGCCTTGTAGTCAATAACAGCGATCATTTTGTTTTAAACCGCGATTGAAAGTACGAACCAGTAATAGAGTTCAGCAATCGCCGCCAGAGCGGCGGCCACACGCCATATGCCTCGCCCGAAGAACGAACCAACAAAAGCGACAATGCCAAGAGCCAATCCAAAATCCAGCCACACTCGCAACGAATCAGATGCCAGTGCTGCATAACCCCGTCCCGTGAACCAATGCACGTAAAACGGCACCACAGCAATAGCGGCGGCACTCGCCAGCACGGAGGAGCGAAATATCCATGTGCGAATCTGTGGGATTACTGCGATCACAACAGTCCCTTGGTGCTGGGTAGCAGATCCTTCATGCGTTCGTCGCGGCTGCAGGCGCCACGCAGAGCGCGCGCGAAGGCCTTGAAGATGGCCTCGATCTTGTGGTGATTACTGCGGCCGTACATCGTCTTAACATGGACGTTCGCTTTTGCCCCGCGCGCGAAGCCGTCGAAGAAGTCCGTCACCAGTTCCGTTTGCAGGTCGCCGACGACGGGCACGTTCACCTGGTCATCGACCACATAGGCGACGCGGCCGGAGAGGTCGACCGCGGCGACGGCCAGCGTCTCATCCATCGCCATCACAAAGTAACCCGCGCGCAGGATACCCTTCTTGTCGCCTAAGGCATTGTTGAAGGCCTCACCGAGCGCGATGCCGACATCCTCCACGGTGTGATGCTGGTCAACATCGAGGTCGCCCTTGCAGGTGAGCGTGAGATCGAAGCCGCCGTGCCGCGCGAAGAGCTCCAGCATGTGATCAAAGAAGCGGAGGCCTGTCGCGACCTGATACGTCCCCTGGCCGTCGACATTCAACGTAAGCGCGATCTTCGTCTCCGTGGTGTTGCGGTCGATGGTCGCTGTGCGGATTGTGTCTGTGCCGCTCATTATTCCCACTCCCGGTCGTCTTCGTTGGTGCTCCGTGTTGCGGCTGCGCGTGCCTGCTCCGGCTTCCAGCCAATCTCCGCCAGCGATTCTTCGAGCGACTGCAGCCCGCGCGTGACATGCTCTTCCACGCCGATGGTGATGCGCACATAGCCGTCGCAGCCGGGATCGGCAGAGCGGTCACGCAGTAGAACACCGCGCGCGCGCATTGCCTTCACCAGTTCGGCGTGCTTCGGGCCGATCTTCATCAGCACGAAATTGGCGTGGCTGGAGAAGAACTCCACATTCAAGGCACGCAAGCGTTCCACGGTGCGGGCGAGGCCGACGCGAACCTGCTCGGCGTACCACGCGATATAGGCGCCATCTTCGAGCGCGACGGGCAGGCAGTCGAGCGCGACGCCGTTGACGTTGTAGGGCGAGCTGACTTTGCGCATGTAGCGCATCAGGTCGGCACTGCCGGCCAGCATACCTATGCGCAGGCTGGCCATGCCGTAGGCCTTGGAGAAGGTTCGCGCGACCACCAGGTTGGGCACGAGCTTTACATCGTCGAGCACCGTATCGCCGTGGAAGTGATAGTAGGCTTCATCCACCAACACCGCAGCATGCGGCGCTTTGGCGCAGATGGCCAGTATCTGCTGCCGGCTGACGACCGCTCCGGTGGGATTGTTGGGCGAGGATATAACGACGAGCTTCGTCCGTGGCGTGATGGCCGCCACGAAGCGCTCATACGGGAACGCCAGCGAAGCATCGGCCTGCACGCGGATGAGGTGCGGCGTCATCATGCGCGCGCTGACCTCGTACATAAAGAACGTCGGCGTGCAGATGATCGCTTCGTCGTCTTCTTCCAGCAGCGCAGCGCAGACGATGTGGATGGCCTCGTCCACGCCGTTGGTCAGCAGCACCTGATCGGCATCAAGTCCGAAGTGCGCGGCGGTGACAGCCTCTACTCCCTGGCGCTCCGGGTATTTGGTGAGGTCTTCAGCTGTGGTCTCACGCAGGCGCGCGATTACCCGGGGCGAGGCGGCGAAGGTGTTCTCATTGAAGTCCAGACGCAGCGCGTTGCGCCCTGCCAGCGGCGGGTGGTATTCCGGCATGGCGACGACCATGCGCCGCGGCTGCACGGCCAGTGCCTGCTTGTTCGTCTCTTTTTCGGAAGTCACCACGGTACCCACCGCCGCCTCGCTTCAACTCACAACTAAGAACTGGAAACGAACAACTGCTCGATCTACCGCATCCTCACGCGAACGCTTTCGGCATGCGATTTCAAGCCTTCAGCATCGGCCAGCGTAGTAGCGTGCGGCCCCAGCGAGCGCAGGCCTTCGCGCGTGTACTCCTGGATGGTGATGACTTTGACGAAGTCCAGCACACTCAAACCGCCGCGGATGCGGCCCACGCGGCCTGTGGGCAGCACATGGTTGGGCCCGGAGACATAATCGCCCATGGACTGCGGCGAAAAGTCGCCGATAAAGACCGAGCCGGCGTTACGCACCCAGCGCAGATCGCTGGTGGAGTCCACCGAGAGGTGCTCGGGCGCGATACGGTTGGTGAGGTCATGCGCTTCTGTAACCGATTCGGTTACGAAGATAGAGCCGTGCGCGGCGAGCGAGCGCTTGGCGATCGCATTGTCGGCAGACTGCGACTTGACCTCAGCAAGGACAGCGTTGGCCAGCTTCTCATTGCTGGTAATCAGCAGAGCGAGCGTCTCGGGATCGTGCTCGGCCTGTGCCACCAGATCGGATGCGATGCCGGCTGCATCGCCCTTCTCGCTGGCGACGACGATCTCCGTCGGACCGGCAGGCATGTCGATGCCACAGTCGCGCTCCACCAGCAGCTTGGCCGCGGTGACGTAAAGATTGCCGGGGCCAACGATCTTATCGACGCGCGCAATCGATTCCACACCATAGGCCAGCGCAGCGATAGCCTGCGCGCCGCCAATGCGATACACCTCGGGACCGCGAGCGATCTCACCCGCCAGCCATGCGGCGGCGAGCGTCTCCCGTGCGGGCCGCGGAGTGCAGACCACGATGCGATCTACGCCGGCCACCTGCGCAGGCGTCACCGTCATCAGCAGCGTAGAGGGCAGCGGATAGCGGCCGCCCGGGACATAGCAACCCACACTCTCCAACGGGCGCACGATCTGGCCGGTGGTGAGGCCGCGGACGGTG
>Ga0105249_10003448_pt1 | contig 13699 bp, 18 predicted proteins | sample KBSS44metaG_FD_81522 | JGI IMG/M metagenome (GOLD analysis project Ga0105249, IMG submission 81522) | Switchgrass rhizosphere microbial communities from Kellogg Biological Station, Michigan, USA - KBS S4-4 metaG | ecosystem: Host-associated > Plants > Roots > Rhizosphere > Soil | place... | reverse complement strand
TCGCGTATCCGGGACTGATGCTAGGTCATTATTATCACCGAGCGACTAGCGCTCACATCTACACTCGAGATGCACAATTCGCCAAAGAGATCCGCGCATGTTGCGACTACGGGATACGGAGGATCTATGCAAAATAAGATCCGCTTCGTCGTTTTCGAGGGAGCTGACGGCACGGGAAAATCGACCGCGGCTGATCACCTATGCACCCGACCGAATTACGTTCGAGTCGACGTCCGGAAATATCTCAACGGCTTTCCCCTTGACGGGATGGATCCGAAGATCGCATACCCGATGCTCTTCAGCTGCTTCGAGAATTTCGATCCCGGTAACGTTTATGTTCTCGATCGGTTCATCCTCTCAGACATCGTTTATAACCACGTCCTACGAGGAAAGGACATTCAGGAGTTCTACAATTCATGGGACACGTTTATCGAGAAGTTCGATGTCCTCCCGGTGATCCTCGATCGAGATCCCGTGGAGCACGACTTCGAGGACGATAAGATCGCCATGACGTCGTCGCAATTCAATCAGCTGATCGCCACCTACGGCAGCCTCGCTAGGACCGAGGCGTATTGGATACGCAAGCTCGTTCTTGGTAACGCGCCGATCAGAAAGCAATCAGGGCGACTTCAGGATGACATCGACTACGCGATGAACAAACGAGGTTTGCTGCAGCTGAGATACACCTCGTCGAATTGGAAATTCTTTTTCAGCTGCATCGCGCTCAATCAAGTCAACGGGAACGCCGCCGCTCGGGTGATGGCGCAATTTTTCTATGAGTATCCCGACGTCTACATGGTCGGACCGTCGCAAGTCAATCGCATCGCTCGGATACTGCGACCTTTGGGGCTCCAAAATATCCGCGCTGAGCGATTTATTCAACTGGCGGGGGAATTCGCCAAGCACCCGCAATGGGCGAGCGTGAACTACATCTTTTCCCGGGCGGAAATTGAGGCGATGCCAGGCTGCGGAAAGTACGCCGCGGATAGCTACATGATTCTCCGGAGGTTGATACGAGATCCGGCTCAGTACACCGAGCCGATGGACAAGGAGCTGAGAGCATACTTGGAAGGGAGCATAGTGACGACATGAGGATCCTGATGATACCTAGCTTCTCGATGAGGAGCTATACGAAAGACGAATGGCTGTTGACTCGCGATGCGCACTACACTCAGGCTGAGGCGCTGGGCAAACGCTGGGCTCGGGACGGCCACGAAATTGAGATGGTCATCCCGTACAAGAGCGACGTTCATGGCGGTCAGCATAGCATGTCGAACGACTGGTACACGCCGCTGGTCCACGTCGGCTACGGTCACAACATCGCGGACCAGCGGCGAGATCTTTTTTGGATGGATGTCATCGACCTCGAGGATAAGGGGTACGACGTGATCTTCTGTGGGCACCCGGAATATGGTAGCGCGCTGCGAATCATGTATCCGAACGCCGCCATCGCGACGATACTCACGCACGGTCCGCTGGCGACCTGGGATTATCTCGAATCGATCGGCTCATCGCTCGACGCTAGCGACGTGATCTTCTACAATTTTTCGGAGCGCCTGTTGCCGGTGACATTCACGCTTCACTACGTACAGAAGCTACGAAAGCTTTACTGTTACGCCGACGGCGACATCGGACCGCCGATCGAGTCCGAGCCTCGCGGCGATCGGGTGTTTTTCCTGTCACGGCTCAGCGATCCCAATCGATTCGACTATGACAAAATGCGACGGATCCTCACTAGCCTCTCGGCCACGATGACCGTCACATGCGGTGATCCGAGCGAGGCGGGGACCCTGCCGGAGGGTACGCACTACTTTTCTCAGCGATCGAAGCAGTTCTTTTTGGAGCGACTACGCCGGGTGCGATACGCCATCGTCCCGTATCAGATGGAGCACACCTATTCGGTGAGCTACTTCGAGGCGCTGGCCTGCGGATGTCAGGTGCTCACGATGAAAGGCCGCGATCATTTTCACCCGCTCAACTCTCAGCTCAATTTCGAGAGCATCGACGCGATCCCCGGGATCATTCAGGAGAACTGGCCGTCGAATTCCCTGGAGCTCTTCAACAAGGCCGAGGTGCTCGGATTTTACGTCAACGACGAGACGGCGAACAAGGTGCTTAACACGATACTGGGCAGATGATCATCACGACTCCCAAAATGCTAATCGAGTCCCTCGAGGCTTACACCCCAGAAATGGTGGTGGACATTGAGACCGACGGCTTCGACCTGTGGAACTTCAACCAGCTGTGCGGGATCGGCGTATGTACCTCGAACGAGGAGACGTTTTACTATCCGTTTCGCCACAAGATGCCGGAACGCTTCACCATGCTTGGGGCGCTCTTTGGTGACGACATGGGTAACCTCCCTTTGGATACCATGTCCGGGATATTCTCGGCCCTCACGCACGCCGAGGTGATCATTGGTCATAACATCAAGTTTGATCTCGTCGGTCTCAAGAAGGAAGGCTATCAAGTTCCCGAACATCAGGTCATCGAAGATACCGTGAGCGCCGCTCGGATGTACTTCAAGAAAAAGTACGATCGGCTGAACCTCGGTAACCTCGTGCGATCCTTATTTCCCGAAGACTCCGCCACCGGTTGGAAGGGTGACTTCGGAGAATATTTCAAAGGTCTCAAGCTCAATAGCTACGACGAGGCGGCGCCCGCTGTTCTTGGGGCGTATTGCGAGAGCGACTGCCTATGGACATGGAGAGCACGTAATAAGCTTATCGAGCACATCGACCTTACGGAGCAGCGACGAGTCTGGGAGCAAGAGAAGCTCGTGACGAAGACGTTCTGGGAAATGGAACAGGAGGGGCTCTACTTCGATCGCGAGTACTGCCTTACTCGGATTCCATTTCTCCGTAAGAAACTTGAGGACCTCAGCGCCATCATCTATGCCGACGTCGGCATGGAGTTCGATATCAATTCCAGCGATCAGATCACCGAGGCGCTCGGTACCCTGGGGATCGAAGCGAAGTTCAAGTCAGAGAAGACCGGTAAGCCGAAATGGGACACCGCAGAGCTCCTCTCGTGCGGACATGAGGTGGGTCCGAAGATCCTCGAATGGCGTGGCATCGACAAGATGCGTAACACGTATTTCGAACCGCTGCTGAAATGGAAGGACGATCGCCAGCACCCGAGCTTTAAGAGCGCGGGGACGATCACCGGGCGAGTCTCGTGTGAGAATCCGAACCTCCAGAATCTGTCGAATAAGTCGATCGTCCTCGAGGGCGACAAGTACGACGAGGAGGCCGTCGACGCTATCAAGGCGCTGATGGGAGCGAAGGGTGGCGGCAACCGGATGGACGAGACCAAGGGGCATATCAAGACCGCGGGAACGTTCTCCAATCTGATCGCCTCGACCTCGATGTTCGAGGATAACCTCGGGTCGATCGCCGTCAAGCGCCTATACGTCGCCCCTAAGGGGTTCAAGATGTGGTTCTGGGACTTCAACCAGATGGAGATGCGGGGTTTCAGCGACTACGTCCGTGACGAATCGATGTTCGAGCTCCTCGAGGATCCGGACTTCGACTTCCACGCGTTCTGCGCGAAACAAGTCTGGAAGGTCGACGAGACCAACCCGCTCTGGAAATTCTATCGCGTGCTGGCGAAGGCGATCAACTTCGGTCTGATCTACGGGATCGGGGTCGATAAGCTCGCGCGGCAGATCCAGCGGACGAAGGAGGAGGCCGAGGAATACAAGAATCAGTACTTCGCGAAGTTCCCCAAGGCCAAGAACTTCATGCGCAAGGTGCAGAACACCGTGAAGACCCGGGGATGGATCAAGAACCGCTTCGGCCGTCGTTACTGGATCGACGAGGAGAAGGCCTATGTCGGGGTCAACTACTTGATCCAAGGATCATGCGCCGACATCGTCAAGAATCGGATGGTCGCCAGTCAAGCGTTACTCAAGAAGTTCGGATGTAAATCGAAGCTCGTGGTGCAGATCCACGACGAACTCGTCTTCTACATCCACGACGACGAGGAGCTGTGGCTCCCGAAGATGATTCACGACTGCATCGAGGAACGCCAGATCCAGACGTTCCTGCCGATCGACGCAAGCAAGGGGTATCCCAGCTGGGCGAACAAGAAAAAGATGTGCATTCATTGCATCGAGATCAAGGGGGATGATCACGCTTGTGATCTAGACCGACTCAATTTAATCGAAAAGGAGAGAGCAAAAGTATGGCAGAAAATGGGGCTGAATCCGGAGGACTCGGTGAGAAGCTCGCCGGAAAAGATCGCTTAGAGGCGGACATCGCCGGGACGATCGCGGTGATGTGCACGAAGCACAAGGTTAACATGTTCGAGGCGCTCCTCGAGCATCTGTCGAACGATCAGATCGTCGAGAGTATCGTCCTGATGAAGATCTCGCGCGAGGCCTTGGAGATCTCGGCGGCGATCGGGAGGAGAGCATGAGTGGCTACGTTCACGACTTGAAGACGCACGGCGAGGCGAGCGCCGATCATCTCGCCCGGATCTTGTATTCGATATTCAAACCGGTCTCCGTGATCGACGTCGGCTGTGGACTCGGAGCGTTCGTCAAGGCGTTCAAGGAGTTCGGAGTCAAGGACGCGATCGGCTTGGATCTCCCGTCGGTGAGCACGCGCATGCGGTTGATCCCCAAGGAGATGTTTTACGAGTTCGACCTCACGTATAAGCTCAACGTCGGCGAGCGCTACGACATGGCGCTGTGCCTCGAGGTTGCTGAGCACGTCCCGATACATGACACGGCGCAGCTGGTCGACAACCTCTGTCGCCTCGCGCCGATCGTGGTCTTCTCGGCCGCCCTCCCACATCAGCGTGGTCAGGGGCACATCAACTGCCATCCACCCGACTGGTGGCGGCTGCAGTTCGAGGAGAAGGGCTATCGCTGTTACGATCATCTCCGCGACGAGATCTGGCACATGACTGATATCCCCTGGTGGTATCGCCAGAACATCATGGTCTTCGGCGAAGATGTTTTCATGATGCTCGATGCGTATGGATTGAAACCCAGCCCGACGCCGATCCGGCACCTGATTCATCCCGAGATGCACGATCAGAACATCGGCCTCACGAGCCAGGCGGTGCACTCATGAAGCTCACCGCCCCGGGAAAGGAGCTCAGTCGGGCGCTGCGGATCGCCTCTGCCGCGATCAAGTCGGGATCCGCGGATCTCGTTAACCCGTGGATCTGCATCGACTCGGATCGCCTGATCATGCGGAAGCGCGACGGCGTGGCTGAGGTACCCATCGACTGGGGGCTTCCGCCGGGATTCTCCGATGAGTGGAAAGCTGACACCTGGTTTGAAATGCCGGTCGATCAGCTGATCACCGCATGCTCGGTGGGTCCGGAGGTCGACGTCAGCATCGAGCTGGGCGAGGGAAAGAAGCGGGCGAAGGTGACCGCAGGGCGGGTGACGATGCAGATCCCGTTTCGCCAAACGGCGTCAATCGTGGACGCTGGGTCGAAAAATCTGGCCAAGATAAGGGTTACCAAGGACTTACTGGTGAAAAGCCTCCAGATGTCGACCATCGCTCAAGGCAAGGTGTCTTATTCACATTGGATGCTTGATTCGACGCAGCTGGCGATTAAAGAGGGCAAGTTGCAGGTCTATTCCTGCGACGGGACCCGGATCTGCCAGTCGATGATCGACTTGATCAAGGTCGACACGAATCAGCCGATTCAGGCGATGCTATCCGGTAAGGCGATCCCGGGAGTGATCGCGTTTTTGAAGCAACTCGGCGACGAGGTCGATCTCACGATCGGGGATCCCAACTTCGTGTTCTCCAAGGACGGATATCGCCTGACGATGCGGACAATGGCGGGGGTGTTGCCGGATCTGGCGGTGGCGCTTGCGGAGGACGGAGAGATCAATCGATTTTACGTCGCACCAGAACCGCTCGCCCGGTCGCTAGAAAGGGCGCTGCGGTTCGCCGCTGACGATCACTCGGTGAGCCTCGCGGTCGACTGTGAAACGGACGACGACTATTTGCACATCACCAGTCAGAATCCGCAGGATGGGACGTACCTCGACACGATGGAGATCACCGGGCAATTCGAGGGACGAGAGGAGTTCAAGATCGATGGGAAGACGCTGCAGGAATATCTCAAGGCAAACGCCTCTGAAGAGGTGCAGCTTTCGATCCCGAAAAACATCAAGAAGCCGATCAAGATGTTGACGGTGGAAAAGGGCATAGTGACTTTTTATTTGATGATGAGGAATCAATGACACACAGGGGATATTACGCCGTCATTCCGGCGACAGTGAGATACGATCAACGGTTGACAAACGGCGCCAAGCTGATGTATGGAGAGATCACCGCGCTGGCGACGGAGCGAGGCTATTGCTATGCCAGCAATCGCTATTTTGCGGAGATCTACGGAGTGACAGCTGAGACGATATCTAGGATGATCTCTAAGCTCGAGGAACTTGATTATATCGAGGTCGAAACGTCGCCAAGCCATGCTGCCAAAGGTGGTACCGAGCGAAAGATCTACCTACTTGAACAGGTGCTTGACAAAAAGATCAAGACCCTAGTGACAAAAATGTCAAGTACCCTTAAAAGGATTAATAGTAAAAATTTAATAACAGATGATTCTTTGGATAAAAACTCCAAAGAATCTTGCGGGGCTGAGCAGGACTCAGCGCCCACGCCTCCGCCAAAATTCGCCAAAGAGATCAAAGAGGTTTTCGAATACTGGTACCAGGTCTTCGGCAAGACCCGGGCGATACTCAATTCCTCGAAGGAGGGGAAGATCCGCGCACGGCTCACGGAGAAGTGGACGGTTGACGACCTCAAGCTGGCGATCACTGGGGTGTTGAAAAGCCCTCATCACATGGGGACGGATCCCCGCGGCGACGGGACGAAGTACATCGAGATCGAGACGATCTTTCGGACTTCGACCCAAGTCGAGAAGTTCATCGAGCTGGCGACCAAGAAGACGCTGGCAAAGGAGCGGCAAGTTCCCAGGGGAAACGCGAAACCCTGCGAGCTCTGCGCCAAGGGCATCGGACCATGCCCCGCGCACCGCGGCAAGGTCAAATCAGAGCGAACAAGCACAGGAGAGCTAACGAAGGTATGAGCAGATACGGAAGATCAAAGAAACAGACCGCGGGGGAGACGCTGAAGAGCCTCTGTCTCCGCCTCAAGACGCACAAGGAGATCGCCTACGTCGAGGACTTTCAGCAGGTCGCGGTCTTCAACGGCAGATCGATCAAGGACGTGGTGATCGGGCTAGTCAAGAGCTACTCGGCCAATCATCGGCCCGAGTTCAAACTGGCCACCCAGCAGGACGTCCTCGATCTCGCGGCGTCGCTCGGATGCCCGACGACCCACGGGACACTCAAGAAGTGGAGACGGATCGGCGCTCTGGTCGAGAAGACGCACTGGTTCCAGAATCCCGAGGGATCGATCGTCTACAACCGGGACGAGGTCCGCAAGTTCTTGATGGGCCGCAAGAAGGCGCCCTATTCTCGCCTGGTTCCAAAGGTTGAGGCGGGGGTCGATGCATGAACCCTGTCGACCAGCAGGAAAAACGCAGGGAGCAGTTTCTCGAGCGCGCGCTGCCGTCTAACGAGGACGCCGAGCGGGTGATCCTGGGTTCGATACTTATCGACAACGCGGTGATGGCTCTGGTCATCGATCGCCTCAAACCCGAGGACTTCTATTCGCCGCTTCTCCGGAGGATCTACGAGGCGATGCGGACGCTATACATGGGGCTGAGCAAGATCGATCCGATCCTGATCAGCGAGGAGCTCAAGAAGACGGGAGCGATCGACATGTTGGGCGGGATGACGGCGATCACGAATCTGACGACCGGCCTACCGCATTTCAGCAACGTCGACGAGTACATCAAGGTCGTCATCGATAAGTCTCGGGCGCGAGGATTGATCCGGGCGTGCAACTCGATCGTCAGCCAAGCGCTGGCCGAGGAGGAAGATTTCGAGGATACGATTCAGTTCGCCGAAAGCGAGATCTACGGGATCAGTCGCGAGGATCTTACGCATGGCTTCGTGGAGATCGGTCCCGAGGTCGAGGGAAGCATCGAGCGCGCTCACACCCGTCAGGAGACTGGCGACGTCGTCGTCGGGCTCCACTCCGGTCTCATCGATCTCGATCAGAAGCTCCACGGATTCAAGGACGGAAACCTGATCGTCGTGGCGGCGCGGCCTTCAGTGGGAAAGAGCGCGCTAGCCTTCAACGTCTTCGGGGCGGAAAACGCGCTGCGACGCGGAGAGGTGGTCGCCTGCTTCAGCCTGGAAATGAGCAAGGACGAGCTGGTCGACCGAGTCCTCTGCAGCGAGGCTCGAGTCAACGGCACGGCGTATGGAGCGGGGCACCTGACTTCTGAGGAGTGGGCTCGGATCGACGAGGCGAAGGCGAGGATCCAGGGAGCGGCGCTCTACATCGATGATTCGCCCGATCAGACGATCGCCGGGATACGATCGGAAATGCGCCGCTTGCAGTCGTCGCTCCCGACCGGCAAGCGCATCAGCCTCATGGTTCTCGACTATTTACAGCTCATGGGCGACGACAACTCGCGGCGCTCCCGGGAAAACGACGTCAGCCAGTTCTCCCGCGGCCTCAAGAAGATCGCCAAAGAGTTCGCCCTGCCGGTCGTCGCGCTGAGCCAGCTCAATCGCCAATCGGAGAACCGATCGAACCATCGGCCGAATCTCGCGGACCTGAGGGAGAGCGGCGCCATCGAGCAGGACGCCGACGTCGTGATGTTCATCTTTCGCGAGGACATGTACATCGTCGACGAGACTCAGTATACGAACGAAGCGGAGATCATCGTCGCCAAGCAGCGCAACGGACCGTGCGGGGTCGTCCTCACGAGATGGGACGGACCGACGATGCGATTCGACAGCTTGAGTGAAGTCATTGAGGAGGGACAATTCTGATGATGAAGATCTATTTTATCAAGCACAAACATTACGCGACCGCATGGTACAGCTTGATCGGTTATGATTCGAGCTCGCAGACGATGACGGGATACCGCACGATGAAGGCGGCTCGCGCCGCCCTCGCGGCGCTCGTTCGAGAGCACGGCTTTGTCGCCGAGTACTACGAGATCGTCGCGTTTGTCGACACGTCGAAGCCGGTCGACGCGAGGAGGAGAAGCACATGGGAAAAAGCGCGCGGCTAGATCCGGCGAACTCCAAGGATCGCGAATTCATGATGAAGACGAAGACGGCGGATGGCCGATCGCTCTGGGATCAGTACCAAGACACCGTCAAAGGATCCATGGTAACCCAAGAGCGGGTCATGGAAAAGCCCTCAGGCGTCGACCAGGGAGCCAAGAAACTGAACATGTTTCGCAATAACAAGCCCTACGCCTTTGGAAGGCGCTGGGGGAGCGACTGGGAGCTCCAATGCTACATGGTTCTCAAGGACATGCAAGGTCGATGCTTGATCACCGGTCTCGAGATCCAAGTGGAATATAGCTTCGAGGTAAACGCCGTTCACATCGCCAAGACGGTGCTCGACTTCCGCTTTCGACTGATGGACTCCGCGCGGACCCTCGTCGTCGCCGATGCCAAAAGTATCGAGACGGCGAAGATGCTCCGATGGCGATATCAGTCGAAGCTGATGAAGGCCTGCCATGGGATCGACGTCGCGGTGTTCTACAAGGGATCGACCGACGTTCAAAAAAGCGTTTTACAAATGGAGCGAGCTAGGATATGATCGAACCTGCTCATAAACGTCGCCCGTCCTGGGTGACGCGAGCTCCTTAATCGGGAGGGGCGTCGGCCGAAGGAATTCGGGGAACGGCGCCCTTTTCGGTCTGTATACATGAAGTACAAAAAAAGTTACACGAGGGGTTTACTTCTGAGCGTGGTCGTGATATGATAGGCACATCGGATCTCCGGGATCCGAACAAGAACTAAGGAGCTTGAGCAAAATGGATTCACCAATCATCGAGATCATCGTTAAACACCGCCCCACGGGCGAGGAAAGCGACAACATGCTGTTTTCCTACTTCGTTCATGAAACGGAGTTCCCAGAAGTCGTTCGCTACATCAAGACCAACATCGGCGACATCATCAGCACGGAGGAATCGGGCGTACCGATCACCCACTTCATGGGTGTCGACGCTCAGGGCTTGCCGTACCTCAAGGAGGTGCGCAAATGAGCAAGACGTTCACGACCCTGAACTACCTCAAAACGATGGTAGAAATGCGCAATCAGATGGCCAAGGGGGCGCCCAAGTACCACTACTCCAGTCAGGAACACTTCGTCCTCGAGGAGGGCAAGGCGTACGAATATGCCAAGAAGCCCAAGGGGGTCACCTACGGGAAGTGGGGTCACTGCTTTAGCAACGCGTATCACCTCGCCCAACGATGGCCGGAACGCTACACGTATTGCGAGGGGTTCGCCACCAGCATTATCCCCACGCTCCACGCGTGGTGCATCGACGCCGAGACGGGCTTCGTGGTCGACAACACATGGCGCCACGATCATCACGATATCGCCGCTGATCGCGGATACCATGGCGTCGAGTTCCCGATCTGGATCGCCAGCGAGATTGTCTATCGAAAGGGGACTTACGGGCTCATAGACGCGTGGAACGCCGGATGGCCGCTGATGAAGGAAAAGCTACCCGATCTATACGGCAGCGACTTCCTGTTAAGCGCATGGTTGAATAGAATCTTAAGCGAGATCAAGGAGGCATGAACATGGCGACGATCAATATCAACATCGAGGATCAGCCGAAGGTCGAGGTGATCCTACGGGAGAAATATCGAGCTCAGCTCGGAGATAAGGTCGACCGAGCTAGCCTCGCGCAGCTCGCGGAATACGCGGTGCTCCGAGAGCTGGTCGACTACTGGGACAAAGAGGCTAAGAGCGCATACGACGCGCTCGATCGATTCGAGGTGATCGGGATATGAATCCATTTGAGCGACCCGACGACTGCATCTGCAACAGCCTGATGCCAGGTCTCGTCAACGTGGATCCCAAGTGCCCCGCGCACGGCGTGAAGCCCAAGCCGGCGACGAAGCCGGATCCGATCTATCAGCCGTTAAATGTTCGCGGAGTCATGCTGATCACCCGCATCGACGGGGTCGACGTGGCGCACACCTGTCACGCGGACACTCGGGACGCCGAGGGATATCGTAAGCGACGCCAGGAGATGTTCGACCGGGACAAGAAGTATCGGGATCGCACGATCGAGTTCAACCTATACGAGGACATGGATCGATATTACGAGGAGTTCAAGCAGGGCGTATTCGAGCTCGGTCAGAGGAGATAAACGATGAGAGGTCGAAAGCACGTGATAAAACGACTGCGGCACGCTTGGTGTAAGCTCGCATCTGGCAATAACGAATGTAGCCGGTGCGGGGCGAGGCGTGAGCCGAGATATCGACATGGAGGAGTTACCGAAGGGTGGGTGTATCTCAAGATACCAGAAGGGTCGACCCGGACGTATTGCGGAGGATGAAGCATATCAAGCTCAAGGGCACCAAGACGACGCATAAGATCTTCGATCCCTACGAAGGAGTGACGAAGGATGCGCTCAAGCAGCTTTCGTCGCCTGTCGACTTCGCTCGGTTCAAGGATTCCGATGACGAGGGTATGCATATTGTCCCGGAGTTCGCCAGGGATCGCCCGATGAAGGTTTTCAAATGCCGAGACTGTAAGGCGACCGTTCAGGATGGGGCGGCGATCGCTAAGCTCACCCCGATCGACGGAAAGCTCCAGTGCTGGACATGCTATTCCCAGTATTGGCAGAGCAAGGCGCTCGGTAAATACGCCTGGCAAGATGGCTTCGACGATATTCGATATAAGTTCATGCTGCTATTAGACCAGCAGTGGATCGACCGCTTTGACTTCGATATCGACGATTCGGGCACCGTTCAGATCTTACCTCACGGTATCGTGCGGCTCTGTCAAGAGCTCGGTCCTCAGACTCGGGACATGGACACGAGCTTCTGGGAGTGGTACCAGAATATCCACTACTTGGACATGCCCGCCGTTAAGACGTTTCGGAGCGGGATGGACATGGATACGACGTTGATCGGAAGCACATTGCCAGATATCGTACGCCTCTTCAGGAACGGGCGCATCAAGCAGGAGTTTGATCGATATCGAGCGGAGATCACCTCGAAGATCCCGCAGATCCACGCGGAGATCAAGAAGCTCGTCTTGATGCCTAAGCGTGGTCGCGGCGAGGTGATGGAAAGTCGCAAGATCCACGAGCTCAAGAAAAGCGGCCGTCTGGTGACGAGCCCGGGAAGACGGAAGATCAAGTTAGACGAGGAGGAGTAAGACATGAGCGAAGATCACAGAAACAACGATTGCACCTGCTGGGGCGATCACAACGGCATGGCGGTCAACCCGAACTGCATCGTCCACGGGGATAATCGGCGGGAAGATCGTCAGCGACACTTTGTCGGCGGCCATCACTGCGGCCTGATGCCCGACGAGCTCGAGCGGCTGGCGATCCTCAACGAGGAGTTCAGCGAAGTTCAAAAGATCGTCAGTAAGATCATCCGGCACGGCTACGACAGCTTCAACCCGGACGGCGATCCCAGTCGATCGAATCGGGATCTACTGGAGGAGGAGCTGGGTCACGCGATGCACGCCGTCGAGATGCTCTGCCGCAACGAGGACGTCGATCGCAGCGAGGTCGCCGAATATCAAGCGCAGAGATCCATGAGCATTCAGAAGTATCTGCACCATCAGGAGGGAGAGGTCTAAAATGAGCACGAAGATTCAGTTCGATCAGATCAAGGTCGGCGATCGGTTCAAGCTCACGGGTCACGGGATGATGTACAGCTATGTCCTCTACGAGGTGTCGAAGATCGACGGAGACGTGCTCTGCTACTGGGATCTCCGTGAGGCCAAGTCTAAGCCCGAGTATCGAATGACCTGCGTCATGGGCCGTATCGCATACGAGGCGATCGTCGCGAGGGACGGCATCATCTGGGGTGATACGACGATGACGCTCGGTGAGCGCAAGCGGGCGATCAAATCGGCAGGGAGTTCACAACCGGTCAAGAATTGAGATATGATCGTGATCACGGCCCGTTGCGCGGGTTGCAAACAACATGAACGAAGCTGAAGTCGGTGGCGCTGACGAAGCTGCCCAGGGTAACGGTCACTCGAAACCCGCTCCTAAAAACAAAGTTAAACACAAGCCACGTCGACCACAGGTCACCAAGGCGCTGAAGGAGCGTGAGCTGGTTGTCATCAAGATCATGGCGATGATCGCCATGGGATATACGAGGGTAGACATCGTTGAACAGGCTAACGTCTCGAAGGCGACCGTCGACCGAGTCAGGGCTGCGCTCCCGCAAGAATACTTAGACTTGCTCGAGGCCGCCAAAACAAACGAGATCGCACAGCTTATCGAGGAGAACCTCCGCGAGACGCTGGCGTCGATGATCAGGATAACGAGGATCACGAACAATGAAGCTTGGCTCATCGCTCAGCGCGCTCCCGAACTTGCGACCCTTTACGGGGTCTTCAGCGACAAGACGGTACGCGTTCTCGCTGCTATCGAGCGAGCAAACGAGCGGGACAGATATCAACGGCCGCAGGTTTCCCCGTCAGACGAGATTGTCCGACCCGCCGAAGCGCCTCTCGGGGCTTGAACGCCACCGCATCGAGACGTCGAAGCTGATCGCGGCGGCCATCGCCATGAACGCCGCTGGGCCGCGAGATATCGCCGACTGGATCGAGGCCAACGTCTACGACTGGTCCAAGGT
>Ga0105249_10003446_pt1 | contig 13701 bp, 8 predicted proteins | sample KBSS44metaG_FD_81522 | JGI IMG/M metagenome (GOLD analysis project Ga0105249, IMG submission 81522) | Switchgrass rhizosphere microbial communities from Kellogg Biological Station, Michigan, USA - KBS S4-4 metaG | ecosystem: Host-associated > Plants > Roots > Rhizosphere > Soil | place... | reverse complement strand
AGCGAGGAATGAATGTGCACCGGCAACTTCAGCGTGCCGGCCTCGAGCAAGATGTGCCGCCACAGATAATCCTGAACGGTCAAGTACTCGTCGCGGGGAAGCGGCGTGCCCCTCCCCTTGGCGTACAGCGTCGCCGCCCGTTCTTGATCGACGTCGGCGATGCGGAGCGTGCGAAGGTAAGCATCGGTGAACTTGACCGCGACCGCGCCTTCGCCTTGCCATCGCCGGAGCATCGCGTCGACGAACCGCAGGTAGCCCGCGAGATCACCTGAAGGTTCGCGAAGACCGGCATCCTTGAGGAGTCCGTTCAGCTCCTTCTCGATCTCGGCGATATCCTCTCGGTGAGCCGGGCTCCGCTCCATCAGGTGCCCGGCGGGCAGTGGATAGAGGAGCGTGCTGGCGTAGGGCACCCACCGCAACCGCTTGCCATCCGTGCCGTCCCGAGCGCTTTGGTTGACGAGGGCGATGTCGGTCAGCGTGTAGTCGAGATGGTCCATCCAGTACCCGTGCATTCCGAGTCGCTCGATCATCCTCGTGCGCGCTGCCACGATGGCGGCATCGGCCTCAGTGAGGCGATCGGGCTGGATGGAGACATTGAATCGACCCCGCACCGCTGCGACGAACCAGGGCTGGCTGGCGCGGAGCATCAGTGGCCCGGCGTTCGCCCGCTTCGGGTCGAACGCGCCGCGCTGAAGCAGGTGGGTGTGCGTGTCGATTGCCGGGACCCTGTCGAGCGTCGCGGCGAGACGCTGAAAGAACGGATCCTTTCGCCATGGATCCCGTCGGCTCTGCGCGTCCGCGCCAGTAGCGAACAGACAGCAACACACCATTGCCACGGGCATTGTTTTCGGGATCATGCCAGCCACCTCCCGAGCGCCTGATGCTCCGGAGGCTACCACCGCCCACGGCGGGAGGATGGAGCCCGCACGGGAGGTTCGGACGGCCGGGGCGAGGCGGTCACGTCGCTCCGGACGGCGGTGGCAGCTGCCTGAGTCAGGCGACGCTGCGCTCGGTGGGAACGAGCGGCGCTGGCAGCATCACCGGGACACGCCGCGGCCCCCAGGCCCGGGCCGGATCCGCCCACAGCCAGCGAGGCGCGATCCGCATCTGTCCCGCCTCGTGGGTGAAGACCCGCGCCCGTCCCAGCTCCGTCGAGCAGCCGGCGTTGTAGAGCGCGAGCGGCCGGCGGGTGTCGGTGAAGAGGTGGATCTCCCGCGGCACGTGGCGGTGCCCGTGCAGCACCAGATCGCACCGGCCCTTGACCCGGTCGAGCAGCTCGCGGCCGAGCTGCAGCTCCCCGGAGTAGGGCAGCCGGAGTCGCTCGCTCATCCGCTCGAGCCAGCTCTCCACCGGCAGCTCCACCAGGTGGTGATGCATGAGCACCGCAACCAGCGACTTCTCCGGCGCCGCGTCCAGCGCCGCGTCGACCTCGTCCAGCATCCGGCGCGTCAGCTCACCGTGGCAGGCCCAGTAGCTGCGATTGTGCTCGGCGGTCGAGTCGACCAGCACCAGGTACAGGCCCGGGTGCTCCTCCACCGCGACGCGCCGGCCGTTCATCAGCGTCCGCCCCGCGTCGTCGCCGACCCGGTCGTGGTTACCGGGCACCACCGTCAACCGGCCCTGCCGGAGCAGCGGTTCGAAGACCTCGAGGAAGGAGGACATCTCCACGTCCCGGCCGCGGTGGCTGATGTCGCCGGTGACCACCACGTGGTCGACCGACGACTCCATCACCGAGTGGCAGAGGGCCCGCGCCATCGCCTCGCCCGCCGGTCCCTGCCCGAAGTGCAGGTCCGAGAGATGCGCCAGGGTGTGCAAGGTCATGCCCTGAGATCTGACATCAAGGCGGCGGCAGGGCCGTGGAGAGCGGGCAACTTCTCGGAGAAACCCGTGACGTCGCGACCTCCGGACCGCGCCGGGGCCGCGAGCGGGACCAGGCGGCTCCCCGAGTGCACCCGCAGCCGGTTCCCACGCCAGACCACCGTCCGGGCGAACAGCCCATGCACCCAGGTCACGAAGAGGAGCAGGTCCTTCACCCACACCACCCCGAACGCTCGCCAGCTGAACAGCTCGCGGCGGAGCCGGCTGAAGGCCACCGCATCCAGCGTGGGCTTGAGCACCGCGCACACGGCGAGCGTCGTCGCGGCTCCCGCCGTGGGGCGCAGCGCGAAGCCGATGACCGCGAGGGGAATCGGGTTGAGGAGCGACTCGGCGAGGTAGGTGGGGAAGCTGATCGCCGTGCGGTGGATGACGCTCCAGCGCAGGTAGCGGCGGAAGAAGTGCCCCACGCTCTTCTCCACCGCGATGTTCCACACCGGCAGGCTGGATACCGCCACCCTGCCACGCAGCTCCCGGCGGATCCGGTTGCCGAGGGCGTGGTCCTCGGCGAGCACGTTGGCCACCGACTCGAAGCCGCCGAGCAACTTCAGATCTTGGCGCCAGAGCGCCATCGACTTGCCCACCACCAGAGGCTTCCGCGCCACGCGGTCCGCGGCCACCATCCCGGTGGCCACCGTCGCGGCCAGGTGCACGTTGTCCAGGAATGCGCCCAGCGTCCGCTGGCCCGCACCGGCGACGGGATGCGTGACGCACGACACGCCCGGACGGCACAGGTGCGCGGCGATGTCCGCGAGGTAGGCGTCCGGGACGCGGATGTTCGAGTCGCTGATCACCAGGAGGTCGTGCCGGGCCGCCCGCGCCATCCCGATCAGCTGGTTCACCTTCGGGTTGAGCCCGACCTCTCGTTCCTGCCGGACGAGTCGCATCCGGTGCGGCCAGCGGCGCACTGCCTCCTCCGCGACGGGCCAGGCCGGATCCTCGGGCGAGCGGACCCCCAGGATGAGCTCGAAGTCGCCGCCGTAGGGGAGCGTCGCGAACGAGGCGATGTTCGCCGCCAGGTCGTCGTCCGCCCCGCACAGAGGCTTCAGGATCGAGATGCCTGGCCACTCCGAGGGGACGAGCCCCGGTCTCCGCACGTGCCAGACCGTGAGGGCGAGCATGAAGGCGAGCGCCGAGACTCCCACCACCGCGGCGGCGAGCAGCACGAGTCCGATCGTGGCCATGACGACGGTCCGATCTCCTGATGGGCGTCACCCCTTGAAGGAGCGCGCCCTGCTCCGAGGTCGGGATCACATTGTGACTGGTGTGTGGATCGGGTCGGAGACGGCCCGGCAACGTCTTTGTGAGGGGGGTGGCTGGACGACGGCCCGCAAGTGATCTGGAATCGACCCTGCCTCGCAGCTCGAAAGGACGTCTCCCCGGTGCTTCTCGCAGCCACGTCCACCCTCACCGTTTCTCCGTCCGACCTCCTCGCTCCGCTCGCCGCCGCCGTGGCGCTGCTGCTGCTGAGGCTGGTGGGTCGGCCGGCGCCGGTGTGGGTGCGCCGACGCCGCAACGACCGTCGTCGCTGACCGGTCCCCGGTTCAGCGAAACGCTCGGAGCTCCTCGCCGCGGTGGCCGGCCGCGCGGAGCACCAGCCCCTCCCGGGCGCGCCGCGCCGCCGAGGGCCCGATGAGCCAGCCCATCGGCTCGCTCCGCCGGCACGTCTTCTTCAGCCAGCCCTCCAGCTCCACGAACCGCCGGCGAAACCGGTCGGGCGCCGCATCGCGCCGTCCGGTCTGTGGCGTGACGTCCAGCTCGGCCCAGAGCTCCCCGGCGACCAGCGCCCCGTCCTCGTCCAGCTGCGAGCGCTCCCAGAACACGACCGGTGAGCGCACCTCGTCGACCCGCCAGTGGCCGCGGTCGGGCCCGCGCTTCACCCGGTCCACCAGCACCGGGCCGAGGTCCGCCGCCGCCAGGTAGAGCTCGGGCGGAAGCCGGTCCAGCTCCTCGGCGGTGGCGAGGAAGGGCTTCCAGTCGGGCGGAGCGCGCCGGGGGTACACCTCCCAGGGCGTCTGGGTCAGGAAGCGGAGGAAGGCGCGCTCGTCCTCGGGGTCGAGCAGCGGCTTGAGCACGTTCGCCATGGATGAGCTCGAACCGTGCCTGGCACGCCGGGTCCGGCGCAAGCGCGGGCGCGCGGGGCATTGCTCGCGGGCGGCCCGCCCGCGCACACTCCGGGGCACCGTGTCCGAACCGGCCCTCGACGCGCTCCGCGCGCGCATGCACGAGCTCAGGGACCTGGGGGGCATCCTCGGCCTGCTCTCCTGGGACCAGGAGACGTACCTTCCCTCGAAGGCCGGTCCGGCGCGCGCCGCGCAGCTCGCCACCCTCCAGGGGCTGTACCACCAGAGGCTGGTCGCGCCCGAGGTGGGGGAGTGGCTCGAGCAGGCCAGCCGCGCCGACCTCGACGCCGACACGCGCGCGATGCTCAAGGTCTTCCGGCGCGAGCGCGACCACGCGGTGCGCGTCCCCGAGTCGCTCGTTCGCGCCCTGGCCGAGGCCCAGTCCACCGGGCTCGAGAGCTGGCGCCAGGCCCGTTCGGAGCGCAGGTTCGACCGGTTCGCCCCGGCGCTCGCGCGGCTCCTGGAGCTGCGGCGCGAGCAGGCCGACGCCGTGGGGCACGGCGGAGAGCGCTACGACGCCCTGCTCGACCATTTCGAGCCGGAGATGACGACCACGCGCCTCCTCCCCGTGCTGGAGCGGCTCCGCGCATCGCTCGTTCCGCTGGTGGAGGCGCTGGACGGCGCCGTCCGGGGACCCGCGGTCTTCGACGGGCGCTCCTTCGATCCCGACCAGCAGTGGCGGTTCACCCTCCAGCTGCTGAAGCTGCTCGGCTTCGACCTGGACGCCGGGCGGCAGGACCGCAGCATCCACCCGTTCACCGGCGGCACGCACCCCACCGATGTCCGTCTCACCACGCGCATCGACCCCAAGAACCCCTCACCCGCGGTGTTCGGGACGATGCACGAGTTCGGGCACGGGCTGTACGAGCAGGGCTTCGCCACCGAGCACCACCGCACCCCGCTGGCCCAGGCACCGTCGATGGGGCTGCACGAGTCGCAGTCCCGTCTCTGGGAGAACCTGGTGGGCCGCAGCCTCCCGTTCTGGGGATTCCTCTACCCCCGGCTCCGGGCGGCCTTTCCCGAGGCGCTCGGCGGAGTGGAGCTGGAGGACTTCCACCGGGCGATCAACCGGGTCCAGCGGTCGCCGATCCGGGTCGAGGCGGACGAGGTCACCTACAACCTGCACATCGTGCTGCGGACCTCGCTGGAGGTGCGGCTGCTCCGCGACGAGCTGGCCGTCGAGGACCTCCCCGAGGCGTGGAACGCGGAGATGGAGCGCACGGTGGGGCTCCGCCCGCGGGACGACGTGGAGGGCGTGCTCCAGGACATCCACTGGGCCCACGGCGAGTTCGGCTACTTCCCGACGTATGCGCTCGGCAACCTGTACGCGGCATCGCTGATGCGGGCCGCGGAACGTGCGCTCCCCTCGCTCTGGGACGAGGTGGCGCGCGGAGAGCTCGGCTCGCTCCGCGCCTGGCTGCACGAGCAGGTCCACCGGCACGGCGCGCGACTCTCCGCCGAGGAGCGGGTCCAGGCCATCACCGGGCACGGCCTCACCGACGCGGACTTCCTCGGCTACCTGCGCGCGAAGTACGGCGCGCTCTCGGGTCGGGCTCTCCCCGAAGCCCCCGTCGCCTGACGCACCGAAGACCTCCGCCCTCACAGCTCGAGCAGGTGCTCCCCGTCCCGCGCGGTCCGTGCCGTCACCCGGATCCAGTCACCGACCTCGGGCGCGCTCGCCGGGATGGTCGACGTCCGCGACCGTACCAGCCGGACCCCGCTCGACGCCGCCCCGTCCGGGTCCTGCATCGCGAGGCCGAAGGCTCCCGAGCTGCTCTTCCACCGCGCGACGACGACGCCGTGCACCGAGACCAGACGACCGGGGACCCAGCCGCCGACGAGCTGGTGGACCTCGTCCGAGCTCGGGGTGGCAGACCCCCCGGCCGGCGCCGCACCGTCGAGGTCGTCGCAGCTCGAGAGGGCGAGGACCGACAGCGCGGAGGCGCCGGCCGCGCGCTGCTGCCACACCCCGGAGAGGGAGGCCACCCGGGTCCCCTCTGCCCAGCGCGATCGGCAGGCAGGCTTCGCTCCCAGGTAGGCGTAGGTGTCGACGGCGATGGTCGCCCCCGACAGGTCGATGACCGCGAATCCGTCGCAGTAGCTCCCGCTCGGGACCGCGCAGGGAACGGTCCGGACCGTGCCGCTCAGGTCCACGTGGATGCGCATGTCGCTGAACGGACCGGGTCCGGCATCGGGCCGGAGCTCGGCCGCGGACGCGAGGTGGGCCGGCGGCAGGCTGCGCCCACGCGCGAGCACCTCGATGCCGGCGCCACGGTCCGGGGACCAGATGCCTCCGTCGCGGACCGCGTCCTCCTCGGGGGACGGGGGCGTCTCGCCGCCTGAACAGCCGGTGCACCCCACCGTCACCATCAGCAGCAACGCCGCCCAGTTCCGCATCGCGCCTCCCCGCCGGAGGGTCGCCGAAGCAAGGCTCCGGCCAGGCATGCCGCTGCCGCCGGCATGTCGCGGTGACGGCCCGGATCCCGCCAAGCGGCGGCCCGATGACGGCCTCTAATCTCCGCCCCCGCGCGCAGTGGACCTGGTTCCACCGTCCCTCGGCCGCGCTCGGCGGCGACGCGTTCAGCTACGGCCCCCTCGACCGCGACCACCGAGGCTGGCACCTCCGGCGAGCCGGAGCGCATCTACAAGGCGGTCCGGAGTCAGAGCCGGCCCGGCCCCCTCGACGATGACTTCTCGGTGCTCGCGGTGAGCTTCGATTGAGGCAGGCAGAGGGCCGCCAGGAGTCGTGACGATGAAGATGGACATCACCGAGGATGACGGCGTCGTGAAGGTCGGTCTGGTCGGCCGCCTCGACACGCCCGGGGTCGACGCCGTCGAGCCCCGCTTCACCGCTGCCGTGGTTCCCCGTGGGGCCCGGGCGGTGGTCGACCTCTCCGGGGTCGAGTTCATCGGTTCCCTCGGGTTGCGGATGCTCATCACCATCGCCCGGGCGCTGAGCCGGCGAAACGGCAAGATGATCCTCTACGCGCCGCAGCTCTTCGTGGCCCAGGTCCTGGAGACCGCCTCGCTCGGCGACATCATTCCCGTCCAGCCGGACGCCGCCTCGGCGGTGGCAGCGGCCAGGGCCTGAGGCACCGTGGCCGGCGCCACGCCCCAGCCCCCCGACCGCATCGCGCTGTCCCTGGCGGCCACCCGGGAGGGGTTCGCCGGCAGCTTCGACGAGCTGCGGCGTGGCCTCGATGCCCTTCCGCTCGACGCGCGCGCCCGCTTCTCGGCGGAGCTCGTCTTCGAGGAGGTGGTCGCCAACCTCGTCCGGCACGGGGCGCGGCCCGACGGGCAGACCACCCTGTCCCTCGACGTCGAGCTCCGGGACCACGACGTCCAGCTCACCTTCCAGGACGACGGGGTTCCGTTCGATCCCCGCGACCGGCCCGACCCCGCACCTCCCCGGGACCTCGAGCACGCCGAGACCGGCGGTCGGGGACTGATGCTCATCCGTAGCGTCTCGACTGCACTGGAGTACACCCGTACCCCCGAGGGGCGGAATCGACTCACCGTCACCGTCTCGAGAGATGCGACAGCAAGGGTTCGGATGAGCGATGGTGCGCGGTCTGGCGCCTGAAGACCGACATCGGAGACATCCCATGCTGAGGACGACCGCGAGCCGTGCCCTGGGGCCGCTCGCCGCCGGAGTGCTCGTCGCTACGCTCGCCCCTCACCCGGCGCACGCCCAGGGCGCGCTCAATTACTTCAAGAACTACTTCGTGACCGGCGACTACCTGGCCGTCGGCGTGGGGCTCCAGCACACGGGCGTGAACGGCCTCGCCACCGGCACGCTCACCGTCGACCCGAGCCAGATTCCCGCCGACGCGGAGGTCGTCGCCGCTTACCTCTACTGGCAGACCATCTCCGACGCCGGCACCCCGGGCGCCTCCGTGCTCCAGGGGGCGAAGTTCAAGGGCAACGACATCAGCAAGATCGCGGTCCAGCTCAGCCCCACGGGCAGCGCGCCGTGCTGGAGCGGCGGAGGCGCGACCGGCAACGGCGGCTCCAAGGCCACCTGGTCGTTCCGCGCGGACGTGCAGCGCTTCTTTCCGCGGGTGCGGCCCGCGAACCCGAACCAGCCGGTCCAGGTCAAGGTCACGGGAAGCCACACCGTCACCCTGCCGGACATGGGAGGCAGCAACCAGCTTCCCTCGACGCTCGGCGCGGGGCTGGTCATCGTCTACCGCGTACCCGGTTACGACGGGGCCTCGGGTTACCAGAGGCCGCGGATGCCGCTCCGCGCGGTCGTCCTCTACGACGGCGGGTTCACCATGAACCAGCAGAACAAGCAGATGCAGTTCACACTGCAGGGGTTCTACGAGGCGTCGCGCAGCTCTCCGTTTGCGCGGATGACCCACTTCGTGGCCGACGGGCAGGCGAACAAGACCGAGCGGGTACAGATCTCCAGCACCGCCTCCTCTGCCGACAATCGGGTGGTGGCGATCAACCCCTTCGGCGGAAACACCGGGTTCGACGTCGTCACCTTCCAGAACGTCCCGCTCGAGCCCGGAGCGATGAAGGCCACCATCACCGTCGATCCCGGCGGCAGCGGCTCCTTCGATTGCCTGAGCTGGAACTCGGTCGTGATGAGCATGGTGGTGCAGGAGCGGGATGGCGACGGCATCCTCGACGTCCAGGAGTCGAGGGCGGAGTGGAGTTCGAAGCCGAGCCGGCTCGCCTCCGTCTACCCGAGCTGGCCGCTGACCGACCCGACCGGCGCAGCGCTCCCGGACCTCGGCGCGATGGGGTTGAATCCGGACGTACAGGACGTCCTCGTTCATCTCGACTACCTCACCGGCGCTGATGGCCACTCCCATCTCCCGGACAGGAGTGCGCTCCAGGCGGTGGCGACCGCCCTGCACAACGCACCTCCCCGACCCTCGCTCGTCGCCTCGGGGCTGTGCGCTGCGAACGCCGGCCCCGGGCAATGTCCCATCGCCGTCCATTTCGACGTGGGCTCGAACTACCAGCCGCCTGCGAGCTTCAGGCTTTCCTCGTGCGCCTCGGCGAGCACCTGGACCACGGACTGCGCCATCGTTCCGGCTGCTCTTGCCAAGGGCGGGAACGCGATCCCCGAGACGCCGTGCTCGGCGAGTGGCTTCACCCCCTCGGGGAAGCGCTGCGCCTTCAAGAACTTCGCCGGCGTTGTGGGGTGGAAGAACGGACTGCGGGCATACCGCGATGCGCCGGTGAACCGTGCCCAGGGCGCGGCGCCGTGCAGCCCGGGCCAGATCGGCTGCGAGCCCCGGATGCCCCGGAACCTGAAGGACATCGCCCGCTACGCGCTCTTCGCCCACGCGCTCGGCTACGCCTCGCCGACCGATCCATCCGTGCCGAGGAAGACCTCCGGCATCGCCGAGTGCGGTGGAGACCTGATGGTGACCCTCGGGTTGTGGGATTCCCAGACCGCCTCCGCGTTCATGCAGGGGTCCACGCTCCTCCACGAGATGGGCCACACCCTCTGCTTGAAGCACGGCGGGGTGAATGCCTCCGGGGCAGTCGAGCCGAACTGCAAGCCGAACTACCAGAGTGTGATGAACTACCTGTTCCAGGTGCGGGGGCTGCTCACGGTCCAGGGAGTGCCCACCATCGACCTGTCGAAGCAGACGCTCCCGCCTCTGACCGAGTCGGCGCTCGTGGAGTCCGCCGGGCTCGGCGCCGCCACCCCGTACCTCCCACGCTGGTTCGCGCCGGCCTCGGCGAGCTACATCGACACCGCGCTGAGCACCACTCCGGCGACCCGGCGGTGCGACGGCTCCCGGCTCCAGCCCAGCGATCCGGCCTTCGTGCGCATCGACGGCGATCCGCGCCTGCAGCCGGCCGTCGACTGGAACGGAAACGGGCAGATCAGCGGAACCGACGCGCTGGACGTGAACTACGACGGGACGCCGGGACAGGCCTTCACCGGATCGAACGACTTCGCCACCATGGACCTGCGGCAGGTGGGCGCGCGGCGCGCTGTCGGCAGCGAGGCGCTGAGCTACAGCGTGATCGATCCGACGACCGGCGTCGCTCCCGTTCCGCCCGCGCCGGCCGTCGGCGGCGGGCTCTCGCTCGACACCGGCTTCGGGGATCTGGGGTTCGGGGACCTCGGATTCGGCGACCTCGGGTTCGGGGACCTCGGATTCGGCGACCTCGGGTTCGGAGACCTGGGCTTCGGGGACCTCGGCTTTGGCGACCTGGGGTTCGGGGACCTCGGCGTGCCGGCGGACGAGGCGCTCGGGCCCGGGGATTTGAACCTCGACACGGCGGGCTCGCTCGGGAACGCACCGAACACCCTCACTGCCGTTTCGCTGAAGAAGAACGGCGGCATCCAGCTCACCTGGTTCCCGCCCCACGTGGGAATCCCTCTCGCCTACCAGGTGTACCGGGTGGAGGGCGCGAGCGTGACGCCCACCAACTTCGCCGCCCGCGTGCTCGTGGCCAACGTCGCAGGGACGGTGACGACCATCACCGACACCAGCCAGGCGCTGAAGCCCAAGCGGATGTACACCTACTTCGTCGTGGCCACGCTGCCGCCGCCACCCGACTGCACGCCGACGCCGGCCTACAACTGCGTCGACAACCAGCAGAGCGGCGTTTCCAACTTCGCCACGGTCACCTTCTGACGGGTCCCGACCGCCGCACGCACACCGAAAGCACTGGGTCGATCCGTCCCTCGCCGTCAGCGAGAGCCGGCGCGTGACGTCGCGGCGCCGATTCGCCGGTGAACCTCTCCCAGGAGCGCGTCCTCGCCGGCGGCGCCGCGCTTGTCCAGGTAGCGCTGGTACGCCTCGGTGAAGACCGCCGTCCCCAGGCCTTCGCGGACTCGCCCCTGCGTGTAGTCGAGCAGCGGCGTCATGCCGTAGGTGGGCTCCTCGTCGAGGAAGAGCGCGAGCGCCTCGCCGCGCCGGGTGAGGCAGCGATCGAGCTCGGAGTCGGCCTGAGCGAAGGCGCCGGCCTCGAGGTACGCGCGGGCGAGCTCGAATCGGCCGATCCAGGTGTCGAGGAGCCCGCTCGCCTCGCCGAGGAGCGAGATGGCCCGCCGGGGGTCGCCGCCCGCCAGCGCCAGGTCGGCCTCCAGCACCTTGCCGTGAGCGCGGGGCTCGGCCGGGAGCTCGCTGGCCAGCGCCTGGGCGATGGAGGTCGCGGCCTCGGTCTCTCCGGTCAGCGCGTAGATCCGCCCGGCGAGGAAGCGGACCCGCATGGTCTGGCTCTCGCCGACGGCCCGGCCCGCGGCGGCGATGGCGGCGGCGTTCCGGCCCCGCGAGAGCTCGGCGAAGGCGATGGCGGCGAGCTTGGCCGAGGCGCGGTCGGGATTGCCGGCCGCCCGGTCCGCGGCCGCCCCCTCCTCGAGGATGCGCACCGCCTCGGAGTAGCGGCCGGAGTAGATGGCCAGGTCCCCGAGGCCCGAGGCGGCGAAGGACGCCCCCACCGGGCTTGCCTTGCCGAGGGCCTCCCAGGTCCTGCGGACCTCGTCGAGCCGGCCCTGCCCGAGCTGCGCAAAGGCGAGCGGCAGGTTCCCCAGCGGGCTCATCTGCTGGGCCCGGAGCGCCTCGGTCTGCGCGGTGGTGAAGTCGCTGGCGTAGGCCGCGTAGAGCGCGAGGTTCACCCGGTACAGCGCGCGATTGGGGAGGATGGTCACCACCTCGCGCATCTCGTCGAGGGCCTGCGGCATCTCCCGCAGGCGGGTGAGGCACAGCGCGCGGTTGTTGTGCGCGGCGGCGTCCGAGCGGTAGCGGGACACCAGGGCTCCGTACTCCTTCACGCAGGAGGGATAGTCGGAGGTGAGGTAGTAGTAGAGGCCGCGGGCCCGGAAGCGCTCGCGCTCGGTCATCCGGTCCACGTGGCGGACCGCCTCGCTGATGTCCTTCTGCGCCTCCTGCTGCTTGCCGAGATTTGCCGAGGCGATCGCCCGGCCGGCGTAGGCGAGCCCGAACGCCGGGTCCCGCTCCACCGCGCGCTGGAAGCTGGCCCGCGCCGCCTCGAACTGGCTCGAGGAGAGCGCCTCCATCGCCACCGCGTAGTCGTGCACCACGTCGAGCGAGGTGGCGGTGAGGGTATCCATCGCGAATCGCTGCTCGGCGTCCGACGACTCGTCGCCGAGGCGCTTCCGGATCTCCTCCGAGAGCCGACCCACCGCGGCCAGGACTCCGTCCCGGGCCGATGCGTCCTGCTCCGCGCGCCCCACGACCTTGCCCGTGACGGCCTGTCGCGCTGTGGCCTGGAGCCGGTAGCCCTGGTCCACCCGCTCGATGGTGCCGGCGACCACCACCCCGAGCCCCTGCTTCACGGCGAGCTCGTTGGCCGCTCGCTCGTCGAAGGGGTCCGGGGGGTCGACGTTGAGCGCCCGGCGCACGTCGCTGTGGGCGTAGGCGGTGACGAAGGGAGCGCTCTCCAGCGATAGCTTGATGACCGGCTCGAGCGTCCGGTCGAGGCCCGTGTCGCCGGTGCCGTTGGCGAAGTCGCTGATCACCACGCTCACCGGTGCGTGCACGACCGGCGGCGGGCGCGGCCGGTAGTACCACCAGGCGGCTCCGATGGAGCCGAGGACCAGCACCGACGCGACCGAGACCCGACCCAGCCCCACCGTCCGCCGGGTCCGCAGCGGGCGACCCTCCTCGTCCAGGCGGGACAGCGCCTCGGCGAGGTCGGCCGAGCTCTTGTAGCGCCTCGAGGGAACCGGATCGGTGCAACGGGCGATGATCCGGTCCAGGGCCTCGCTGACCGCGGGAATCTCCCCGTGGAGCGGCGCCGGTGGACGGTCCCCGCGCGACCTCAGCTCGTCGAGCGCGCTGGGCGAGCGGGTCTGCCGGATGCGCCCGCTCAGCATGTCGTGGAGCATCAGCCCCAGGGCATACACGTCCGCCCGCTGATCCACCTGCTCTCCCCGGGCCTGCTCCGGAGGCATGTACTCCAGCGTGCCCACCATCGAGCCGGCCTGGGTGACGTTGGCGTGGTGCGGGTCCAGCGGGCTGGGCGAGGGAAGGGCGAGGGCCGAGCCACCGTCGCCCTCGGGCGAGCCGAGGAGGCGAGCGATGCCGAAGTCGGTGATCAGCGCCTCGTCGTTCGAGCCCACCATCACGTTGGCCGGCTTGAGGTCGCGGTGCACCACGCCCGCGGCGTGCGCCGCGACCAGCCCAGCGCAGATCCGCCGCGCCAGCCGCAGCGCGCGCTTGACGGGCAGCCGCCCCTCCCGCGCCAGCAGCGACGCGAGGTCGGTCCCGTCCACGTAGGACATGGTGATGTACTTGAGGCCCTCGATCTCCCCGAGGTCGTGAATCCGGACGACGTTCTGGTGAGAGACCAGTCGGGCCAGGAGTAGCTCGCGCTTGAACCGGCGCTGGATCTCCGCTGCCGCCGCCGGGTCACCGATGATGTCCGGGCGGATGAGCTTGATCGCGACGTCGATGCCCAGCTCGGTGTCCCAGGCCTGGTAGACCGCGCCCATCCCGCCGAGGCCGAGGAGCCGCTTGATGTGGTAGCGGCGCCCGAAGGACATGCCGGGCACGAGCGGGCCCAGCGCCACCCCTCCGCCCGGCGTGTGGAGGGCCCCGTGGGGAAGCGGAGGCTTCTGCCCCGGCGTCGCGCTCTCCGGCGCGAGCGTGACGGCAGTCCACGACACCGGCGGGAGATTCACCGTGCTGCAGGACGGACATCGCGCGGACAGCGGGAGCAGGCTGGCGCCGCACTGGTGACAGACGGCGCTCATCCCGTT
>Ga0105249_10003444_pt1 | contig 13703 bp, 7 predicted proteins | sample KBSS44metaG_FD_81522 | JGI IMG/M metagenome (GOLD analysis project Ga0105249, IMG submission 81522) | Switchgrass rhizosphere microbial communities from Kellogg Biological Station, Michigan, USA - KBS S4-4 metaG | ecosystem: Host-associated > Plants > Roots > Rhizosphere > Soil | place... | reverse complement strand
GGCGACGTCGGTCCAGAGGTTGCTGCACGGATTCAGACTGAGCCAGTCGTGGTCCACCATCAGCACTTCCGAAACGTTTCCGTTATCGCAGTTCAGTGCGGCATGCAGGTGCCACAGCGCCTGGCGCAGGTATTTCTTGGATTTTTCCGTAGAGGTATCGCCCCAGAGCAGTGACGCGAGTGCTTCACGTGAGTGGGGTCGATCGCGATGGATAAGGAGATAACTAAGTAGCTCCTGATCCTTGGTCGCTTCAAGTCCTGTTAACAGTCCGGCATCATGATGTGCCGTGAACTTTCCAAACAATCGAAACCGTAGGCCTGGCACCGGAGGAAGCTTTCTGCGAGGAAAACCTCAATGGGGAACGCCCAAGAGTAGATTGATTGTGATCCATGAAGGCTAATGAGTACCTTCACGGTAAAATTTGGACACACAACAGCAGTCAGGGTCTTGTGGGGGTGCAAATTTCCAACTGTGCGCGTGACAATATGCCTATTTCCGAATCGTGTCAATAACAACTTTTGTCACTTACATACGCGTAAACCACACTAAGATCGGGCCACCCAATAATGCACTGGCTACCTTCTGCAAATCACTTAAGACTATTGTGAGATTCTAATCGTACCGAAATTACTGGACCGGCCATGTGCCCTGACTGTCACCGAACACGATCCGGCAGCCAGGTTGTCCGGTAACCTGAATATTACCTGCGTAAAATCGGAGTCGGGTACTGGACGCACATCTTCGGCAGGGACGTTGAAGAACTGATTATTGCTAGCGATCAGTCTAACGCTGACGGCAGACGCTGATTCACCAGGATCTAGTTGGAGGTTCCTGGCGAAAAGCATCACTCTCGTATTCCGGTCTGGTCCCGCCGGAAACCATGCCGGAAGTGTAATCTGGAAGGGATCTCGAAGGTGAAACATTTCGGTGAGAGCGGCTGCCTGATTAAAAGTTGGACCTGACTCTTCGAGAATCAACTGCAGCACATCGTCATTGAAAATCTCTCCGAGCGCTTGACCATCGGCGCCCGCGTTGACACCACCCGATAGCGTAACCAGGAAAGTTTCGATTGCCTCCGCATTTGAATCGCCGCAGATCTTTACCGGAATCGTAAGGGACGTGTTGCCGGGTTGAAACGTGAGTGTGCCGGAGGTTGTTTCGTAGTCCACTCCCGGGTTATTACAACTGGCGCCGCCCGTCGCGGTGAGATTCGACGTAGCATAGTTAACACTGACCGTCCGTCCCGTCGCCGCCGAAAGGCTCACGGTGAATAACATCTCGGTTGTAGTGCCCGCGTTGCCTTCAACAACAGCGGCATTGTTTGGTTCGACAAATGGAACCGTCGCGCGATCCTGAATCGTAACCAGCAGAACGCCGGGCGCTCCAACGGTTTCGAGACTCGAAGCATTGCGCAACACGACCTTGAAGGTTTCATCCAGCTCCGTTGTCGCGTCATCGAGAATCGGAATCTGAAAACTCTTGCTGGTCTCGCCGCCACTGAAGCTCAGCATGCCTGATGTGGACGTGTAATCCTGGCCGCCAATAGCCGTGCCGTCCTCAGTTGCATAATCAACCGTTAGACTGCCCGTGCTGCCACCCTTGCGCAGAACAGTTATGTTTGCGAGACCCACGTCTTCGATCACCTGAATTGAGCTCACACTAAACTGCACATTTCCAGCCGCGCCAGTAGCGTCACCTGCCGAAAACTCCGAAGTGTTCCCGACTAAATCCGTAGCAGTTGCCGTAACAACGCGACCCACGAGCGACAACGGAAACGTCGCACTGATAGCCGCATCGCCATTGCCGTCCGTACTGACGGAAGCGCTGCCGAAGAACAGTGCTCCTTCTCCGTTTCCTGATGGGTCTAAGGCGGCATTCGAATAGAAGTCGATTTGGAACGTGCTGTTTGGTATGGAATTCAAACTGCCTTGAATGGTGGTGCTATTCCCGATCGACATCACCGAAGTTAACACAGGGAAATTTTGCCTCTTGTTTGCCCCATCATCCAAGTCGGCAGCATCGTTAGGAGCGATGCCGGTGTCACCGAGATCTATTCCCAAACCGCCGTTTGAGAAAATCGCATTGCCGCGGACTGTAGTGCGCATTCCCCCGGCGAGCCAGACGCCTGGACCACCGTTGTAGGCGATCTTGTTGGCCGCTTCGGATTGCGTACCGCCAACTGTGGTGTTGAACGCGTCGAAGACCTCAATACCTCCCTCAACGTTCGGTAGCGGTCCTGTTCCAAGAGCATTTAATCCAATGAGGTTTCCCTGAATGATATTTCCCTGCGGGAACGAGAAAAAGGGCCCGATTCGTATACCTGCAGAATTTCCGGAAATGACGTTTTGTGCGCCCGGGACCAATCCTCCGATTAAGTTGTCAGTACCGGAAATAAAGAGGCCCGGACCGGTCGACTCGCTAAGTGCTCGCGTACCAGTCACGTCAGTACCGATATAGTTGCCCTGCACAATAACTCCTGTCGAACGGAGAGAAATGTTTACACCGTTTGCTGAAATTACATTTCGCGCCTCGGAAACTGTCCCACCTATCGACACGTTGTTACCGGGAATCACACCATTATCACTGTTACCCAAAGCAAAAGTACCGGTGATATCCGTGCCGATAAAATTGCCCTGCAACTTGCTTCCGTCGCCGCCGAAGATAATGCCGTCTGCTCCATTACCGGAAATAACATTTCTGGCCGACACAGTCAGGCCGCCTATCAGTGTGTTCGCAGCGACAGCTTCGATCCCGAGCGCGTTCGGAACTCTGTTCATTCCGCTGAAGTCCGTTCCGATCAAGTTACCCTGGATCGTGTTTCCGGGTGCCTGGATAGAGATCCCTCGTCCGTTTCCTGAGATCAGGTTACCTGTGATCAGATTATTCGTGGACGATGCACCCGAGATAAACACTCCGTTTGCATTGGTGTTGGTGTTGGTGTTTGCGATTGGGGTGGTTCCGGCCGAATTGGTACCGATGAAGTTGCCTTGAATGATGTTACCCGCGCCACCCAGTTCCACGCCGTTGGTCGCATTACCGGAAATAACATTGCGGGCTGCCGCGGTCGTGCCTCCGATTATGTTATTCGATGAATTGAACAGCCGTATGCCGCTGGAGTTTGGTCGCTCGACGTTTCCGGTTGCATCGATCCCGATATAGTTTCCCTGAATTACGTTGTTGTTGCAGTCTCTCAGGAAAATTCCAAAAAGACCGAAACGATTGATCGCGAGGCCGCGCACGGTGGTGCCGCCGGCGGTGATGACCAGCCCACTCTCGTGACTCGTGGCAGTGCCATCGATCTCAACGAGAGGGGCGCCGGCATATCCGGGTTGAGTAGTGGCGTCGAGCACGACGGATTCGGTGATTTCCGGCAGTGGCGCCAACACTCTAATGACCTTCACTCCCGCTCCCGGAATGTTGAAAGTGATCGTATCCGCGCCGTTGGTTGTGTTTGCGTTGTTGATGGCTTCGCGCAACGATCCGGTTCCATGATCGTTGGTAGTCGTCACGACAAAACTCTGCCGGTTGGCAGTGAAGTTTGCAGTTTGCGAAGCGCTCAAGTTGTTGAAGGTTTGACTTGGTGGACCAAAAGCGAAACCCGTCACGGAAGGTGTTACGGTGTAATTACCGCCGTTGAGTAGCTCAAATGAATAATTTCCGTTGTCGTCAGTGGTTCGTATTCCAGATTGAGACCCGCTGAGTGTCACGGTGACGCCGGGCAGTCCGGCGCTGTTATTAGTTATCTGACCACTAATCGTGAAAAATGGTGCGTTAGTGGGAGTGGCAATAAAGTTCACGGTTTGATTGCTGTTGAGATTAGTGACGCTCTGACTCACGGGCGCCATCGTGAAGTGAGACTTGGCCGCGCTAACTGTAAAAGATCCTCCTGCGGGCAAATGTGAGAATTCGTAAGAGCCATCGTTTTCGGTGAATGCCGAGGTTATCGATGCGCCGTCGCTCAAAATAACTTCGGCTCCACTTACAGGTACACTGCCACCTTCCAACACCTGGCCACTGATGATGTGCGACATCGCGACCTTCGAGATGAAAGCATCGCTAAAACCACGGTTGAGAGGTTGATAGGAATTCGGAGTGGTCGGGAAAAACGGAGAGCGGGCTAACCCGGTGACATAAGCATTACCCGCCGAATCGACAGCTATTCCAAAAGCCTCATCGTTGGTATTAAGTGAATCATTCGGACCAAGAACACCGCCGAGGAACGTGGAGTAAATCAAGCTATTGCCGGCCGGATTGATTTTGGTGACAAAGGCGTCTTCATCAAAGGCGGAATGCGAGCCGACATACAAGGTCGAAGGTTTGAGCGGGTCAATGGCAAGCGCAGTCGCTGACGGCACAGAGAACCCTTTGTTCATCAAAGTCCAGTTTTGCCCGCTGTCGGTAGTGGGTCATTTTCATTGTTGAACACACATTGATGATTTCCTCGATCTTTTCGGTGCTAGGATGTTTCAACAACGGCACGGACTGACTCCCGCGCGAACGGAAGCCAGCCCTACACAGCCGAAATCCTGTATACGAGGAGATCGACCATGCAAGAAGATCCTACCACGGACCACACTAACAGCCGACCTATCGGACTTGATTTAGATCGCGACGATTGGGAATTAGCCTTGAAGCCCTACGAGGGAGATCCACACGCGGCACTCTTACTTGGGTTTAATTTAGCGGTACTGCGAACGAATCTTGACAGACAACTGATCAAGTGCCGACCAGTCATGGAAGCACTCGATCATGGCATGGAAGCACTATTTCCGCATACCGCTTTTCACAACGCCTCTTTTGATCTGTTTCTCAGATATGTAGATGGCAAGCTCACGTTTGAAGAGGAACAAATGCTGAGCGGGTTAGGTATCAAGCCACTCTGATCTGTTTGTTGAAATGAGGTAAGCGAGAGGGCCGATTCGTCGGCCCTTTTGGCTGTCGGCCCTCGGCCCTTTTTGACTTGCCAAGCGAAGATTGCGGCGTTAAATTTGATGAGTTCAGTTTTGATAGCAGAGCAGCTACAGCTTTTCAGCCATTCGCCGCTCTGCTATCGTTGTCTCACCGTGGCATTGCCTTGCCACGCCGAGCCATACCTTGCCAGTCTTTAACTAGCGAGAATTTTAACACACTAGTTTCAGCATCTAACGGTTCGATGAATCCCAAGTTAAAAGATCTAGTGATAGCGATTGTGTCTGGCGTTTTGGAGTCTGGCAGTAAAGTGTCAAAGACAAAGCTGCTAAAACTTCTTTATCTATTTGACATCGAATGGTATCGCACGCACCAAAAAACCTTTACTGGTTTCGACTGGCAGTTCTACCTACTCGGCCCTTGGACGAACGAATACGATCCCACGTTGGATAAGTATGAAGGTAACGGAATCGACCGCGAAAAGAGTAAGGATGCTTACGGTACTGAGTTCATTAGCGCCTCTGACACTGTGCGCCCGCGAGATTTGTTTGCGACCAGGGAAGAAGAAATCATTTTAGAAGATCTGGTGCGAACTTGGGCCAAGGTTCCTACGGAAGAAATACTCAATCATATCTATTTCCGAACCGAACCTATGGACGAAGCTGTACGATACGAGAAACTGGACTTTACAAAAGTAGCCACAACTGCGCCTCGCAAGTATCGACGAACAAAGTCTGGCTTATCAAAAGAACAGCTCAATGCTATCCGTTCCAAGGTGGCCGAGGGGCTAGAAAAAGTTAGAGAGCGAGAACGCAGCTTGCCACGCTTGGATCCGCCTGACTATGGAGAGTCCTTTCTAGACGCCATGGAGGAACTGGAACGCGTTAGATAAAACGGAAATCAAATGATTGACGACATCCTCACCCAATACTGGGAAGACTGTAAGCCTGAGCCTTGCCAATTTGGTCAACTTTATTGGTGCGCTACAGAATACCCACCCGAAGAATTAAGGCTTTGGCGTCCTTCGGATGCTGATCTTAGAAAGAGTTTTGCGACAGACTTCAGGATCACCGTGCCGCCGGACGATGCGTTCAAGCGAAAGTTTCCTTTATCCAATCCGCGGCTTGATACTAAAGAAGAGTTTGTAGTCACGAAGTCGAAGCCAAGACCAGTGATCCTAATTATTCCCCCTCGCGCGATTAACATTAAGCAACAGAAAAATAAGGGCCGGATCTGGCGACCACTTTGCTTGGTTGCCCCGATCTTTAGCTTAGCTTTCCCTAACAACGACGAAGAAAAGTTTCCAGAAGAATTGATCAATGAAGCTCGGCGGCTTGAGCATCCTCAACTGATGTTCCTGCCTAAACACAAAGACGTGTTGAAGGTTGATAGTTTGATGCGTTTGGATGAATGTCAGTCTGTTGCGGTGAATGCCTTACGACCAGCAGGAGTGACATTAACGGACGGAGTAAAGAGTCTTCTGCGCTCCCAGCTTATCTATTTGATAGCCAATCAATATGACGGTGATTACTACGTGTATAGAGAGTGTATTAAAGAGGGCTTTGCTTAATCGAGAAGATTAACAATATCCTCGATAGACCACAGCTTTTTGGTAACGCCCGCTTCCATTGCTGGCGTGCATCGGAGAGACTTGTGAATCCGCACAAAGTTGTAGTGCATGTAATGAAGCGCGATCGCGTGCATGTGGTTCTCGATCTTCTTTGAAAATCCGTTTGTGAGTCGCGTAAAGCGGCGCATCGACATCCGCATGGTGAGGTTCTGTCTTTCGATGTAAGACGTTGAAACAAGGTTCATGTCCGGGTTCCCGGCAATAACTTCTTTTTCACAACCGATACACTCAGCAGGAGAATAACGAACGGCGCTATCTTCTTGAGAGTGACCGTACACTTTAACGATCATCGCGTAGTCGATTTCAGATCCGAAAGTTTCTTCAACTGCCGTGAGGTAGATTTTGAATCCGTCCGTGCTCAACTGGAACCGATTAGTAACGCGCTCCGACAAGTCTTTGATGAATGCCATGCCGGACTGTGCATCGCGTCGGCCCACGTTCCAGCAAGGTACTAGCTTCGTATCCGCATCAATCGCAACCCACGTGTAAACGTCACCGTAACCAAACACGCCTTGCAGCTCGGGCGTTAGATGTCTTTCCTTCGCGTACACGAAGGACCATATCTCGTCGCACTCGATCCGCTTGCACGTAAGGTTGCGGAATACCTTATCCTGATAGATAGCACAGGCATTGCCAACATCTTCAAGAAGCTTAGTTACCGCATTCTTTGAAACGCCTGTCATTCTCACAACCGAACGGATCGACATTCCCTCGACTAATGCCGAGATAACCGCTACGCGCTTTTGAGTTGAAAGCTTGTTCATCGTTAAAAGGATTATATGCTTGCTCGGGCAGGAAAGCAAGCGGAAAGTAATGTTTTGTAGAAGAAAAGTTTACTGCTATACTCAAATCCGCTCATGTTCCAGTCTCGCGTCTATCAGCGTTTCTGGTATTGAAAATAAGTGCCGAAGACGGGATTCGGACCCGCACGCTGCTTACACAGCACCGGATTGGGAATCCGGCGTGTCTGCCAATTTCACCACTTCGGCTCATGTCTGGCGGCGGCAAGTTTACGGCTTGGGAACTGTTGAACTTAGCCGCCGTTGGTTTTTACCATTAAGCTTCGATAGATCTTCTCTCCTGTTAGTTCCGAAACGTTGTCCGCTTCAAATACCCAGCCTTCTTTAACCATTGTCCGCATCGTGCTGCGCTGAGATTCTGCGCTAACCTTGCCCGTCAGGGCGGGCCGCATTTCTTCGACTTTCTTAAATAGTTGTGAACGTGTGAATTCGCCAGCGAGGGCATCAGCCGCTAGTTTAGCGGCTTTTAAGACACCTCGAACCCGCGTTTTGTGACCGTTCTGATTTTCTGGAGGGGGCGTAGTTAAGGATGGGAGCGCCGCGTCAGCGCCGCTTTGTCTACGGATGCGATTGAGGAGAATTTCGACAGCCCGTAATGCCTCTTGCCGTTCTAAAATCTCTGCTTCAAGTACCCGCTTTTCCGCTAGTAATTCCCGTTCTTTCACTACGATACGGAATATACAGAAGATCCCTAATCGCGGTCAAGCACGTATTTAACTAAGAGCGGGAGTAGGGGGTGATTAGCCCCAGCGGGACTTTGCGGCCTTCTTTGCGATCTGGCTACGCTTCTTAGCGGAGAGCTTTTGAGCGCGAGCCTTGCCGCCCTTGCTCGCGCCTAGTTTTGAGAGCGCTTGTGCGTGAGGGTTCTTTTTCGGTGGCTCGATCTTCTCTGCATCCCCGGTGGTCACGTCGAGGATATACTTCGCTAATTCATTCGCGTCCTTTGGTGGTCGCTTCGTCGGCATGAGCGGATGATACTACACGCCAGATCGGACTCTGAAATTATCTTCCGCTGTTTAAACTTGTAAATGACCCACTACCCCGCTGTCCGTAGTTTTGAATACGCCTTGAAGGTTCGAAAAGTAATAAAGCGTCGATGAACTTACTGGATCGAAAACGATTTTTCCGATTGAAGGTTGCAAGGGCTGCACCCGCGACCAGTTATCGCCGCCATCGATACTCCTGAATACGCCGGGTCCGACAATTGCGTACACCAGATTCGGCGTCAGAGGACTAACACCGACAAATCGGCCATGCGCGCCTGTTTGAGCTAAACCAACGGATTGCCAACTGGCTCCCGCGTCGATACTTCTAAAAATTCCACCAGCGCTGGAAGACTCCGCCGCAAAAATCCTCGCGTGATTATGAGGATCGACCGCGAGTGAGACCGGAAAAAAGGGCGGGACATTTCCACTCGGAGCCCAGTTGTCTCCTCCATCGGTCGTCTTAAAAATTGGACCACCAAACGCACCGGCGTATAGAGTTGTTGGCGTCACGGGGTCGATCGCCAGGCTCTGCAAATTGGTGTTAGTCATTCCGTTCGCGCGCAACTGCCAGCTATTCCCGCCGTCTGTACTTTTGTAGACGCCGTTTGTGTTGCTGCCGGAGTTCACGCCCGCGACATACATCGTGGAAGGCGTCAACGGATCAATAACGATGGCGACGACACTGTGAGTAAAACCATTATTGAGGACCGACCACGTTCTTCCACCATTAGTGGTTTTGAAAAGACCAAGCAAAGTTCCAGCATAGACCGTCGACGGCTGCGTCGGATGAACAACTAAATCTGTGACATTTCCCGTCAGGCCATAATTCTCGTTGCTCCAGTTTGCCGCTCCATCGTTGCTCTTATACACCGCGCTCTTGGTGCGTATTGCACCTGCTGTCAAAGGGAAGTCCGCGGATGACGTAATACCGGCTACATATGCGTTGCCGGTTGAGTCAATGGCGATCGCGCGACCGGTGCCGCCACCCAAATAGGTCGAATAAACAAGTGCTGAACCCTGACTATTGAGCTTCGATACAAAAGCTCCGAAGTTGAGCGTTGCTTGAAACGGATTAACAATGGGGAAATCCGTTGAAGCAGTGCTGCCCGTAAGGTAAGCATTCCCGAGGGCGTCAGCCGCAATGCCGAAACCACTGTCCCCACTATTGCCACCAAAGTAGGTGGAATAAATCATTGATCCACTACTGGTAAGTTTAGTGACGAAGGCGTCTCCAAAGGTCGTGTCACCGATAGTTCCCTGGAAAGCATTTGAAACGGGAAAGTCCAATGAGTTGGTGGATCCAATCACGTAAACGTTGGCCGCTGAATCGATCGTGAGACCGCTGATGTCGTCGCAACGCGTACCGCTCAGGTAGGTTGAAAAAACAAGAGCTGGAACGGCTGGATTCAGCTTCGTTACAAATCCGTCTCTACAAATCTGAACCGGAACTGGAGCAGACTGAAATGCATCCTTGACCGGAAAGTCGGTCGAGTTTGTATTGCCGCCGACGTAGATGTTGCCGCTGCTATCGACTGCGATACCGTTGCCGGTTTCAGTCTCACTGCCTCCGAGATAGGTCGAAAAGAGTAATTCAGAACCGGAAGCATTCAATTTGGAAACGAAGGCATCCCTGGAATTATTTCCAAAGGTTCCCGCAAATAGAATTGCCGGGTTAGAAGGATGAGCAACAAGCGCGCGAACCTCCGACTTCCAGAGACCAGCATTTGTTTTGGTCCAACTAGCTCCTCCGTTGGCCGTCTTGATGATGCCGTTGCTGGTGGTGGCAGCGTAGAGGACGGAAGGGTTCGTACGATCTGCAACCATTGCGCTGATCTCGCCCTGTGGCACACCGATATTGATTGGTGTCCACGAAGCGCCACCGTTCGTCGTCTTATGGATGCCGCCGAACCTATGACCTACATAAATCGTGTTGGGATTGGAGGGATCAAACACGATTGCATTTATTGTAGCAGTGTCGCCGCCATTCAGGCCGTTGTTCATCGCGGCCCAGTTGTTGCCACCGTTCGTGCTTTTAAATAGACCGTCGCCAAGTGTGCCGGCATAAATTGTCGTAGGCGTTGCCGGATCGATTGCGATCGAACGAACGTTCGGAGCGTTAGCTGTACCAAAGTTATTTATAGCCGCCCAGGTGCTGCCGTTGTCGGTGCTCTTGAACACACCCTTGCTTGAACCAACATACATCGTCGATGGTGTTACCGGATCGAAGACAATCGTCGACACGACGGCGTTATTAAGCGGCACGTTAACTGCGCTCCAGTGGTCGCCACCGTCAGTTGATTTGAATACACCGTCAAATTGCACGCCGATGTAAACAACCGCGGCATTGGTAGGATCGACGGCGATTGTCGTAGGCGACTGAAATGAAGGTAAACCAGTTGTTGGCGTTTTGGTCCATGTGGTTCCGCCATCGGTGCTGCGGTAAGGTCCGTGCTGATTTCCTGCATAAATTGTGTTTGGAGCGGTAGGGGCGACCGCGAGCTCAAGGACCTCAGTAGGAAAGCCGTTGTTGATAAGAAGACCGGTATTATTGTTGCTCCAGTTTGCAGCCGCGTCAGTGGTCTTGTAGAAATTCGAAGATCCCTTTACGCCGTTCACAAACGGAAAGTCGCTTGTGGTTGTCTGCCCGGTGATATAAGCATTCCCCGCCGCGTCAACGGCGATGGACGTTCCGCTGCTTCCGCCTGATCCGCTGAGGTATGTCGAGTAGATCAAGGCGCTGCCTGTCGGATCGAGCTTGGTAACAAACGCGCCGTCAAAATCTTCGGTCTTGAGAGCTCCGGGCGTGGTGGGAAATGCGGGCGAAGTACTGACACCCGTAACGTATGCGCTTCCTTGTGAATCGACCGCGATACTGAAAGCTTGATCGTTGCCGCCGCCGCCTAAGTAAGTTGAGTATGAAAGTACCGGATCGATCACCAGCGGCTTGCTGGAATCAAAGGCACGCACTTTGAACCTGACTTCATTCCCGTCGATCACATAAGCGCCTTTGACGTCACGACGGCCTTCTGCGGTGACCTGATAGATGACCGGCTTGTTCAATCGAACTTCACCGTGCTTCAAAGTGAGTAGCAAACTACCGGCCTCATCCAGCCGAATCCGATCTGCGCCCTCAACTCTAAACTTTATGACTTTCGGATCGACGCCCGGAGCGACTACAAAGTCATACTCGAGCTCGCGCTGGTTTCCGTAATAGACCATGTCGATGCCGGAATAGATGTCTTTGTAATGGACCTTGCGATACGTCGGAATGTTGCGACGCCATTTCTCGGGGTTGTTGCCGGCGAAATAATTTACTTTGCCGGCGAGTTCGTCCTGACCCTCAACACGTGGGGCTGAGTTGGCGCCGATCAGTTTCAATCGCAGCACCGAGCCCTCGCGAACTTTTGTATCTGCATCCGGAGGCTTCCGCAGTCTCAGGACGGCGTCGGTGGCTGTAAGAAACAGATCGTAACCAGGTCCGCGAGAAAGAAATTTTACTGACTGATCAGTCTGGCCGGTATTGAGCTCAAAGCTGAGCGGCAAATTGCCAAAGCGGTCGGCAGCGTGAGCTTTCGGCGACGCCGGTTCGAGTGAACGGTCTGCAGTGGCAACAAAAAACAGGCTAACGAAACTTATCGCTAAACCAGTAATCACTACCACGAACAGAGTACGACCAATACAGGAGGAAGGGAGCGTGAGTGTAATCATTGTGGGACATCCTAACTTGTGAGCGCGAGGTTTGGTACAACTTCTGGACTCCGACTAACGCGTGGAACGAGGCTTTAACGGCGTGATTCTCCCCGCAACTGGAAGAGAAGTCAATCTTTTCTCTGCGGCTCTCTGAGCCGTAGAAAAAACTAACTGTCCTTCCAGATCGCGCCCAGGCCGGCGTCCCATAGGCGTTTATTAAATGCGGGGATGTCCTGGGTCAGCAGTTCGTTGCCGCGAGATTTCAATGAAGTCCATTGCGTGTTCAGTTCTTTCATGCGATCGAGCGAGGGTTGGTTGACGCGCGGGATGTCGCTTTCCGTTTGGTTGATCATGTACAGGTAGTTGGCGGTGAATTTGTTGGGGAAGTTTTCCACATCGTCGTAGGCCTTCGACTTACGCTGGACCATGTCTTCGTCCCACGCCTTCATTTTTTTCAACAAAGCTTCGCCGTCCTTCTTGATCGCGCTGTACTTATCGCCGGCCGGTAACGAGCCGAGGAGGGATTCGAGCTGCTTTTGCTTTTCGTAGAGACTGTTGACCATGCGATGCATCGCCGTCAGCTCGGTTTCCATGGCGAGCATCGTCTGGTGATACTGCGTGTAGGTCGATACGTCGGTCGGGTAGAGCGGGTTTGCGAGGATCTCGGCGTCAGTCGTGACGGTCTGGCTTCCCATTTTCAAAACGACACTGTACCGCCCCGGCGGAGCCTTGTGTGCAGCGAAACCGCCTTCGATGCGAATTCCGGGCACGCCCGTCATCGTCTCGTAACGCATGTCCCACACGAAGCGGTTCAGCCCTTTGCCCTTCGGCAACGTCGGATCGGGCCGCGGCCCGGAATCGTACGTCACAAACTTCTCATCAGCTTTCGAAGAGTAACTGCGGACAGTCGCGCCCGAAGCGTCTTTGATCTCCATCGAGATCTCGTCATCTTTTTTCAGCTCGGGCAGTTGATAATAAAGGACGACGCCGGTCGCGGGATTCACGCCGCGGAACGTGCTCGCTCCCGTAAACTCATTATCTGATCGATCCAGCTCGCTCGAGCCGTTCACGAGATACGCACCGTCAGGCCGGTAAATCGCAAACGACGGCGCGTCTTTTTTGTACTGGCGCAGCACACTCAAATCGTCGAAGACCCAAAACGCGCGACCCGACGTCGCCGCGATCAAGTTACCTTTGTGAACCCGCAGATCGGTGATCGGCGTGATTGGCAGGTTCAACTGAAACGGTGACCAGTCGCGGCCGCCGTTCCACGAGATGAACATGCCGAGCTCCGTTCCCGCGAACAAAAGATCGCGACGCACGTCGTCTTCACGCACGACGCGCGTAAACGCATTTGCAGGCAAGCCGTTCGTGATCTTCGTCCAGGTGTTTCCGTAGTCAGTGGTTTTATAAAGCCCGGGCGAGTGATCGTTGAACTTGTAACGCGTGGTGGCGATGTAAGCGGTGGCCTTGTCGTGCGGCGAGACTTCGATCGCATTGATCAGGCACTCTTCCAGGCCTTTCGGCGTGACGTTCTTCCAGTTTGCGCCGCCGTCACGCGTCACGTAGACGAGTCCATCGTCGCTGCCGGTCCAGATCACGCCTTTCTCGTACGGCGACTCCATAATGTAAGCGAGCGTGCCGTAGTTTTCCGCACCAACGGCTTCGTTCGTGTATGGCCCGCCACCT
>Ga0105249_10003443_pt1 | contig 13704 bp, 12 predicted proteins | sample KBSS44metaG_FD_81522 | JGI IMG/M metagenome (GOLD analysis project Ga0105249, IMG submission 81522) | Switchgrass rhizosphere microbial communities from Kellogg Biological Station, Michigan, USA - KBS S4-4 metaG | ecosystem: Host-associated > Plants > Roots > Rhizosphere > Soil | place... | reverse complement strand
CAAGCTGAACCAGACCTTGAGCGCCACCGCAGAGGCGCTCACCGGGCTGGGTGATCGTTTCGGCCAGTCGATCATTCACGGCAACGAGATCCTGGACGACATCAATCCGCAGATGCCCCAGCTGCGTCGCGACAACCAGCTGCTGGCTGACCTTGGCGAGACCTACGCCAACGCGGCGCCGGACCTGTTCGACGGTCTGGAGAATGCGGTCACCACCGCGCGTACCCTCAACGAGCAGCGGGGCAATATCGATCAGGCGCTGATGGCCGCGGTCGGGTTCGGAAACACCGGCGGCGACATCTTCGAACGCAGCGGTCCCTATCTTGTGCGCGGCACCGCTGACCTCGTGCCGACCTCGCAGCTGCTCGATACGTACAGCCCGGCGCTCTTCTGCACGATCCGTAACTTCCACGATGTGGAGCCCAAGGTCGCTGCTTCGCTGGGCGGCAATGGTTATTCGCTTCGAACCACCAGCGAGCTCGTCGGCGCGGGCAACGCGTACGTCTACCCGGACAACTTGCCCCGGGTGAACGCCAGAGGCGGTCCCGAGGGCAGGCCCGGCTGCTGGCAACCGATCACCCGCGACCTATGGCCCGCGCCGTACCTGGTCATGGACACCGGTGCGTCGATTGCGCCGTACAACCACATCGAACTCGCCCAGCCGTTCGGTTGCGCCGGGCTGCCGCCGTGCATCATTCCTCTGGTCCCGGCGCCGATCCCGGTGATCGCTCCTGGGATCGAATACGTCTGGGGCCGCCAGTTCGGGGAGAACACGATTAACCCATGAAAATCACCGGAACCGCCATCAAGCTCGGCATCTTCTCGCTGGTGCTGCTGCTCTTCACCGCGATCATCATCGTGGTGTTCGGTCAGATGCGGTTCGACCGCACCGCCGGGTATACGGCGGTCTTCTCCAACGTCAGTGGCCTCCGCTCTGGCCAGTTTGTGAGAGCTTCCGGCGTCGAGGTGGGCAAGGTCACGAAGATCGAACTCATGGACGGCGGCGCGCAGGCAAAGGTCCACTTCAGCGTGGACCGCTCGCTGCCGCTGTTTGAGGGGACGACCGCGTCCATTCGGTATCTGAACCTGATCGGCGACCGATACATGGAGCTCAAGCGCGGCGACAGCAACAAGCGCCTTGGGGTCGGCGGCACCATCCCGATCGAGCGGACCCAACCTGCGCTCGACCTCGACGCACTGATCGGTGGCTTCCGTCCAGTGTTTCGGGCCCTCGACCCCGACAAGGTCAACAACATCGCCCAGTCGATCATCACGATCTTCCAGGGCCAGGGGGGGACCATCAACGACATCCTGGATCAGACCGCGTCGCTGACGTCGGCGCTGGCCGATCGTGACCAAGCCATCGGTGAGGTGATCCGCAACCTGAACACCGTGCTCGACACCACCGTCAAGCATCAGCAGCAGTTCGATGAAACGGTGCAGGACTTCGAGAAGCTCATCACCGGTCTGAAGAACCGCAAAGATCCGGTCGCGAGCTCGGTCGCCGACATCAGTGACGCGGCGGGCACGATCGGCGACCTACTGGCTGACAACAGGCCGCTGCTGCAGAGCACCATCACCTACCTCGAGGGTGTCCAGCAGCCGCTGGTCGATCAGAAGGATCAGCTCAACGACATTCTGGTCAGGCTGCCTACGGCCTTCAACATCATCGGCAGGGCCGGTGGCATCTACGGCGACTTCTTCAACTTCTACGCCTGCGATATCACGCTGAAGACATTCGGGTTGCAGCCCGGCGGTCCGGTTCGCACAGTCAAGCTCACCAGTCAGCCGTCGGGTAGGTGCACGCCGCAATGAGGACACTCGAAGGGTCGGACCGCATCCGAAACGGGTTGATGGCGATCATCATCCTGATCGTGGTGCTCGGCGTTGGCCAGAGCTTCGCGAGCGTCCCGATGCTGTTCGCGACTCCCACTTATTACGCCCAGTTCTCCGACACCGGGGGCATCGCCGCCGGTGACAAGGTCCGCATCGCGGGCGTCGACGTCGGCAAGGTTCGGTCGATGCGCATCGACGGAGACAAGGTGGTGATCGGGTACTCGCTCGAGGGGACCCAGATCGGCACCGCGAGCCGCGCGTCCATCCGTACCGATACGATTCTGGGCCGGCGCAACCTGGAGATCGAGCCGCGTGGCACAGATCCATTGCGCGCGAACGGTGTTCTTCCCCTGGGCCAGACCACCACGCCGTACCAGATTTACGACGCGTTCTTCGACGTGACGAAGGCGGCCTCCGGCTGGGACACCCAGACCGTGAAGCGGTCGCTCAACGTGTTGTCCGAGACAATCGACCAGACGTATCCGCATCTGTCCGCCGCGCTCGACGGAGTGGCGCGGTTCTCCGACACCATCGGCAAGCGCGACGATCAGGTCAAACAACTGCTCGCCAACGCCAACAAGATCGCAGGCGTTCTCGGCAACCGCAGCGCGCAGATCAACCAACTCCTGGTCAACGCGCAGTCGTTGCTTGCAGCGATCAACGAACGCAGCTACGCCGTCAGCATGCTGCTCGAGCGGGTCGGGGCGTTCTCCGAACAGGTGAAGGGTTTCATCGACGACAATCCGAACCTCAACCATGTGCTCGAGCAGTTGCGCACCATCAGCAATGTTCTCAAGGACCGCAAGTTCGACTTGATGCAGACGCTGACTACCGTGGCGAAATTCGTTGCCTCCCTTGGTGAGGCGGTCGCTTCCGGCCCGTTCTTCAAGGTCTTTTTGTCCAATCTGCTGCCGTACCAGATTCTGCAGCCGTTCGTCGACGCCGCGTTCAAGAAGCGCGGTATCGATCCCGAGAAGTTCTGGGGAGATGCCGGCCTGCCCGCTTGGCGGTTCCCCGATCCGAACGGGCAGCGGTTCCCGAATGGTGCTCCAGCGCCGGGTCCGACGGTGCTCGAAGGCACGCCGGAACACCCCGGGCCGGGTGTGCTGAAGGGCGCGCCGTGCTCATACACGCCAGGAGTTCCCGCGGGCCTGCCGCGGCCAGACGACCCGCTGCCGTGTGCGGGTCTGACGACCGGTCCGTTCGGCGGCCCCGAATACGGTGCGCCCGACGTTGCGACGTCCGACCCCAACGCCCACGGTCCGGGATTCACGCCGGGCGTACCCGCCGCGGCCATCCCTGGTCAGCTGCCGCCCGACATGCCCGGCGCACCTGTACCGATCGCGCCAGGGCCGCCCGGAGCGCGCACCGTGCCAGTGGGCCCGCTGCCGCCGCAGCCACCGGACTTCACCCCAGGCATCGCTCCGCTTCCGCCTGCGTTGACCGGACCGCCTCCACCGCCGGGTCCCGGCCCCGACGCCGGGCCGGCAGGCACGCCACCGTTGCCGGGTAATCCGCCGTACCTCCCGCCCGGATCGCAGGAGGGCTGATTTCGATGTCGCAAATCTTCAACATCCGAAACCTGAAGGTGCAGGGCGTGTCTCGGGCGTCGCTGATCGTCGGCGCGTTGGTCGTGGTGCTGGTTTTGGTGGCCGCGATCGTCGGTTGGCAGGTGTACAAGAAGCTGACTTACAACACTGTCGTGGCCTACTTCCCCGACACGCTGGCGCTGTATCCCGGCGACAAAGTGCAAATCATGGGGGTCAAGGTCGGCTCGATCAACAAGATCGAGCCGGCAGGCGACAAGATGAAGGTGACCCTGTCCTACGAGAACAAGTACAAGGTCCCCGCCAACGCGACCGCGTCGATCCTCAACCCGAGCCTGGTGGCGTCACGCAACATTCAGCTGTCACCTCCGTACACCGGCGGACCTGTGATGGAGGATCACGCGGTTATTCCGATCGACCGGACGCAGGTTCCGGTCGAATACGACGAACTGCGCGACTCGATCAACAAGATCCTGACCGAACTCGGCCCGACGAAGGACCAACCCAAAGGCCCGTTCGGCGACATCATCGAATCGGCCGCGAACGGCTTCGCCGGCAAGGGCGAGCAGCTCAACAAAACGCTCAGCGGACTGTCCGAAGCCCTCTATACCCTCAATGAGGGCCGGGGCGACTTCTTCAGCGTGATCAAGAGTTTGGCGCTATTCGTCAACGCGTTGTACAAGAGCGATCAGCAGTTCGTTGCCCTCAACGACGATCTGGCGCAGTTCACGAACTCGTTCACCAACACCGACCGGGAAGTGGCGAACGCGCTACAGGACCTCAACCAGTTGTTGACGACGACCCGTCAGTTCATCAACAAGAACGGCGAGGTGCTGACCAACGACATCACCAACCTGGCCGACGTCACCAACGCGATCCTGCAGCCCGAGCCGCTCAACGGTCTGGAAACCGCCTTGCACGTGTTCCCCACGCTCGGCGCGAACCTGATGAACATCGTCTCGCCGGTGACCGGCGGCGTCATGGGCTTGCCCGCCATCGCCAACTTCGCGAACCCAATGCAGTTTGTGTGCAGCGCCATTCAGGCCGGCAGCCGATTGGGGTATCAAGAGTCCGCCGAACTGTGTGCCCAGTATCTGGCGCCCATCCTCGACGCGATCAAGTTCAACTTCCCCCCGATCGGTATCAACCAGTTCAACACTGCGATGACGCTGCCCAAGCAGGTCGCGTACTCGGAGCCACGTCTGCATCCGCCGGGGGGCTACAAAGACACCACGGTGCCCGGCGTCTTCTCCCGCGACACTCTGTTCTCGCACGGCAACCACGAGCCGGGCTGGGTGGCCGCCCCCGGCATGCAGGGCATTGACGTTCAGCCGCACACGGTGAGAATGCTGACCCCGGAGTGCCTCGCCGAACTGATGGGTGGACCCGACTGCGCCATTCCTGGGGCGCCCGCGGCCTTCGGAGCGCCGCCAGGGGGCAACCTGCCCGGACCGCCGAACTCGTATGACGAGAACAACCCGCTGCCGCCGCCGTGGTACCCGCAGCCGGGACCGCCGCCTGTCCCGGCACCCGGCGTGATACCGGGTGACCCGGGTGGGTCGCCGCTGTCCGCACCCGCTGCCGGCCCAGGCCCAGGCCCAGGCCCTGCCGCCCCGGCCGGACCGCCACCCGTGGGCCCACCACTACCCGCTGAGGCAGGTCAATAGATGACTGCGCGTAAATGGAGCAGGATCGCCCGGCGCACCGTTGCGCTGGCTGCCGTCGCGTTGGTGCTGAGCTCGTGCGGATCGTGGAAGGGCATCGCCAACGTGCCCCTGCCCGGCGGACCCGGTACCGGCGGCCAGAAGATGACGATCTACGTGCAGATGCCGGATACGCTGGCGCTCAACGTCAATAGCCGGGTACGCGTGTCGGACGTGTATGTCGGCCGGGTGCGGTCGATCGAGCTGAAGAACTGGGTCGCGACGTTGACACTGGACGTGCAGCCCAACGTGAAGCTGCCGAAGAACACGTTGGCCAAGATCGGTCAGACCAGCCTGCTGGGCAGCCAGCACGTGCAGCTCGATCCGCCACCGGACCCGCAGGGTGAGCTGAAGAACGGCGACACGATCCCGTTGCAGAACAGTTCAGCCTTCCCCTCCACCGAGCGGGTGCTGGCGAGCATCGCGACCATCCTGCGCGGCGGCGGCATCCAGAACCTCGAAACGATCCAGACCGAGGTCAACAACCTGCTGACGGGCAGGGCCGATCAAATCCGCGAGTTCCTCAACAAGTTGGACACCTTCACCGACCAGCTGAATCAGCAGCGCCAAGACATCACCCGGGCCATCGATTCGACCGATCGGCTCCTGGCAATCGTGGCCCAACGTAATGACACCCTCGACCGGGTGCTCACCGAATTCCCGCCGCTGATAAAGCATTTCGCAGACACCCGTGATTTGTTCGCCGACGCGGTTGAGGCGCTTGGCCGGATCAGCAGGGCCTCCGACGCCGCATTGGCTCCATCCAGTGACAACCTGCACACCAACCTGCAGAACCTGCAGCGGCCACTCAAGCAGCTGGGCAGGGCGTCGCCCTATCTGGTTGGTGCGCTGAAGCTGATGCTCACCGCGCCGTTCTCCATCGAGAACGTGCCGAAGGTGGTCCGCGGCGACTTCCTCAATGTGTCGTTGATGGTCGACCTAACTCTGTCGGCGCTGGACAACGGATTCCTGACCGGCACCGGTATCTCGGGCATGCTGCGCGCACTCGAGCAAAGCTGGGGCCGTGACCCGGAGACAATGATCCCGGACGTGCGATTTACGCCGAACCCACACGACGCGCCGAACGGTCCGCTGGTCGAAAGGGGTGAGTGAGCAGTGCTGACCCGTTTCATCAAGATCCAGCTGGTGCTGTTCACGATCCTGACGATCATCGCGATCGTCGTGTTGGGCTGGTACTACCTGCGGGTGCCCAGCCTGGCGGGAATCGGGCAGTACAAGCTTTACGCGGACCTGCCTCGGTCCGGCGGCCTCTACGGGACCGCCAACGTGACGTATCGGGGCACGCAGATCGGCAAAGTCACCGCCGTGGATCCCACAGAGCGTGGTGCGCGGGCCGAGATGAGCATCGACAGCCGGTTCAAGATTCCTGCCGACGCGACCGCCAACGTGCACTCGGTCTCGGCGATCGGTGAGCAGTACCTGGACATCGTTTCCACGGGCAACCCCGGTCGTTTCCTGTCCGACGGTCAGAATGTCGGCTCGATCAACGACAACACGGTGCCCAGCGAAGTCGGTCCGGCGCTAGACGCCGCTAACCGCGGGCTGGCCGTCCTGCCCAAGGAGAAGATCGACACGCTGCTCACCGAAACGTCGAAAGCGGTCGGCGGATTAGGGCCGGCTCTGCAGCGGCTGGTCGATTCCACCACGAACATCGCGCAAGGCTTCAAGGACAACATTCCGCAGGTAAACGACATTATCGCCCACTCAACGCCGATCCTTCAGAGCCAAGCTGACTCGGGCGACAACATCCAGCAATGGGCACGCAACCTCGACGTCATCGCCGCCCAATCCGCCGAGCAGGATGCCGCCCTACGTAGTGGCCTTCAGCAGGCCGCGCCCACGTTGGACCAGGTGGCGGCCGTGTTCAACGATGTTCGCGATGCCCTGCCGCAGACGCTGGCCAATCTGTCCGTCGTCTTCGACATGCTCAAGCGCTACCACAAGGGTCTCGAGCAGACGTTGGTGATCCTGCCGCAAGGTGCTGCGGTCGCGCAGGCGGGAACGCTTTTCGACAACGTGGGTCAGTTGCCTCTGGCCCTGGGCATCAACCAGCCCCCGCCGTGCCTGACCGGATTCCTGCCGGCCTCGGAATGGCGGTCGCCGGCCGACACCAGCATGGCGCCGCTGCCGTCGGGCACGTACTGCAAGATTCCAAAGGACTACCAGTCCAACGCTGTTCGCGGCGCGCGCAACTATCCGTGTGCGGATGTGCCGGGTAAGCGCGCGGCGACCCCGAGAGAGTGCCGCAGTAACGAGCCGTACGTGCCGTTGGGGACCAACCCCTGGTATGGCGACCCGAACCAGATCCTGTCCTGCCCTGCCCCAGCAGCCCGCTGTGACCAGGGAGTCAATCCGGGGCGCGGGGTCATACCGGCACCCTCGGTCAACAACGGGCTGAACCCGCTGCCGGCCGACCAATTGCCGCCTCCGGCAAGGGCATCGGCGCCGACCAGCGATCCGCTGTCGCCGCCCGGGCAGGGCAGCGTCCAGTGCAGTGGGCAGCAGCCAAACCCGTGTACGTACACTCCCGCACAGGGGCCACCGGGTTCGACGGCTATCTACAGCCCGTCGAGCGGTGAGGTGGTCGGACCTGACGGCGTCAAGTACAACGTCAGCAATTCGAAGAACCCAGGAGACGACGGATGGAAGGAGATGCTGGCACCCGCCAGCTGAACCCCACCGATGCTGATGAAACGCCCGATGAGTCGTTAGCAGTATCCACAGAACAATCGACAGATGCCTCTGACGCCGAGGACTCGCTCGGGGGAGTCGATGACGGCCGCTCCGGCCGCCGCCCGTCACGGCTTGGCGTCGGCTCGGTGGTGTCCATCTGCGCGCTTCTTGTCCTGCTGGCCGGCGGTGCGGTCGCCGGTGGATATCTGGCCTTGCGGTCTCACCACGACAGTCAGTCCATTGCCCGCACCGAGGCGGCGGCCCTGGCCGCGGCCAGGGATTGTGTGACGGCCACACAGGCGCCGGACACCGCGGCGATGCTGGCCAGCCAGTCCAAGATCATCGAATGCTCGACGGGCGCGTTCGGCTTGCAGGCCCCGCTGTACAGCAGCGTGCTGGCCGAGGCGTATCAAGCGGCAAACGTTCAAGTGAGGGTATCGGATCTGCGCGCCGCGGTGGAGCGGCACAACGACGACGGATCCATCGATGTGCTGGTGGCATTGCGAACGAAGATCACCAACTCGCAGGCCGCCGACCAGGAGCAAGGGTATCGGCTGCGGGTGCAGATGGCGCCGGCCGACGGCACCTACAAGATCGCCGACATAAAGCAGGTCGCCTCGTGACCGCAACCCTCGGCGCTACGCCGCAGGCACCCGTCGAACCGCAGGCGGAAGGTCCTGCGTCGTGGGCGGCGCGTGCTGGCGCCTTCCTGGTGGACGTGGTTGCGGGCGTGGCCACCATCGCCACGATGGCGTTGCTCTGGCAGACGGCCCCGGCGCGTAGCACGCTGTGGTGGATCTTCGCGGGCGTCATCGCTTTGACCATCGCGCTGATGGCAGTCAATCGGCTGCTGATGCCGACGATCACCGGATGGTCGCTTGGCCGTGCGTTGTTCGGGATCGCCGTCCGTAAGCGAGACGGCTCAGCCGTCGGTGTCGTGAGGCTGCTCGGTCGCGATCTGGCTCATCTTCTCGACACCGCTGCGCTGCTGCTCGGCTGGTTGTGGCCCCTGTGGGACAGTCGTCGGCGAACATTCGCCGACCTGTTGCTTCGCACCGAGGTGCACAAGGTCGAGGGACCGAAGCGCGACATGCGCCGCCCGACCGCCGCGGCGCTGATCGCCGCGACGGTGGTCTGCGTCGCAGGAGTGGGCCTTGGCTATTTCATGGAGTACGGACACGAGCGGGCAGTACTGAAGGCGCGTCAGCAGATTAGTGAGCAAGGGCCACGCATTGTCGAGCAGCTGCTCAGCTACAACGTGGACACCTTGCAGCAGGACTTCTCGCACGCTCAGTCACTGGCGACCGACGGCTACCGACCCCAGCTGATTGATCAGCAGCAGGCGGTACAGAAGGCCGGGGCCCACAGCAATCAATACTTCGCGGTCAGCACCGCGGTGTTGTCCGCAACGACCGATCACGCGGCGATGTTGATGGCGATGCAAGGTCAGCGGGGCGCGAACGCGAGCGACTTCAAATTCATCACCGCAACGGTTCGGGTCGATTTCGACAAGTCGCGCGACGGGCAGTGGCGTGTCGCGAATCTCGTTGTGCTGAAGAAGCCCCAGCTGAGTCAGGTAGGCCAATGAGCCCGCGCCGCAAGCTCGACGCGGGCGAGCACGACTTCTTCGAGGTGTTGCCAAAGCCGCCGCGGCGCTGGGGCCTGCCTGTCATCGCCATCGTGTCGGCTTTGGTGATGGCCGCGGCCATCGGCGCGAGCACGCTGATGTTGATCGGCCATGTGAAAGACAGCCGGGCGGCGGCCAAAGAGGCTGATGCCCTGGGCTACGTGCGCCAATTCATGATCGAATACACGACGCTGGACCCGTTTCACGCCAACGCGTACGCGGACCGGGTCTTGGCGCAGGGCACCGGCGATTTCGCGAAGATGTTCAAGGAGAAGCAGAACGAGATCCTGCTTCAGGTCGCTCGCGCCGAGCCGACCACCGGAAGCGTCCTCGAAGCCGGCCTGCAGCAGTGGCGCGACGACGGGAGTGCCGACGTGTTGGTAGCGACCAAGATTACGACGAAGTCGCCGGATGGGAAGCAGACAGTCGAGAGCGGAAGCCGTTGGGTCGCAACGGCGGTCAAGGAAGGACAGCAGTGGAAGATCAGCAACCTGATCCAGGTGATCTGACCAGTGCTGAATCGTCGGATCAGTCCGCGGATCCAGTGAAGACTCCGACCGGCAAGGCTGCCCGTCACCGACATCGGATGCCGCGGCGTCAGCAACTGGCCGCAAGCCGCGAGGACGGCGACGAGACGACCACCGACGGACCACAGTCCGAACCCGACGTCGTCGACGAACCTGCCGCAACGGCAAGGCCCAAGGGGCTCTTCCGGCGCAAGCCGAAAGCTCCCGAAGCTCAACCGGTTTCCGCGGCGCCAGACGAGGCCGCAGAATCAGAGACGGATTCCGGCGACGAGGCGCCGAAGGAAGACGTGATCATGGTGCCGCACCGGCCCGCAGGGAAGCGGCTGATCACCGCGGCAGTCGCCGCGAGCGTCCTCTTCGTCGCAGCGGCCGGCTTCGCTGGCGCGATGTTGCAGCCATATCTGGCCGACCGGGCCCTGGTGAATACCAAGCTGGACATCGCAAGGACGGCCGCAAACGCGATCACCACGCTATGGACCTACACCCCAGACAACATGGACGCGTTGCCAGACCGGGCTGCCGGTTATCTGGGCGGTGACTTCGCAAATGAGTACCGCAAGTACATCGACGCGATAGTCGCTACCAACAAGCAGGCTCAGGTCACCAACACCACGCAAGTGATGGGTACGGCCGTCGAGAGCGTGGGCCCCCAGGAGGCCACCGCGCTGGTGTACACGAATTCGGTTGCCACCAGCCCGGGTTCGAAGAATATCCCTTCCCTGCGTTACCTGTCCTACCGGTTGACTCTGCAGCACCGTAATGCGAAATGGTTGATCACGCGGATGTCGACGGTGACGTCGTTCGATCTGACGCCGCAGTTGTAGCCGGCATGCCCGTCGTCTCCCCGGTGTCGCAGCGGACGACGATAGTGTGCCTGTTACTGCTGACGTTTTCGACGGGCATTGTCGACGCGATAAGCGTGCTAGTGCTGGGCCACGTATTCGTCGCGAACATGACCGGCAACGTGATCTTTCTCGGCTTCTGGTTCGCCCCGCACACCGTCGTCGACATGACCGCTGCCCTTGTCGCGTTCGTCAGCTTCGTGACAGGCGCGGTACTCGGCGGTCGGCTGTCGCGACACCTCGATGGCAATGTCCGCCGTTGGTTCACCGTCGCGCTGGGCGTCGAAGTCCTTGTGCTCGCAACGCTGTCGATCCTCAGCGGTACGGGAGTGCTCGACTACCACGACAACACAAAGCTGATCCTGATCGCGGGCTTGGCGCTGACGTTCGGCAGCCAAGCCGCGACAGCCAGACAGTTCGGCATCCAGGAGCTGTCCACGACGGTGCTGACGACGACGATCGTGGGCATCGGTTTCGACAGCCGCCTCGCCGGCGGCACCGGACAACGCGAGAAGCTCCGGTACAGCGTGGTCCTGACGATGTGCGCGGGAGCGTTGGTCGGCGCGACCCTGACGCGGTGGTTCGTCGCGCCGGTGATCGGGCTTGCCGCGGTCGTCGTCGCCGTAGCGTCGGCGGTGTTCTGGTTCGGATCCCGCCAGCAGGATGTTGCCGCCGACTAATCTCGGTTCATGCCCTCAGTACTCGTCACCGGTGCTAGTCGCGGAATCGGCAAGTCGATCGTCCAGCATTTGGCGGGGCGCGGCTGGGACGTCATCGCCGGGGTGCGCACTGAGGCCGACGGCGCAGCGGTCACCGCCTTGGATCCAAAGCGCATCTCGTCGGTCATCCTCGACGTCACCGATGCAGGACACATCGCCGCGCTCGACGCATCGCTGCCGCAGCGACTGGACGCGGTGGTCAACAACGCGGGCATCGTGGTCAGCGGTCCGATGGAGTCCGTCACACCCAACGATTGGCGAAAGCAGTTGGAGATCAACGTGATCGGCCAGCTCGCCGTCACGCAGGCGGTGCTGCCGCGGCTGCGGGAATCGCGAGGCAGGGTGGTCTTCATCTCTAGCGTAAACGGGCGCATATCGTTTTCGTTGGTCGGCGCCTACTGCGCCAGCAAGTTCGCGTTGGAGGCGGCAGCTGACGCACTGCGAATGGAGCTGCGGCCCTGGGGCATTGGTGTCGCCATCGTCGAGCCGGCGCAGACCGACACCGACATATGGCGCACCGCCGACGACATGGTGGTCCAGGCCGAGGCGACGCTGTCCGCCGAGCAACGTGGGCTGTACGCCCGCCACATTGCGGGGTTCAAGAAGACGATCCCTATGTCCCAGAAAATGGCCGTGCCCGCCGAAAAGGTGTCGGCGGTCGTCGAAGAGGCGTTGACCGCCCGTAAACCGCGGCCCCGCTATGTGGTCGGCCTCGGCCCCAAGCTACAGGTGGCCTTGCTGACGAACCTTCCCGCAGGCGCGCGCGACTGGGCGCTGCGACGAGTGGCCAAGCAACCGTAGTGTTTGTCAAGCGCTGCGGCAACGCTCCTGCAGGATTCTTTGCCTGCGAAGCCGCTGGGCTGCAATGGCTTTCGGCCGCTGACGGCGGAGTGCCTTGCGCGACAGTCATCTCCTACGACGAAACCAGCTTGACCTTGGAGAGATTAAAAGCGGCGGCACCGACGCGACCCGATGCCCGCGAGTTCGGCCGCAGGCTCGCCCGCACCCACGACGCTGGGGCGGCTGCATTCGGCGCTCCGCCAGACGGGTGGACCGGTCCTGGGTTCTTCGGGCCGCTGCAGCAGCCGCTGCCGATGTCGTACTCCGGTGCGCAGAGGTGGGGCGGCTTCTACGCCAACGAGCGGTTGGCGCCCATGACCGATCGAGCGTCGGCGCAACTGGACGCGCACACGCGCGTCGCCATTGACGCCGTGATGACGCGCTGCGAGGCCGGCGACTTCGACGACGACGATCCGCCGGCCCGGCTGCACGGCGACCTGTGGAGCGGAAACGTGATGTGGACCCCTGGGGGCGCCGTGTTGATCGACCCAGCGGCGCACGGCGGACACCGCGAGACGGACCTCGCCATGCTGGCGCTGTTCGGCTGCCCGCATTTGGAAGCGGTGATCGAGGGCTATCAGGCGCAGCGGCGATTGCGCGGGGGCTGGCGGGACCGTGTCGGGCTGCATCAGCTCTACCCGTTGCTTGCCCATGTGGTGCTGTTCGGCGGCGGGTATGCGCGACAGACTGCGATCGCCGCGGCGAGTGCCCTGCGCGCTGGCAAACACCGGTTCGCGTAGGTTTACTCTTTCGCGCTAATGAGAGCTACGACGTCGCGCAGCAGATCGGCGACATGCTGCTGCGCGCACTCGTAGGGCACCTCCGCGTGACCAACACTGTCGGCGGGCTTACTGGTGGCTTGACAGGTGCCCTCGGCGGGTTGACGAAGTCGGTGACCGGGGGCTAGTTGAAAGCTAGCCAGCTGGGCAGCGCGCGTTCGCGGGAGTCGCACAACACCTGACGGGTGTCGCAATTGCCGTCGGGCACACCGGCGCCCGCCCACATGCCGCCGGTGTCGCGACGCAGCACGATCGCCGACGAGCCGCCGCCGTCAAGCAGGATCGCGGTGTCGCTGCCGAGCCCGCGGAACAAATCCTGGATCTGATCCGGGGTGTAGCTACCGCCTTGGAAGACGTACATCTCGTCTTTGGTCTTGGAGTAGGCGAGCGCGGTGCGCGCCGCGCTGGGGCCGCCGTCGTTGAGCTGTCCGGTGTCGCCGGGTGCCAGCAGACCGATACCGCTCACCGCGACGAAACGCGTGCCCTTGTCGACCAGTCCTTGGATAGTCGGCGTGGCGGCGTCGTAATCCTGTGGGCCACTGGGCGATATGACATACGGTGCGCCGCTGACGGGCAGGATCATCGTCGAT
>Ga0105249_10003442_pt1 | contig 13704 bp, 10 predicted proteins | sample KBSS44metaG_FD_81522 | JGI IMG/M metagenome (GOLD analysis project Ga0105249, IMG submission 81522) | Switchgrass rhizosphere microbial communities from Kellogg Biological Station, Michigan, USA - KBS S4-4 metaG | ecosystem: Host-associated > Plants > Roots > Rhizosphere > Soil | place... | reverse complement strand
ATTCCTGCTTTGGCACAATAAGCTGCTAAAGCGCCGCCTGCATTACCTGCGGTAGGAATTATAAATTTTTCAATAGCCAATTCTTTTGCTTTGGATATGGCCACGCTGATGCCCCTTGCTTTAAATGAACCTGTGGGATTATGCGATTCATCTTTCATCAGAATAGAGGAGTAGCCATATTTACCTGAAAGTTTTTTTAACGGAAGAATAGGAGTAAATCCTTCGCCAAGGGAAATAACATTGATAAGATCTTTTACAGGCAGCATTTCAAAGTAACGCCAGAGGTTGTTTTCTCTCCCGATAAGGTCCTCTTTTAAAAATGTTGTTTGATAGTCATACTCAACAAGCAAAGGTTGATTGCAACAGGGAGAAACATTGATAACTGCAGAGATAGGATAGGATTTATTACAATTGGAACATCTTAGAACAGCGGCCAAAGAATATGGATCTTGTTGTTTTCCCATCGGAGCACTTCATTAAGACATGTTGAAGGTAAAAACTGTTGCCGAAAGACTGTAGGATTTTTTATGATACCAGCTTCAGTAACTCCGATTGAACTTCTGTTGCGTCGCAATCCTTTCATCGTTCGGTAATTCTATTCTTCTTTTCTAGATGGAAGAATAATCGGTTCAAAATACTTAGGGATAATAATCTTTGTTTTTGGCGATGCTTTTGTTATTTCTTTTTGAAAAATATCCAGCTCTTTAAGCTTTTCTTTCTGCGAAGATGTGAATGGCAGTGTAAAATTATCCCAATGTGTTGGAAGAACAATTGCCGGGTAGTTAAGAATTCGCATCAATCGGCCTGCATAATCATATATCTCACTTCTCGAAGCCGCTGCCCCAACAATTGCAATATCAGGATGTAGACCTTCCAGTTCTTTTTCAATATAATTCATAGAACCAGACGTAAGAATTTCATGTCCTTTAAAACGAATCAAAAAAGCAAGACTGCCACCTTCAACAAAATCCGTGATTCGTAATGGGGCCTTTTTGTCTTTAGAAAAAATGCGGGAATCAAAATATCTCTTTTCAAATAGTGGTGAATGGAGACTTGGCATCACTTTTAAAGAAAATGTTCCAAAATCATAATCTTCTCCACCTTTTACTGTTATTATTCTTTCTTCGGGTATTCCATAGGCACTCATAAAGTTTGCGGTACTTTCAGTGCCAATAACCGTTGCACCAGTTTTGAGTGCTATATAAGGCACATCCATTATATGATCACGATGTGAGTGATGAACTAAAATGTAGTCTGCATTTTTTATATGATGGTTAATTGCCGCAGTATCTGATATAACAAAATCGTTTGGGCCAATTGGAGTACGGTTGTCCTCAGGAAATGTGGAGTCAATAGTAGTTTCCGAGTAGTTCCTCCGAATTCTTGAAAGATAAGGATCAATAAGTATCACAGTCTTGCCATCTGTAATTTCCCAACCTGCTGTTCCCAAATAAGTAAGTCTGATTTGTGTAGAATCGGGTGCTGCATTAATAGTTGTTTTAGTTTCACCCTGTTGATTACAACCCGATAGAAGACAGACTATAATTACACACAACAAAATTGATTGTTTCATTATTTTTTAAAAAAAGATAATCAAAATAGAAAGCACTTAAATATACCTACTCTTTGTGAATCATTAATGCGTGTTTTGTTTTCCCACTCGTAGCTCGTAGCTTGCAACTTGCAGCTATTTATGAAAAAAGCTTTTCTCTATTTACACATCTCTGTTTTTCTTGCCGGCTTTACTGGTCCATTGGGAAGGCTTATTGATTTAAATGAAGGCTTGCTTGTTTGGTGGCGGTTGTTCATCACATCTGTTACCATGTGGATCGTGTTTTCATTCATGGGAAAACTGCAACGGATTTCATCTAAAGATATACTGAAACTTACCGGTATCGGTTTTTTAGCCGCTATTCATTGGCTCACATTTTATGGTTCTATAAAATATGCCAATGTATCGGTAGCATTGGTTTGTTTTTCTGCGGTTGGGTTTTTTACGGCGTTGATAGAACCAATATTGTTACGTGTAAAAATAAAATGGATCGAAGTTTTTCTTGGCTTAATGGTGATCGCCGGCATTTACCTGATCTTTCATTTTAATCCAAAATATAAAACTGGAATTATACTCGGCATCACATGTGCAGTGCTTATGGCATTTGTGATGATCTTCATCCGTGAATTTTTGCAACGCATCAATCCTCAAACAGTGCTTACTTATCAACTCAGTGGAGGCTTGATAACTTTATCGGTGTTGATGCCATTTTATATGCAGCAATTTCCAACAGACTATATCTTCCCCAATTTGAAAGACTGGATGTGGTTATTGGTGCTTGCGTGGCTTTGTTCAGTATTGGCATTTCAGTTTTCTACTTATGCATTAAAAAGATTGACTGCATTTACCGTGAACCTTTCATTTAATCTGGAGCCAGTCTATGGAATTTTTCTTGCCATTGTTTTATTTGGGGAGAGCAGGGATTTTGACCGGTCATTTTTTGCCGGTCTTTCGTTGATCGCTGCTTCATTGATTATTCATATTGTTATGCTATTAAAGAAAGAAAGAAAAATTGTTTTACAGGATGCAGTTAACGAACTATCATAAGAATATAGTTGATTATTACGCCCAATCAGAAAATGCTTATAAAGACAGTTGGGATCTCAATAATAGTCTTGCCATTCATTATGGTTATTGGGATGAAAAAGTAAAAAGCTTTCCACAATCCCTGCTACGAATGAATGAAGTGATGATGGAAGCAGCGAATATTAAACATTCCGATAAAGTATTGGATGCCGGTTGCGGAATAGGAGGCAGCAGTATTTTTCTGACAGAAAATATTGGTTGTACTGTTACGGGAATTAGTTTAAGCGAAAGACAGATCAATAAAGCAAAAGAATTGGCAACGGTAAGAAAGGTTGAGGATAAGGCTGAGTTTAAGGTAATGAATTATTGTGCTACTAGTTTTCCTGATGAGAGTTTTGATGTTGTCTGGGGATGCGAAAGTATTTGCTATGCCGATGATAAAGAACGATTCATTAAAGAGGCATATCGTTTATTAAAGCCTGGTGGGAGATTGGTTGTTGCTGATGGATTTGTAACTGATTTTAAAGATAACGATCATTCTACTATAAGAAATTGGCTTGATGGTTGGCAGGTAAATTATCTTGAGTCGCCTGAAAGATTTCAAGAATTCATGAATACGACAGGGTTTAACAATATTTTTTTTAAAGATATTTCCAAGTTCACTGTTCACTCATCAAAACGTTTGTATAAATTTTATTTTCTTGCTAACCTTTATTTACTCTGGAAAACGATCACATTCTCCAATCGGGCCACTGAAATGCAAAAGAAAAATATTGCAGCCTGCAAACATCAATATGATGGGATGAAAAATGGATTATGGCAATATGGTTTGATTGTGGGAACAAAGCCTCAATAATTTTCCTGTTTCCTCTTACCTTTAGCGTTATCAAATTAATCGAATGAGACATATACTATTTATTACTTTTTCACTTTTTACTTTTCACTTTTCACTTGGTCAAAAGAAACCCCTGGATCATACAGTCTATGATAACTGGCAAAGTATTGGCGAAAGAATGATCAGCAATGACGGTAAATGGGTTGTATATACCATCAATGTGCAGGAGGGTGATAATGAATTGGTGATCCAATCTTCGGATGCGAAGTATAAAAAGACGGTACCAAGAGGCTATAATGCAGTGATCTCTGAAGACAGCCGCTTTGCAATCTTTAAGATCAAACCTTTTTACAAGGATACCCGTGAAGCAAGAATAAAAAAGAAGAAACCGGATGATATGCCGAAAGATTCATTTGCGGTTGTTGAGTTGGGAAAGGATAGTGTTTATAAAATAGCTAAAGCAAAAACATATAAAGTGCCTGAGAAGGGATTTGGATGGGCAGCTTATCATTTAGAGAAAAAACTTGAGCCGGAAAAACCAAAACAAACTCCTGGTGCCGATGGAAGCAAAAAAACGATTGACAGTTTAAAAAGAACAATTGATTCTTTACTCGTAATAGTTAACCTGCCACCAGCAAAGGTGGGCAAAAAGAAAAAAATTGGCGACGAGGAAGATTCCATTGACAATTCACCATTCACCATTGACGAAGCGGATGCCGAAGGAGATGATCCCGCAACTCCTGCAACACCCGATGGAACCGACCTTGTGTTGAGAAACCTTTTAACCGGCGAAGAAAAAATTTTTCCGCTGGTAAGTGAATATTATTTTGATAAGTATGGGAAAAAATTATTGTTGGAAACAACAAGAAATTCAAAGGACTCATTAAGCAAAGCATCTGTTCTGTTGATCGATCTTGGCAATATGCAAAAAAAGACTATCAGCACAGGAGGGAATGACTTTAAAAATTATTCTTTTTCTGAAGATGGTTCGCAATTGGCTTTTGTTGCGGAACGTGACGCCAAACCAAAAGACCTTCAGAAATTTTATAGGCTCTGGTATTATAAGGACGGAATGGATTCGGCGGCAATGATCACTGATAAAAATTCAGTAGGGATGAAAATTGGAATGACGGTGAGTGAGTTTGGGACAACAAGTTTCAGTAAAACCGGTAAACGATTATTTTTTGGTACGGCACCGATACAAGCTCCAAGAGATACAACGTTGGTTGATTTTGAAACCGCCAAACTCGATATCTGGAATTATAAAGATGATTATCTGCAGACTGTTCAATTGAATCGTTTGCAACGAGACCTGCAGGAGAATTTCTTAGCTGTGTATGATGTTGAATCAAAGACCATCAAACAACTTGGTTCAAAAGAATTGCCAACTGTTTACCAAACCAATGAAGGGGATGGTGAAACATTTGTCGGCGTAACTGATTTTGGCAAAAGAGTAGAAAGTCAATGGACTGGAAATACCCTCAAAGATATTTATGTAATCAATGTTGCAGAAGGATCAAAGAAATTAGTGATCAAAGATCTTAATGGTTTTATTTCTCCACAATATATTTCTCCAACCGGTAAATATATTATGTGGTATGACCGTAAAGCAAAGAATTATTTTACTTATGATGGAAAAGAAACAAGAAATATTACTTCAAAAATAAAAGTGGCTCTGTATGATGAAGAATATGATAATCCTGATCTGCCGCCACCTTATGGAGTAATGAAATGGGGCGAAGGTGATAATGCTCTATATATATACGATAGATACGATATCTGGAAACTTGATCCGATTAATAGGTTAAGTCCTATAACAATCACTAGTGGAAGAAAGGATAAATTGGTTTATAGGTATGTTAATGTTGATCCTGATGAAAGATTCATTAAGGATGATAAGACACTTGTCTTTCGGATTTTTGATGAAAAAGCAAAAGCTTCACAGTTGTCAAACCTTTTTTGGGTAAAAAGTGGAGTAAGTTTGAGATGGGCTGATATATCTATCAATAATATTACGAAATCAAAAAATAGTAATATATGGATATTTACACAAGAAAATTTTAATACCCCACCCAATTTATATTCGACTGCAATTGTTGATACAGAATCAGTGGCACATTATCCAGGTATTGGCCCAGATATTGGATCTGATGGATGGAGAATAATGCCAACGCCACTTTCAAATATCAACCCTCAACAAAAGGAATACAATTGGGGCACTGCAGAGTTATTTAAATGGAAAGCATACAATGGAAAAGAAACACAAGGCATCGTTTATAAACCTGAAGATTTTGATCCAAAGAAAAAATACCCATTGATCTGTTATTTCTATGAAACATTGAGTGATGGTTTATATACTTATCATCCACCTTCACCAACACCAAGCCGGTTAAACATTTCATTTTTTGTAAGTCGTGGTTATGTTGTCCTTGCACCGGACATTCACTATGGCACTGGTCACCCGGCTAGAGATGCATACAATCATATTGTAAGCGGCGCAAGAGCATTGGTGAAAAAAGGATTTATCGATAGTACAAGAATGGGCTTGCAAGGACAAAGTTGGGGTGGCATACAAGTGGCGCAGGTAATAACAATGACAAAACTATTTAAAGCCGCGTGGGCCGGTGCACCGGTTGCAAATATGACAAGTGCTTATGGTGGTATAAGGTGGGAGAGTGGTGTCAACCGCCAATTCCAATATGAAAAATCACAAAGCAGGATAGGCGCAACTCTTTGGGAAAAACCAAATCTATACATTGAGAATTCGCCATTATTCAATTTACCCAAAGTAACAACACCGCTTGTTATTATGTCAAATGATGCTGATGGTGCCGTGCCCTGGTACCAGGGAATTGAAATGTTCACTGCTATGCGCAGGTTAAATAAAAAAGTTTGGATGCTCACTTATAATGGCGAGGCCCATAATCTTGTAGAAAGAAGAAACAGGAAGGATATACAAATTAGAGAACAACAATATTTCGATTGGTTGTTAAAAGATGATGTTCCGCCAAAATGGATCACCGAAGGTGTGCCGGCAGTGAAGAAGGGAAAGGAGTGGGGACTGGATTATTAATGTGCCGATTTGCCGATTAGCAAATTTGACAATGAAGTTCTCTATTGAGTGAAATCATTTGCACATCGTCACATTTGCTAATTGGCACATTGATTATGCTGCTTTCGCACTAATGTACTTCACCAAACTTCTCTTTGCTACAGGCAGTAATGTTTCTTCAACCGGGAAGCCTAATTCAATTTGTATAGAATATACAGCAGGATTAGGAAGCTGGCTGCGGTATTTTATGAGTTCTGATTTGATGCTTTCGAATGTGTTAATGAAATTTTTATCCCAGCTATTTACATAAGCTGTTTTTATACTCCTGTACTTTTCATCATGTTTTTCAAAGAAGGAAAGACGGTAATGATAAACAAGCGTTTGCTTTTGTGCAGTGGTATTTAAAAAGAAATAGCCTTCTTTTGTATCAAGGGGAATAATACCAATTGGATTGATTATTATTTTTTCTTCAACCAGCTCATATATTTCAACACCATTGTTGATAGTCCCTTTCATCTCACTTGCTGAATAGTTGATAATGTCTTCTAATTCCTGCATCAGGTCATCATCTTCTATCATTTGCTCATAAAGTAATTGAAGTTTTTCAAGTTGGATGCCGGTGAGTTTTTTAGGAAAATGTTCCTGCAGGAATTTTTTATTTTCCCGAAAGGCAACAAGGTTATTAAAATGAAAAATGATATCAGAAAGCTGCGGATAGAGTTTGCTTTCGGTGAAGTATTTATTTATTTCTTTCAGGTAGGCGAGAAGGGTATATTTTTTCAATTCAAAATCAATATAGCCTTCGGCAAACCATGTTTCGGATAGTGACTTCATAGCTTATCGATTGGGTTAGTTACTGTAAATTATAAAAAAGACTTTGAAAATTAAAAGTAAGTTTACCTTAAGTTTGTTAAAAAGAAATCCATGCCAAGAATTATATTATATTTAGGGCTCATTATTTTTTCTTCCTGTGGATCAGTGAAGTATTATATTGTTCGTCATGCAGAAAAGGAAACGGCTTCTACTGACACAACAATGAGTACGCCAAATGACCCGCCACTTTCCGCCGCCGGTCGGGTAAGAGCTATTGAATTAAGAGAAGCATTAAAAGGAAAGGGTATACGGTATATATTTTCTACAAACACTACCCGAACTATTTCTACAGCTCAGCCATTTAATGAACTGAGGGGAGCTACAAAAATTGAAATCTATAATACAAAAGATTCACTCGACCAGTTTATTCAAAAGCTGAAAGAAATTAAAAAGGGGAATTCTTTGATCGTCGGTCATTCCAATACCGTTGATGATATTGTAAACAAGCTTTGCAGAGAAATAAAAATTCCGAAAGATCTTCCTGACTCAGAATATGATAACCTTTATATCGTAACGAAGAAAGGAAAGAGGATGAAGTTTGAAAATAAAACTTACGGTACTCCTACAAATTAAAAGCCCCGGAAGTTTCCGAAGCTTTTCGCAATAATTCGTATTAATCAGTGTAATTCGTGTTTCAGTATTCTCTGTCACCATTAAAATTCTCCAACTCTTTTGCGACCGCAGTCAAGAAAGTAGCGCCAAGACTTCCGTCAACAATGCGGTGATCGTAACTCATGCTTAAGTACATCATGTGACGGATAGCGATGCTATCGCCTGCAGGAGTTTCCACAACAACAGGGCGTTTCTTTATAGCGCCGACAGCAAGTATCGCAACCTGTGGTTGATTAATGATCGGCGTTCCCATCAGGCTGCCGAAAGTTCCAACGTTTGTCAATGTAAATGTGCCGCCGGCAGTATCATCAGCTTTTAGTTTTCCTGTTCTTGCATTATCAGCAAGCATATTTACCTGCTTTGCTAAGCCAACAAGGTTCAGTTGATCAGCATTCTTGATCACCGGTACAATAAGATTACCGGATGGCAGCGCAGTTGCCATCCCTATATTAATATCTTTCTTGATGATTATTTTGTCACCATCCAAAGAACAATTCACAAGCGGGAATTTTTTTATACATCTTACAATGGATTCAATAAATAATGGAGTGAAAGTGATCTTTGTACCTTCTCTTTTTTCAAAATCTTTTTTCACTTTATCACGCCACATTACCAGGTTGGTTACGTCAGCCTCCACAAAACTCGTAACATGCGGACTTGTATGCTTGCTCCTCACCATATGTTCAGCGATCAGTTTGCGCATACGATCCATTTCTATGATCTCAACATTGCCAGTATAAGTCGTGAGACGTGAATCGTGAGACGTGAGAGAGGGAGATTCTTTCGTAATGGAAATTTCTTGCTGATTACTAACTGTTGGCTGTCGATTGCTGACTCCTGACTCCCGACTCCTGACTCCCGACTTTCTCTCACTCACATATTGTAAAATATCTTTCTTCGTCACTCTTCCTTCATTACCTGTGCCGGGAATGTTTTCAAGTTCGCTCATACTCACACCTTCACTTGCTGCAATATTTAATACAAGTGGCGAATAAAAACGATTACCGGTTCCGTTAGTTTGAGGTTTGTAGTTTGAGGTTTGATGTGATGAAACAACTTCAGCAACGGTTTCCATTTGTGGTTGACGAACTTCAACTTTTGGTTGTACAGGCGTTGGTCTTGATGCAACATTTTCTTCCGCACCGGTTTTTATTCTTGCGATCACAGTACCAATCGGCACCACATCATTAACATTAAAAAGAATTTCGGATAGCACGCCGGCAGCAGTGCTTGGCACTTCGCTATCCACTTTATCAGTGGCAATTTCCAATACAGTTTCATCCATCGCCACTGTATCGCCGGGTTGTTTGTGCCACTTTAAGATAGTGGCTTCCATAATACTTTCACCAAGCTTTGGCATTACCAGGTCAACTATTGCCATAAATATTTTTTTGTAGTCAGCAATCGAAATTCTACTCATCGTCCCTTGCGTCGCACTCTTCAACTATAACAATTCTATTGGGGCAAGGCAGACAAATAATTTTTAACCGGCCAAAGGTAATGATTTGAGCTTTAAAACCCGATCAAGTGTTAGCAAGAATAAACTTTCTTAAAAAGTTCAATGCAGTATGCGATGTCATTTCAATATTTCTTTCCCGATCGAAACGGAAAGCCAATTTTGCTGTCTCCACTTTGCCTTTATTACCGGCGGCGATCCATACTGTGCCAACAGGTTTTTCATCGGTGCCGCCATCTGGTCCCATAATTCCTGATGTAGCTATTGCGAAATCTACATTCAATTTTTCAATAGCGCCTTTCACCATTTGTATCACGGTTTCTTCACTTACTGCGCCAACTGTTTTCAATGTTTTGTCAGTAACACCCAATATTTTTTCTTTTACATCATTCGCATAACTAATAATGCTGCCTTTATAACCAACAGATGAACCCGGATTGGAAGTAATGAGATGAGCGATATACCCACCGGTACAACTTTCGGCGGTGCCGATCGTTTTATTTTTTTCTTTCAGGATTTTCTGAACGACCAATGCCAGGTTTTCATCTTTATCTGTAACCAACCACTCATTCACCAATTCTTTTAGAACAGAAAATTTTTCATCTAACTCTTTTTCCATTTTTTCTTTATCATCACCTTTTGCTGTTAATCTCAATTTTACCATACCATAACCCGGCAAATAAGCAAGCTTGATGTGTCCGGGCAAATTGGTTTCAAAATCTTTTATCTTCTCAGCAATCATACTTTCTCCTGTACCCATTGTAAAAGCAGTACGATGAATAATAAAAGGAAGTTCAAAATATTTTGGTATCCGCGGTAATACTTCGTTTATCATTAATCCTTTCATCTCATGCGGTACACCGGGAAGCGAAACGAATATCTTGTCATCTTTCTCAAACCACATGCCCGGAGCTGTTCCTCTGGCATTATGCAGCACTGTACAAACATCAGGCACCTCTGCTTGTTTTAAATTTCTTTCAAGCATCGGCCCGGGCCGCCGGTAGACTTTTTCAAATAAATAGTTTACATGCTTTAATACATCTTCATTAACGATCAGCTTGCCACCAAAATATTTACACAACAAGGGTTTAGTAATATCGTCAGCAGTAGGACCAAGGCCACCGGTAATAATAATAATATCTGACTCTTTACTTTCTGCGTCCAATGCATTCCAGATATCATCCCAAACATCACCAACTGCTACTCTTCTTCTCACCCATACACCTATTTTGTTTAGCTCCTGTGCCATCCATGCACTGTTGGTATCTATGGTTTGACCGATCAACAATTCATCGCCAATTGTAATAATACTTGCATTAACATTTTTCATAGGCTGCAAAGGTAGGAGATGGCTAAATTTGAGGAATTAAATGTTCAACACTCAATGAGAAACATTCTTATCACTTTTTACTTTTCACTTTTAGCTTTTGACTTTTTTGGCCAAACTATTACGCAGAAACTTCAAAAAACATTTACATTTTTTGAAAAAGATAGCCAATTAAAGCATGCCATCAGTTCTTTGTATGTTATTGATGCCAATACCGGACAAGTTGTTTTTGATATAAATTCACAGATAGGTTTAGCACCGGCTTCAACACAAAAGATTATTACCAGTGTTACTGCTTTTGAGTTGTTGGGGAAAGATTATAGATATAAAACGGAATTGGGGTATGATGGGATATTAAATAAAGATACTTTAGATGGCAATTTATATATAACCGGTTCCGGGGATCCAACTTTTGGTAGTTGGCGGTACAAATCAACAAATCCCGATTCTATTTTTCAAATGTTTAATTATTCGATTATCAGGAAAGGAATTAAATGGGTAAAAGGAAGCATTTATATAAACGAAAGAAAATTTGAAACACAAACTATACCTAACGGATGGATTTGGGAGGATATTGGGAATTATTACGGAGCTGGCCTTGGTGCTATTAACTGGCGAGAAAATCAATATGATTTCATTCTCAAAAGTGGAAAAAAACAAGGGGACTCAATAAAAATAAAAAGAGGTACTCTTCCTCGTGGAATAAATGACGGTGACGAAATTAATGAATTAAAAACCGGGAGACCTGGAAGCGGAGATAATGCATATGCTTATTTTTCACCTAGAGCGACGTCGATCTACTTACGAGGAACAATACCGCCGAATCAAGATTCATTTTCTATATCATTGTCATCATACTCTCCATCCTGGATTTTTTTTTATGAATTCAATAAGAACCGAAAATTTGAAGTGGATAAATTGAATTCAGAAAACGTTACTTCGTTCGAATTTATTCAACGAAGAGGTGAAATGAATGATTATATGGTTAAACATTTTGGACTTGATTCTTTGGATTTGGAATTTATTAATAACTACGATCCTTATCAAAAGGAAATAAAAAATTTTGCTTGGCATTATTCTCCTACTCTCGACTCCATTATATATTGGTTCAACAAAAAAAGTATCAACCTTTATGGAGAAGCATTAATAAAAACCTTTGCTTATGAAAAGAACGGATTTGGTTCAACCGATGGCGGCGTAGTTATCGTTCAAAAATTTTGGAAAGAAAAAGGATTGGATGAGGAGGAATTAAGTATCGTTGACGGTTCAGGTTTATCTCCATTGAATCGTATCACTACCCATTCACAAGTGGAGATATTGAAATATGCTAAGACCAAAGACTGGTTTCCTTATTTCTATAATTCATTACCAGAATACAATGGCATGAGTATGAAAAGCGGAACTATTCGCGGGGTAAAAGGTTTTTGTGGTTATCATAAAGCAAAGAATGGAAAGGAATATATTTTTTCTTTCCTGGTAAATAATTATAACGGGTCATCTTCTTCGCTGGTAAATAAAATGTATAAAGTGCTGGATATACTTAAATAATAAATGTTCGATTATAGAACTTAACTTCAAACTCCGAACATCAAACCTCAAACTAACTATTATGAACGAACAAAATTTTAAAAATCACGGTCGTTATATTCCTTTATGGCATTTTATAACGCCTGTAATATTGGTTGCAATTCTTGGAGGTAGTATTGTTAATTTGATCCATGCTGACGCACACACTCATTATTCAGCGGCCTTGATTGTTCTAATTTCCCTCGTTTTATTTATCATTTATTGGTATGCCCGTTCCTTTGCATTAAGAGCACAGGACAGGGCCATTCGGGCCGAGGAAAATTTTCGTCATTTTATATTAACAGGTAAACAATTTGATAACCGTATAAGAATGTCGCAAATCATTGCACTCCGCTTTGCGCCGGATGAAGAGTTTGTTGAGCTTGCAAAAAAAGCGGTTGACAAAAATCTTTCTCAAAAGGAAATTAAACAGGAGATCAAAAACTGGAAAGCAGATCATCACAGGGCTTAGAAGAAACTTCCTATCGACAGATCTAAAAAGAAAGGCGCTGCAAAGGATGCGATCCAAATTACCAGGATTAATAACTTTCCTCCCAGGGAAAGATCCTGTATCAAACTTCTTTGCAAAAGGCCTTGTATAGTAGTTATGATCTGATCTTCTTTTGATGAGATTTCATAAGGAGGCGATGGATTTACATCTTTGAACTGCGAATAATATTTTATTACAGCGTTTCTTATTTTCCAATATTCTTCCGGTGTTAGTTCTTCATAAGTTCTCATGAGGTTGATGCCTTCCGCTTCTATCTTTTTTTCAATCCGTTCATGTTGCAAATCGCCGACCATGCGGGTTAACATCATAAAAGGAAAAAATAATAATGGGTAAAAACCGGAACTGATGGCGATCCAGATCATTAACCCAGCTGAAATAAATACAAATATTTTTCCAGGAATATTATAATTGTCAAGCAACAACCGGTGTAATAATTGTCCGCCATCAAGGGGATAAACAGGCAATAAATTGAGCAGGTTAAGAAATACCAATATCCACGCGACCTTCTCTAAAAAATAAATGTCCATTTGTGCAGAAATAAAATGGCATAACAAACCAAGTATAATTCCGGGCAGTGGGCCTGCCAGTAATATTACCGCCGATTGCTTTTGCGATACTTCTTGTTTTTTACCAGAAACATAGGCACCCATTAAAGGGATAAAAAAAATACCGAGTTCCTGGTATTTATAAAATTTCATGGCAAAAAAATGTCCCAATTCATGAAAGACAACAACCGCGGTTAACACCATTACCCATATCCAATTATGTCTGAAGAAAAAATAACCGACAACAAGAAAAAGAGCAAGGCTGCCGAGCGATTTTAGCCAAACATTCATTTTGTTTTTTGGCTCTTCTAACTCCGGTTTAGGAATTTCAGCAGGTATTTCACCAGGT
>Ga0105249_10003440_pt1 | contig 13707 bp, 12 predicted proteins | sample KBSS44metaG_FD_81522 | JGI IMG/M metagenome (GOLD analysis project Ga0105249, IMG submission 81522) | Switchgrass rhizosphere microbial communities from Kellogg Biological Station, Michigan, USA - KBS S4-4 metaG | ecosystem: Host-associated > Plants > Roots > Rhizosphere > Soil | place... | reverse complement strand
TGGTCCGAAAGTCTTGACAGCTTCAGACCTTAGCAGAGGCGAGCCGTTTCGTCCCGCGTTCTCATGAATAATCCGGGCTAGCGGCAGCGTTGGTCATGACTGAAGAACGACCGGCAGGAATTGAGTTGTGTTCTTCCGGTGAGCGTGCTTGACGTTCCTCCCTGAAGGCCAATTGAACTGTGTCATACTTGCAGCACTACAAGTGACATTAGTGTCATCGTCCACATTCTCGTCCGTTGTCGCCAGGTACGAGGCGTTTTCCGGTGAGGTTGCGTGACACGATATCCTGCGGCCCGCTGATGCCGGGAATGAGGGAGGTGCCGGAAACGCCTGCCGGATTGGTGAAATAGGCGCCGCCATAGGTCGCCAAGGTGTCGGAGGTGGCGAAATCGCCCAATCTGAATGTGACGTCGGGGCCCACGGAATAGCCATAGCCGTTGCGATAGCCATTGGGCGAAACAATGCCGCTCGAGGTGGCAAACCCCGAATTGCTGATCACCACCGGCTGGGCGAAGGCCCTGCCCACGAAATTCAGGTAATCGGGGATTGCCACCACAGTCGCCAGCGCCTGCAGGTCGTTGGTGAACTGCGTCGATTGGGTGTCCCGGGCATAGTAATAGACTTGGCCGTAGTAAGTGGCGTCAAAGCTGACCCGGCGCGAATGGTCGTGCATGCCCAGATTGATGCCGGCAATCGTGATCCAGTCGTCATGGTTGTTGCCGGAAATGCCCGCCGCATTGGTCGCGTAAGTCTCGCTAAGGTTAACTCCGGCATCAAACTGGAAGCCCGGAATCAACGAACCGACAAAGCTGGACACTTCGCTCTGTGGGCGCCCGGAGGAGGACGGAGCCGTCTCCTGGGAAGGCGCTTCGGCCTGCGCCAGGGTGATGGGCGGTTCCTGCGCCTGGGCAAGAGACGCTGCCAGCAATCCAGCCGCCAGAGCGGCCGAGGCCGTGCCGGTTTTGAGCAAATTACGACGCCGTGCGGACAGCATCTTGCGCATGTTCTGTATCAAAGGATGCTTCCCCAGCTCGTGGATCAAACCGAATGCTCAACCGCGTATCAGAAAAAGGATTGGGGAATGATGATAATGTCGCCGGGCTGCAGCTCGGTATTGGCGCTGAGATCCCCACTCTTCAGCAGGTCGGAAAGCCTCAGCGTGGTCTCCGTTTCCTTGCCGTTGATCTTGCGCACAAGCTTGGCGCGATTGCCCGATGCATAGGGCGTAAGGCCGCCCACCGCGATCATCGCATCCAGCGCGGTCATGTTCGCCACATAGGACAGCGACTTGGGCGTGGTCGCCTCGCCGACAATGCGCACCTGCTGGCTGTAAGGACCCACAAAGCTGGAAACGATCACCGTCACGAGGGGGTCAGAGACGAATTTCTTCAGCCGGGCTTCGATGTCATGACCCAGCTCTTCCGGAGTGCGGCCGGCCGCCACCACATCGGTGACCAGCGGGGTGGAGATGCGGCCGTCTGGGCGCACCGGCACGCTGGTGGATAACTCAGGGTTGTGCCAGACCGATATCTGGAGCATGTCGCCCGCCCCGATCACGTATTTGGACGTGGTCTGCTGCGCTGCGGCCGGTTGGGCCGTGGCGGGACCATAGACGCTCACCAGCATGATTGTGGCAGCAGCGGCCAAGAGGGCCAAAGCGCGGCCAAAAACAAAACGCGATCCCATGATTCTACCCCCTATTGGATGTGGGCCCTATCAAGGCCTCATCTGTTGGATAAGCTATTGAATCCTAAGAAACAGTGCAATGCAAAGCTGCACATCTGCGCCATCATAACCACCCAGTCTGACAGATTGGCAAACGACCGTTCCCGCAAAGATGCAACTTAAAGTTGATTTGGCGGGGGCGAGCATCAGTAGGCGGTGCGCAGGGTGGCGGTCCGAAGCCCGGGCGGGTCGGACTGGTCTATATAGATTTTGGCCGTCATGGAGACGCCAACGCGCAGCGGATTGCGCGCCAGCTCGCCCGCATCCAGGGCGATGCGGACCGGCAGGCGTTGCACCACCTTGATCCAGTTGCCGGTGGCGTTCTGCGCCGGAATGACCGCAAAGGCCGACCCCGTGCCGCCGCCCAGGCCGGTCACCCGGCCGTGAAAGACGATGGTGCTGCCATACAGGTCCGCCGTCAGATCGACCTTCTGGCCGGGGCGGATGTGTTTCAGCTGCACTTCCTTGAAGTTGGCGTCGACATGGGCGTCCATCAGGGGGACCACGCTCATCAAGGTGGAGCCGAGCTTCACCCGCTGGCCGATCTGAGCATGGCGCGAGGCCACGACGCCATCGACCGGGGCGCGGATCGCCGTGCGGTCCAGGTCGAGCAGAGCTCTGTCGAGCGCGGCTTTGGCGGCAAGGACCTCGGGATTGTGTTCGGTATCGGTGCCCTGCGTCAGGGTCTGCTGCGCCGCAAGCTGCTGCTCAGCAATCGCAAGCTCCGATCGGGCGGCATCCACCGTATTGCGGGCGTTTGAGATTTCCTCGGCCGAGACTGCGCCGGTTTCCCGGATGCCGACGCGCCGGCGCAGGTCCAGCTCGGCGCGGCGCAGATTGGACCGCTTGCCCGCGACATTGGCCAGGCCCGCGTTCACGTTCGCATTGTACTGCTCCACCCGGCGCAGGGCCTGTTCGTAGTTGGCGCGCGCCTGTTGCACCGCGAGATCGGCATCCGCCGGGTCAAGCCGGACCAACAGGTCGCCGCGTTGGACATGCTGGGTGTCGGTGACCAGGACTTCCAGGATGGTCCCGTCGACCTGCGGCGTTATCTCGGCGAGCGGCGCATCGACATAGGCATCGTCGGTGGAGATGGTGCTGAGGCTCTCCAGATACCAGCGCGTTCCGGTCAGGGTCGCGACCGCCACAGCGCCAACGCCCAGCGCGATCAGAAGCCGTTTGCGCCAGCGTGCACGGCTGACCTTGTCGCTTGCCTGGCCGGTAAGCAGGCTGTCGGACATGGGTCCGCCGGGCGCATGAATAGCCTCGGTATAGGCCATACAAAAACCTCAGGCCTTGCCCAGCAGATCCAACAGAAGGGCCCCCGGTTCAAATGTGCGGAACCGAATCACTTCCGTCGAAACTACTACGGATTATCCAGCCGGGCACGGCAAAACAGCCTGCTATCGCCTCGCCGTCCGCATATTGCGGAGCGCCTTGTTACCTTTCCGGGGGAGCGGTAATCCTTGTTCTGTCATTGGGCGCCCGCGAAAGCTATCCGTGAACCATCACGCGATTTCCGCAAGGACCGATCCCGCGGGCGATACACCGCACCTGCGGGGCGCTTCATTGGCGGCCGCGGTTTTCGTGCTGTCGCTCGCCACGTTTATTGTGATCCTGGACACCACGATCATAAATGTTGCGGTGCCCCATATCGCCGGCGCATTTGCAGCTTCCACCAGTGAAGGCACCTGGGCGATCACATCGTACGCGGTGGCCGAAGCCTTCACGGTGCCATTGTCGGGATGGCTGGTGGCGCGTTTTGGCGTGGTGCGCACCTTCCTGGTCTCGATCGTCGGTTTTGCCGTCTTTTCCATGCTGTGCGGCGTGGCCTCATCGCTGACAATGCTGGTCATATTCCGCATCTTTCAGGGGCTGTGCGGCGGACCGCTGATGCCGGCGTCCCAGACCCTGATCATGCGGGTGACCCCGCCGCACCGCGTCGAGCTGGCGATGGGGCTGTGGATGATGACGACCATTCTCGCCCCCATCGCGGGTCCGATCCTGGGCGGCACGCTGGCGGACGGCATAGGCTGGCGATGGGCCTTCTATATCAACATTCCGGTGGCGGCCGTCTGCGCGCTGGGCGCCTGGTGGCTGTTTCGCGCCCGGGAGACGCGAGGGTCCAGGGTGCCCATCGATTTTGTCGGCCTGGGCCTGCTGGCGCTCTGGGTGGGTGCATTGCAGATTATGCTGGACAATGGGCAGAACCAGGACTGGTTCGCCTCGCCTTGGATCATCGGGTTGCTGGTGGTCTCGGTTCTGGGATTTGCGGTCTTTGTGATCTGGGAATTGACCGACGATCACCCGATCGTGGATCTGCGTGTCTTTCGACACCGCGGCTTCGCCGTCTCGGCCGTCGCCATGTCCTTCACCTTTGGCGCGTTTTTCGCGTCCATCGTCCTGATGCCGCTGTGGCTGCAGGTCAATCTCGGCTATACCTCGACCCTGTCGGGCTATGTTCTGGCATTCCAGGCGGTCTTCGGCGTGATCGTTGCGCCTGTGGCCGCGGTTTTAATGACGCGGCTGGACGCGCGGCTGATCATGTCGGCGGGGCTTGCCATTCTCGCGCTGTCGATCTTCTATCGCGCCGGCTACGCCCTCAATATCAGCTTTGAGAAGATGATCCTGCCGCAACTTGCGATGGGGCTTGGGATTCCACTCTTCTTCGTGCCGCTGATGACGATCTCCATGACCTCGGTCAGCCCGCGCGAAACCGCCGCGGCGTCCGGCCTGATCAATTTTCTGCGCACCATTGCGGGGGCCATCGCCACCGCGGTCACCATTTCGGCCTGGAGCACGGACGCGGTCACCTCGCGCAGCAATCTGGTGGGCCGCATCAATCTTTCCCATGATTTGATGGGCCGGCTCGAGGACAGGGGCCTCGGCCTCAATCAGGCGCTGCATTCCCTGGACGGACTGGTGGAGAGCCAGAGCATCATGCTGGCGACCAACCACATGTTCTTGGCTTTGGGCGCGGTGGTGGCGCTGACCGCCATCGGCATATGGCTGATGCCCAAGCCGGCAACAGGTTGATCAGCTGTCCCGGACCAGTTGGGCCAGCGGCACCCGCAAGGAACGGCTCTCCAGCTTCGCCGCCTGGGGAAAGCCGATGCGCCCCACAAAGAACGTGCTTTGCAGGTCTCCCAGATCGCGGACGACCCGGCGCGCCAGCAGCTTTGCCTTGCGGCGCTCAGGCTGGCTGACGGTGAAGGGCTCGTCGCTGAGCCCGTAATGCGCAAATGCCAGCGTCGCCAGGCAGGGCTGCAGCACCAGGCCGCGCGCACTGGCCGTCAGCCAGAATCGCTGCACGGCTTCGCCGCCCCTTAGAAGCTGGCTTATACCCGCAGGCCCGGTGGCGCGGGGTGCCAGAAAATGAAAAGCGAAATAGGCGGCGCTGAACAGGCCGGGCAGGAAATCCATCTGCAGGCCGGCAAAGAAGGGCGAGCCCATTTTGTTGGCCATTTGCGTCCGTTCGCGCTTGGCCAGCGTCCAGTGCATCATCTTCTGGGTCATGGCATCCACGCCCAAGGCACGCGAAGGGATCCCGTCGGGGCTGTAGGCGCGATTCCAATCCACGATGCGGCTGTGAATGTCGAAGGTTTCCGGAATCCGCAGCCGGATATCGGTGGCCAGCCGGGTCAGGCCGGCTATTCTGCGCCGCGCCCCCAGGCTTTCATGCCAGGAGAGGGAGAAATCCGGGCCCAGCGCATCGGACAAGGCGCGCTTGTCCTGCGGCCCCAGGCCGCGCAGCCGATAGGGCCGGCGGTCGACCGAACGGCGCTGGATCTCCGCCTGTAACGGATGCTCGACCGCGGACGTATCCTCTTCCAGCTCAACCCTTATGCGATGCAGCGGCCCCTCGGCTCCCAGATACTCCCATTTGGCCCGCTTGCCGGCGGACGGCGCGGCGACCGCGATATTGCCCAGCAACGTGCCCGCGGAAATCAGGGTGGGTTCGCCGCTCCGATACTCATAGACGTTGCCAGGCTCGACTCGTACGCAGACGTCGAAACGGTTGTCATCCTGGACCTCAAAGACCCAAGGCTGGGCATTGTCGCCGCTGGGCGCCCAATGCGCGGCGTCCAGGATCCGTTCAACGGCCGGTGACAGACGGGGATAATTAAGCACCACTGATACCCAATTGCTTTCTTAGCATCCGCTCAACGGCGTCGCCTTTCAGCCGCTGCAGCAGACCATTGTTGCCGGGGCGTCGGCGCGCCTGGAATTTGTTCAGATAGGCATCGAAGTGATAGTGAAAAGGCGCCGGCTTCACTTCACCACGGCCCAACAGAATCTTCGCCACCTGGGCTCCGGTATAGGCGGCGCACAACTCCACCCCGATCATGGTCGAAGGCGCCTTGCGCTTGGCGATATTCAGCCGCGTGGGATCCACCAGATAGGAACGGTGCATGCCGCTGGGGGCAAGACCCAGCAGGAAGTTGAGGTATTGGCGCAGTTCCGATTTGCCTTCAAAGCGGAAATAGTCCTCGAAGGGCATGCCGTCCTTGGCAAAGAGCAGGAAGGCAATCCCCATGCCGACCGGCGCCGCCGTCACGGCCGGAATGCCCAGTTCGCGGCAGCGGGCAAAGGCCTTGCGCCGGATATCCAGGACAAAAAAATCAAAGCCGTCGATGAACAGGTCCGCGCCTTCCAGGAAGCTGTCCAGGTTTTGCGGGGTCACGCCGTCAGGGAATTGCGTGACTTGCACTTGCGGATTGATGTCCTTGGCCATCCTGGCCAGGACGTCGACCTTGGGCTGGTCGAGGGTCGACATCATGGCGCCGACCTGGCGGTTGAAATTGGCGAGTTCGAAAGTGTCCAGGTCCGCGATGCGGAAGTTCGAAATGCCCAACCGCACCAGGGTCAGCAGGTGGACGCCGCCCACCCCGCCCATGCCCGCGATCGCAATGGTCTTGCCCTTGAGGGATTGCTGTTCCTTGTCGGTGAACCAGCCAAGGTTGCGATCGAATGCGTCTGTGTAAGAGAAGGCCGGAGTTGTCATACCGCTGAAAGTCCCTGGCCGCGAAATCGCGGGCGCAGCAGGATACACCAGGGCGGCGGTCGGATTAACCCTATTTCACTCTGGATACGTTGCTGGGGGTGTCGCTATCACTTGGCGATGCACCATGTCGGGCGGGCGTCAGGCCCAGGCCTTGATGACGCTGGGTGTAGGGGCCAGCAACGCCATCTTCTCGCTCAACTCGCCGCCATTGGTGACGACTTCCCAATAGTCGCGATGCTCGAATTTGAGCTCTTCCAGGACAGTGGGGATGTAGCTCCAGGACGGTTGGCGGAAACCGTGATGGTTGACCACCGGCCCGATCGGGCGGAAGTGAATGCCCATTCTGTCCAGCATGCGAAGAAGCATGGGCTCCATGACGGCGGTCCAATACAGGACACGGCGTTCGATGCTCTGGCGCAGCACAAACTGCACCATGCTGAGAAAGGCCAGGTTGGCCTGGCGCCCGGCTTCCTGCGGTGACAGGGGGTGCGTCGCGACCATCAGATCGTCGGTCCAGCGGCGCCGAAATTCCTTGGAGATGGCAAAGCGGGACACTTCCACCGAATTGGGGATGTCGACAAAGTCGCTAAGGTTGAAGCCGTTTTCGCGCAGCAGCTGTTCGATGGGCAACCCGGCGGCGGCGCAATCGGCGGGCAGGATCATCCTGACCGTGCCGATCGGCCGGTCGGTGGGGCGGTGAAACAGCACGCCCTGGATGGCATGGCTGTCATACTGGTCGCTTTCCAGCCCGGTGCTGTGCTCGTTCGGATTTTCGAATTTGCGCTCCAGACAATAGACCTGATAGCGCAGGTGATGCGCGGCTTCGAGGATCGAGGGACGGTCCGCCAGCCGCGTTTCGAAATACACGTTGTGGCGCGCGAGCAGGCTGAGTTCCTGCTGCCAGCTATGCGAGGAATTCTCGAGGACGTTCTCGAGCAGAGCTTTGTTTATCGCGCCCATCACTATGCCTCTCGTAACCGCGCCGATCTTCGCGCCGGCGTCTCGCTATCTGAGCGTAAAACTCTTACTCCGGCGCTAACCACCGGCGTGAAATTGACTCAAAACTGGGTCCGGGATGCCCCCCAGGCATGCCTAAAATTCGGCGTATTTATTTCAATTTTGAACGAGACGGATGGAACTGTTCCGTGTTTTTCGAGACGTGTCAAACACGTATCTGGGCCGTCATGGTAAACGGCGTCGTGGCGCAAAAGGGCGATGCCCCGCGCGCCGCGTTCCTACGTAGGACTACCTACAGGTGAAGTGCCTATCGGATGATGCCTGCGGTCGCTGCTTTCTGACCGCCCTGTTCGGGACGAACCTAGGGAGAGGCCTGGCGACGTCTTTCCAAAGGGCACAAACAAAAACGGCGCCCCGCGGGGCGCCGTTTCTGCATTTGCGATGATAGTTGGATCAGGCCTTCTTGGCCTTGCGGCGACGCGCGATGAACGCACCAGCCAGACCAGCACCGAACACCGACAGAGTGACGGGCTCCGGGACCGGGACCAGGTCCACATTGCCGCCGCCGCCGTTGATCGTGATGATCGACCCGGTCTGCGAAACGACGCCAACAGTGTTGGTGAAGGCGGTTTCAAAGTTGAAGCCCGTCAAGTCGCTCGGGTTGACGAAGAAGGCGCCAGCGTCCGCGCCAAGGGTGATGTCCACGTTCACATTCGCGGAAGGAATGCCGCCAGAATTGATGTTGACGGAATTCAAGCCCAGGCTCGACAGGCTGCCGGTCGCCAGAGCCAGCTGCGTATCGGCACCGCAGGCCGCGCCGCTGACGGAGAACGCGCAGTTGCCGCCCACATCGCCCCACAGGGTGTAGGACAGGCTGGTGAAGGTGCCCGTCAGGCCGCCAGAGCCATTCGGCGCAAGCTGAGAAGTGGAGCTGAACGTGAAGTAGAGCTGATACGGCGTGGCACCGCCGATCGCACCGCCAGCGCCCTGGCCGGTGCCATTCACAAATCCATGCAGGCTAGACCCACCCTGCAGGGCGAATGACGTCACCGCGAGAATGCCGGTTTCCGTGACATTGGCCAAATTCGACAGATCGATCGTGGCATAGTCCGCGACCGTCATGTTGTTGGCGCTGAATTGCGAGCCAGCCGACGAAAGCGAGGTGCCGCTGGTCCCGTTCGGATTCCAGGTGAAAGTGATCGGGGCAGCGGAGGCTGCACTGGTACCCAGCAGCGCCAATCCGGCGGCCAAGGCAGTGGAGGCAAGGATGGAAGACAAACGCATTGTGGTTCTCCGGTTCAGCGGTTCAGTGTTGCCGATGAATATGCAGAAGGTGTGCCAACAAATATAATTCAAATATATCAATGCGATACCAGTTGAACCGGTTGCCGGACCCTCGAAATTGTAAAACTGAATTACATTTTTCGGTCGCGCTGGCAGGACAGATTGTCAGTGAATCCGAACCGACACCTAGATGTAGACGGCGAAATCTTGCCCCACCGGCGCGCGTCTGCCAACCGAAGTTCTGGAGGGATCTGGGAAAAAGGCGATTTGGCCGCACAAGTCCGTCGCGCCTAGGCGGCGCTTTCCTTGGCGCGGGCCGCGTCTTCCTTGGCCCGTTTGCGCTCTATGAGCACGACCAGGGCGATGGATATTTCGTAGAGCGCCACCAGCGGTACGGCCAGGCTCAGCATCGAGAAGGCATCAGGCGGCGTGAACACCGCAGCCACCCCGAACAGCCCGACGATGGCGTAACGGCGCATCTCGCGCAGGGCCTTGGTGGTGACAATGCCCACCTTGGCGAGCAGCGTCAGGACCACGGGCAGCTGGAAGGTGAGGCCGAAGGCGAAGATCAAGGTCATGACCAGATCGAGATAGTCGCTGACCTTGGCCTGGAGTTGGATGCCCATGGCGTCGGCCGTGCCCAGGGTCTGGAAACCGACGAAGAATTTGATCGCCAGCGGCAGCATCAGATAATAGACAAAGGACGCGCCCAACAGGAACATGAACGGCACGCCGAGCAGGAAAGGCCAGAAAGCCTGCTTTTCATGGCGGTAAAGGCCCGGCGCGACGAACAGCCATATCTGCCAGGCGATGGCCGGAAAACCCAGGCAAAGCCCGCCAAACAAGCCGATCTTGACGTTGGTGAAAAACACCTCGGTCAGTGCGGTGTAGATCAGATGGTCGTTGGCGCGCCCCGCCATCTCCCTGTGCAACGGCTCGGTCAGGAAGGTGAAAATCGGCTTGGCGAAAAAGAAGCAGATGACAAAGCAGATTCCGAACGACAACACCGCCCAGATCAGCCGGGTGCGCAGTTCCAGGAGATGCTCCAGCAACGGGGCCTTGGTGGCGTCGAGGGCTGCTTCGTCTTCGGGAGTGGGCTTAACCACGGGTGGGCCGATCGCTGATGGGGGCGCCGGCTTCCAGGCTGGACAGCGGATGCTTGCGTTTGAGGGTGTTGAGTTCGGCGCGCAGTCCGTCCAGGTCGTCGGTGCGTGTCAGGTCTTCGAAATTGCGGCGCAGGTCAGCGGCCATACTGCGGCTCTTGTTGACCCAATGCGCCGCCATGCGCATCAGCCGCGGCAGATCCTTGGGGCCCACCACGACCAGCGCGATAATGACCAGGATGACGATGTGCTGCCAGCTGAAGATATTGAACATTTGCGCGCCTTTGGCCTGAATTCAGGCGCTCACTTTGTCCTTGTTTGCCGCGGCGCCTGAGGTTTCGGCGTCGATCGCGCGCGCCTCGTCCTTGCCGTCGGACAGCCCCTTCTTGAAGCTGTTGATGCCCTTGCCGAAGTCGCCCATCAAGTCCGACACCTTGCCGCGGCCCCCAAACAGGACCAGGGCGATCGCACCCAAAATCAGAAGATGCCAGATGCTGAAAGCGCCCATGAAAGTTCTCCTCGGCGCCAGCGCGCCATTCTTGTGACCAGTTGTCCGCGATCCGCCGGTTTTTGCCCGGGCGAACGCCGATGCACGGACTTGAAGCGGGCCAGATCATAATGGGTTGTGCAAGCCCAAGGAAGCCGAACCGCTCTAAAGCGTTAATTCTGCTGGAAATTACGCTCGGGAGCGGGATTTTCACATCCGCCGAACGCCATCTCATCTCCATCGCTGTCGGACCAGTCCGCCTGCCAGGCTTGTATAATTAACAGATCGGAAATTCCATAACCAGTTGATCGGGCGCGGCTTTAATCACGTTTTGGGATCATAAGGGGAAAACGCCCTCCATCTGTGATAGATTGAAACGGAGCTGGGCTGCAAAGCCGGGCGGGGGCAAAACCAAGGTATGCAGGCAAGCGGCTGTCCAACAAGTTTGGGCGGCTTGTTCTTTGGCGGGCCGTGTTTTCAATTCGCGAGGAGATTTCGTGAAAAAACGTCCTTCGACTCCAGTGGTGGGTGCTCTTATTTGCGTGGCTATGGCCCTGGCTGCCGGCACTCTGCCGGCGGCTGCCCAGCAGGCGGCGCGGCCCCAAGCGTATTGTCTTGAGGTCAAGAACACTGCCGCCCCGGGACCTCTGTCTGCAAGCCAGAACGCAATATCACAATGGCAGCTATCGCGTTTCGCTGGTCAGCCTGTGATCTGATCCAGACACTGAAAAATCTCACAGGAGATCGCATGAAGATGATTCCTTTGATCGCTTCAAGGATGCTTTCACATACCCGTCATTTTGTAATCGCCTCGGGGCTCATCGTTCTGTTGGGATCGACGGCAATCGCTGCTGTCCAGGAACAGGCGCCGCAACCGGCTGTCCTGGTCGGCTTCTGTCCGCAGGTGAAAAGTCCGCCCGCGCGGAATACCTGCCTCGCCGCGCGCGCGCAATTTTACAAGGGGCAATACACGCTGTCGCTTAGCATGATGCAGCAGGCTCTTAAATCATCGCCGCAGGATGGCTTCCTTCGGGCGGAAGTCGCTCGCGTCATGATGCAGATGGATGCGATGGTCCAAGCTGAGCGCGAACTGCGCCAGGCGCGCCGGGATGGCGCGCGGGATCAGGATATCCTGCCCTTGCTGTTCCGCGCCATGGTTGAGGCACACAAGGAAATAACGCTGCTCAACGAATTTCCGGAGCCCGCTCCCGGTGCCAAGGGCGAAGTCCCTGCCATCATCCTACAGGGCAGGGCTATGGCTCTTCGGTCGAGGAACCAACTCGCGGAAGCGGCAGCGGCGATGGACCGCTCACTGTCTTTAAATCGAACCGTCAGCGGATTGCTGATCCGGGCCAACATCGCCACCAGGCAAAAAGATGCCGCGCTGGCCGGAAAGCTCGTGGACGAGGCCTATAAGCTCGCGCCAAATGATTCTCCGGTCATGACGGCGAAGCTGGGGCAGCTGGTAGAGTCCAACGACATGGCGGCCGTGATCTCTCTCGCCGACCGGATGCAAAAACTTTATCCGATCAACAGCACGCCCCGAGAGAGCAAAATCCGCGTCTATCTGAGCCATAATTTGGACGCCAAGGCCAATGCAGAGGTGAATTCCTACATGACCTTGCGGCCAAGATCGCCGCTCATGCTCTTTTACAGGGCGGTTTTGAAATCGCGCGCGCATGACCGCAAGGGTGCATCTGACATTGTCATGACCCTGCCCGAGGGGTTCGTTAAATCGCATCCGGAGTTCGCCGTTCAGATGGCGCAAATCACACAGGATGACGGTCATGTCGAAGCCGCTTCCTCGATTCTCGGAAAAGCTTTGGGGGCCGCGCCAGATTTGCTCGAGGTGCGGTTGCGGCTTGCGGCACTCAGATTGGAACAGAACAGCCCTCAATCGGCGATGCTGCTGCTCAACCCAGTTCAGGACTCCCGCGATCCGCAAATCCGAAACCTTGTGGCCAAGATTCATGCACGGATCGCCAAGGACCGCGCTTTTTGACATTTCTTTGTCGTCCGGGTTCGCGGGCGGTTAACGAAAAGTTTTCCCGGGTATGGAATGCTGCAAGCTATGCACCCTGAACGCGATGAGTTGCCCAGCCTGGAGGCCGGAAGCGTGACGCCGCGTCCTGACCTGACCGCGTTCCCCTTGGACGATGGATTGGTGCTTTTCTCGGAGTCCACGCAATCTCTCATAGGCCTTAACAGAGCGGCGGCCTTCATCTGGTCCAAGTGGCAGGACGGCGTGGCGCTGGACGATCTTCCTGCGGCGCTTGTCGCCGAGGGGTTTGTCTCGGCCGGCGAAGCGCGGTCGTGGGTCAAGACGACGCTCGCGGCCTTTGGCAGCCAGGGCTTGCTAACTGACCGCCAACCGCCGATGGCGGTCATGCCCGAAGTGCATGATCGTGCCGCGGAAGACAGGGCGACCATGCCGCCCCTCACGCCCTTCACACCCATGGCCGAGGGGCGTTACAGCTTGTTAGGAACGCATGCCCTGATCCGTTATGGGCACCGGGGTCAGAAACGCATGGTCGATACGGTGATCGGCCATCTCGCATCGAAGACGGATGTGCAATCTCCCAACTTGGTCATCGATATTGCGGCGGAAATCCTGGACACCGGCCATCTGGGCAGCAGCATCTATCGGAACGGAAATCCGGAACGCCGGGCCAAGCAACTGTCCGCCCTGGGCCCTTTGATCAAGGCTGTTTTGTGGTCGGAAGCCGTCAATGCGTTCGACTTCATTCTGGATCTGCACGCCGGTGTTGTTGGAGACGGAGGCAGATGTGTCTTGCTGCCGGCGGCCGCGGGCAGCGGCAAATCCTCGCTCACCGCGGCCCTGACCGACCGGGGACTGGGATACTATTCCGATGAGGTCGCGCTGGTCGAGCGTACGAGTTTTCGCGTCTTTCCGGTGCCGTTGGCGGTCTGTGTCAAAAGTACCGGCTGGGAATTGATGTCCCGCTACTTTCCCGAACTGCCGACTTTATCCATTCACCGGCGCAACGACGGCAAGCGGGTGCGCTATGTGCCTCCTCGGGCCGGGGCCACCCAGAAAGAGCCCGCGCGGGCAAGCCACATCTTCTTTCCGCTTTATTCCAAGGACGAGCCGACCAGTCTGACGCACGTACCGCGTTCGGACGCGT
>Ga0105249_10003439_pt1 | contig 13708 bp, 7 predicted proteins | sample KBSS44metaG_FD_81522 | JGI IMG/M metagenome (GOLD analysis project Ga0105249, IMG submission 81522) | Switchgrass rhizosphere microbial communities from Kellogg Biological Station, Michigan, USA - KBS S4-4 metaG | ecosystem: Host-associated > Plants > Roots > Rhizosphere > Soil | place... | reverse complement strand
CCTTCCGTATCAAATTTTGCTCCGTGATTTATTCGAAATGTTGGCGCATATTGACCAGACCTTGAAAACGCAATACCTAATCTGAAATAACTTGCGGGGCTACGTATGATGGCAGCAAGAGTTGTTTTATAATGTTGTTTAATTGCTTTTTCTTCTTTCCTATCTTTAATACGTTGGGCTATTGTGTAAGATTTTAAACGTCGTACAGCCTTTGTACTCCAATCAATAAAATAATCAGTAGGGACAAAATAATTTGGTAACCAACCCTCACCCGTATCACTTTCCCCACCCTTATCATAAGGAACAATATATCTCCCACCAAACCATCTATCTATATCAAAACTTCTTTCATCTTTAGTTTGATGTATACCTTTCTCAATTATTTTCAATCTTGTTTCTTCATCGCTTCTTATTATTTTCAGATCATCTTCCGTAAGCAGAAATTTTTTGCAAAGATTAATATCTTGATAGCTACCGTGCGCATCTGGGTTTTGTAAAAGGTAATAATGATTATCACCAGTTGCAAGCCCCTGTTTTACATCTGCAACATCACCAAATCGAACTAGTGCAATTTCTTTGTCATTCATTTTTATTTTTCTTATATCAATTTCTGTTTCTTCTTCGCCCTGCGTTATTCTTCTTTTTTCTTTTGAACAGCTTGTATCATTCATTAATGCAAAAAGTTTGGGGCTGGCAGTAAAAATGGGGAGATTGCTGTTAGTTTGTATCAATATTTGCGGGTAGCCGTACACTGCATAGCGTTCATTAAACTCTCCAACATAATCTTCAAGATGCCAGAGTTTTTCACGAAACTCCGGCGTGTTCTTTCTTGTACTTAGATTGGTTAAATCAACAGATATTAATTGATCCTTGTCATCCGGTTCTTGTTTGCTAAATGAAATAATGCAGGTATTTACTACAGCGCCAAATGTATCGGGATGCAGCCTGATTACTTTGTGTAGTTGGTATCTTAAAACCAATTTCCTTAATTGAAAATGGGTCTTTATAGTTAACCATGTATCACTTACAATATAAACCAGTGTTCCGCTTTGTTTCAATAAAGTTTCCGCCGCCAGTTTTATAAAAAAACCATAGCTGTCTTTGCTTCCCAAACCACTTTCAGTATATAATTCATCATCCACCTTTACGCCATACGGAGGATTGGCAATTACAATATCAAAGCCACCGTCGTCAAATACATGTTTAAAATATAAATGCCAAAGGAAATAAGGCCTTTCGTAAACCTCTAGAGTTTTAAGCGATTTTGCCTTTTCTTCAAACGATGTTTTTTCTTCTTCAAGCTTATCCACTTTTTTCTGGTAAGATGCTTTTAGTGCATCCCTTTGTTTTGTTGTAAGCCCTGCTGTTTTACGGCGGTAGCTAGTCCATTCATTTTCTATTCTTGTTTTCAGCTCATTCAGCTTATCATCAATACAGGTTTTTATGTATGCTTTCTCCACCTGGTGCAGCTTCTTTCTTGCTTCTGCTTTCTCTTTATCGTCATGGGCGTCGTAAAGTTCTTCTTCCAGTTTTTCTATATCAATATCATTATTATAAAGAAATCCATAAAAACTTTCAGGCTCATTTACTTCACCAAATAAATCAGGTCCTACTTTCGGTTTTTTCTTTTCATTTATTTTAAGCGAAATCCCTTCAAATTCTTCTTTCAGAGAATCACCCTGCATAAACTTATAATCAAAATTGGGTAGTTCCCTTGGCTGCGGTAAGTCTACAATCAGCGAAAGCCAGAAACGAAGCCGTGCAATATCAATAGCGCCTTTGTCAATATCTACCCCATATATGCTGTTACGGATAATTTTTTCTTTTACTTCGGCAGGTTTAAAATCAGTGCCGGGTGCATTCATAGCATACAACTGCAGCTTCATCTGGTATATCTCCAGCAATATGCCCATCGGAAAAGCGCCGGAACCAATGGCGGGATCGCAAACCTTTAAAGAATCCAGTTCGGCTTCAATCACAGCCGCTTGTCTTTTGATAAATGGACTTTGTTCTTTGTGCTGAACAAATTGTTTTAGTGATTTCCAGTCGGCAGATCCATTTTGCAATCCCAACTTTTTGGATAAATGCAAAACAATAGTCTCCTGCGTCATAAAATGCACTACTTCCTTAGGTGTATAGAAAGTTCCGAACTTTTTATTTTCCTCAATCAGGTTTTCAAAAATATGTCCCAGCATTTCGGGGTCGACAGCTACTTCTCTTTCATCAGGACTGTCTTCAATAATAGTAAAATTAAATCCGTCAAAAAAGAAAAATAAATCTGCAAAAAGGCTATTCTTAAATTCTATATCTTCTACTTTGGCAAAATCTTTTTCAAACAAACCGCCATTGAGATAAGGGATGCTACCTAATATTTCAGCATTAGCTTTGAACACATCATCTTTTCTTTTTTTATTTAATGTTTCAAAAAATAGCGGAACAAGATAAGTTGAGTAAAAATCTTCTTGTTTTTCAGCAAACTGAAACAGATGTGCCATAAAAGCATGGTCAGGTTTTATTTCACCCGGTTCTGCCCAGATGCTTTTCATCCATCCTTTTTTTTGAACAAAATAGAGAAATACAATTCGACCCAGTAAGCGTTTTACAAAATCACGGATGGGTTTTTCAGCCAGTTCATTTTTAGTGGCATCTCTTGATTTAGGTATATCAAATACCGATTTACGATAAACAGAGTTTATCAGATAATCCGTAAAGGCATTATAATGCTTACGGTATTCTTCAAAAAACTCTTTGGATAATTTGGAAACAGAAAATGCTTCAAGCAATGATTGAAGAACGGCTGGCTTTGCCTGCAATTCATAAAATCTGTCTTTGGCAGTACGGCAACTTTCCTGTGGGCCTAATACGTAAGTAAATTTTTTAGGGTGTGTTTCATGCCTTACTACCTTGCCTGATTCTTCAGGATATTCCCATTTACTCATAAAGGTGAACCGCCATGCCGTTTGTTCTTTACTATGAAATACCGCCACAGCTGCATCGTTAAAGCCCGGAATGATCTCGGATTGTATTAAACTGCGTAACCCGACACGGTTTTCAGCAATTAAGGTATTCTGGACTTCCGCTTCGTAAACGTTTATAATTTTTCCATCAGTTAGTTCAATAGTTCCAAGACGGAATAAATTTTTAGTTCGGTAAGCAGCGGCTTTTGAACCTAACTTTTTTTCCTCCGGAGTTTTCTCCCATGTTACTTTAGCGCCTTGCTCGATGAACAAAGCGGTCAGCATATTTTTCCAGTTGTCCTGCTGATAAAGATTTTTAAGCGTTAGTTCAATCTGTTCTTTTGACAGCATAAGGGTTAATGAAATGATTCGCTGATGATAATTTCCGGGTCTTCTTGTGGCGCAGGTTTATCACTATTCGATTCATCGTTGTCTGTGCCATTCTGCAAAGGATACTTTCTTAAAATCGCAATAAGTTTTTCTGCTATAAATATCGGTTTCATCTTTACCTTTTCTGTGCTCTGGCGAAGTTTATTTATATCTCTCTGCAGTTTCTGAAAACGGTGTTCAATAATAGCTTTTTTTGCGAGCTTCAGCGTTTCTTGTTCATCATCATTCAACTCCTGCAAACGGGAAAAAGCATCAACAAATGATAACGCTCTTTTTTCATTAGGGCTAAACTGAGAGGTCAGCGTTCCATTAATTCTTTCCTGGTATTGCGCCTGCTTAAAATGTGCAATGGCAGATTGCACGTGGTCATAATGATTATCAATGAGGGGCAGAGGTTTTTCTTCTGTCAGTGCTTTAAACTTGTCTGCACATTCAAGAAAAGATATTTCTTCTACTTCGTTTCCAGGTTTTATAAAATAAAATCCATCTCTTTTCCTGTTTTTCAGGAATGTAATAGTTGTTTGTGATGGTTTTGAAATATTTCTTCCTGTGCGGGCACGAAGAGGCATATTCTTAATTTGTTTGAACCATTCCGGATTATTTGCTCGGAAGGTTCTTAACTCAAGCAGATAACGAAGACGTTCATCCCTTTCTTCCTCACTTCCTAATTTATCGAATAATCCAAATGTTCCAAATTCTTCCTCGCTGCTGTATATCTGACTGTCTTCTCCTAATGCAGAGTGAAAGGCCTGTAACTTAAGCAAGGCCTTTTTATATAATTCAATGTGTGATTCTGTTTGTTCTGTCGGATAAAAATTATAAACAAAAATCTCTTTTGCAGTCATGCCAATACGGTTTACACGACCAATTCGCTGCATTAAGCGGGTGCTATTCCAAGGTGTGTCATAGTTAATCAAGGTATAAGCTCTATGAAGATTTACCCCTTCGGCAAGCACTTCAGTGGTTATGAGAATATCATAATCATCTTTTTGCTCTTTAATGTCTATCCGAGCATCAAAGTTTCTGCGGATTGTTTCTGACAAATCTTTCTGATTGCTGCTGTCTACTGCCAGTATTCTTTCAAAACCGGCTTTAGTTAACTCAGCAACCAAATAGGAAGTGGTATCTTTGAATTCAGAAAAAATAACCAGCTTTCTTTGCTTGCCTTTTTTGTCTTTCAATAAATCAGTTTCCAGCTTCTCAATAAACTCGTTAAGCTTAGGGTCTTTATTTTTCCGTTGCCATTTTATCCACCTGTCATACAATAAGTTAATTATTTCCTGGTCGTGCTGTAGTCCTCTTAAAAACCCTGTTTCAAAATCATCTGCTTTATAGGTTTGAACAGTTGGATCTGTTTCCCGTTTCTTATTCATTAGTTCTATCAGTTCTTCTTCATTGCCATCGAGGATAAATTCTGAGACATGAAGTTTTGGTGCGATATGTACCCTGTCATTTTCAAACATCATCAGCATTGCCTTATTAGCATCTCTGTACCGGCGGAGCGATTCAATGAAACTGTAAAAACTGCTGTCAAGTCTTTTTATTAGAAGGGTTTTCATAATAGCAGCAAGACGTTCAGCTATAGATGCCGCATCATCATATTGTTGTCTATACGGTTCAATCAAATACTTAATTGCCTGATATCGATAATATTTTAAACCTTGATAAGGATTTCGAATTGCTGTAATCGTATCATCAAAAAGTTCGTTGAGGGCTTTATCAAGCAGGTAATAAATCGGAATAGGTTTTTGAACAGTGGGGAAATCCAAACCTTGCGATCTCATATCTTCCCAATATTCTTCGTTTTCACGGATATCTGTTCTTGTTCTGCGGATAGTAATTGGCTCAAGGATTTTTATCCGGATTCCTTCATAAAGCTTTTTTACCGCCTCCATTGCAGCTTTTCTGTCTGGTTCTTTTTTAAGTTTTTCAAATAAATCTATTCTTGGACGAAAGAAGTGAATGAGATTTGAAACCGAATCAAGAGAGGAATTTCTGCCATCCTGAAAAAGCAGAATGAGATTTCTAATGTCCTCTGGTTTATTATTTAGTGGTGTTGCGGAAACGAGAATTACTTTCTTTTCTTTTTCACCAAAAGGTCCAGCATTTCTTCTGAATGTTTTGCAAAGGGTTTGCAATAAGTTAAACATATCAGATGTGTCACTGCGGAATTTGTGTGCCTCATCTACAATTACTAAATCATAGTTTTCCGGGTGTTTGATTTTATGCAGGCTACCATTCGTTATAAAATCAATGGTAAATGGAAGATTAAAATCGTTCACAGTTTTTTTCCACGAATATTCCATTGCTGGCGGGTAAATAACCAGAACCCGAGTACGTAATCCGTTGTAAAGTGCAAATTTCTTTGCAATCATAATAGAAACTATTGTTTTCCCAAGTCCAACAACATCAGCTAAGAAAAATCCATTATATCGTTTTAGTTTTTCGAATCCTTGATTCACTGCATCTACCTGATAACGGAGCCGTGTATAATTTAATGGAAGATCTTTTATATCATCGGGATCATAATCTATTCCTTTATCAAAATATTCAATAAGAAATTTTACATATATTTCAAATGGTGTGAATTCATCGTTCAGGTACGATTTTCTTTTTACTTCGGTTATATCTGATATCTCCAATGGAATGCCTTCTTCCCAGAGCCTTTCAAAAGTTTTGGTAGCAAATTCCACATCATCATGATCTCGCAGTTCAACATTAAATTCAAAATTGTGTTTTAAGCCGGCTTCAGTAAGATTGCTTGAACCTGTAATGACTGAACCCCAGCCAGCATGTTGATGTTTTTCTTTTTGTCTGAATATATAAATCTTAGCATGTAATTGTTTACTTGGATGTATACGCATCTGAATTTTTCCATCCAAAACTGATTCGACAAAATGCAGCATACCCTCTTCTACCTCTTTTGTATAAGATGCTTGCTGAATATCCTTTTTTAAAGTCTCAAGAAATTTCTCTTTGGTTGTTATAGGAGAAGGAAGAAATTCAAATCCTTTGGTATATGCCTGATGTGTGAGTTTATCAACGTCAATTCCAACCAATATCCTGATTTGCTGTACATCTTTTATGAACGGATAAATTCTGAAATAACCGGAAGCTCTAAAAAAACCAACCAATGCATCAAAGAAATGAATATTCATGTGTCTGAAAATTCCTTCGAACTTTTCAAGCAGTGTATTATTTTCTTCGTTTGTAAAAAATCTAGTTGACATTAACTTCTAATCTTTATTCGTGCAAAATAAGCAAAGCGTATAATAAAGAATTCTGTTTTATTAACAATAAAGACCAATCCTTATCAGGTTGGCCTTGCAATAAAGGTAAAGAAAAGCTCAATAAAATTACCGAACGATAAACGGAGCGTTCCAATAAGCGATCGGGCTCGTTCAATAGTCCCCATGCGGTGCCACAGCAGCCGTGCATTAACAACTTTCAAAGAACAATTCAATTCTCGCAGCTAATCGGCTTCGATAAGAATGGTCATCCCACCAATATCATCATGATCCTTACAGACGCAGGCGGTAGGATCATCACGGCATTTCCCGGAAAAAATAAAGACTCGTGTTTCCACGACATTGCTAACCCTGTTTTCACGCCAACCGTATTATTGTGAAAAACTGTAAAGTACACCCGTACGATAACAAGTGTAAAGCTTTTCCAGTACAAGACAGGACTAGACAGGTCTAGACAACCTATATGCTTACTCCCACCTTACTCCCACCCAAGGGCGTGGATAAAGCGTTAAACAGGTATTAATACGAACCCCGACCTGGCAACAAGCTTCTAACTAAATTAATTTATATTATATAACATGTCTCATCCCTCATTAGCCGATACCATAAAAGCATCATTTGATGCAATCGAAAAGCTGATCCCGGCTGTGGAGAAAGAAGCATTACTGTTGGTAAAACAAAAAATCAACCGACGTAAAAGAAATTGAACACTATATTGATACATTATTCTCGCTTCATATCAGCGGCTTTAAGGTCACTGCGCATAAACCGTTGCTGGAATATCTTGCTAAACTAAATCCCGCTTTAGCCGATTGGCATAAAAAAGAACTCGAAAAGGCAAATGAAAACCACGATTAATTTTCGATGAACGCATGGTGTTTATTTGATTGTGTTTTTGCACGAGGCGTTCCGTAGGAACGCTATGGCATTCATTACTTATAGTACTACCAACCAAATGTCGCTATGGGACAGGGTCGAGTGATCGATAATTTGGTGATAGTTATACCACATACAAGTGGCCTGCCTCCCCATCCAACAATTTATTCCTGCACGGGAACCTTTTTCCGGGGTTTCCGTTTTATGATGATGCTGACCCGCGGTGAAAATTTAAAAGTCCTTTTATTTGAAAAGCTTTAACGAAATCCTGGCAGGCTGTATCAATAAAGAACCCTATAGTCAAAAACTTCTTTATGAAAGTTATTATGGCTATGCGCTGAAACTGGCATTCCGGTATGTGTACCGGTATGAAGCCGCCGTCGATGTGGTGAATGACAGTTTTGTTAAAGCAATCAATGGTTTTCATTTGTTCAGAATAGAAGATGGCGGCGCCGCCGAACAACTCTTTAAGGGATGGTTCAAAAGGATCGTGATCAATACGGCCATTGATGCCCTGCGGAAAAAACAGATGACCCCTGAAATAGGCGGCATACCTGATAATGTCTGGGATATTGCCGACAACAGCCAGGATATTGAAAAGCTGTTGTTGTATAAAGACCTTATTATCCTGATTAAAAAATTGCAACCGGAGTACAGGGCGGTATTTAATATGTACGTGATCGATGGTTATTCACACCTGGAGATCTCGGAGATCCTGAATATCCCGACCGGTACTTCAAAGTCGAGATTATCAAGAGCAAGAAATGTTTTGCAGGAAAGTTTAAAAAAAATTGAACAGGTAAACGTATGCAGCCTCTAAACGATGACAATATGGATGAGTTGTTTCAACGGGCAGCGGAACATTACCCGCTGAGAATAGCCAAGAGCGATTGGGAAAAGATTGCACAACAATTGGAAAGTCCCTCTTCAAGCTCCGCAGCATCGCCCCGGTTTAACAGGCGACACCTGTCAATTTTAGCTGTACTGTTTTTTGTAATTGCCGGCGGCTTTTATGCCCGTCTTTATTTTACGAATAAAAAAATCGTTGAAGCAGCGGAGCAAGGAAATAATAACCCGGGTTCTGACATTTCATTGGCGAATCGTATTGCTGATGACAATGAGACCCGGACAACCCGTTCTGTTGAACCAGTTCTTGTTTTCATCGGGAGTCAAAAAAAATTAATTGCACATAATCATAACCTGGGTCACATCAAAAGAATCACCGAAGAAGAATTTGGTCCGGCTATTATTGTTGCTCCCCATTATGACCGGGCAAATAAAGAGCGATGGAAGAAGGAACATCGTGATGATAATACCAATGATCTTTTAAATGACAATAAGCCGCCAACCGCTACGGCTACTTATATGATGCCGTCGGAAAAGAAAGATATGTCAACCGGTCAATCCCAATTATTAATTCCAGGAAATAAAGACGAAGAAAAATCAAGCAGTGATATACAGAAAGAAAACAAGATTGCTCATACATCTCAGGAAAGAAAAAATAAGGACGGGAGATTTTATGCGGGCATTGTTCTCGGTCCCCAGCTTAACCAGGTAAAAGGCCAGGGTTTTAACAGGGTGGGTGGAGAACTGGGCTTACTGGTTGGCTATAGTCTCAGTAAAAAATTCTCACTTGAATCAGGACTGATCCTTTCCAGCAAAAGATATTATAGCGACGGGCAATATTTTAAGATGGAAAAAATAGCTGCTGCGATGCCGCCCGGCATGAAGCTGCTTACGGTGGAAAGCAGGGCAACAGTTTTAGAGGTCCCGTTAAAGGGGCGGTATAATCTCATCACAAAAAAAAACGGGAGTTTATTTCTAACAGCCGGTGCATCTTCCAGCCTGTTATTACATGAACAAAATAATTACACGGCATTGGTAAACGGCGGGCAACAGGATCTCAAAGCTGATTACGGAACCATGCGACATTATTTTGCCACCTCCATCAATTTGAGTGCAGGATACGAAAAGCGCATTGGAGAGAAAGCCCTGCTCCGGATAGAACCTTATCTCGGGCTCCCGGTAAAAGGACTCGGTGTGGGATCGATGTCCGTATTCAGCACCGGTCTTCATTTGGGTCTCACCATCCCCGTTCGGAAGAAGTAAAAAGATTGAAGCATTCGTTTACCGGAAAAAGATTGAAAAGCAAACAGCATAATTATTTTCTTAATCATAAATAAAAACAACAATGAAAAAAATCCTTTCCCTTACTGTGATCGTACTATCACTTGCAGCGTGTAAAAAAGATTCCAAACCCGCAACCGGTAAAGACATCAATACGGCTGAACGAGTTTCGGTGGACCGGTTCAGCGCTACCACGGGACACCTGATGGTCCGTACCGCAACGAACGGGCTGCCTGCAGCCAATGCAGCGATTAATATGGATGTTGCTCCTTTCATTACGAAAGGTCTTGCCAGAACGGGTGCGCTGACAGAATATTACAATTTTGATGTACAACCCTCCACGCCGATTGATATCTATGTTTTTTTTAAGAGCGGTGGCGCTGCTGTGACCGGGCAAAATAATGTTATCAATGCCATTCCCGGCGATGCAGGGTACAGCGATTTTTGGCTTGTCAATAAAGTAACCGTGCCCGATGATTATGTACCCAATTCATTAACAAGCCGGGAAGAAATTTTAGCATCCGGTTATGCTATCCAAAGAACGAATATGATTGTGAATTGCCCGGTTGTGCCGTTTGGTTCTACCGCTTCAAAAAAATTTGGCGGCGGTTCACAAGCTTTAACATTGGGCTGGTATAAAGGCAAAGCAGTAGCTTATTTTGACTTTGAAGAAAAAGCTTTAACAGCCACGGGTACCGGTGAGGTGCCTGTATCGCCTATCTATGTAATGTTTAATGATAACGCTGCAGGTCCTGAATCCGGATTTAAAACAGAAACCGGCACTGCCCAAACGCATAATGTAATAGCGACTGTTCCGGCTGATGGAGGTTACTCGCCCCTGTGGAAAGTCGTTGTACTTGATAACAGCGCTTTTGCCAACGTAAATAATTTAATGACCGCAACTGCTGCAACGGTGTTAATTCAAAATGCAGGTCTTGTTAATTGTCCGGTGGTCAACTAACAGCGATTAATTTTTTTTGAAGATGATGATTAACCCCGGCATCTTGTGATTTTACATAGCTGTTTTGACAGAAGTAAAATAAGAAGGCTGCAACAGGATTATTTTAATAACACGCCTTATTTCAATAACAGGACGGTAAGGCCGGCGGTAGCCGGCTTTTTTTATATGCTTAATGTTTGGACTACTGAAAAATCTTTTAGCTGAAACAAGCGGGCGATTTCATCTACCAGTCCTTCGCGTATTACGAACAAAATATTTGTGCCCGGTTGTTGCTGCATCGTTGCTATGATCTTTGTTACGGCCGGGAAAAAACCCTGTCCTTTTAATTCCAGCTTACCCAGCTCATCTATTACCAACCACCCGGGTTTAGAAGCCCATGCATGGATCAGCATTTCATTTGCTTTATCAAAAGCTGACTTATAAAATTTGTATTTACCGATTTCAATGAGTTCCTCATTTGTTGCACCGGTATTTTTATATTCTGCATCAATAGTTGCATGCGTTGTTAAATCAATAATTTTCCGGAAGCCGGCTATATCCGGCATCGCGATACCCGCAATGTTTTTTTGCTTATCGCACCACTGTAGTAATTCAGTCGTTTTACCGGTGCGAATGGGCCGGGAAAAGATTGTGATGCTCATTTCCTGGTTGGGTTATTGTTTTCAATCCCGGGAGAGATCAATGTCCAGTTAATGATCGTACTGATAAAGAAAGGAAGCCTGCGGATATTTTTTTGTTCAGCGCTTTTTTTCCATGCCGCAAAGACTAATTGATTCAGCACAGGGAATACAGCCAATATATCTGAGACATGATTGGCGACCGTTGATTCTTTTTTAGATAAGAATTTCCTTATCCCTTTAAGCAGGTAAGGAGATAAACTATACCAGGACAGCATTGCCAGCAATGTCCATGCAACGGATCGTGCAACAGCTGTTAAACCCTGTTTGGTGTCTCTTGCAAAAACAAAGAGGATGACGGAGATCACAATGAGTAGCCCGATCATAATTATTGCCCCGCGGTTCTTTCTTTTTTTCTTTTTGATCATGAGTTCCGGGCTGATCCCGGTTATTGCCGGCATCTCTTCACTTATTTTTCGTGTTGAAATAGTTTTTACGAGCCTGTAAATAAAAAATGAAAGAAGAATACCTGTTATGAAATGAATAAGCAAATAAACACCAATGATCAGGAGACTGCCGTTATTTGTCTGCATCTTTAATTGGCCGGCTATACTGCCCACAATTTTATCTGCTGCCGTCCAGATCGATTGTCCAAAAAAGAAAGTAAGTATCAATAATTTTTGTAAAGCGGATTCAAATAAAGTAATAACGCTTAGCAAAAGAATGCTGATATAATTAATACCCATGAGCCTGAATAATAAAAATGCCATTAATCCCTGGAAGCTTACAGCGATATAAGCGGGCAAAGGTGTATAAGGACTTACGGTTGCTTTAATGATCAAAACGATCAGCAGGCTGGTAAATATTTTTTTAAGATCGCCCTGTGCGAACCATGCGATCAGCGTAAGGATGATAATGGCAAATCCTCCTACAATTAACCCGGTGAACGGAACCTGTAATGCATGCAATACTCCGCCTAATGCAGATTCACTGAAAGCCCATAGTGCAGTGAGCCGCTGTATGGCGAGATTGCTTTGTGTTGTTATAGCTTGATCTGTCGTTTTCATGTTTATAGCTGTTCTGTTCTTTCAAGGACCGGGACACTAAGTTAGTTTATATCGCCCCTTCAGGGCTTAGGGTGATCTCTTCACTTCGTTCGCACAGCGCTGAACGCTGTGTTAGTATATACCGGCCCTTCGGGCCTTAGAGTGATCGCTCCACTTCGTTCGCATAGGGCTGTGCGCTATGTTAACAGATTACGCCCTTTCGGGGCTTAGCGTGATCGCTCCACTTCATTCGCACAGCGCTATGCATTTTGTTTTTTATATAACGGCCCTTCGGGCCTTAGAAAATCACACAATTTTAGCTATTTCACTATAGCCTGTCCCATAAAATCCCGCAACGTCGCTACGGCGCAAAGTGTGAGCTATAAAAATCTGGCGTTGCGCCTTTGCATCGTTGCTTGAAATATATTTCAAAACTCATCACCGTCTACCACATCACCAACGAATAACTCTTCAACACTTGAGACAATCCCACTCGCTATTCACCATGCACCATTCACGGCTCTCACTTTGTTCTTCCTGTTGGCAGGGTTTTATTTTTTTCTAAAATCATCTGTGCTGCGATACTTATGGCTATTTCTTTTGTTGTTTTACTGTAAATATTTAAGCCGATCGGAGTGAATACTTTTCTGAGCCGGGTTTCATCAGCGCCTTCCTGCCTGAGCTCATCAAATAATGTTTTGATCTTTTTTTCACTGCCTAATAACCCAAGATAGAATATGTTTTTATCCAGGAGTTGCCGCAATACGATCTTATCGGTGCGGTAACCGATGGTCATGATGACGACAAAATCGTTTCCTGCTATGTTTATTGTATCACTGATGGTATTGTAGTCTGTTAAATGTTTTTCATCGGCAAATACATTTTGTTCAATGGTGTTGAGTTCTTTCCGGTCATCATACAACTTAATATAAAATCCCAGGAAATGCATGAGTTCGGATAAAGCCAATCCTACATGTCCGCCCCCGATGATATGAATGACAGGTTTCTGAATTAATGATTCGGTATAATTCCAGTCATTTTCTGTTTTATAATCGAGTCCTTTAGCGGGTTCACCTGAGATCCTGATTCCTGCCGGTGAAATGTGAACGGTTATATTTTCATTCCTGTTTTGTGATTTGATTATCGGAATGAGTTCTTTTAAGTTGGATGGATATAAGGGAATGAATGCATTGAGCTGGCTGCCGGAGCAGATCATCCCGGATTGATTTTTTTCATGTGTTTTATCATGAAATTGTTTTACCAGGCTGATGTCTTTTGTTTGGGATTGCAATAATGCTTTTGCTTTCTCTACCAGTTTAAATTCCATGATACCACCGCCAATGGTTCCGCAGAGTTCGTCATCTTCTGCTACTGCCATTTTAAATCCTTTGCGCCCGGGAGAGCTGCCTTCACTGTCCAGTACATAGAGTAGCAGCACGTTGATACTGTGTAATAGTTTGTCGTGTATGAAGAGCCAGATACTTTG
>Ga0105249_10003438_pt1 | contig 13710 bp, 14 predicted proteins | sample KBSS44metaG_FD_81522 | JGI IMG/M metagenome (GOLD analysis project Ga0105249, IMG submission 81522) | Switchgrass rhizosphere microbial communities from Kellogg Biological Station, Michigan, USA - KBS S4-4 metaG | ecosystem: Host-associated > Plants > Roots > Rhizosphere > Soil | place... | reverse complement strand
TGGGTAACGAGCGCGGAAGCGCGCACGCTCTCCCGGATAGACCCGGGAACGGGCGTCATCAGCGACACGATCGCTGTTGGCGGCGGGCCAACCGGCGTGGCCGTGAGCGAAGGGTCGGTATGGGTCGCGAACAGCCTCGACGGCACCGTGACGCGCGTGGACCCGGAGCGCGACGCCGTAGTCGCGACGATCCCGGTCGGCGACGGGCCCGACGCCATCGCCGCCGCCGCCGGCGCGGTGTGGGTGGGCAACGAGTTCGGCGGGAACATCTCGCGCGTCGATCCGCGCAAGGGGGTCGTCGATCGCACGATCCCCATCGGGGGTCGGCCGGCCGCGCTGGCACCGGCGGCGGGCGCCGTCTGGTTCGCGGTGCGCGCCCTGACACCAAGTCACCGTGGGGGCCGGCTGGTGCTCCTCAACCCCGCGCGCACCTTGGACTCGCTCGATCCCGCCTTCAGCCACGTGCAGCCCTCCGCGCTGCTCGGAATGACGAACGACGGGCTCGTAACCTTCAAGCACGTGGGAGGAAGCGACGGCGTCCAGGTCGTCCCCGACCTCGCCCTCTCGCTCCCGAACCCGGGCGGCGGCACGGACTATCGCTTCAGCCTGCGCTCCGGCCTCCGCTACTCGACCGGGCGACCGGTCCGCCCCGAAGACGTCCGCTACACGTTCGAGCGGCTGTTCAAGGTGAGGTCGGCGGCGACCTCGGCGTACGACGCGATCCTGGGCGCCGGCGCGTGTGCGCGGCGCCCATCCGCGTGCGACCTCGCGCGGGGAATCGTCGCCGACGCGGAGGCGAACGCCGTCACGTTCCACCTGGCGCGGCGAGATCCCGACTTCCTGTACAAGCTCGCGCTGCCCGCGGCGTACCTGGTGCCGGCCGGCACACCGAATCGACCTCTCGACGCACGGCCGGTTCCGGCGACCGGGCCGTACAGGATCGGTCGATACCGCCCCGGCCGCGAGCTCAGGCTCACGCGCAACCCGCTGTTTCGAGAGTGGTCGAAGGCGGCCCAGCCGGACGGCTATCCGGACGAGATCGTCTGGAAGCTCGGAGTCGACGGGAATGCGGCGGTCTCGGCCATCCAGGAGGGGAAGGCCGACTGGATGCTCGACCTCGGCGCCCTGCCGGCGGAGCGACGCCGCGAGGTCGCGGTCCGGTTCGCGAGCCAGCTGCGCGTGAATGCGGCGCCCGTCACCGACAACGTGGTCCTGAACGTGCGCGTCCCCCCGTTCGACGACGTGCGGGTGCGCAGGGCCCTGAACTACGCGATCGACCGAAGGGCGGTCGTCGACCTGTATGGCGGGTCGAGCGCGGCTCGGCCGTCCTGCCAGATCCTGCCGCCGCAAATCCCGGGCTTCCGGCGCTACTGCCCGTACACGGTCAGCCCGACCCGAGGCGGCGCCTGGCGCGCGCCCAACCTCGCCGCCGCGCGGCGACTGGTGGCCGCCTCGGGAACGAGCGGAATGGGGGTCGCGGTGCTCGATACCGCCCAGCCGAGGATCTTCTTCGACGAGGGCCGCGCGGTCGTGGCCGCGCTCAGGCGTCTCGGCTACAGGGCGTCCCTCCGGATCGTGCCCGACGACGAGTTCTTCAAGATCGCCTCGGATCCGCAGAACCGCGCCCAGGTCATCTCCGGAGGCTGGAACGCCGGGTACCCGGCGGCCTCGGACCTGATCGCGCAGCACCTCAGCTGCCGTGGCCTCCGCGCCGGGCAGAACGCGGGCAGGTTCTGCGACCCGGCCGTCGACCGTCGGATCGCCCGGGCGCAGAGCCTCCAGATCGCCGACCCGCGGCGAGCCGGCGCGCTCTGGGCGAAGATCGATCGCGAGCTCGTCGATCGCGCCGTGACCGTTTCCCTGGTCACTCCCAACGCCACGGACTTCGTCTCGAAGCGCGTGGGCAACTACCAGTACCACCCGCTCTGGGGCCTGCTGATCGACCAGCTGTGGGTTCGGTGACGCCCCGGCCGAGGGGCCCAACGCGGCCGCCGGCGATGTGGGGCGGGAATCGCTCGCCCCGTCGCGGCGCGGACGTGCTTGGCGACCTGGTCGAGGATGGCGGTCGGACTAGTCAGGCGCTGTCGATTGTGGCGAGGAAGTCGTGGAAGGCCCGGTCGGTGCGCGCGGAGTCGCCGGTGGCGTCGAGGTCCTTGAGCAGCCCGCGGATGACGGCGAGCACGACAGTCGCAAGTTCAGGTCGGCCGAGACTGCGCATGCCTTCCTCGAGTGGTGCGAGCCAGTCGGTCGTCGCGGTCCGCCGGAAGCCGGGCCAGAGTGGTTCTCCCGCGGTGTCGTGCAGCCGGCCGAACATACGGAGGTAGGGCTCGCCCTGCGGCCCGGAGATCACGGACCAGGCGTGGGCCAGCGTGGTCAGGTAGGGCTCGTGGGGCCGCAGGTGTATGAGGTCGGTGAAGGCCTCGACCTGGCGCCGGCGGGCCTGTCCGAGGACCTCGCGTAACAGTCCATCACGGGTCCCGAAGTGGTAGATCAGCATCCGGTTCGACGTGCCAGCGGCGGCGGCTAGCGGCCCAAGCCGGTCCGGGAGCCCCTGCTCGAGCGCGTGGTCGGTGCACGCGTCGAGGAGCCGCTGCCTGATCTGGGGTTGGCGCTGTCGGCCCATCGCCTGATGTTTTCACGTAACGATCGGTACGTCTATGGTTGCTCGCCAGTAGATCGAGACGCGACGAGGAGTTCATGATGCGGATCGTTTTCGTGCACGGGGCATGCGTGAAGGACGGATCGTGGTGGTGGCACCGAACCGGTGAACTGCTGGCCGAGCAAGGCGTCGTTAGCGAGGCGCCCGCCCTACCGAGTTGCGGCGAGACGGGTGAGCCGACGGATGCGGGAGGACCCGGGCTGGCGGAGGACATCGCCGCAGTCCGGCACGTCTTGAGCGCGAGCGACGAGCCGACTGTGGTGGTTGCCCACAGCTACGGCGGGATCGTCACCGCGGAGGCAGCCACGGACGTCGAGGCCGTGCGCCACCTGCTGCTCATCTCCAGCTACCTCCCCGAGGTCGGGCAGAGCCTCTCCACGTTCGGCGGGGAGGAGCCCGCCCCCTTCCTCGACATTGACCCGGCGGGTGGCACGTTCACCGTCCGAACGGACGCCTTGGCTGAGACGTTCCTACAGGACTGCGACTCGGAGATCCAGCGAGAGGCCTTGGACAAGACGGCCCGCCAGAGCCTGGCGGTCCTCGAGCAGCCGGTGCAGTCAGCGGCCTGGCAGCACGCGCCGTCAACGTATGTCGTCTGCGTCGAGGACCGGGGCACCCCCGCCGAGTTGCAACGCGAGTTCGCCAGTCGGGCGACCAGCGTCGTGGAGCTCGACGCCGGCCACCACCCATTCCTTTCGCAGCCCGCCACCGTTGTCGACCTGATCCTCGCGCTCTGACGGCGACTACCGACCGCTGGCCCCATGACCACGACACTCATCAGAAGAGCTTGCTGATGCCCCTCACCGCTGCTCGCCCGAGGATGAGCTCGAGCATGACGCCCGCGACGCCCACCGCGACCGCGAGCACCACTATCGCCAGATCCTCGAGCAGCACCCCGATCGAGAGGAGCACGACGCCGAGCGACGGGAGCGTGTCCAGGCCGGAGAACGGCGGGGCGAGAAACGCCCCGAGCGAGCCCGCCAACACGAGCACGCCGAACACGATGTTGCTGAGCCGGTGGTCGAAGAGGTAACTCGCGCGCGGGCGCGAGAAACGCTCGAGCCAACGGATTGTCTTCATGAGCCGGTTGATGAAGCGCTGCTGAGTCGGCCCGGCGAGCCGGAGCCGCCGCCAGCGGTCCGGCAGCCAGATCATGTCGCGGCCGGCAATGAGCTGAACGGCGAGCAGCATTGCCACGATCTCAAAGACGTGTGTCGCGCCGTCCGTGGGTAGGGGCAGCGCCGAGACTCCCAGGAGCAAGATGAACAGCAGGGCGAAGCTCTTCTCCTCGAAGAGCTCGATGATGCTCCCTAGCGTCTTGTCGCCTTCGCTCTCAAGCCAGCGCTCGAGCTCGTCGCTGGCCGTACCGTCGTCAGCTGGCATGGAAACCCCATCTTCGCTGCACAGAAGGCCCGCATTGGCGGGCCTTCTCTGTGCTTGCTGGGTCGATGACTCTTTCAGCCCGATATGGATCCTGCCGCGCGGGCATACCGCTCGGACTGAGACTTGCCGGTTGCGCCGTTTGACGTGGGACCGGCGTACGCCTTGTCCACCGCGTTCGGCAGGTCGCGGAGCTCGAACGCGAGCACGATGCGGGTCGCGCCGATCGCGACGGCCCAGATTCCTCCGACGGTGATCAGAGCGGCAAGCGTCGCGCCGGGGGCCGCCAGGGCGAGGACTCCGAGTGGAACCTCGGCCAGGCCGACCAGCAGCAACAGCCACCAGTCGGGGAGGACTCTGCGGGCGGCAAACGCCCCGGAGATGGTGATCGTGCCGATCACGATCAGCCACGAGCCGAGGAAGATGCCGAGCACGGTGAGGCTCGGTGACGGCCAGGCGATGATCACGATGCCCGCGGCCACCGAGAGCAATCCGGTGATGACGTTGGCGGCGCGGCTGTCGATGCCGATGGTCAGCATCGCCCAGAAGCCCTCGAAGATGAACAGCGCTCCGATGAAAGCGGCGAGGCTGCTGACGCTCCAGTCGATGCTGAAGATCAGGACGCCGGCGAGAACCAGCAGCAGCCCGTTGAACAGCACCCTGGTCCAGTTGCGGGAAAGACGCTCGGCGGCGGCGTGGGTCAGCTTGCGGCCGAACGAGTCGAATGATGCGGGTGTGACGAACATCTTGGCTCTCCTTCGTTTCAGGGTGTGGTTGGGTTCGTCTGACCGCGGTGTGGTCACGCCGCGATCGCCATGGTCTCTTCGCGCGAGTCGGATGCCGCCGGATCGTGGTTCCTGGCCTCGATCGCCTTAACGGAGTCTGCAAACGCCATCTCCAGTCGTCCCTTGGCGACCGTCCGGAGCAGGAATCCGAGCAGCCGTCCCTTGAGGTTCTTGCCCTCGCGTACTACGACGTAGTCGATGTCGGTGGTGCCGTCTGGGTTGCGCGTGAAGGAGTAGGTGTGGCCTGAGTCGCCGCCGAACACGTTCGAGTCGGTCGTCTTCGCGACGACGCGGTCGGGGTCCGACCAGTCGTAGTGCAGGCGCTCCCAGACGCCGCCTGAGCCCTCCGTGACGTCGGCCTCCGTGGCTCCCGTGGAGTGGACCTGGAGGTCGTCGTCGGCGCTGTTGCCGAACAGCTCGGAGCGGCCTGGCCCGAAGTCGGTGAGACCCGCGACGTACTGCTCGGGCGTCACGGTGGTCGTCTCGTGGAAGTCGATTGGAGTGGCCATGGCTGTCTCCTTTGGGTTTGGTTTAGATGATCAGCAACATCTATAATATAGATGATGGTTATAATCCTTGTCAAGTCGGATCCAAGGAGAGAGCAGTGAGAACCTCCCGCGAAGAAAAAAAGAAGACACACGAGCGCATCGTCGAGGCCGCCTCAAAGCGGATCCGCGAGGAGGGCCTGGACGGGCCGGCGGTCGCCGAGATCATGCAGGCCGCCGGGCTGACGCACGGCGGCTTCTACAAGCACTTCGAATCCCGCGACGACCTCATCGCCGAGGCCACACAGAGCGCGCTCGCCGCTGCCGACCGCCACCTGCACCAGCTCACCGACGACGCTGAGGACCCGCTGGCAGCGTTCGTCGACTGGTACCTCTCAGCCGAGCACCGCGACCAGCCGGCAGCCGGATGCGCGCTCCCCCCGCTCGGCGACGATGTACGCCGCGGCGACGACCGCGTTCGCTCTGCGTATCGCGAGCAGGTCGAGCGCTACGTCGAGCATGTCGAGCGCTTCCTGGGAAACGGAGAGGGCGCGCGTCAGGGCGCCATCCTCGCGGTCAGCACCCTCGTCGGCGCCGTCCTGCTCTCACGCGCGGTTGACGACGAAGCGTTCTCGGACGAGATCCTGAGCGCCGTGCACGAAGGCATCACCAAACTGCCCTGACACCACTCGCCGAGCAAAGGGCATCCGCCCCTGGCGCCGGAGTCTCGTACTCGACATCTCGGCGGATTACGCTTTGGGACAGATGACGCCGCCCGACGGATCCGTCGCCGAGCTGCTGGGCGCCCAGCCCGTGTCGTGCCGGCTATGGCCGGAGCAGACCGAGGGCCCTTACCACCGCCCCCAGCATCCCGAGCGGCGCGACATCACCGAGGATCGGGTCGGACTGGCGTTGCGTATCGGGCTTCGTCTGGTCGACGCGCAGACTGCAGCCCCTCTCGCCGGCGTGCCAGTCGAGGTCTGGCACGCCGACCACGAGGGCCGCTACTCGGGCTTCGCGCCGTTCACGCCGTCGCCCGGCGAGGTCGTCACCTCGAAGTCGGTGCCACTCGAGATCGTGGCCCCGTCGGAGACCTTCCTGCGAGGGACGCAGCACACCGACGACGAGGGGATCTGCGATTTCGAGACGATCTATCCGGGCTGGTACGCAAGCCGGACGGTCCACATCCATGCGGCGGCGCAGCTAGCTACCGGCCGCGCGGTCACGCAGTTGTACTTCCCCGACGAGCTCACCGACCAGGTGTTCGCTCGCCCCCCATACGCGGACCGCCCGCCGCGCGACACCACAAACGCCACCGACAGCATCTTCGCCGACGACGGCCGCCGTACAGTCATGCAGCTAGCGGGTGACGCGATCGACGGCCTGACCGGCGTACTCTGCGTGGCCCTCGAGCGGCACACCGATCCGGCCAAGAGCGTCGGCCCGCCGCGCGCGCTGGACTAAGCGCGCGCGTCAAGACGGCGGCGCCGGCGCGCCTGCTCGGCAATCACGAGCACGGCCAGGACGGCGGTCAGCAGCGCCACCACGAGCAGTCCGTCGGCGCGGGCGGCGAGCGGCACGGCGGCGAGCAGCGCGACAACGGCCACCACTCGCGGCTGGCTTTGTGCCTCGCCGAGCCTCGCGGCGCAGGCCATCAGGCCAACGAGGAATAGCGCGGGGCCGCCGAGCGCGACGAGCGCTCCCGCGTAGTGCAGATCGTCGCTCGGATGCGCGATCACCAGCTCGTCGCCGACCGCCAGGAGCACGATCCCGGCGATGATCGGGAGGTGGAGGTAGGTGTAGATGTCGCGCCCGATCTGGCCCCGCTCATCAGCCGTAACCCCGCGGATTCGCTCCAGCACCGTGCCAGCCAGCTCGCCGAAGTACAGCCACCAGAGCGCCGTTGACGAGAGGAAGGCGAGCAGCAGCGCGGCGACCACGTCCACGCCCAAGCCGGTGTCTGAGGCGGTCGCGCCCGCCAGCACCACGCTCTCGCCGAGCGCGATGATCACGAAGAGCTGGAAGCGCTCGCCGAAATGGGCGCCCTCAATCTGCCACTGGCTCATCGGCGTAGCGCCCGCGCGCGGCAGCCAATAGGTGACCAGCGGCCCAGCCAGGTCGAGCCCGAGCGCTGCCAGCCACAGTCCCCACCGCCACGCGTCCACGTCGACCACGGCGCCCGCCACCCACAGAGGCGCCGAGAGCAGGCTCCAGGCCAAGATATGACGGAAGTTCTGGTTGAAGACGCCGCGCGGTGTTACCGCGACCACGAAGGCGTTGCGGCCGATCTGCAAGCCCGAGTAGGCACACGCGAACAGCAGTGCGTATGTGCCGAACCCCTCAGGGATCGCGACCGACATCAGCAGGCTCGCGAGCATGACGAACACGAGCACGAGCCGGACCGGCGCCGTGTCCGGGTCGAACCAGTTCGTCATCCACGTCGTGTAGTTCCAAGCCCAGTACACCGCGATGAGCATGAACGCCGTTTGAGCCGCGCCGAGCCAACTGAGATCGCCGAGGAGGTGGTGCGACAACTGGGTGACCGCGAAGACGTAGACGAGGTCGAAGAACAGCTCGAAGAAGGTCGCCCGCTGCTCGGCCTCTGCGCGGGTGCGGATGATCGGCAGCTCCGGAATGATCTGGCGCGCACCGGCTGCCACCCGGCGAGCATAGGCGAGCAGTGCTGGATAGCACCGGTGTGGTCAGCTGCCGTTCGAGGTCATCTCCCAGGACACCAGCTTCTTCAGAGGTGTCGTGTTGATCAGCGTGCGAATCGAGCTCGTCGTCTCCGACCGAGCAGTGCGCGTCGAGGTGAGCGACCTCGGGCCCGGCGTCACGCCAACTCCGCAACCGACCCCCGCCGCGGACGGGACGGGTGGCTGGGGCTCATCATGGTCGATCGCTCGGCCTCGCGCTGGGGCATCCGACACGGAGGGCGCTGCGTATGGTTCGAGCTCGAGCGCAATGTGCGCGCGCCCACCCACGGGTCGGACGGCATAGTCGGGACAACAGCGCCCGCCAGTCAGGATTCGAGCCTGAGTCCTTCGGTTACCTAGGGTGCCCGGCGGACGGCTGAAGCGGCTCAGCGCGGTCGGGGTGCCGTAGCGGCAGGCGGTTCGGTCATCGACGCGAGCTGGTTCGTCAGGACGGTGTCGGGGATGCGAATCAGTCCTCGGGTTGGGCGATCGAGGTCGGCCGTGACGAGGAGCAGGAACGCGACCAGCGCCGCCGCAAGCGAGACCGCGAGCACGCCCCTTCCTACGATCGCCAGGTAGGCGGCGAGCAGGCCGAGGGCGAGCGCCGACCCGAGCACCTCGAGCACCAGGACGGCGGTCGGGACGCGGTTGGTGAGCGCGGCGACGCGCACCGTCTCGCCATCGATCATCTCGTTCAGCGTCTCAACGTAGAGGCGTGGCGCGCTGGCCGTTGGCGCCGCATCGAGAGCTTCTCCCGCGAGCGTCCACAGCCGGCGTTCAATCCGCTGCTCGCGTGCGCGGGCGGCATCGGCCTCGTCGCTGCCCGGCACCTGGTCCGAGAGCCGGATGGCACTCTGCGTGTAGCCGACCAGCAGGTCCAGCGAGCGGCTGCGGACGGGCTCCTCCAGGGTCTGGGCGCGCAGGTACGTCGTGCCGATCGCGTTCGCCACGCTGACGATGTCCGCGCGGCGATCCTCGTAGCGGGACACGGCCAGCGAGAGCCCGAAGGCGAGCAGCAGCCCGACAACGCCGAGCAGCGCTGCCTGCAGGACGCCAAACGGCTCTTTGAGGCTGTCGGACAGGTGCCGAACGCGGCGGCCCAGGAAAACCCCCACCCCCGTGGCACCGAGGATCACCGCGAAGAATAGGAGCCCCAGCTCCCAGCTCGTGAGCCGAAAAAAGAGGATGGCTGACCCTACTGGCACGCACGGCGGCGGCTCTCACCGAGCTCTGGCGAGGTCAAACTCGCTTATCGCCCCGCGCTTCCCGAGTCCGTGGTCAGGAGCTCGCTGGTGGCGCCGCCGCAGCTGCGGCCGCCTCCTCAAGCGCGTCGTCGCTGAACGCATGCACTTCCGAGACCCCGCCGAGCTCCGTCAGCTTCGCGTCGATTGACGGAGCTTCGTCGAAGTCCGCCAGGACACCGACCGCCGCCTTACCGGTGGCAAGCTCGGCGCTGATCCGCTCGCGGTCACTATCGCTCAAGCCCAGGCCCTTGTGGTGCAGTAGCCCAAGCGCGCCGCCGGTGGTCGCCCCCATCCCGACCCCCAGCCCGAGTCCGACGCCCACCGGGCCGAGCAGCCCCAGGACGAAGCCGATGCCGGCGCCCTTGTAGAGGCTGTGCGCGCCCAGCTTTTGCGTCTTGAGGTCCCCGCTCTCGTCGAGGACGAGTACGCCGATGGCCTCGTGTTTCGCTACGCCTGAGTCCTTGAGCGCAACGACCGCGTTATCGGCGGTCGCCTCGTTGTCGAAGAGCGATATGACCACTCGCTTCGCCATCACGACTCCCTTCGTGTGTGGAAATGCGTCAGTCGTGCCAGGTTCACGCGTCTGACACGCCGCCGCATCCCCTCGATCGGGTGAAATCGGAGACCGAAGCCGCCTGGGACACCGACCATTCCGTTTGCGGAGGTTTCATGCCATCGGGGCGATGACGCGCTCGCGGGTGCCCTGTTGACTGGGAGCGATGTCAAACACCGTCCGGCGACCGCTCGCAGGAGGCAATCCGGGCGAGGAGGACACGACCGACCACAAGGAGATCTTGCGCAGGCTGGCGCTCAGCGACGAGCGTTTCATCGAGACCGAGCTCGGGATCGGGCTCGACACCGTCGAAGTCTCCCGGTTGGACGCGAAGACACACGCCCTGGTTCGCCTCGCCGCGGCGCTGGCGATTGACGCCGCCCCGAGCTCCTACCAGTCCGCGGTCGAGCCCGCGCTGGCCGCCGGCGCCGGCATCGACGAGATCGTCGGGACGCTGATCGCCGTCGCCCCCACGGTCGGCATGGCGCGCGTCGTCTCCGCCGCCCCTGAGCTGGCGCTCGCGCTCGGCTACGACGTGGACGCCGCATTCGAGGCCCAGGATGGATACGGGCCATGACGAACACGCGGCCAGCCCGCGTGCCGCATCGGGTCAACCGGCGCACACTGCGACAACTGGTCGAGCACCGGCGAATCCAGGCCGGCTCCACCGTGACGGGCACGGGCCCCCTACACGCTCAGGCTGACTGGGAAGGTCGCGATCCAGACCAGGCTGCCGACGAACAGTGTGTAGCCAAGCCCGAGAACGACCGTCCGTGAGGTGCGCGAGGGGAGCCGGGTGCTGATGCCTGCGAAGAACAGCGAGGCGGCGAACAGCACGACGGTGAGCGAGTAGTTGTCGGCCCTCTGGATGTCCTGCCCCACCGTCGCAGAGGCCGCGGTGGCCTGGGCCTCGAGGCGCTCGGCCTGTGCGGTGGCCGCGAGCTTGTACTGGTGCAAGGCGAACGGCGACAGCGGCGCGTCTGGATTGGTGCGTGGCCTGGTCGCGACCCATGCCGCGAAGGCCGGCTGGAACTCGGGGCGAAAGCGCTTGCGGTAGAAGCCGGCGAGCTCGGTCTCGTGGCGTGCGTAGGCGTCCACCCATTGCGTGAACAGCGCAACGTCGATCTGTGCCTGCCGATTCGCGACGTTCGCGGCGCGTGTCGACTCGACGCGAGCGGCGACCGATGCGCTCTGTCCCTTTGCCTGCTGGCCGTGCCAACGCGCCGACTGGTAGGCAGCCCAGGCGGTCGCCACCGCCGCGATCGCCAGCAGGACCGTCGCCGCCAGCTCGAAGCGGTGTCCGAAACTGGTCTGTCCCGACCCCTCCATCAGGACGAGACGGGAGCGCCTCGCGCGTTGCATGGAGGCGCAGCCGTCTGATCGAGGTCGGCGCGCGCGAGGTTCAGCAGCCGCAGCGTCCGCTCCATCGCGACCGGCTTGAGTCGCCCCACGGCACCCGCATACGGGTTGTCGAGCGCGTTGATCGCCAACAGCGTGAGCACGATCACCGTGGTTGCCGAACCCATCAGCACGGCCTGCGCGCCCGCGCCCTCCCCGCTGTCCGCGAAGAACAGCATGAAGACGAACACGACCAGCGCGATCAGGAACAGGACCAGCCAGATCGAGCTCGGGATGATGCCCTCCGCACCGTGGAGCCGGTCGCGCCGGCCCGCCTCGCGGTCCGAGGTCTGATCGAGCCACTTGTCGAAGGCCGACTGCTCGGTCGCCTTGGCCGGGTGCGCGAGCCTCACGGTCCGAAACAGGACGATCGTCCAGGGGTTGAACGTGTCGCCGCCCCTGCCCTCCTCCATCAGCGGCCACTCCTGCTCCACGACCGTGCGCCCGTAGCAGACGAGCCCGCCGCTCAGCCGATCGCGCACCGCGGGTGGCAGCAGCTGCGCGGTCTCCCACTGCTGCAACACGGTGAGCGCCTCTGTCTCCCCGCCGGTCCGCGACTGGTCGTAGCTCGTGAAGGCGAGGAAGATGATAAAGCCGGCGAAGATCGCAAAGCCGCCGGCCAGCACGCCGAACACCCCCGACGCGCGATCGCCGTCCTGGAAGCGGCTGCCCTCCGGCGCCCCGCGCCGTACCAGCAGCATCGCCCCGATCGCCACCGCGTTGGCGACCAGCACGATCACGATGGCCCAGAAGAGACTCATTCGTGGGGGCGCGGCTCAGTGCCGGCAGGGTGCGGTCGCCTCACTGCCTCGCCATGGCGACGCGCAGGCGCTCCTCTGGGGTGATCAGGTGGTCGAGGTCCTCGGCGTCTTCGCCGACGTCGAGCTGCACCCAGTTCACGGTACCCGAGAAGACGCTCTCCTCGGTTGTGTAGTCGTCGCTGACCGGCGAGGCGGTGTCCTGCCGAGATCGGTTGTCTCGTCGCCGGAGAAGATCAGCGGCACCGTCGCCGCCAGGCGCCCCTCCCCGACCTGCTCACCGTCGATGTAGAGCGTCACGGTGGCGCCCTTTCCGAGTCCGCCGCCGTCGTAGTCGAGCTCCATCCGCACCTGATGCGTGCCCGGAGGGACCACCTGGCCGCCCTCGACGGTGAACAGCTGCAACCCGACGAAGTTGTGGCAGTACCTCGGCTTGCCGCTCTTGGTGTACAGCGCCCAGCCGCCGAAGGCGCCTCCCTGAGCCACGATCACGCCCTCGGCGCCTGACTCCGGCACCTCGATCTCCGCAGAGACCGAGTGCGACTTGTTCTTGAGGTTGATCACCGAGTTCTCACTGAGGCGCCGCATGCCGCCGAAGAGGAGCTGCGAGTTGCCCTTGATGAGCTCCGGGCGCCCGGCAAGCTCCGGGTTGAAGCGCTCGATGCGACGGTCGTCGAGCGGCAGCACGTTGTATTTCCTCGCTTCCTCCAGCCAGAGCTGCTGCAGCTCGGCGAGCTTCTCCGGCATCTCCGCGGCGAGGTCGCGTGTCTGGCTCCAGTCCGTATTCGAGTCGTATAGCTCCCACACGTCGTCCTGGAACGGCGGGAGCGCCACCTCCATCACCCAAGGGATCGAGTGGCGGGTCACCGCGGCCCAGCCCATGTCGTAGATCCCGCGGTTGCAGAACATCTCGAAGTACTGCCGCTCGCGCCGCTCGGCCGCATCCGGGTGGTCGAACGAGTAGCGCATGCTCGTGCCCTCGATCGGAGTCTGCGCAATGCCGTTGACCGAGGTCGGCTCGGGAATGCCCGCGACCTCGAGGACCGTGGGCGCCACGTCGATCACGTGATGGAACTGGGTACGGACCTCGCCCCTCGCCTCGTAGCCGTTCGGCCAGTGCACGATCGTGCCGTTGCGCGTCCCGCCCCAGTGCGAGGCGACCTGTTTCGTCCACTGGTAGGGCGTGTCCATCGCGTGCGCCCAGCCGACCGCGTAGTGGTTGTAGGCCGCGGGCGTGCCGAACTGCTCGATCCTGGACACCAAGAACTCCGCCGTCTCGAGCTGCGGAGCGCCGTTGAAGATGATGTTCTCGTTGAAGCTGCCCTGCAGCGTCCCCTCACCGCTCGCACCGTTGTCGCCGATGATGTAGAAGACGAGTGTGTCCTCGAGGACGCCGAGGTCCTCGAGCGTCTCCACGAGCCGGCCAACGTGGTGGTCGGTGTGCTCGAGGAAGCCGGCATAGATCTCCATCTGCCGGGCCAGCACAGGCTTCAACTCTTCCGGCATGTCCTCCCAGGCCGGGATCTCGTCGTGCCGCGGCGTCAGCTCCGTCTCGGGGGGGACGACCCCGAGCGCCTTCTCACGCTCGAGGATCTCGTCCCGCAGCGCGTCCCAGCCGTGGTCGAAGCGGCCCTTGTACTTGTCCGACCACTCGTCGGCCACGTGGTGGGGCGCATGCGTGGCGCCCGGCGCGAAATAGCAGAAGAAGGGCTTGTCGGGCATGAGCGACTTCTGCTCGCGGATCCACGTGAT
>Ga0105249_10003437_pt1 | contig 13716 bp, 10 predicted proteins | sample KBSS44metaG_FD_81522 | JGI IMG/M metagenome (GOLD analysis project Ga0105249, IMG submission 81522) | Switchgrass rhizosphere microbial communities from Kellogg Biological Station, Michigan, USA - KBS S4-4 metaG | ecosystem: Host-associated > Plants > Roots > Rhizosphere > Soil | place... | reverse complement strand
CCAGCGCGGCACAGCGCATCCTCGACGCGTTCCGCGAGCAGCCGTTCGTTGGTGAGCAGCGCGGGCCCGTGCCGATCGCAGCCTCGATCGGGACCGCCACGTTTCCGGTCGACGGACGGACCGCGACCGAGCTCATCGCGACAGCGGACCGGGCCCTCTACCAGGCCAAGCGCGATGGGCGCGTGGGCCGCCTCGTGCCCGACCAGGACGGAAGTACTACCCGCTCCTAGCCATCGGTACCAGGCGTTCCGGGTGGACGGCGGCGCCTTTGGGCCGCATCCTGTATTCCCGACGTGAGCCGATCCACACCGCGCACCGCGCGCTCCATGGATCCGTCGGATCGCCGGATCCGCCGGTCCTGGTGGATCTTCTTCGGAGCATTCCTGCTCCTGAGCGCGATCGTCCTCCTCGACGCCCTCTCGCCCGACGCGTCGTTCGCCGATCGCGCCCTGCTGGTCGTGGTCGTGATCGCGGGTGCTGCCGCCATCGTCAACGGGCTGCTCGTCGGGGATCTCGAGACCCGTCGTCGCGGGGAAGCGGAGTCCTTCGCCCGGATCCTGAGCGGGCTGTCCCGCTCCGTGTCACCCGACGCCATCGTCGATGCGATCGCGGAGGAGCTGGGCCGCGCGACCGGCGTCGACCATGTCGTCGTCGTGCGTCGCGACGAGGCCGGGCGATCGCTGGCGGCGCACCTGGTCAGCCTCCGGCCCGGCATCCCGACCCATTCCACACCGCTGTCGTCGAGCGACCTCGACGATGACATCGGCGGTCGCCGGGCACGACCGGCGGAGATCGCGGATCGGATCGCCCGAGGCGTCCGCGATGCCTACGGCCTCGGCCAGGTCATGGCGGCACCGCTGGCGGTGGGGGACACGGTGGTCGGCGCGATCGTGGTCTCGCGCCGGGTCGGCACGACCTGGCAGGAGTCGACACGACGGATCCTCAACGGCGCGACCGTCGAGGCCTCGGCGGCCTTGGCGCGGGCCGTGTCCCATCGCGATGCCGAGGCACGTGCGTCGACCGATCCGTTGACCGGGATCCCGAACCGACGCTACTTCGATGAATTCGTCGGGCTGCTCGCCCAGCGCCGCCGGGCGGGCGATGCGGTCGGGATCCTGATGGTCGATATCGACCGTTTCAAGGCGCTCAACGACAAGCACGGCCACCCGACCGGCGACGCGGTGCTGCGCGGGGTGGCGGCGGCGATCGTGTCAGCCGTGCGCGAAGACGACGTGCCGGCGCGCTTCGGCGGCGAGGAGTTCGTCGTCCTGCTGCGGAACCCGGCTCCCGGGGTCGCGGTCGAGGTCGGCGAACGCATCAGGTCGGCGGTCCGTGCCCTGGATCTGAGCGAGCTCGGCGTGCCACCCGTCAGCGTGTCGGTCGGCGTGGCCGTCGCCAGCGGTCCCGAAGACACCGTGGAGGACCTCCTCGCCACCGCCGACCAGAACCTGTATAGCGCCAAGCGCGCCGGCCGCGATCGCGTGGTCGCCGCATAAGGAAGAACCGCCGTCCCGGCTACCATCGCCGGCATGCCCCGACGCGTTGCCAGGACCGATCCGCCGTCGGATGCTGCCGACCTCGAGACCGAGGATCCGCCCACCCGCAGCGATGAGCTCGACCTCGCGCCGGCCGATGCCGACCTGCGCGAGGAGGAGGATCCCAGGCGAGGCGACCTCACGAACGGGGATCTAGCTCGGATCTTCCACGACATCGGCGACATGCTCGAGGTCAAGGGCGAGCTCCGGTTCAAGACCGTCGCGTACCACCGCGCGGCGGACGCCATCGGACGCAGCCCGGTCGATCTCGTCGCCGCCTATCGCTCGGGTGACCCGCCCAAGATCCCCGGTGTCGGCGCCGCGATCAGCGACAAGATCACGGAGCTCGTCACGACCGGCCGGATGGCCTACTACGACAAGCTCATCGCCGAGGTCCCGCCGACGCTCGTCGAGCTGCTGCGCATCCCGGGCCTCGGACCACGCACGGTCCGCCAGATCTGGGTCGAGCTGGGGATCGTCTCCATCGACGACCTGCGCATCGCGGCGGAGGGGGGCCGCATCCGCACGCTCAAGGGCCTGAGCGACCGGACCGAGGCGTTGATCCTCGACGGCATCCGCCGCCTCGAGACGACGCCGCAGCGGATGCTGCTCAACAAGGCCGAAGCCACCATCCTCGGCTTCATCGAGGCGCTGACGGACACGCCCGGCGTCAGCACGATCGAACCGGCCGGCTCGTTCCGCCGGAAGCGGGAGACCATCGGCGACCTCGACCTCCTCGCCGAGACCGACGACGGCCCCGGCCTGATCGAGCGCTTCACCGGTCTCGGGATCGTCGATCAGGTCCTGAACAAGGGTGGCTACAAGGCCGCGGTGCGCGTCATGCGCGGACCACAGGTCGATCTCATGGTGATGCCGCCCGGCGCCGCGGGAACGTACCGCGTCCATTTCACGGGCTCGAAGGAGCACAACGTCCGCCTCCGGGAACGAGCCCGGGACATGGGCTGGAGCTTGTCCGAGAAGGGCTTCCTCCGGATCGGCGAGGACGGCGAGCCGCTCACGGGCGATGACGCCGAGCTCCGGACCTTCCCGACCGAGGAGGAGACCTACGCCTTCCTCGGGCTACCTTTCATCGAACCTGAGCTGCGCGAGGACGAGGGTGAGATCGAGGCCGCGCTCGCCGGCCGCGTGCCGACCCTCGTCCGGCTCGAGGACCTCACCGGCGACCTGCACAGTCACTCCGAGTGGTCCGACGGCACCCACCCGATCGAGGTCATGGCCGAGGCGGCTCGCCGGCGTGGGCACGCCTTCCAGGTCCTGACGGACCACAGCCAGTCGCTGGCGATCGCGCGCGGTCTCACCCCGGATCGAGTCGAGCAGCAGCGCGTGATCATCGCCGAGCTCAACGCCCGGTACGCGGGGGAGGAGGCCGAGGGCACGGCGCCGCCGGAGACGCCGCCCGAGGGGTTCCGCCTGCTCCACGGCTGTGAGCTCGAGATCCGCGCGGACGGCCAGCTCGACTACCCGGACGAGCTCCTTGCGCGGTTCGATCTGGTCGTCGCGTCGGTCCATGTCTCGCGGCGCCAGTCCAAGGCCGAGCTGACGCGACGGACGCTCAACGGCATCCGCAGCCCACACGTCGACGTGATCGCCCATCCTTCCGGCCGGATGATCGGGACGCGGGACGATCTCGACCTCGATTGGGACACCGTCTACGGCGAGGCCGCGCGCACCGGGACGATCCTCGAGATGAACGGGTCGCCCCACCGTCTCGATCTTGCCGTCGAGCGGGCGCGCCGCGCCGTCGGCATGGGCGTCACCCTGTCGATCGACTCCGACGCACACAAGGTCGCCGAGTACGACCACCTGCGCTGGGGGGTCACCCAGGCTCGGCGTGCGTGGGTACAGCCGGCGGACGTGATCAACACGCGCTCGCGCGCCGACCTGCTCACGTGGGTCGCGGGCAAGCCTGACCGCGTATGACGACGTCAGCGGCGGGACCCGCCTCGCGTACCATCCCGGCGATGCAGGACGATCGTGCCGGCCGTCGCGACCTCGCGCTTGCCGCGGTCACGATCGTCGGGCTGTCGCGCCTCATCGAGCCGCCGGGTGTCTGGTTCGTCGCGGCGTTCCTGCTCGGCGCCGTCATCCTCGGCAGCCTCCAGGTCCTGCACGACGAGACCGTCGATGCCGCCGACCACGCGCTCGGCATCCCGATCGAGTCGTTGATCCTGCCCGCCGTCGCAGCCGTGGCCTGTCTCGGCGCGATCCGGCTCGTCCCGTTCGGACTCGCCCTCGTCCCGGCCCTGATGATCACCGGCTTCCTCATCGAGCGGTGCCTGGCGCTCGAGGCGCGGATCCTGTCGTCGCCCGGCGGGCTGGACGCCGATCTTCGGACCACCGTGCTCGTCACGACGCTGATCGTCGCGTTCCTCGCATTCGTCGGGGTGGCCGCGACGGTCCCAGGCGGTCTCGCCCAGCCGGGCACGAGCGGCATCGCCGGTCAGCCACTGCCGCGTCGCGACCTCCTTGTCCTGGCCACCGGTGACGCCATCGTCGCGTTCCTGCTGGGCTACCGCGCGGCTGCCCTGCGGGTGACGACGCTGCGCGACGCCTTATGGTCCGCGGCCACGTACGGCATCGCGATCGCGATCGCCGCGGCCGCGCTCCGGTTCGTCCAGATCCCGCGGCTGATGGGTCCGGCGCTGCTGACCCTGACGTTCTATCTGTGGGACGCGTTCCACGCCGCCGGTCCGTCACGACGACGGGACGTTCGCTGGATCTGGCAGACGGCATTGCTCGCGGTGCTCGGCGTCGCGGTCATCGCCCTGAACCTGCTGATCCGCGACTGACCTGCAGGCGTCCACCGTGAACGATCCGGGGTCCCCGTTTGACGCCACCTCTCACCGATGCTAGAAACGCCGAGCCCCGAAGGACCTGAAAGGACGACGAGCCCGTGACGTTTCCCGATGTCGAGACCAACCAGCAAAGTCCGGTCAACCTGACCCGGACCAAGCGCCAGCTGGCCGAGCAGGCGATCGCCCAGGCCTCAGCGGCGCAGTGGGAGGACGCGGCCGACACCAACCGCAAGCTGCTGGAGCTCGGCCCGGACCCCGAGGCGGAGAACCGCCTCGCCAAGGCCCTCTGGGAGCTGGGCTCGCTCGGTGAGGCGCGCGAGCACTATCAGACCGCGCTCGCCCTCGACCCGACGAACCGCATCGCGGAGCGCAACATCGACCGACTCAAGGTGCTGCTCAACGCTGCGGGCGAGAAGACCGTGCCGGCGCAGGAAGGCAGCAAGGCGCCGGTCAGCATCTTCGTCGAGGAGACCGGCAAGACCGGTTTCGCGTTCCTGACGGACCTAGCCTCTCCCAAGGAGCTCGCCCAGGTCAACCCAGGTGACGCGGTCGAGCTCGTCCCGGAGCGCAGCCGTCTGATCGCGTTCTCGAATGGGGTACGGATCGGTGTCGTGGAGCCGCGCGTCGCGGCGCGGCTGCTCAAGCTCATCGCCGATGGGAACAAGTACGCGGCGGGTGTCACGAGCCTCGGCGACAAGGACGTGCGCCTGATCATCCGCGAGACGTTCCAGGACCCGAGCAACTACGGCAAGGTCAGCTTCCCGACCGCCGCCAAGTCGACCGACCTGCGGCCGTACACGAAGGGCACGCTCGTCCGCGAGGAGATGGAGCTCGAGGAGGACCTCGAGGACGACGAGGAAGACGAGGAGATCGAGGACCTCGATCGGGTGCTTCCCCCTGAAGCGACGACGGACGAGGCCTTCGAAGAGGAGCAGGACGAGCTCGACGAGGCGTAGGCCTCGCGATCGGGCACGTCTCGGTCCCTCGGGCCACGCCGGAGGGCTGGCATGAGGGAGGTAGCATTCGCCAGATGGCGGTTCGTCACCATGCCTCCCGCGCTGACGTGGGCGGCAACCTCCCCGTCTTCGAGCGACTAGCACCGGCGCCGCCTGCGCTCCTGCTTGCAGCTCGGATCGAGGCCCACACGGGACCTGGCGACGTCGTCGCCGACCTGGCCGGTCGGGGCGGTTGGGTGGCGCGTGCCGCGGTCGATCGGCAGCGGCGGGCCATCTCGATCGAATCCAGCCCGCTGACCCGGATGCTGGCCGAGGTCGTGCTCCGCCCGCCGGATGTGCGCCACCTCGACGCAGCGTTCCAGGGCATGTCCGCGTCACCGCGGGGTGAGTCGAGCCTCAAGGTCTCGATGGGCGATCTCTTCGCCACGCGCTGCGCGACCTGCGGGCGGATGCTCGTGGCCGACGAGTTCACCTGGTCGAGCGATGGCGAGGCGCCGTCCCGGCCCGTCCAGCGGACCTATCGGTGCACGGTCTGCCGGGACATGCGCGGCGGGTCGGAGGCGCGCCACGGCGCATTGGATCTCGAGGATCTCGAGCGGGCGACCAAGGACCCTGACGGTGGGAATTCGCGGGCCTGGGCGCGCGACCGATTCCCGGCGGTCGACGGGGCGCCCGACCTCGTCGACGAGCTGCTCGACCTCCATACGCCACGCCAGCTGTTGGCGCTGACCGCGATCATGGAACGGATCGAGGCGGACCTGCGCGCAGCCCCCGTGCTTGCCGCTCTGCGCCTGGCGCTCCTCCACGCGCTCATCCCGTCGAGCCGGCTCGCCACCGGCGCAGGACGCGGCGGCGCGCTTCGTGTGGCCGGCGGCCACGTCCGGCTTCCGGGGACGACCCAGTGGCGCGAGCGGAACCCATGGCTCGCGTTCGAGGACGGGTTCCGCCAGGTGCGTGGCTTCGTCCAGCACCTGGAGGGCGGCGCGCTCGGGCCGCTCCAGGCTCGCCTCGGCGAGGACCTGCAGGCGCTCGCCGAGGGGTCCGCGACGGCCGTGCTCGCCGTCGCCAGTCCGTCCGCTGTCCGGGCCTTGAGCGACAGCGATAGCTTCGGCCGGGTCGCTGCCCCGAATCCGAAGGTCCGCCTGGTCCTTGGCCAGCCGCCGATGCGCCCGAGCCTCGACCGGTTGGCGATGGGCTACCTCGGGACCGCCTGGACGCTCGGTCGCGAGGCGACGTCGCTGCTCCCGATCGACGCCCTTGCCGACCCGTCGCTGCGGGCGCCGTGGTCGTGGCAGGCCGTCACCGTCGGGCGAGCCCTAGCTGCGGTCGAACCATCGATGGCCCGGGACGGGCGCGTCGTCCAGCTGGTCGATGGCGGCGCCGAGGCGCTTGCCGCCGTCGCCATCGGTGCGGCGTCCGCGGGCTACCGCGTCGTGGTCGCGCGCCAATCCGATCCTGACGATGCCGGCGCCGGTGTCATCGAGATGGTGCCGCCGGGAGCGGCGGTCCCACCCGGTCCGCGGACGCGAGGCAACGTCGCGCTGCCATACGCACCGGGCGGCGCCGGCGACCCGGACATCGTCCCGGGCAAGGGCCTCTTCGCCCCGCCCGAGCGCTTCGACCAGCGACCCTTCTCGCCATCGGATGCGGCGAAGGTCGTGTCCGAGGCCGCGATCGAGACCCTCCGCGCCCGCGGTGAACCGGCTCGGATGGAACGGCTCTTCGGCGAGATCCTCGTCGGGCTCGACCGGTCGGGCCACCTCCGGCGGCTCTCGGCCGGGGCTCGGCCGAGCGACCTGAACCCGCCGATGCGTGACGTGCTGCCACCACCGCCCGCGCCGTCCACCGCGCCGACCGGTCCCGCGGCGGGCCCGGTGGCGGAGCTATCGGAGAGCGACTCGGGGCCACCGGTCATCACCCGCCGGGCGGTCGCCGTCGCCGACGCTGCGCCCGATCCGGTCGAGCGCCTCCTCGCGCTCATCCGTGATGAGCTCGCTCGCCCCGATCAACGACGCCTCACCGAGATCGAGCCCGGGCGCTGGTGGCTGGCCGACACGAACGACCAGGAAGCCGCTGCGCCACCCCTCGCCGACCGCGTCGAATGGGCGGTGTTCAGCCTGCTGTCGACCGCCGGTCCGCTCTCGGAGACGGCGTTCTACGACCGCATCGCGACGTTGTTCACAGGTCACGACCTGCCCGATGAGACGCTCGTGGCGGCGTGTCTCGAGAGCTATCGAAGCCTGGCGAGCACGCCCGACCACCTCGTCACCGCCGACGACCTGCTACGTCGCAGCCAGGAGCACACGGACCTGCTCGCCACGATCGCCGACGCCGGCCATCGACTCGGGCTGCGCGTGTGGATCGGTGAGCGCGAACAGGGCCGTCGATACGGGCGCGGCCACCTGGGCGACGTCCTCGACGATCGTGAGAAGAGCGCCTACCTCGGCAGCATCGGACGGGCGGTCGATGCACTGTCGCAGGTCGACGCGATCTGGTACATCCGCGGCAAGCTCGGGATGATGTTCGAGGTCGAGTGGACCGCGATGCTCGGCGAGCCGCTGCTTCGCCGGCACGCGCGCATCGGGACCGACGAGCGGTTCGTCCGATTCCTCGTCGTCGCGCCGGAACGGACGGATCTCATCCGGCACAAGCTCGAACGCTCCCCGCTGCTGCGAGCAGCGATCGAGGAGCAGGGCTGGAACATCATCAAGTGGGATCACCTAAGAACGTTCCTGGCAGCGGAGCGGCCCGATCTCGGCGACCTGGAGCCCTTCATCGGTCTCGATCCCGTCGTCGAACGTGGCGGCGAGCAGATGCCGCTGTTCGGCGGCTGAACGCGGCGCCCGCTACCCTATCGGCCGATCACGGTCGCACCCAGTCGCGGCCACCTCATCGCGGCTGAGCCGCCCCATTGAGAGGCCTACGCGCGTGACCGATCAGCCATCCCCTGTCAACCAGCCATCCCCTGTCAACGAGCTGGCGGACCGTTTCTGGGAGGGGATCCTCGAGCTCAACCCGACGACCGCCACGTTCTACGGCGACACCCGCTACGCCGACCGGCTCGAGGACCCGTCACCTGAGGGCCGTGCTCGGGCGCGAGCGCTGATGGAGCGGACCGCCGCGGAGGCGACAGACATCCCGGTGGAGGGGCTGTCGACCGAGGAGCGGATCACCAGGGACATGCTCAAGGTGATCGGCGAGCTCGCGGTGGAGGAGGACGACCAGGGGCTCTACCAGCTCCGCGTGGTCGACCAGATGGGCGGGCCGCAGCAGCTGATGCCGCAGCTCACAGCCTTCCAGCCGGTCGACACGCCCGAAGGGCGCGAGGCGTTCATCGCCCGGCTGCACGCCTATCCGACGTTCATGGCTGCGAACGCCGACATCCTGCGCGAGGCGCTCGGGAGCGGGCTGACCGCCCCATCGATCGTCACCGAGCGGGTCATCGCGCAGCTCGAGCGGATGCTGGCGATCCCGATCGAGTCCGCGATCATCCCGAACAGCGTCCAGGGTGCCTCCGACGAGGAGCGCGAGCGCATCCGCGACATCGTCCGGGAGGTCGTCTACCCGGCGGACGCGGCGTACCTCGAGATGCTCCGCGGCGAATATCGGCACGCCAGCCGCGAGGAGCCCGGCATCTGGTCGGCGCCCAACGGCGACGCGATCTACCGCACGGCGATCCGCAGCTGGACGACCCTCGAGATGGACCCGGAGGAGATCCACCGCATCGGGCTCGAGGCGCTCGCGAGCATCGACGACGAGCGGCGGGCCATCGCCGGCGACGCGGGCTTCGGTGACGACATCGAGGGGTATCGCGCCTCGCTCGAGACCGCGCCGGGCAATACACCGGGGAGCAAGGACGAGCTCGTGGCCCGGGCGCGCGAGGACATCGACCGCTCGATGGCCGCGGCGCCGCGCTACTTCGGTCGGCTGCCGAAGGCGGGGCTCGAGGTCCGCCCGGTCGAGGAGTACAAGGAGAAGGACGCGCCCTTCGCGTACTACTACCCGCCGTCGGCGACCGGCGAGCGTCACGGCATCTACTACGCGAATGGCTACGACCTGCCGTCGCGGAAGTACACGAAGCTGGCGTCGACGACGTACCACGAGGCGGCGCCCGGCCACCACTTCCAGATCGCCCTGGAGATGGAAAACCCGGATCTGATCACGTTCCGGCGACTCGGGGCACGGATGGTCGGTGGGGCGTATGTCGAGGGCTGGGGCTTGTACAGCGAACGGCTCGCCGACGAGATGGGTCTATACCGCGCGGAGGGCGAGCGCTTCGGCATGCTCGACGCCCAGGCGTGGCGCGCCGGGCGCCTGGTCGTCGACACCGGCATGCACGCATTGCGCTGGGAGCGTCAGCGCTCGATCGACTTCCTGCGCAACGACGCCGGGTTGTCCGAGACCGACGCGGTGATCGAAACCGACCGCTACATCTGCTGGCCGGGCCAGGCGCTGACGTACATGCTCGGGCAGCGCCAGATCCAGGCGCTTCGCCGGCAGATCGAGGAACGTGACGGCTCACGGTTCGACCTGCGCGAGTTCCACGATCAGGTGCTCGGCCACGGATCGCTGCCGCTCGCGACGCTCGCTCGTGAGCTGCCGACCTGGGTGACGACGCCCGCCTGAGGGACCTCGGCACCCGCATGAGGTTTCGTGCGACCCGGGCAAAACCGGTGCCTCCTGGCACCGCCCGGGTGTTGACGAACGGCGAACGCTATTTGCACCGGTCGATTCGAGCGACCCGAACAAGACTCCTGCTCGGGTCTGGCAATACGCGCTTTCGACCGGGATGCTGCGGCCGATCCTAGCCGTCGACCAGAGCCTGGATGAGGGCAGGACCGACAAGGATCCCGCGACGACCAAAGGCAACCTCGGGTCGTGGGAGTCGAGCGGCATCGTCGACGCGTCGGCGGCCTTCGGCCCCGGGGCGTTCCTGATCAATGTCCAGGCACACTCGCTCTTCGTGGAGGTCGGCGACGGCGACGACAATTTCGCGCCGACGGGTGCTGACTTCCTGAACAAGCGCGAGGGCGGCCAGTTACTGCTGGTCCGCATCCCAGGAGGCTGACCTCGCCTCCTCCTATCGATGCACGAGGCCCCGCCATCGGCGGGGCCTCGTCATGTCCTGGATGAACGCGGCCTAGTCGTCGCCGCCTTCGTCGCCACCCTCGTCCTCGTTGCGATCCTTGTGCTCCTGGTGGCGCTCCGTTGCGTGGTGATCACTGGTCGACTCGGTCTTGTCGCCCTCGTCGTCGCGATCCTCGTCGGTGTCCTCACGCTGATCATCGTCCTCGGCGGTCGATGCCGACGCGTCCTTCGGCTTGTCGGCCTCGGGCTTGGCAGCGTCGTCGGCCTCCTTCGCGTCGGCGGCCTCGTCGGGCTCGGTGGTCTCGGGAGCCTCGACCTCGGGCTCGTCGGTCTCGTCGGTCACCGCGACGTTGGACTCGTGTTCGTCGTCGCGAACGCCGATGGCGATCGTTCCGGGATCGGTGGACTCGGGACGAAGATCAGCACGGGCCGCGGCACTGCCGATCGTGGCTGTCAGGAGGACGGCGCCGGCTCCGAAAGCGAGGAGCGCGCGGCTGCGTGGGGTCATGATCGGTCGATCCATCTGGTCACCTCGCCCCGATGATGCTCCCGCCACGCGTCGACCCGGCTGGTCCTTTGTGCCCGCAGTCGCGGCCTCGATGGTCCGGTGTCGACGCACACCGCCTCAGGAGTCGAACCCGATACCGATGGCGTCGAGTGTTCGGAGGATCAGGCCCCGGTGTCCGCCATCGCGGTCGGCCCGATCAAGCTCATGCCGGACGACGTCGACGACAAGCGACCGCAGCGGTTCTGGCGGGAAGGGGATGGTCGGGCTCGTCACGAGTCGCAGGCGCAGCCTGTCCTCGTCCGGCCGGAGGATCATGTCGCGCACCACGCCGGCCGCCCACCGGCTCGCTCCCACACCGAGTCCCGTGTAACCGAGCGCGTAGGTGACGCGCCCGCCGAGCAGCCGCCCGAATGTCACGGTGAACCGCGACGTCGTGTCGATCGCGCCGCCCCAGCGATACGGGAACGCGATCCCCTCCAGCTGTGGGAATGTCCTCAGGAATTGGGCCTCGAGGCGCTCGAACGTGGCGGCCCGCCTGTCGAGCTCGGGACCGACACGACTCCCGCGATGGTGGATGGCGTCATACCCGCCCCACAGGATCCGGTCGTCCGCCGTCAGGCGGAAGTAGTGGAACTGGTTGTTCGCGTCGGCGAGCCCCTGCCGTCGGCGCCAGCCGATCGACTCGCGCTGGTCTGGCGTCAGCGGTTCGGTCACGAGGGCGTAGTCGTAGACGGGCACGAACGTCGACCCGAGGCGGCCCAGCCAGCCCGAGTAGGCCGAGGTAGCCACGACGACATGCGTGGCGCTGACCTCGGCGCCGTTCGCGGCGGTGACGATCACGCGGCCGGCCCGGCGCGCAAGACCGCGTATCGTCGTGCCCTCGTGGATCCGCACGCCACGCTCATGGGCGACGCGGGCGATCCCACGACACAGCTTCGCCGGGTCCACCAGGACATCGCGACCGGGCAGCCGGTACAGACCGGCGTGCCAGATCGGGGAGTGGACTTCGGCGCGCGCCGCCTCCCGATCGAGGAACTCGACGCGCTCACCATATGCGGCGGCCTCATCGGCCCAGGCCTTGAACTCGTCGACCTGATACGGCTGGTCGGCGAGCGCCAGTGTCCCCGTCTCCTCGAGGTCGCAGTCGATGCCGTGCTCGCGCGTGAAGGCGATCAGACCGTCCAGGTTCTCGACGCCCTCCCGTTCGAGGATGTCGAGCTCGTCCGGAAAGTGGCGGAGCCCGTTCGCGAGGCCGTGGGTGAGGCTCGCCTCGCAGAAGCCGCCGTTACGGCCGCTGGCACCGTAGGCGACGGTCGCCGCCTCGAGGACCACGACCCGCAGCGTCGGGTCGGTGTCGGTCAGGGCGATAGCCGTCCACAGCCCGGTGAACCCGCCACCGACGATGGCGACGTCGACATCGAGACGCTCGCCGGGCCCCAGCGGAGGATCGGCGATCCCGGGCGGTGCCGGCTCGCGGAGCCAGTAGGAGACAGCGGCATCCGGCTGGTCGGTCATGGCGGCATCGTGGCACGCCCGACGACCCTGGTGCGGGCGCCGTACGCTGGACTCGGGGTGACGGGGATCGGAGGAGGGTCGGGATCATGACGCTGGATATCGCCGGCATCAACTGGCTTGCGGTCGTCGTCGCGGCGGTCCTCTACTTCGTCGTCGGGGCGGCATGGTTCGCCCCCGGTGTGTTCGGCAAGCCGTGGATGGCGGCGATCGGCTTCGACGAGTCAAGACCTCGTCCCGCGATGAACCCCGTCAGCTATGCCGGTCCGGCGGTCTTCTACCTGATCGCGTCGGCGGTGACGGCGATGCTCGCCAAGGCGACCGGCACGGACACGGTGAGTGAGGGCGTCATCCTCGGCCTGATGGTCGGCGCGGGCTACGCGCTGACGGTCACTGCCACGGATGCGGTCTTCGACCCGAACAAGCCCAAGCCGTGGAACTGGTTCGCGATCAGCGGCGGCTACCACGTGGTGGCCCTCGTGCTCGTCGGGATGATCATCGGCGCCTGGCACTAGTGCCTTCTCGCTGACGGCGGCCCTGCGGGTCACAACGCTCAGGCGGCAGCACAGGCGGTCATTCGCACGCCGCGGACGCGATACGCACGAATCTCGCATTGACGGCCCAGCGCGGCGTATGGCAGAGTGGCGTCCCGCGCGTCTCGTATCGCGCAACGCCCGTCCCACGGACCGGGCCACGGAATCCGCACACGAGGACCTCATGGCCACCGAGCCCGCCACGGCCAGCACTCCCACTCTCAGCCGCGAGCGCCAAGCGGCGCTGTACCGGCGAGCGTTGCAGCACATGCCCGGCGGGACGGACTCGAACTTCCGCGCATGGGGCGAAAGCACGATCTACGTCGATCGGGGCCAGGGCGGCCTCGTCTGGGACGCCGACGGGAACGAGTACGTCGACCTGCGGTTGGGCTATGGCCCGGTGATCCTCGGGCACGGCGACCCACGGGTCGACGACTACGTCAACGAGCGGATGCGCAAGGGCGTGAGCTTCAGCCTCACCAGCGAGGATGAGATCCGCACGATCGAGCTCATCAGCGAGCTGACCGGCTGGGTCGACATGGCACGCATGACCGTCTCCGGCACCGAGGCGACGATGCACTTGATGCGTCTCGCGCGCGCATACACAGGCCGCGAGCGGATCGTGAAGTTCGAGGGCCAGTACCACGGCGTCCACGACTACGCGCTGATCAGCGTCGGGCCGGACGACATGTCCGAGCTTGGTGACCAGGACGCGCCGGTGGCCCTCGCCTGGGGCCGGGGCATCCCGGCTGCCGTCGCCGACACGAT